>WNGQ01004161.1_pt1 | contig 28286 bp, 30 predicted proteins | sample 5407661 | NCBI WGS metagenome assembly WNGQ01 (sample SAMN13153382, study PRJNA577476) | soil metagenome | isolation source: 60 cm soil or saprolite under Garry oak tree replicate 2 | place: USA:California | collected 2016-06-15 | reverse complement strand
CCATCACCGCCAATCCGGCTAGCGCGACGGCGAAGCGATGCTTTATGGAGAACTTCAGGCTCGCCATATATCCCGCATCGATCCAGCGATAGAACCCCTGACGAGAACGCGCCCCATGCCCGAGCGTACCGAAATTCGAAACGCGAAGCATTCGCGCACACATCATTGGGGTGAGCGTGAACGAAACGAGAAGGCTCACCAGGACCGCCGCCGCCGCCGTGATTCCGAACTGATACAGGAACCGTCCCGCGATGCTCGACATGAAAGAGACCGGCACGAAAATCACAACCAGGCTCAATGTCGTGGCAAGTACGGCATGCCCGATGTCGGCCGTAGCGGCGCGAGCAGCCTCGAACGGGGGCATTCTTTTCTCTTCGAGGAATCGGAAGGTATTTTCGAGCACAACGAGGGCATCGTCGATAACGATTCCGACCATCAAGACCAGAGCTAGCATTGTCACGCTATTCAATGTGAAATGCAGTGCCCACATTACGCCGAAGGCTGCAATCAACGAGGACGGAATCGCCACGGCCGCGATCACCATCGCTCGCCAGTTGCGCATAAAGAGAAAGACAACAAGACTCGCCAGAATGCTGCCTACTATCAAATGTGTGTTGATTTCATGGAGCGCCGCATAAATGAAGCCCGACTGATCTTCAATGATCTGCAGGTTCACGTCGGGCGGAAGCTGCGACGAAATCTGCGCCAGGCTCTTCTTTACACCGTCGATGACCGCCACGGTGTTGGCGCCGGACTGCCGCCGGATCTCGAGTGTAACCGTGGGTTTTCCGTTTAATCGCGCTGAAATGCGCTGCTCCTTCGTACCATCCTCTGCCCAACCGACGTCGCGAATGCGAACAGGCGCGCCGTTGATGGTCGTGACCACCAGATCGTTGAAGTCCCTCCCGGAGGCCATTCGCCCCATCGTTCGCAGGTTCCGCTCGATCATGCCTGAAGTAACGTTTCCGCCGGGCACGTCGGCGTTCTGCCGCACGATGGCGTCATACACGGCATTGATCGGCAGTTGATAGGCAGCCAGTCTGTCAGGATCGACCCAAACATTGATCGCTCGCTCCAAAGCGCCGTTGATCTTGACTTCGCCTACGCCCGGGCTGTGCTCGATTTGTTCTTTGATGACCTTATCTGCCAGTTCTGTCAATTCGCGCAATGGCCGGGCGCTGACAAGCGCAATCGACAATGAGGGAGATTGATCACTGTTGAATTTGGAAATAACCGGAGGCTGCGCATCAGGAGGGAGCAAGCGGAGTGCTGCGGACACGCGATCCCGGACGTCCTGCGATGCCGTCTCGATGTCCCGGTTCAGGTTGAACGTCGCGACAACGATCGACGTACCCTGCCCTGAGTTCGACCGCAACTCCGAAATACCTTCAACGGTGTTTACAGCTTCCTCGATCACTTGCGTTATGGAAACTTCAACCTCTTCCGGCGAGGCGCCCGGCAGGTTGATGCGGACCGACACTGTCGGCAGTTCGACTTCAGGATGCTTATCGATGTCCAATTGAAAGTAGCTCGCCACGCCGATGACGACAATGGAGAGCACGATCATCGAAGCGAATACAGGAAGACGTATACAGAGTTGAGCCAGCCTTTGCATGTTATGCCTAAGATTTCACTGCTTCCCTTGCCGCCTTTCACCGTAAAGACCCGATCGATGCCGGCGAATGTCGCCAATGCGGATGGCGGCACGATAAGGGCGCGCTGTCCTGCAGAGACAACAATCTCAGCACGTGCAAATGCGCCGGGACGCAAGACGCCGGCGGTATTGGACACTTCGGTCTCCACCAGCAACGTTCGATTCGCTTCGTCAAAGGAAGGGCTCATGCGCGCGACCTGTCCCGCGTGGACCCCTGGCGCACCTTCCACGGTCACACGGACCGGCAGGCCGGCGCGGATGTTCCGAGCCTCGCGCTCGGGAACAGCCGTTCTCAAGCGTAGCGGGTGCATCTGCACGATGGTAACGATTGGCGTACCGGCAGCCACGTACTGGCCGGCATTGGCATGTCGTTGCTGCACCATCCCGCCAATCGGAGCGTAGAGTACGGCGTCAGCGCGTTGTTGGAGCGCCAGCTCAAGTTCTGATTTCCGTTGGGCGAGAACGGCCAGCCGATTTCGCACCTCCTCCAGCGAGTCCTCATACCGGGCTTCGGCCACCTTATAGCCTGACATGGCGGTATCAAGGTCGGCCTCTGGCAGCAGACCTTTATTGGAGAGTTGCATGGCCCGGTCCTGACGGGCACGAGCCGCGTCCATCTCGGCACGCGCCTGCCTCACAACCGAGGTGTTCTCCAGTTCTACGTTCTCGTTCTCGGAATTCGGAGGTAGGCCAAGTCGAACTCGAGCCTGCTGCAACGCGGCTTCTGCCTGGCGAACCCGAAGCTGGAAATCCGTTGTGTCGAGCCGCGCAATGGGCTCATCTTTTCGGACGGGACTCCCCAAGTCAACCTTGACTTCCGCCAAACGACCGGCGATTTTCATCCCCAGAACAATTTCCTGCTCGGCCGCCAACGTTCCAGTGACTACGACCAACTGTTCGACCGGCTTCTCGGTCGCTGTACTTGTCGTAACCTGACGCACTGGATTGGTAGGTCGACTTCCGCGGCCCGAACGATCGGCTACTGCCGCCTCCTCCGACGCCGTGCTGCAGGCATTCAAAAATACGCTGCTGAGAATTCCTATTAGCAATAACTTTAAGAATTTCATAAATAAGGAGCCCGGATTCCCCCTTAGAGAGGAGACACCTGAGGTTCAGGGCAATGCCCCCTCGCAAGTACAAAGCCATACCGCACGACAACCCTTTGCCGACGAGCCACAATTAAATCAGATATTTCACAACGATGCGCGTAATTCTTTTGGTAAGGGCCGGTGGCGGGAAGACGTGTATCTATTCGAAACAGGCACTGAACGAGGACTTGGGTCGTTCGGAAACAACCAAACACCATTAAAATGAAGCCGTGAGTACCCTACTCGATCGCCTGACCGACCGGCAACTGCTCGAATTACGCCTATGCGATCTTCCTTTGCGAATTCGCGGCACCCGTTTAGAACAACGTATTGAGAAGCTTTATCGCGAGCTCGACGCGCGTTCCCTGGACTTCCGGCCGCACATCTGGCTGTCGGAAGAATGGTTTACTCCGGACGGTGTCGCGGGTTTCGCGATTCCTTTCTACCTGGTGCATCCGCGGCTCATGAAGCTGGAGCGATTGCAGATGCTGGAGGTGGAGGGGGCGGGTGAAAGCGAGTGTATGCGAATTTTGCGGCACGAAGCAGGACATGCGATGGACAATGCGTATCGGCTCCACTCCCGCCGCACATGGACGGACACGTTCGGTTCTTACCGGGTTCCTTACCCGGAGTGGTACCAACCGCAGCCGGGAAGCCGCGATTACGTCCTCAACCTCGATGCGTGGTACGCGCAGGCGCATCCTGCAGAAGATTTTGCCGAGACCTTTGCCGTCTGGCTCAAAGCTGGAGGAGGATGGCGGCGTCAGTATGAAGGCTGGGGCGCAATGCGCAAACTGGAGTATGTCGACCGTCTCATGGGCGAACTTGCCGGAAGGCCGCTCTTGCGCAGTTCACGACGCGAGGTTGACGCGCTGCCCGCACTGACGAAGACGTTGCGCGAACATTATCAAAAAAAACGCGCTCATTACACGATTCACTGGCCGGCTTTCTACGAACGCAACCTTTACCGGATTTTCTCCGCCGAACCGCGTCACCGTTCTCTTCCGACCGCAGCTCGATTCCTCCGGCAGATCCGACGCGATATTTGCGACATCGTCGCCCGCGGAACCGGCGTACACCATTACACGATCAACCATATTGTGAGGCACATGATCGTCCGGTGCCGCGAGCTCAACCTTCGTGTCGCGCTTTCGGATCAAGAGGCGCGGCAGCTTAGTATCGTGACGCTCACCATGCAGGTGATGCAAGTCTTGCGTACCGGCTATCACCGAATTCCGTTGTGAGATTCAAAGCGAAAACCAAACTCCGAATTCTGGTGCTGCTCAGTCAGGAGCTGATGCCGCCGGAGAAGCTCGACGAAGGAGTCGAGAAAGAGAAACAACCCTGGAGGACGGAGTACGACGTCATCACCACCCTCAAGTCTATGGGCCATGAGGTATACCCGGTGGGCCTCCGGAGCGATCTCGCCGTCATTTCAAACGCTCGCGAAGAAAACAAACCGCATATTGCGTTTAATCTTCTTGAAGACTTCGACGGCCACGCACTCTTTGACCAGCATGTGGTCAGTTATCTCGAGCTGCTAAAGCAGTCCTACACGGGATGCAACCCTCGCGGCCTGACGCTCGCGCATGACAAAGCCCTCACAAAAAAGATTCTCTCTTACCATCGAATCGCGGTGCCGGGATTCGCTGTCTTCGCCATGGGCCAAAAAGTGGTGCGACCGGGACGCCTGAAGTTTCCACTCCTGGTGAAATCGGTTGTCGAAGAAGGCTCGGTTGGCATTTCTCAAGCCTCCGTTGTCAACGATAATGAAAGACTCGCCGAGCGTGTCGAATTCATTCATCGCCAAACCTCAAGCCACGCCATCGCGGAGCAGTACATCGAAGGCCGTGAGATCTACGTGAGCGTTATCGGCAATCGAAAACTGCAAACGTACACGCCCTGGGAGTTGGTCATTACCAATCTGCCGGATGGGGCTTTGAATATCGCCACCGGCAGGCTCAAATGGAATCCGGACTACCAAAGGAAGGTTGGTCTTGTCACCAAGCCCGCCGACCTTCCGCCCGAGTTGCAACGAAAGATTGAACACCTCTCGAAGCGCATTTATCGGCACCTGAGCCTGAGCGGCTACGCGCGAATGGACTACCGGCTGACGAATGACGGCGAGTTCTACCTGCTCGAAGCAAATCCGAATCCTCAGATCGCCAAGAACGAAGACTTCGCGGACTCCGCCGCCCACTGCGGCTTGAGCTACGCGCAACTGCTTCAGAAAATCATCACACTTGGACTCAGCTATAAGTCGACGGATCACCTCATCCTGTAGCAAACTCGTAGCCGCGAATCGGCGCGAATTTAGGGACGGAGGAAAAATGGGGACAAGGGACCCTCACCCAGCCTTCGGCCACCCTCTCCCAGAGGGAGAGGGACCAATATCGAACCCCGTCCCTCTCCCCCTGGGAGAGGGTGCCGCGAAGCGGCGGGTGAGGGTCTCTTGTCCCCATCTTTCCTGCGGCTTTGCCGTGCTGTGGCTTTTCTGCTCCTTCCCGTTGCACAGTCAATCCATTCCTTTGGAGATCGGTATTCAAGTCACCGGAACTCATCTCCATAAGCTTGATCAAACACCGCTCGGAGTCGGGGGCCGCCTACTCTTCGATTTCGCAAAGAGTACTTCACTCGATGCGGAAATCACATACTTCGGCAATCTCGGAGCGATGAGCGCTCTGTCTGGGATCAAGAGTGGTTTCCGTTCAAATCGGTTTGGAGTCTTTGGAAAGACACGCGCCGGAATCTGGCATTTTGGTGGCGCCTATTTCGATCCGAGGCTCAATCGGAAAACCTTTTTCACAGTGGACCTTGGCGGAATTCTCGAATACTATCCTTCGCGGCGCACCGCAGTCCGCATCGATTTGGGCGATACCGTCATTTTTTATGAGTCTGTGCGTCTCGGCACAGTTCACAATTTTCAGCCAGGGCTGGGGGTTGGCTTCCGGTTCTGATTAGATGGGCCGCGAATTTTGCAAACCACGCGAATTGTTTGTTGGCGTAATTGGCGAAATTCGCGGTGATCGTTATTTTGATATACCTGGTGGCTCTGATATGTGGCTCAAGTCCCCTGTTCGACTCCTTGTTGCTATCCACATGGGCACGGCCGGGCTGCTTTTGGCGCAATCCGCGACTGTTCCGGCCGGCACGTCTCTCAGGGCAAAGCTGGAGACTCCGGTGAGGACTGCCCGCTCAGAAGTGGGTGACGGAGTCGTTGCGGTTCTCACAAAACCAGTTCGGGCGACCGACAAAATCATCGTGCCTAGCGGAAGCCGCTTGCAGGGACGAGTTGAAACCATTCAACCCGCAACGCGAGCAAACGAGGGACGCGTCCGGCTGGTCTTTCGCGAAATCCTGTTCCCCGACGGCCGGCGCATGACGACCTGGATCACGAATTCCTTCGGTGCCGCAGCGCCAAAACGCAACGATCGCTATGCCCTGTATATGAGTATCGGAGCCGTTGCCGGCGGTCTGATTGGAGGACGCAGCGGCCGCCTCGCTGGGGTAATTGGCGGAACACTGACAGGCTTCGTCATCGCGGGCAACCGCAGTGGCCCAGCACTTCGAGACCTTACGTTGAAAGCCGGCCAAGAGATCCGATTGCAGCTCGGTGAAGACCTCACCCTTGCGGAGAATTAAGGCAAGAGCAGCAACTGCTTTTCCTATCCCAGAGCATTGATGGCGGCTTGGGCGACCTGCTCGTCTTGAGTCGAAAGGACTCCGCTCACACCTACAGCTCCAATTGCTTTGCCGTCCACGATGACGGGCAGTCCGCCCTGCAGAGGCGTAACCCCTTCCAGCGCCAAAAAACCAGCGCGGCCTCCCGCGATGAGTTCCTCGATAGCTTTCGTAGGACGTTTGAAGTTCACGGCTGTTCTAGCTTTCCCAATGGCGACGTCAATGCTGCCGAGTTGCGTATCGTCCATCTTTTGAAACAGAATGAGATTAGCGCCCCCATCCAAGATGGCAATTGCCACGTTCCAATTGTTCTTGCGGGCCTCTGCTTCGCCGGCGGCCGCCATCCTCTGTGCCGCTTCCAATGTGATGTATTTCGCGTTGCCAAGCATGTTCCCTCCCCATGAATATTGAACTCTTCTAAAGAAGCGCGTCGATCTTGGCGACGCGGCGGCGATGACGCTCTTCAGTAAGGCCGCTTGAAAGCCAGATGCGCACAACCTCCCGCATCTTCTCATTCGAGATCATCTTGCCGCCCAGTGTGAGCACGTTAGCGCCATTGTGTTCGCGACTGTTGCGCGCTGAAGCCTCGTCGTAGCACATGGCTGCGCGTACACCCGGCACCTTGTTGGCAACCATGCATGAACCGATGCCGGCGCCGTCGATCATAATTCCCAGATCGCAGCTTCGTCGGGAGACAGAGAGCGCCACGGCGTGAGCAAAGTCCGGATAGTCCACAGGCTCGGTCGAGTGCGTGCCCAAGTCCTGATAAGCAAAACCAAGCTCATTGAGGACGCCCTTCAGGGCTTCCTTCATTTCAAACCCACCATGATCGGCGCCGATTGCGATCTTCGGCCGGGACCGCAGGTCATCCATCGCGGCTGCAGGAACTCGCTCCAGGCGGATATGACGTTCGCGCGCCAGGTCTGCGGCGAGAGGCGTTACCAGCGCCCGTTCGCTGATGCGCAAGCTTGCACCGATCGACGCGGTCCGGACGTCCTCCTGGGTGATAAGCGTTCGATCTGTCCAGTCGAGCATTGGCGAAACGATGATATCAGATGTAGCTGACCAAGCCTGCTAGACTTGGTGGGCTGTAATCAAAAGCATGGACACAAAGAACCGCCGCCTAAAATCGCGACAATTTTTACTGGCTGCTGGGATATTGACCATAGCTACAGGTCTGGCTTATTACACCTCATCGCACCCCATGGACTTCCGCGTGTATCACTACGGGGCGCGCGGAGTCTTCGACGGGACGCGCCCGGTGTATGGCCCGACCAGCGGTCTGGGTTGGCCGATGCACTATCGTTACCCGCCGTTTTTTCTTCTGCTGTTTGCTCCGTTGGCGGCGCTTCCACTTGGATGGGGTGCGGCCGTGTGGGTGGTTCTGAAGATGATGGTGCTGGTGGAGCTGCTGCGCGCGATGCTTAAGCGGCTAAAGGGAGGATTAAGGGGACAGAGACCCTCACCCGGCCTTCGGCCACCCTCTCCCAGAGGGAGAGGGACCGATATCGAACCCTGTCCCTGTCCTTCTGGGAGAGGGAGTCGCGAAGCGGCGGGTGAGGGTCTGTGTCCCCTTAATTCCCCGTTTGGCCCGCGCTCGTTCCTGGTACCCTGTCTTTTCATTGCCCCTTACCTCATCGAAGAGTTTCGATACGGTAATGCGCAGTTCTTCGTCTTTGCGCTAACTGCAGCAAGTCTCTTGCTCGCGCGTGAACGGCCGGCTCTATCTGCCGGTAGCCTGGCGCTGGCGATCAGCGTGAAGGTCTGGCCGGTTTTCTTTGTGCCTCATCTTGCTGCGAGGCGTGACTGGAAAGTCGTCTCGCACACGTTGGGTTTTGTCGCGTTGCTGGGCCTGCTCCCATCCGTCTACTTCGGTTTTCGGGGCAATCTCAATTTGCTTGGACAGTGGTTCTCCCAGGAGTGGCACACTCAGCTTGGCAGCAGCGAAGTCTGGTTCCCGAATCAATCGTTGCGTGGAGTGCTGATGCGCTATCTGACGGTTATCGATTACTCACAGGTCCCGGATTCGAATTACCAGCAGATCCACTTCGCCGCGCTGGATCCTGAACTGGTGCGCGCCGTCTGGATCATCGTTGCAGCCGCCGCGTACATCGGATTACTGGGAATAGCTGCCCGGCGGCGCCACACCCAGGGTTGGCTCGAGCATGGACTCGCCTTCTGTTTCCTGGCCCTTCTCGAACCATTCACGCAGAAATACGCATTAGCGGTTTTATTATGGCCAGCCTTGATCGCCGGATGTCTTCTGACTAAAAGGTCCGTGCGCGTCCTCATCTACATTTCAACCGCGCTGGTGCTCATTCAGCCGTTCACGCCCGGAGCGGCGGCTCAGCGCCTGCTTCAAGTACTCGGGTTCGATTTTGCGGCGGTAGTTCTCCTCACTGTGGCGGTACTCGTCGCCTGCCTGAAATTCTCTAACGATGCGCTGCCAGCCTAGCGGCGCTCCATCGTATGTACCTTGTCGGGACGAACCTTATACAGGACGCGGACTTCTCCAGGCCGGCGAAACGGATACGTATCCTGACCGATGTATTTCTTGGCGAGCGTGTCAATGTGTTTGTCGGCTTCTTTTTCGTTGATCTCCACGACTTCGCCCCGCACAGAAAGAAACCGGTATGGGTTGTCGGGATCCTGAATGCTGAAGGCCACATGGGGGTTCCTCCGCATATTCTTGTCCTTGATGCGGCCCTTAGCGGTATTGATGCGCACGTGAGTTCCATCAAAGTCGCACCACACGGGGGTGACTTGCGGAGTTCCATCCTTCATCACCGTAGCCAGCTGCGCGAAAGCTTTCTTCTCGAAGAGATCCCGAAAATCGTCTGGAATTGGGTTGGGCATAAAGAATCCTCCGTTACGTTTCCTCCATCGTACGAGTTCTAGACCGGCACACGCAACGTGAACGTCGAGCCCGAACCGAGCTTGCTCGAGACGCTCACGGTTCCACCCTGGCTTTCAATGGCGTGTTTCACGATGGACAAACCCAGGCCCGTTCCTCCGGATTCCCGGGAGCGCGCTTTGTCCACGCGATAGAACCGTTCAAAAATCCGCGTTAGTTCCTCGGCAGCGATGCCCTCACCCGTGTCGAAGATATCGAGACGAAACGCTCCGTTCTCGCACCGGCCCGTGATGCGAATTTCTCCCCCCGGCTTGTTGTACAGAATCGCATTGTCAATGAGATTGGATATGGCCATTGAAAGGCGCCCGCGATCGGCCTGAATTTTGGCGGACTCGCACTCACCGAAGACCCGGATTCCGTGCGCGGCAAGAACAGAGCGCCGACAGGAAATTTGTTCATCAAGGATGAGCTTGATGTCCACTGTTTCCTTCGTGGCCGGCAGCTCGGCTTCGATGCGGGCGAGCGTCAGGAGATCGCTTACAAGCGCTTCCAGGTGTTCGGCATTGCGTTCGATCGTTCGAACGAAGTCGGTAGCAGTTTTGCGATCCTCAAGCGCTCCCGACAGCAACGTCTCCGCATATCCCCGAATGGAAGTGAGCGGCGTCTTGAATTCGTGCGACACATTGGCGACAAAATCACGCCGCATTCGCTCCGTGCGCCGGATGTTGGTCAGATCGTGAAAGACGATGACTACAGCGTCCACCACTCGCCAGGCATTCGCAACGGGCGCGACGTTGGCCTGGAGTATCCGGCCGCTACTGGTCATCAGCTCGACCGTTTCCGCGGGACCGCCGGCCAGGACATTGCGAACCACGTTATCGATCTCAGGGCGGCGCAATACTTCAAGCGGCGTCTTTCCGACTAAATCGCGGTCGGTTTCAAGAACGTCACGTACCGACCGGTTGATCAACGCGATCCGCCCGGCACTGTCAAGCACCATGACGCCTTCGCTCATCGCACCGACGATCAACTCCAGGCGCTGCTTGCCTTCGCTCAATTCCCGCATCCTCGCACTCAAGTTCTCGGCCATCGTATTCAGCGAGTTTCCAAGCGCCGCAATCTCCTCCTCGCCACTGATCGGCAGCCGATGCTGCAAATCACCAGCGGCAAGTTTTCGCGCTGCAACCGCCATTTTGTGGAGAGGAGACGAAATCAAACCCCGAATGAGATAGCCAAAAATCAGAGTCATGCCAGCTGCAATGAGAACTGCAAGAGCGAGACGCACCAGCAACTCCGAGACAAGAGCGTCGACAGCAGATAGCGGCGTGGCCAGCCTCAGCACATACTCATTTGCTCGACGCGCCACATAAATGAAGTCCATCCGGACGGTCGCGCTGTAGCGGATAGCTACACCTGTTCCACGCTGCAGGGCTTCGCGAACTTCTGGGAGCTCGAAGTGATTCTCGACTGCGGAGAGATCGGCAACATTGGGGTCGGAATCTCCGAGTACGCCTCCGTCGGCGGCAATGATCGTGACATGCAGATTGAGAAGCTTTCCTAATTCATCCGCTACTTCGTGGAATGATCTCCCCTTGCCGCCAGTTTCGAGGTAAGCAACGGCCAGCGCGCTCTGTCGCTTGAGCTGTTCTTCGACTTGATGGTCGATATTCTCGCGGATGGTGTAGCTGAGGAAGTACCCGAGAGTTGCGGCCATCAATCCAATAACGACGAGATTCCAAAGGACGAGACGTGAATGAAGTCGGAACGTCATTGTGCAATCCCGAGCTTATTCCTCAGACGGACTGGCCATGCGGAAGCCCACCCCGCGGACCGTTTCCACATAGACACCTTCGGAGCCAAGTTTCTCACGCAGACGACGGACATGCGTATCCAGCGTACGCGACGTTGCTTCGCCATGATAGCCCCACACCTGATCCATCAGGTTCTCACGGGTCAACACATTCCCGCGTGCATGCATGAGTTCGTAAAGGAGGTCGAATTCTTTGACAGTCAGGGCGATCTGATCCTTGCCGACAAAGCACTGCCTCCGCTCGGGATAAAGTTGGATCTTTCCCAATCGAAGCATCTCGGTGCGATCGGCATGTGTGCGGCGCAGGATTGATTTGACTCGCAACACGAGTTCCCGGGGACTGAAGGGTTTCATCACGTAGTCGTCGGCGCCAAGCTCGAAACCGACGACGCGGTCGATTTCCTCACCGCGAGCGGTAAGCATGATGATCGGTATCAGGCGGGAGCTCTCGTGGCCGCGCAGCGTCCGGCAAACTTCCATGCCGTCCACGTCGGGCAGCATCAGATCAAGAATGACGAGATCGGGAGGCCGCCTTTGAATGGTTTCGAGAGCCTTGCGGCCCGTATCGGCGGTAATCGCCTCAAACCCGGCTTGTTTGAGGTTATAACTTACCAGGCGAAGAATGTCTGGATCGTCATCTACGATCAGCACGCGTTCCATGCCGGATATCCTGACCTTTTACCATGAACACTACCATCTCAGCGATATTCGAAGCGTGGTCGCCAACGCGTTCCAAACTCTTGGCAATGAATATCAGCTTGATAGCCCGCGATATGTTACGGGTGTCCTCGATCATATAGGTCAGCAACTCTCGGAAGATCTGCTCGTACTGATCGTCGATGTCCTTATCCTGCTTAACGACTTTTTCCGCAAGATCGGCGTCGGAATTCACAAAGGCATCGAGACTTTCCTTCAGAATCCGCTGAGCCGATTCGGACATGATCGGCAATGCGATCAGTTTCTTCAACTCGGGTTCCTGAATCAGCTCGCACGCTCGCTCCGCAATGTTGACGGCGATGTCCCCGATGCGCTCAATGTCGCGAACAATCTTCAGAGCGGTAGCAATGGACCGAAGGTCGCTCGCCACGGGCTGCTCCAGAGCGAGTATCTCATAGCAGAGCGTATCGATCTCGACCTCGAGCTGATCCAACGTATCGTCTCTGCTGATCACTTCTTCGCCAAGACTCGGCCGGCGTTAGCTAAGTGCCCGCATGGCGTCGGCAATCATCTGCTCGGCCTGATGACTCATGAGCAGAAGCTTGTCTTTGAGAAGCCGAAGTAAATGCTCGTAGTGTTTACTGGTGTGCTCTCGTTCAGGCATTCGGACTCCTAATACCTTCTCCCATCATCCAAACCTTCCCGTAATGTAGTCCTCCGTCTCCCGCTTCGCCGGCGCTGTGAACAACTTCTTGGTCTCCGCGAATTCTACCAGCCGGCCATTCAAAAAGAACCCCGTTTCATCGGACACTCGAGCGGCCTGCTGCATATTGTGAGTAACGATAACTATGGTGTAGGTCCGCTTCAACTCGTAAATCAGCTCCTCAACTTTGGCTGTTGAAATGGGGTCGAGGGCGGAGGCCGGTTCATCCATCAACAGCACTTCGGGCTCAACGGCGAGAGCGCGGGCAATGCACAGCCGTTGCTGCTGTCCTCCCGAAAGCGACATTGCCGAACGCGCCAACCGATCTTTCACTTCGTCCCATAGAGCGGCGCTCCGCAGCGTCTTCTCCACGGTCACATCCAGTTCGGCACGATTTTTCATGAGTCCATTCACGCGCGGGCCATATGCGACATTTTCGTAAATCGACATGGGAAAGGGATTCGAGCGCTGAAAGATCATCCCGACACGGCGGCGGAGCTGGATCACATCCATCGAGCTCGAATACACATCCTGCCCGTCGAGCTCCACGCGGCCTTCCAACCGGGTGCCTGGAATGAGATCGTTCATTCGATTCAGCGCGCGCAGGAACGTCGACTTCCCGCATCCCGATGGGCCGATAAGCGCGGTGACGAAGCACCGGCGAATCGAAATGTTCACCTCATGAAGCGCTTGCTGAGAACCGTAAAAGAAATTGGCGCTTTTGACACTGATCTTTATCTGGTCGTCCATCGCCGCATGCGGTTCCTGATAAGAATGGCTGTGAGATTGAGCAGGAAGGTCAAGACCAGCAGCACGAACACCGTCGAATAGAGAATGGGTTTCGTCGCTTCGACGTCCGGAGATTGCGTCGACATTGCGTAAATGTGATAGCCGAGATGCATGAACTGCTCATTCGCCCGCGTCGGAAGTTGAGGAAGAAAATACGCGGCCCCCGTAAAGAGCACCGGAGCCACTTCTCCGGCGCCGCGGCTGATGGCGAGTATAGCGCCTGTCATCACTCCGGACCAAGCCTGCGGCAGGATGACGCGTAAGATTGTTTGCAATCGCGTCGCGCCTAAAGCGAGGCTTGCTTCACGGTACTCCTGGGGAACGGCGCGCATCGTTTCTTCGACGGTGATGATGACTACAGGCAACGTCAGCACTGCCATCGTCATTGCAGCCCAAAGAACTGAAGGTTGGCCGTACACCAGATAACCCGGATATAAGACCTGATCGATTCCGTGTCCGATTGTCTGGATGAAAAAGCCAAGTCCGAACAAACCGAAGACGATTGAAGGAACACCGGCGAGATTGTTCACCGCCATGCGAGTCCAGCGATAGAGACGAGATTCCGCTCGAGCGTATTCGGCAAAATAAATGGCGACGAGCACTCCCGGTGCTGCCGTCAGGAACTCCCAACTCAGCCGGTCCCTGCCATGAATGACGACGTTGCCAACGATAATTGCAATCATCGCCAGGATGATGAGCGTGGCGGCGAGGGTCATTGCGACGAACGTGCGGTCAACTATTCTTCTCATGCGGTACCGGAGAGCCTCTGCCGGAGCCGGCGGTTATACCTGGCGCCGATCGAGTTGAGTAATGACGTGATCAGGAACAAGACAACGCCGATGAGGAACAACACCCGATAATGACCGCCGCCAAAAACGACTTCTCCCAGTTCGGAGGCAATCGTGGCGGATAACGTCCGCACCGGGACGAACGGCGATAACGACAGCATGGATGCATTGCCGGAAGCCAACAAAACGATCATCGTCTCGCCGATCGCCCGCCCGAATCCAAGAACAAGCGCCGCGAAGATGCCGGGGCTCGCTGCGGGAAGCACAACACGAATCGCCGTCTGTGGTTTCGAGGCTCCAAGAGCAAGCGAAGCCTCGCGGTAAAGCTTCGGCACCGACGTCAACGCATCTTCGCTCACCGTATAGATCAGTGGAATGACGGCGAAAGCCAGACCGATTCCAGCGCTCAACGCGTTAAGCCGAAACTGGAAACCAAAAGCATCCTGAAGCCACGATGCCAGCACAATCAGGACGAAGAACCCGATGACTACGGACGGAATTCCAGCAAGCACCTCGACAGCCGGCTTGATCCACTCCCGCAACGATGGCGGCGCAAACTCCGCCGTGTAGAGCGCAGCGGCCAATGCCAATGGGGTCGCCAACAACATGGCGATCAGTGTCACCTTGAGTGTTCCGACAATTAGCGGAAGGATGTTGAATTTGGGAACTCCGCCGACGGGCTGCCACGTGTACGGAGTTTGAAACGGACTCCAGATCGAAATCCCGTCAATTGTACGCCATGCGAGCGGTGCAGCCTCGCGCGCGACATAGACGAAGATGAGGAAAATAATCGCGATTACTACGAAAGCAACAGCAGAAATGAAGAGTTCGCCAAGCCGGTCGATTCTATTTCGGACTGCGGACTGGGGCGGAAAAAGGGGCCGGGGAAATGGGGTCTGACCCTCGGTGCCTGCGAGGTCATCGGCCGCAGTACTGTCCGTATGGCGGGAGGGATCAGACTCCATTTTCCCGGCCCCTTTTTCCGCCCCAATCCGCGAGTTGCCCTTCATTGGGTTTGCGCGTCGCCCTTAAGCGGATAGAACCCGACATCCTTTACAATATTCTGACCCTGCGGTCCGAGAACCCAATCCACCAGGTCTTTGATGGTGCCCGCCGGAGGGCCTGCAGTGTACCAGTAGAGGAAGCGGCTCAGAGGGTATTTGTTGCTCAGCGCGTTCTCCATGGTCGGAGCGACCGGTTCTGACGCCGCATCCTTCGCAATGGATATCGCCTTAAGGTCCGTCGCGTATCCGATCCCACCATACCCAATGCCGTTAACATCTTTCACGACGGCATTAATCACAGCAGCCGTGCCTCCCAGCGGTTGATACCTTTCCGCGAAGTCTCCATTGGCGAGGACGTGCTCCTTGAAAAACACGTATGTTCCTGAGTTGTTCTCCCGGCCATACAAGACGATGTTTCCGTTCGACCCACCGACGTCTTTCCAGTTTGTAATCTCTCCTTGGAAAATACGCCGGACTTGCTCCATCGTCATGTGGTCGACACGGTTTTGTTTGTTCAAATAAACCGCCAGTGCATCGACGGCCACTGGGATCTCGCTCACATCGGCTTTTCGCTGCTGTTTTACCGACGCCTTCTCTTCATCCTTCATCGGACGAGAGGACTGGCAAATCTGCGTCGTTCCATTAACAAGGGCCGCGATGCCGGTGCCGCTGCCTCCGCCCGTGACCTGGATGGTCGCGTTGGGATGGTCTTTCATGTAGACCTCAGCCCAACGTTGACCAATCTGCAGCATCGTATCAGAGCCCTTCAGAGTGATGTTCTGCTTTCCCGCCGGAGGGACGGCGCAGCTTGTTACTAGCGCTGCAATAAGAGGAAGTGTCAGTACTATCAAGTGTTTTTTCGTCATGCCACGAGAATAGCTCATCGAATGTTACAGTTTGGCAAACTGGCCGTTAACAGTTTGAAACCTGTGATGTTGCCGAAATTTCACGCACTTGTCACCCACAAACCGCACTCTTTTGTGCAAAGAATGAAGCGCGATGTCCAAAAAGATTCTCATCGTGGAAGACGACCACGACGTGGTCAAGCTACTGAAGTACAACCTGGAAAAGGAAGGCTTTAAGGTGAATTACACCACGGATGGAAGTCTGGCCCTGGCCGAAATCCGCCGGGGCGAGCCCGATCTTGTTATTCTCGATCTCATGCTTCCTGGACTCGACGGCCTGGAAATCTGCCGCCAGCTCCGGCGCACCGAAAAATACTCCTCCCTGCCTCTACTGATGCTGACCGCCCGCGATGAAGAAGCGGATCGAGTGGTTGGGCTGGAAATGGGTGCTGACGACTATGTGACCAAACCGTTCAGCATGCGCGAGTTGATTGCGCGCGTCCGCGCCCTTTTGCGAAGGCGCGAATCTTTGAGTTCGCCCAAGGCCACATTGCAACGGGGCAATCTCGTCATCGATCCTTCCGCTCACAACGTGACCCTGCATGGACGCCGAATCGAGCTCAGCGCTCTCGAGTTCCGGTTGTTACACCATCTTGCATCGCACCCCGGGATGGTCTTTTCCCGCGACCAGCTTCTCGACCGTGTATGGGGCAATGATCGCAGCGTCACTCCACGCAGCGTCGATGTCTATGTGCGCCGCGTCCGCGAGAAGATCGAACCTGCTCCTCAGACTCCGGCCTATATTCAAACCGTCCACGGCGTCGGCTACCGATTCGCCGGGGAACCCGAATAACAAGAGCAGCGGCTGGAGGGTTACCCGGCGACCGCCCCAATCTCATGGGAGGGACACTTGCAAGAAAGCTAAGGGACCACTATCCATGGGCAGACACGAACAGCCGAATGCGCTGGACGATTTCGTCTCGCACGTGCCGGAATGCGGCAAGTTGCTCTTCGCCGTTGATCTCGGCCGGATCATCGAATCCCCAGTGGATAGGCTCGGCGCCCGGAAAGAGCGGACAATTCTGCTTTGCCCGATCGCAAACCGTAATAATGTAGTCGAATTGTTGGTCAAGAAACTGGTCCAAGCCCTTGGATTTCTGGTGTCGGACGTCGATTCCAAATTCATCCATCACCTCGATCGTACTCGGGTGCAAACCTTTCGGATTGGTTCCTGCACTAGAAACATCGTATCTGTCGCCGGCCAACTTCCTCAGGATGGCTTCGGCCATCTGGCTGCGTGCGGAATTGCCGGTGCAAACAAAGAGGACCTTCTTTCTTGTGTTCATGTTTTCCTCACCGCTCATCCGCGCGCCCCATGACGGATATCCCGTCCCCGGACCATGAAAATGACCATCTCTGCGATGTTTGTGGAATGATCTCCAACCCGCTCCAGATGCTTCGCGATGAAGATCAGCTTCAGAGCTCTTGATACAGTACGAGGATCCTCCGTAGTGCGAACTTGTGTGCTCCCGTTCCACCATACGTCTCATACACCACTCCTTTCAAAGTTCCCGGCATTCGCGGCGAACAAGCAAACTAAGGAAGGGCTCCATTCCGAGTGATTCCAGTCATCGCCTCCGTAACTGCGGACCCTAGATGAGAGTGGTGAATTCAAGATGACAGGAATATTTCAGAAATGTTGCTAGGCTCCGGGGGCGTGATTGAACGCTCTAAACGAAATCGTGAGCCTGGAATGAATGTACCGGGTCCCACGGTAATTGGGGCAATTAGCGGTTTATAATCTTCACTGTAACAATTTTTTAACACGGACCGATTTCAGAGCGAGTTATTATCTGTGCCCTTGCCTATGCCCGTCATTGCAGCAATAGACGTCGGAAGCAACGCCATTCGACTGGCGATCGCGACGCTCACGCCTGACGGCCATCATGAAGTCAGTCACAATGCGCGCGAAGCGGTAAGGCTCGGGCAGGATGTGTTTGCCACCGGAAGTATTTCACCAGCAAGCATGGAACGGGCTGTCGAGGCATTCGGGAGGTTCCGGGAACAGATCGAAAGGCACGCTGTGGCTTCTGTCAAAACAGCTGCAACCAGCGCTGTGCGTGAAGCCACCAACCGCGACTCCTTTGTGAGCCTGATCGCCGAGAAATGTGAAATCCAGATTTCCATCATCGGGCCCGAAGAAGAGGCCAGACTGGTTCACCTCGCGCTTAAGGAACGCATCAATCTGAAAAACAGGCTGGCGTTACTGATCGACATCGGTGGCGGGAGCGTTGAAGTCAGTCTCGCCACGCACACGGGAATTCTGTCCACCGAGAGTTACCAGATGGGCAGTGTGCGTCTGTTGCAGATTCTGGAGCATGAACGTCTCGGCGAAAAGCGGTTCAATCAGCTTGTCAGCAAATATGTCGATACCATCGAGCAACGCCTAAAGAGGGAACTCGGTGAACAACAAATCGACTGTTGCATTGGAACCGGAGGCAGCATTGAATCCCTTGGCGAGCTGCGTCGGGCAATGTTCGGCAAGAACAATACTTCAAAAATCAGGGCAGAGGAATTGGACTCCGCTGTGAAAACGCTTCAGGGAATGAACATCGATGAGCGAATCCAGAAGCTCCAGCTACGTCCCGACCGCGCGGACGTGATCGTACCCGCGGCAATCGTCTTGCAAAAAATCGTTCATCAAGCAGGCGTGGATGAAGTCATGATCCCGGGCATCGGTTTAAAGGATGGGTTAATCCTGGAAATGGTTTCGGAGCAGTTTTATCCCGAGAAGCACCTGGACTACGAACAGGTCATCAGCTCGGCTCTTCAACTCGGCCGCAAATACGCCTTTGACGAGCCGCATAGTAAGGCTGTGGCTTGTCTCTCGCTTCAGATTTTCGATCAGACCCGTACCATTCATGAATTGGACAGAGAGAGCCGCACGTTGCTGGAAGTGGCTGCCCTCCTGCATGACGTCGGACAGTTCATCAGCGTATCGAATCATCACAAACACACGTTCTATGTCTTGCAGGCAAATCCGGTGATCGGGCTGACGCCGGCACAAATGGATATCGTTTCCAATGTGGCTCGCTACCACCGGAAGTCATCACCAAAGCTTCAGCACAAGAATTACGAACATCTCTCACCCAAGCAACGGAACATCGTCTCAACGCTCTCGGCCATTCTGCGGGTGGCCAATGCGCTGGATCGCGAACACTCCGGAAACGTCCGGGGGGTGGATCTCACGTTTAAAAAACCCAAATTCAGCATCCGGCTGAAGGGAGAAGGCGAGATGTTGCTAGCCAAATGGGCGCTGACCCAACGTTGTGATCTTTTTGAAGAAGTTTTCGGCGGGAAGCTGGCCGTCGAAGGAACGGACAATTGACAATGACTCCCAACAACGGACAATTGACAATGACTCCCAACAATGAAGTCCCAGGCAAACTCATCGCTGTCGAGGGACTGGACGGCTCGGGAAAGTCCACCCAAATCTACCTGCTGAAGCGTTGGCTCGAGATGGAAGGCTATAAGATCTTTTTCACGGAATGGAATTCATCAACAATCGTCAAACGGGCAACCCGAAAAGGTAAGAAGCGCCAACTTCTCACGCCAACCACTTTCTCGATGATTCATTGCACCGATTTCGCCGATCGGTATGAGCGTCAAATTCTGCCCCTGCTGCATGCGGGTTACATCGTACTTGCCGACCGCTATATTTACACGGCCTTTGCGCGGGACGTTGTGCGCGGCTGTGATCGGGACTGGATTCGAAAACTCTACAGTTACGCCCGGCGGCCGAACATTACTTTTTTCTTCAATGTGCCGCTGAAAGTCGCGCTTGGACGGATTCTCGACGGCCGGACTCGTCTCAAGTACCACGAGGCCGGCATGGATATGGGTTACTCTAAGGACCCCTACGAGAGTTTTCGTATTTTTCAAGGGAAGGTTCATCAGGAATACCGAAGGATCGCGCAGGAATATGATTTCGCGCGGATCGATGCCACCGAGCCACCGGACGTCCAGCAGGCCAAAGTCCGAGAATTCGTCGAAAGGACCATCGATCTGCCACGCTACCGGTGGCACGAGACGCCCTACTACCCGGAGCCTAGTTAAATATATGCAGCAACCCAAGCGTTTCTACGGAAAAGGATTACCAGATGTGAATCTGGAATCGCTCAACGGTCAACTCATCGTCGTTGAAGGCGCCGATGGGTCGGGGCGCTCGACGCAAATCAATTTGCTCCGCAATTGGCTGGAGAGACGAGGCTATCCAACCGTGAACGTCGGCCTCAAGCGATCGATGCTGGTCAGCCGGGAACTCGAGTCCGCAATGCGAGGAAACATTCTAGGAACACGAACCCTCAGCCTGTTCTATGCAACCGACTTTGCGGACCAATTCGAAAACCGGATTCTGCCAGCGCTTCGAGCTGGATTCGTCGTCCTCGCCGATCGATATATCTATACGCTGATGGCTCGAGCGATTGTCCGGGGGATGGAGGCGGACTGGATTCAAGAGGTGTACAGCATCGCCCTTGTGCCCGATGCCGTGTTCTACATCGCCGTGAGTCCTGAGGTACTCGTTGAACGTAATCTTCGCAAACATGCGGTGCTCGACTATTGGGAGTCCGGAATGGATATGAATCGTTCCCAAATCATGTACGTCAGCTTCATCGGCTACCAGAAGGATATCCAACGGCAATTCCGGAAGATGCAGAAGGTCTATGGCTTCGAGACTGTGAATGGAAATCGCACGCCTCGGGCGATTCAAAAGGAACTCCAATCGAAAATCGAATCGATCCTGAATGGTAAGACTCCGGCGCTCGTTGAAAGAAACATCGAAATTGCACCGCACGACCGCATTTTCGTGAGTCGCACATGACGCCGACCAGACCTCGAAGTACAAATCCTCGTCTTCGGAAAGATCTTGTTATCGGCCTGGAGCACCTGCGGTCCGAGGCCAAGGAGATCTCAAGGTTGTATGTGGCAAACCTGCAACGGGATCTGGTTCAATTAATCGACTTCATCAACGCTGGTACAGGCAAGCCGAATAGCCAACGACACCTCAGTTCCACTCTGGCGCTTATGAAGCAGACACTGGACGAAATCACGATCAAGCCGGAAAAGGGCCGCCGAAAGGACTTGAGGCGCATCGAGCGAGCCATCTCTTCTATGATGAAACTTGCGTCGAACAACAAAACACATGTCTGAACAGAACATTCTCATTCGGGCTCTAGATACCCGCTGGCGGCGGTTACGGAAGGAATGGGACCGGACCAGAAACAAATATTCTGAGGCCGCCGTCCATGATCTGCGTGTGGCCTCCCGCCGGCTGATCGCCGTCCTCGATACACTCCGAAGCCTTGTCGATGATCCGGAAATCGAGGAATGCCGTCGCCGCGTCAAGAAATCCCTCGGCGCCCTAAGCCCACTCCGGGACGTGCAGGTTCAGCGGTTGTCCGTCTCCAAGATGGCGCGACGCTTCCCCCAGCTGAAAGGATTTCAAAAGAGCCTGACTGAAAAGGAAGCTAGAGCCGCGAGGAAAGTGAAAAAACTCCTGAGGAAAGGCACAAAGCTCGGTCGCGCCATTGCGCAAGCCAAGAGTGCCGCTGAGGACCATGTGGACGACAAGGCCATCATCAGGAGCGTTGATAAGCGCTATCGCGAAGTTATCCGGCTGGGTAAAATGGTCGATCCATCGAATACTGCGACAATTCACCGGATGCGGCTGGCATTCAAAAAATTCAGGTACACGGCTGAAGTCGTCCAGCCATTGATCAAAAAAGAAGTGACCTCGGCCCGATTGAAACAGTTCCATGCGTTTCAGACAATGATGGGTAACATTCAGGACATTGAAGTGCTTTCGGCAAAACTGACCAAATGGGCTCGAAAGGAGGAAAAACGCGTTGAGGATCTGAAACCCGTCCTCCCGGAACTCGACCGCCAGAAAGAGAAGGCCGTCACCATCTTCATGAACTCCGCTCACAAGGTCCACACCTTTTGGAAGATGACGCCCCCTCGTCCTGCGAGTGTGGAGCTCGAGACCCCGAGTGAGGCGGCCGCCGTCGCGGAAATCCGTGAGACCTTACCCGTCCTTCGGGTGGCGTCTCCGAGCAGGACAGATCTGTCCAAAAAATGAATCTTTACATCCTTAGACACGGCATCGCCGTGCCGCCAGGCACGCCAGGCATCAAAGACGAGGACCGGCCGCTGACGAAGGACGGAAAGCGCAAGATGAAGGCGATTGCCGAAGGCATGCTTGCCATAAAACTTCAGCTCGGCAGGATCCTCTCTAGCCCATACGTCCGGGCTCGTGAGACGGCCGAAATCGTTGGGCAGGTCTTCGGTCTGAAGGTCGAACTTTGGAAGCCGCTGATACCCAGTGCTAACCCGCACCAGTTGATTTCACATCTTGTGAAAGTTCATGAAGATAATGTCTTACTGGTTGGACACGAACCCCATCTCAGCGAGTTCGTCTCCGTTTTGATTTGCGGCAATCCCGAAGCTCAAATCGAATTAAAGAAGGGCGCGCTATGTAAAGTAAGCTCGAACCATCTCATCTACGGACGCTGTGCGACTCTCGAATGGCTGTTGGCTCCCGCACAGCTCCGAACGCTTCGCTGACACGGATTTTCGCCGCAATCAGGACCAGTCTTCCTCTCACGCAGGTCGCTTGAACTTTCACGGGATCGATCGGCTGCGGAAAATGCACCGCACGAAATAGACGAGGGTAATGGCAGTTTTCGCTGGACTGCACTACCAGATCATCCCGAGTTACAAGGACGCTCATCGCCACGGGATCGATAATCCTCAACGCGATTTTCAAGACAAAGAAGCCACGCTTCTCAATGAGTTCAACTTCCGGTTTCCACAACAGTTGCTTTTCCGCCTCTAGCCAGTCTTCGAGGTCCAGCGCACCCGAGCCGCACCGATCGTGAAATATCTCATAGGCTCTCTTCGTGATGTCATCGTATACGTTTTCTATCTCATCGAGAATTGTGCTGCCGATTCGAATGGGAATGGCCTGCATAGCGTAACCGTACCGGCCGAGTGTTACGCCATTTTTACGAAGATGTGAAAAATAGTGGTTTGCCGAAGGAACGCCTAGCGAGTTCGCGGTTCTCCACATTAAATCGAATTAATCTACCTTTAATCCATGGCTAATGACCGCGGTGTCTAATGTTTGCGAAGCGCTAAAAGCTTCATTTAAAGGAGAAACGAATGAGATCGAAAGTTACAACCCTGGCCTTGATTGCTGGATTGATCGTGACGCTGTCTGTGGGCGTCCAGGCCGCGCAGAAGAAAGCCGCAACGCACTCGGCGCGCGGGACGATCACCTCGATTGATGCCAACCAACTTGTGATTACCGAGAAAGCTCAAGGCAAAGACAAGCAGGGTACCTTTGCATTGAACTCCGCAACCCAAAAGACCGGGAACCTGGCTGTAGGCAGTCCTGTAACCGTTCAGTACAAGACTGAAAACAAGCAAGACGTTGCGACTTCGGTACGCGCGCGCCCCGTCAAGACGACTAAGAGTACGAGCCCGAAAGGTGAGAAGAAGTCTTTGAAGGGAGCGAAAAAGGGGTAAATCTTACTGCGGATTTCGGATTTCGGAATTTAGGGGGCATCGATCCAGGCGGTCCCCAATCCGAAATCCGAGATTATTTTTGGCCCGCCTTTACTAAGCCGCGGTAACGCGAGACGCCCACTGTTTGAACCGGGTTTTGACAGAGTACATGCGCTCGTCGGCAAGTTGCATTGCTTGTTCAATGGTCTTGCTATCAGCGGGAATATTCGCTAACCCACAGCTCACACCGAATAGCAGCTTCTTGTAAGGTTCGTGGGCGGGATCCCAAATGATCATTTTGCGGAAGTTCCGAATCTGCATGCGAAGTGTTCGCGTGTCGGCCATGCTGACGACGAGAAATTCATCACCGCCCAGCCGGCAGAGCAACCGGGCATGATCGAAGGCGGCTCGAAGGTGTGCGCCGATGCGCGCCAGCGTGGCATCACCGGCCTGGTGTCCGAAATTGTCGTTGACGCCTTTGAAACCATTAACGTCAATTAGCACGATCGAGCAATGCTGGCCCGCCAGTGATTTAGAAATCCTTTCAAAAGCGTGCCGGTTGGCGAGCCCCGTGAGCTGATCGACGGTGGCCTGCCGCTTGGCGGCTTCAAGCGCGATGGCATTGTTCAATGTGCCTGAAATTTTCTCGGCTATCACTGTCAGCAGACGTGTTTCGTCTTCCGTCAGGGGTTCGTCGGGACGGTACACGGAAATCGTTGCGACCACGGAGCCGCTGAATATCACCGGTATCCCCTCATCGTGCTCGCCGACGTGAACTGCAGCCTTGCAACCCGGGAAGGAACTCTTCAGAAGTGTGCCCACGCCGGCAATAATCTCTTTGACGTCGGTTACCCCTGCAATGGAATCGGCCAAAGATTCCAGGATCTTGATCTCCGATGTTGCACGCTGGATATGTGTGTATGCTCTCGTAGTTGCCGGATTCCAACTGACTACGTCTCGATGAATCGACTCCCACACGCTTACGATATCGGGATCGAAGAGCGTCCCAGAACCGTGCTTCAGAATCTCAATTGCCCGGTCGATGGCTTCTTCGGATCCAACTCGATCTGAAGTGCATGTGTCAAAAACATCGGCAACGGCCAGGACCCGGGCGCCAAGCGGAATACCTTTGCCCGCAAGGCCGTTCGGATATCCACTGCCATCAAATCTCTCATGGTGCGCCATAATCGAATCGGCAACCGGATACGGGAATTTGATATTCGAGATGATCTCGGCACCGAGCCGGGGATGCAGGCGCATTTTCTTCATTTCCTCCGGGGTGAGGGGTCCGGTCTTGTTGAGAATGTATTCTGGAATCGCCAGCTTGCCGATATCGTGAAGCAATGCCGCCGCGGCAATCGCTTTGATTTCCCGCTCATCCAGATGCATCCCCTCCGCAATCGCTCGCGAATACCTCTGCACGCGTTGAATGTGCCCGTGGGTGTTTCGGTCTCTCGCATCAATGGCGAGCGCAAGGGTTGAGAGAGTCGAGTTGAAGAGCTCTGCCATCTCGGCTGAGTGTGTTTTCTCGATTTCAAGGCTTCTCAGGTACACCCGATACGAGTAATAGCTTAAATAAAGGATGGGCAAAGCCACCATGAGAGTGATACCGGGAAAAGACCATATCAACTTCGAAACCACGAACGCCAAAAGGCCCGCAAGGAAGAACAACGGCGCCGTGTACAGAAAGTTGTCGTGCCACAGCCGGAACATAGACCGCCGGCTCGACAGGGCGACAATCAGCGAAACAGATAAGGAGTTGCCCAGATAGTAAATGAGCGATGCCACCAGCGATCCGACAAGTTCATCGGATGTGGATGGATGAAAATCTTGAACCATCCAGTGATAGGCCTTCCCCGCGACCAAGACCGTCAGTGCGATCATTCCGATGTTGAAAACGATGTGGTGGGGAATGCACCGCCGCCGAGGGAATGCGGTTTGCACATATACGCCGCACACGCTGACGAGCACAGCCGCTTCCGCACCTAACATCATCACCGACATCAAAACTACTGTGGTCAAAAGCGACAGCGAAGACCCGCCGATCAGCCGCACCTTGGCGTGAGCCGTGACCACGGCCAAAAACAGCATAAGCCCGAAATGCGCCGCGTCTAGCTGGCCGGCCCACCGGGTCGACACGATCAGCAACAACAGTCCGACCATCCCAAAGACGGCTACGGCAAGCCGCGCTGCCGGCGGCAAGCTCTTAAACTGCGCTTTATCGTTCAAAATTGGAACCTCGGTCTTCATCTTTATCGGCATCCCCGGGCGTCCACGTTAGTACAAGTTTTCACAAAATGCGGCCTTTGTGTCTTTCCGGTTCCTGGCCGCGCGGACCGTAATTCCGCTGGAATCCCGGAAATCTTGAAAAAGTGCTAAAGACTTCAGTCAGGATTGTCGATAAGACCGTTGAATCCACTGAATCCATGCATCCGTATGGGCAAGTGTGGGGATCGGCAATTCTAAGAGGGACAGATGAAACGGATACTGTTTTGGCTTGGCTTCTGGGCAATGCTCACAGGCTCGGTCTTTGGCCAGAGTTCGAAACTCGACAGCAAGGTTGCGGCAAATGCAAGGAGCGGCCGCGGCAATAGCATCGACTACAACACGATCGCATGGGATGAGATGATCGTGGGGGGGTGAAACCATCGTGTGGAGTGAAACCATCGTGTGGACCGAAACCATTGTCCGGGACACAGCAACGCTGGTCGGAGTCAACAGTCAGACAATCGCGTGGAACCTGCTCGACGGAATGACCATCACGTGGGATGAGTTTTGATACAGGTTCTGCCCTGCTTCTGAAAAAGTCAGGGGCGCGGTAAAAGTCCGCGACTACAGGTTTAGCGATGACGTTTCGGCATACCTGTAGTTTTTGGACTGGCGCCGCTTTCTAAGCGACAAATGTTAGCTCGATCCTTCCCCAACTGGCGGGGAGGCTTTTTTCTTCGTTCGCTTGGCGGTCGTGCCGGCAGGCTTAGTCCGCGGGGCGACCGTCTTTCGCTGAATACCATGGCTGGCCCGGCGTTTACGAGCTGGTTTTTCTTCGGTTGCGGGTCCGGGTGAAACGAGCGAGAAGTCAGTTGGCTCGGGCTGGGTTTCCACAACAACCTGTTTGGGGTGGACCTCGATTACCGGTTCCGGCTCCGGTTGAAACTCGTGCACGGATGGCCGTTCCTCAATGGTCATCGGCGGCTCCGACACCGGTGTCTCTTCCACCACTTCATCCACAGAAGGAGGCGCCGCACGCTGCGGTTGCGGTATCTGGTTTCCGGGAAACACTCGCAGGATCCCCTGGCGGTTCCGTTCGAGCCGGAACAAACCTGCGCGCTGTGCGGACCGGACGGCCTCGAGAAAACTCTGGAAACCGTAGCGGCGTTCGTCGAACGACGGCGAAGCGTTCTTGATGAACTGCTTTACGTTGCGAAGGTACATCGGCCAGTGGGGTGTGATTTTCGCGTTTTGAAAAACTTCCTGCATTGCGCGAACACCCTCTTCCATCTGCGACGGCGTAGGACCAACTGGTGGACCAACCGGTGCCTGTGTTTGCTCGGCACCATGGCCGTTCGTTGGCACGGCCTCCTTGGCCTCCTTGGTCTCCTTTTCGACTTCCTGCTGATCCGCCCGATCCGCCAACTCGACAAGGAGACTACGGTCCACTTGCTTCAGCTTGACGTAGCCGACAGCAGCCATTTTTTCGATGAAGTCGCGGAACGTGCTGGCACCGTGATCCCGCTCCGAAAATGTTGAATCGAGCTGGAGCAATGTGCTCTTGAGCAAGCCAAGCTGCGGCGAAACCTCGCGATCCGCGAGGACCTTTAACGCACGGCGGACCAGCGGAAAAGCCTTGCCAAGATTCGGGTCCGTGACGGAGCGCGCTTTCTCGGCTTGCTTTCGCTGCCCGGCTTGCGGTTGACCGACGAGGTTTTCATAGGCGATGAATTCGTGGCAGTTCTTTTGGAGGATGCTGCTGGTGAAAGCACGTCCGCCGACGACGAGCACTTTCTTGTCGTACTGTTTTAGTTTTTCGACAAGAGCAATGAAGTCACTATCGCCGCCGACGATGACGAACGCATTGATGTGGTTGCGGGTAAAGGCCATCTCCAGCGCGTCCAGCGCCAGATTGATGTCGGCGCCATTCTTGTCACCGCCTGGCGTCAGGTTCCGCTGCACCATTTGAATGGCGTGCTGCGTCATGCTCCGGCTGTGTTCGCCCGCTCGTTTCCAATCCCCATACGCGATTTTCGTGACGACTTCGCCGCGCTCCTTGATCGCCTCCAGCACCGCACCAATATCAAAATGCCGATTCAGCGTGCTTTTGACTCCGATTTCAATGTTGTCGAAGTCGACAAATACGGCGATTTTTAAACGATCTTCTACCATAGGTAATCAGAATAACATTTGTGCACCGCGGATTGCTCGGATTACACAGATGAGACCCTCGTCTGCGTAATCCGAGCAATCCACGGCCTTTTTGGGGCAGAGTCAACTTCGCCGGGATTACTGGGGAATACCCACAAGCCTCCTATTTTTTGAATAGGTTGTCAAAAGCGCTCCGAGCGTCCGACGGCTTGGTGGTCGGGCTGCTCCCGCCGCTCGCGCCACTTCCGCCCGAATCCCGTGTTTCCCGCTCGATGGACACACGAGCCGTGAAGAACTTACAATTATTGCGCAAATCTTTCTTGGTGATCCGCTCGGGAATGGATTGTGTGCATTCGAAGCGCGCAGCGGTATCAAAATGGCGGCAGTTCCTGCATGATCGGAGATCGGCTTTGCACTTGGGGCAACGGCTGTCGTAAACGATCTCGACGGGTGGAGGAACAATGGCGCCGCAGAGCGCACAACGCAGG
>WNGQ01001103.1_pt1 | contig 28318 bp, 26 predicted proteins | sample 5407661 | NCBI WGS metagenome assembly WNGQ01 (sample SAMN13153382, study PRJNA577476) | soil metagenome | isolation source: 60 cm soil or saprolite under Garry oak tree replicate 2 | place: USA:California | collected 2016-06-15 | reverse complement strand
ATGTTCAAACAGCATGATGCCGGGTTGGTCATTGGCGATCCCGCATTGAAGGTGGACCGCTCGCGCTACTTCACCTACGATCTGGCCGAAGAGTGGATTCGCTTGACTGGCCGGCCATTTGTTTTCGCCTTTTGGGCCGTGCGACAGGCTGCCTTGAAAGATCTATCTCCGACGCTCGATCTGGCATCAATATTTCAGGAGTCTCGTGATCATGGAGTGCAGGCAGAAAATCTGGAGCGGATCGCTAAGGAGTGGGCACCGCGGATGGACCTGAGCGAGTCTGATATCAAAAGCTATCTCAGTCAGAATATCCATTATTATCTCGATTCTGCGTGCCTCGATGGAATGCAGCTTTTTTTTCGCTATGCTGAAGAATGCGGCATTCTGCCCGCCGCCCCGCGTCTGAACTTCGTAAATGTCGCAAAAACGCTCATTGCCTAGTGATTCGCGGCTTCTGGTACCACTCATTGGTGAAAGACTGCTTCTAAGGAACTGAATGTCGGCTGTCCTCTTATTTTTCAAGGTCACGCGACTGTGGCGATGGTTGCGCCATCTGGGCGGCCCCGGATTAATCCTTTTGGGAATCGCCGATAATTCGGTGGTACCTCTGCCGGGAAGTATGGACGTGCTGACCATCTGGCTGGCGGCCCATCAACGATCGTGGTGGCTGTACTACGCGGCTATGGCGACCGTCGGAGCCTTGATCGGCGGCTATATAACATACGGATTGGCTCGAAAAGGCGGCAAGGAGGCTTTCGAAAGGAAGCTGCCCAAGAAAAAAGCTGAGAAAGTTTATGAGCGCTTTGAGCGCTGGGGATTTTGGGCTGTGGCCGTGCCCGCCATACTGCCGCCGCCATTCCCCATCGTGCCCTTCCTGTTGGCTGCGGGGGCATTGCAATATTCTAAAAAGAAGTTTCTGGGCGCACTCGCGCTGGGACGCGGGATACGTTTCACTATCGTTGCTGGCCTGGGAGCGCATTACGGGAGTCACATAGTCCGTTTCTTTGCGAAGTACTACGAACCAGCTCTATACACCCTGATTGGATTGGCCGTGGTTGCCGGGATATTCACTTTGGTCGGATACTTGCGGTATCGCAGGAAGACGGCGGAGGAAAGTTCGAGCGACGTTGCCGTTCGAAGAATCGCCTGAAATTCAAGCCGCGTTTTGAATAAGCGCGCCGCCTCCGCTAGAATCGTGCTAGAGATCATGTCCTTAACCAAACAAGAAGCTCTCGACCTGTTTCGATCAGACGATCTGATCGGACTGGGCATGGAAGCCGACGCGCAACGCCGCAAGCTGCACCCCGAGGGTGTGGTCACGTACATCATCGACCGCAACATTAATTACACGAACTTTTGCACGGAATACTGCACCTTTTGCGCCTTCTACCGGCCTTTGAAAGGACCGAAAGCGAAAGAGGGATACATCCTCGACTTCGACACTATCTTCGACAAGATAGAAGAGACGGTAGAACTTGGTGGCACTGGAGTGCTGATGCAAGGCGGCTTGCATCCCGATCTCAAGATCGATTGGCACGAAAAGATGTTGCGTGGCATCAAACAGCGTTTTCCCAAGGTTCATCTGCACTGCTACTCAGCGTCGGAGATTATTGCCATCGCGGAGTACAGCGAATTGAGCATCCACGACACCATCGCGAAATTGAGAGATGCCGGTCTGGATTCCATTCCGGGCGGCGGTGCTGAAATCTTGGATGACGAAGTTCGATATCGGATCGCCCGTCTGAAGTGTCTTACCGAGGATTGGCTGAACGTCCACCGTACGGCTCATCACTTGGGCATGAAGACTACCGCTACGATGATGTTCGGAGTCGGCGAAACCTTCGAGCACCGCGTCAATCATTTTCAGCGGCTCTATGATCTTCAGCAAGAAACTGGCGGGTTCACGGCATTTATTCCGTGGAGTTTTCAGCCCGCCAACACCGCGCTCGGGGGACGTCACTGGGACGAGGCTACTGCCGTCGAGTATTTGAAAGTGTTGGCGATCTCCAGACTTTTCCTGTCGAACTTCAAGAATGTGCAGTCAAGCTGGGTTACGCAAGGATTGAAGGTCTGCCAACTCGGCCTGCGATTTGGTGGCAATGATGTTGGTTCCGTCATGCTAGAAGAGAACGTTGTGCGCGCCGCCGGGGTCACCAACTGCACCACCGAAGAAGAACTGCGACACATTATCCGCGACGCCGGTTTCAAACCGGTGCAGCGCGATACCCTGTATCGAACCTATTTTCTGAATTAAGTCCTACCTGCAACTTCTTCTACGAACAGGTGCTTACGTGCCTCTGCCGACAAGTCGGCACTCGGCTTTCAGGTACAATAAAGGTTTCTGGTTGGCTTGTCCGACCTGACTGACGAGGATTCCCCCCTGATCAGCCTGCCCATTTCGTTTTCCGCTCTGGCCCTGATTGCAGTTACGCGAGGTCTTGGGCAATACATTCGACAGCATTTCTTCGACAAAACTTTTCAGGGTTTGTATCACGCCAACTCTTTCGACATGGCGTTGTTGATTCCCTATTTCATTGTGCTGACATTATTGGCGTCGTATGGCGTGCATCGCTATGTGCTGGTCTATCTTTACTACAAGAATAGGAAAAACCGCACCGTAGATCCGTCGGGGCATTTTTCTGAGCTTCCACGGGTCACCGTCCAGCTTCCCATTTTCAATGAGCAGTTCGTGGTGGAACGGCTCCTCGAAGCAATATGCCGGTTGAATTATCCCTTGGACAAACTGGACATCCAGGTGCTGGATGACTCGACCGACGAGACGGTCGCCGTGGCCCGCGGTTTGGTCGAGCACTATGCGGGTCGTGGGTATCCGATCACCTATCACCATCGGGTTAATCGCGAGGGCTTCAAGGCAGGCGCTCTAGCGGAAGGGATGAAAGTTGCCCAAGGCGAATTCATCACCATTTTTGACGCCGACTTCGTGCCGCCGGAAAATTTTCTGCTTCGCACGATTCACCATTTCACCGATCCAAAGATTGGCATGGTGCAGACGCGATGGAGTCATATCAATCGCCATTATTCCTTCCTCACGGAAGTTGAAGCGATTCTGCTCGATGGCCATTTTGTGTTGGAACATTCCGGGCGCGCGCGAAGCAATGTTTTTTTTAACTTCAATGGAACCGCTGGAGTCTGGCGCCGCCGCGCCATCGAGGAAGCGGGAGGGTGGCAGCACGATACGCTCACCGAGGACACCGATCTCTCTTATCGAGCGCAGCTCAAAGGTTGGAAATTCATTTACCTGCAGGACGTGGAGTGTCCGGCTGAGCTTCCTATTGAGATGACAGCGTTCAAGACCCAGCAAGCGCGGTGGGCCAAGGGCCTGATCCAGACGGGCAAGAAGATTCTGCCTCAGGTACTGAAGAGCAATCAGCCTTTCCGGGTGAAACTTGAGGCTTGGTATCATCTGACGGCAAATCTCAGCTATCCCTTGATGATTGTGCTGTCGGTACTGCTGCTGCCGGCTATGGTCATCCGCTTCTACCAGGGATGGTTCCAGATGCTCTATATCGATCTGCCATTATTTCTGGCGTCAACCTTCTCCATTTCGAGTTTCTACCTGGTCTCTCAAAGGGAACTTTTTCCGAAAACGTGGCCTCGGGCTTTACTCTATTTGCCCTTTCTTATGGCATTGGGAATCGGATTGAGTATCACCAACACCCGCGCGGTGCTGGAGGCGCTCTTGGGTAAGCAAACCGAGTTTGCCCGTACTCCAAAATATCGTGTGGAATCGAAAATCGACCGCATGCGAGCCAAAAAATACCGGCGCCGCTTGGGCTGGGTGCCCTGGTTGGAGCTTCTGATTGGCGGCTACTTCGCTCTGACGGTCTACTATGCTGTGGTCAATGAGAACTACATTACCGTACCTTTCCTGATCTTGTTCGTCCTCGGCTACTGGTACACGGGACTCATGTCTTTGTTGCAAGGACGCTTCGCCGGTTTGTCTTTGAGCACGGAAACTCACACCAAGCCATTCCCGGTTGGGGTGTAGATTTTCGTCGCCTTGCTGCTTCCCATCGATTTCTTTCTTTTGTTTCGGCCTGGGTTTAGAATGCGTACCGCCTTGGCGTCCCGACGCAGGATGCTCGCGTCGGTCGCTCTCAGGAGGATCCAATGAACAAGTCCAAGCTCGTTGCCTTGTTCCTTTTCAGCATCCTGCTTCTCCCTCTATTAAGTTGCGGATCGCGCCACGATGCTGATGAAAAGTATTACCTCATCTCCGCCAACCTTCAGGTGCCGTATTGGAAGACGGCGGGAGCAGGTTTTATGCAGGCCGCTTCCCAACTCAAGGTGCGGGCCGAGTTCGCGGGTCCGGACAGCTATGATGCCAAAGCCCAGCAGCAATCTTTTCAGCAAGCCGTACAGCAAAAGGCGACCGGCATCCTGATTTCGGTGGCTGATCCCAAGTTGATGAAGGATGACATTGACCGCGCCATCGGCGCTGGAATCCCGGTCATTACGATGGATTCCGATGCGCCCTTGAGTAAGCGGCTGTTCTTCATCGGAACCAACAACTACCAGGCAGGATTGATGGGAGGACAGCGCCTTGTCCAGGAACTGAAGAACAAGGGCAACGTAGTGGTATTTACAATGCCTAGCCAGGCCAATATGGAAGAGCGTTTGCGCGGATATCGCGACGGCCTGGAAAAGAATACACAAATCAAAATCGTGCGGGTGGTCGATATCCAGGGCGATCCGCGAATTGCGTTCGATACGGCAACCACGATTATTGGAAAGGAAAAAGACAAAGTGGACGCATTCGTCTGTCTGGAGGCGCAGGCCGGCAAAGAAATAGCCACTGTGCTCAGCAATAACAGTGTGAAGAACAAAATCATTATGGCCTTCGACGCTGATCCCGATACGCTGGATTGGATTCAGAAAGGCGTAATTGCCGCTACGATCTCGCAGAAGCCTTACACAATGTCCTTCGTTGGCCTGAAAATGTTGGATGACCTCTACCACCACAAACTGAAGACTCTGGATGTGGATTGGTCGAAAGACAGCTTTGCCCCCATTCCGGCTTTTGTGGATACCGGATCTTCGCTGGTGGACAAAAGCAATGTGGATGCATTCCTTCAAGCAAGTAAGTCGGTCACTGGCAATCAGAAATGAAACAATCTAGCGCTGGTGTGGCTGAGAGCTGGAGATCAACTCCTAGTCATGTTGTTCATGGTGATTGAGCGTTTCAAGCAACAGGATGCGAGACCAATAGGATAGCGTTTCAGCCGGAACGGCCGAATGTTGCCGGAGGACGTTTCTTACCACGCGAGCTGGGTTGATTCGGAAGGCGCTCGCTGTTTCCAACTGATGGAAGCTCCACATCCGGAACTACTGAAAGTCTGGGTGGCCCGCTGGAGCGACTTGATCGACTTTGAAATCGTTCCCGTCATAACTTCCGGCGAATTTTGGTCAAAGCAGCAGCTCGAATAGATCAAGCCGGCCTGCCCGATCCGGCACGCCTCGCCTCCTTTTGATATCCTAGGCTTCGTGCGGATGATGTGGTGGTTTCTGATTCTGGCCTCCAGCAGCGGTGCGGTGCTGTTGGCGGGCATAGTTCTTTATCTGCGTGTGCGCCGCCATATGAAGAAGGAGGCATCGCTCGAGGTGGAGCGCGAACGCGAAGCCGGTGGGCTGTAGATCTCTGCCTCTTTAGTCGATTGGGAGAATAATTAAATGCAGAAAACGGCTACTCAAATCCTGAGCCGTCATGATCGCGGCCTCGAGTGGGCGCTGCAAATCGCGGTGGTCGCTGGCGCGAGCTTGTTTGTCGCCTTATGCGCACGCCTTACTCTGCCATTGCCGTTCACTCCTGTGCCTTTGACCCTGCAGAATTTTGGTGTCTTGCTGGTGGGGCTGACGTTGGGAAGCCGGCGCGGCTTCGCCGCGCTGGCGCTTTATCTGGTTGAAGGAGCGGTTGGCATGCCGGTATTCAATCCCGCTGGCCTCGGCGGGGTGGCTCAACTTCTGGGTCCCACGGGCGGATACCTGCTGGCATATCCATTGGTAGCGGCTCTAGCAGGTTGGGTGATGGAGCGGGGCAAGAAAACTTTCACGCGTGCTGCTGTAGCTGGTTTGCTGGCCGAAGTTGTGCTATTTGCCAGCGGAATTTCCTGGCTAGTTACATTCACTCATTCATTTGCACAGGCAGTACGTTTTGGACTTTACTGGTTTGTTTTTGCTGAAGTGATCAAGATTATGGCGGCCGCCGCCATAGCTACCGGCTGGCAACGCGCTCACAAGGCTCACTCATGACGACAATTGGGGCACCCCCGGAAAAAATAACGCAGCAATTTCCTGCGGACACCACATCCAGGCCGATCCGCGAAATTACGGTTGCGCACAGTCCCGACTCCGACGATGCTTTTATGTTCTACGGGCTGGCGACCAACAAGGTCCGAGCGCCCGGACTACATTTCCAGCACACCCTGTGTGATATCGAGAGCCTCAATCGAAAAGCAATGGAAGGTGAGGGCGTATACGACGTCACTGCTATTTCGTTCCACGCATACCCTTATATCCAAAACAATTATGCTCTGTTGCCCAGTGGAGGCAGTGTAGGCGAAGGCTACGGCCCCATGATTGTCGCTAACCGCGCCTACTCACCCAGCGATATCAAAGGCAAACGTATCGCGATTCCTGGGACGCTGACTACCGCTTATCTGGCTCTTCGACTTTTTGCGCCGGGAGTCGAGACCGAGGTGGTCAACTTCGATCAGATCATTCCGCAGATACTCGACGGCAAGTACGACGCCGGCCTCATTATTCACGAGGGACAGCTGACCTATTCAAAGTCTGGGCTCTATCGCATCGTGAACCTGGGCAGGTGGTGGCTGAAGGTAACAGGACTGCCGTTGCCGCTAGGAGGAAACGCCATTCGCCGCAGTCTAGGGCCGGCCTTGACGTCCAGGGTAGCCGCAGCGCTACGCGAAAGTATTCAATACGCGCTCGATCATCGCGAAGAGGCTCTGGCCTATGCCATGCAGTTTGCTCGCGATCTCGATACTCATCTCGCCGACCAGTTTGTGGGTATGTATGTGAACGAACGCACTCTCGATTACGGCCGCGATGGCCGTGAAGCGGTGCGCCGGCTGCTGGACATGGGACACAAATCAGGGATCATCCCCCATGCTGCCCGCGTGGATTTTGTAGATTGAATCGCGAGGCTGATACTTGCCTCTATCTGACCCTCTCGGGGAACGAGAAAACCGGATCAATATCAACCGGCGTGGTTGCCGCGGATTTTAACGACGATTGCAGCTCCGGTGTCATGACCGCATACTTCTTAAACCACCTTTCTGCACGCTCACGATCCCCGGTGGCTTCAATTTCCAGAAGTTCTTTCGCCAAGTCTGCCAGGGCTTGCGGCATGCGCGCGTAATCGATCGAATATCGTCCCGACGATTCGCGTTGGATGGCACCACGCTCAGAGAGATAATTGAACTCCATCAGCTCGGCCTGGCTGTGAGCTTCCGCTGCGCCAAAACGGACAGTGCGGAAAATTCCTCCAACATATGACGCGTAGTACTCTTCGAGCTTCTCTTTAGGCAATACATCGTGGTCCACTAGCCACTTCAAGCCGAACATTCCTACCACATCGGCCTTGGCCTCCTCCAAACCTCCGAAGACCGGGCCAATCGCCTCACGAATATCTGTTTTGCCGGCTGCCGCGCGCGCGAACGCAGGTCCAAGTCCGTGCGCCATCTCATGCAAAATCGTTGCCAGGAGGTAACCCTCTCCGGAAACCTTCGCCGCTTGTTCCGGCCTCAACATCCGCTTGGCCACTGGCAGGATCACAAAATTGACGCGGGCATTCATGAAGTTCTTAAAAAATATTTTCTTACTGCCTTTCTGTTCATGCACACGCGGATCATTGGGCAAATTGTCGGCGACTGCCTGATACCCATGCCGCAGGTCACCGGCGCGGTAGGGAGCGTCCATCACTTCCATAGGAGTTTCCAGGCCACGCTTGGACGGCCGATCCTCCGGAGCAAGAGGCAAAGTGTCTTGAATATCGGCTACGTACTTTTGAAACAGCGCGAGTTTTTGGCTCTCTTGCGGGTTGCGGATCAGCACTGCGGCGCCGTAGGAAGCCTTCACACCAAGCAGGCCATCTTCATAGGTTTCGTAAGGAGCAAAAATTATGTCGAATTTCGGGTCTTTCAGGTCCAGCCAAGCCAGGTCGCTTTTGAGATAGTCATCGCTGAGAAGCGCGTCTGCCCTCAGCCGCAAGAAGTTCGCAAAAGCCGGATCGGCACTCAATGTTGCTGCTTCGCGCAAATCCCGGGCTGCCGGCTCCAGGAATGACCGATAAGCAATGTGGTAAGGCAGCCCCTCAAGCTGATCGCCATGCCACCGAACGAGAGTGGTGGGACTGTAGATTTCTGCCTTCTTTTCCGGATGATCTTTTACGTACTGCTCGATCTGTTCGCGAGTAAGCCCCTGAGGGTAGAAGCCTCGCCCAGGTGGCATCGATGCAGTGCCGACGAAGGGCTTATTTTGGTCAAGCAGGTCGAATCGCGAAGCATTGATCCACAGGTAGATCCGCAATTTTTGATCTCTCGGGCTTTTGCTGCCGGCCAAAGATTGATAAAGGGTCAAAGCTTCCGGATCGACCTGACGCCAGAAAATTTCCTCGAGATAGCGTGACGCGTCCACCAGCTTATTGACTAATTTCTGCTCACGCGCATTGAGCCCTGCAGATTGGAACGGCATCCGCACCCTGCGGAAGCGGGCCAACCGCTGGTCGAGATCAGGCGCGACCTGCATTCCGGCCGATGCCGCGCCCTTGGCCGCGGAGCCAGTCATCACTCGAGGCGTCTTCGGTTTGGAAGTCTTCTGTGCGGAAGCCGAAACCATTGTGAGAGAAAAAATCAGCAGAGGAACTACCGAGCCTGGGATCGTCATGAACAGTTAGATTCTAACAGAGCAATCTCCGTGTCCATCTTCTCCGCATCTTGCCAATTAACACTTAACATTTATGATGTTTCAGGATGGCACTGCCGACAAAATTGAACAGCGCGCAAACCCTGCTCATTGACGCCGATGACACGCTGTGGGAAAACAACATCTATTTCGAACGCGCCATCACTAGTTTCATATCCTTTTTGAACCACCACCAATATTCTCCGGAACAGGTTCGCGCGGTTCTGGACGATGTGGAGCGTGAGTGCATAATCAGCCATGGATATGGGTTGCACAGCTTCGCTCATGCCTTGGCGCAAACCTTCGAACGTTTAGCGGTCGAGCCACTCACACCTGCTTTACACAAAACCGTCGCGGGGTTCGCTCATGCCATCGCAGAGCATCCGGTCGAGATTATGCCGGAAGTGCCAGAAACGCTGCGGTACCTTTCTGGACGGCATCGATTGATCTTGATGACCAAGGGCGCGATCGCTGAACAGTCCGGCAAAGTTGAGCGCTCGGGACTGAGAGAACATTTTTCTGCCGTCGAGATAGTCGCGGAGAAGAATGCTGCAACGTATCGAGAAGTAGTTTCCCAATATGCCTTGCCTCCCGATTCTACGTGGATGATTGGAAACAGTCCCAAGTCCGACATCAATCCCGCGCTTGCGGCAGGCCTCAACGCCGTATTCGTGCCCCACGGCGACACTTGGATTCTGGAGCACGAAGAACTTGTGACGGCGGAAGCACCGAGCCGCTTGCTGGTAGTGGAGACTTTCGCCAATCTCAGGGAACATTTCTAGCTACTAGGCTCGTTGTCACTAGCACTTAACCAGCGTGTTACTCTCTTTCTGCTCTGGTTTTCTGCTCCCACAACTGGTGGCAGTGCAGAAAGACAATTTTCGAAGGCTCTTGCGGACAGTAGAAGCGTTGTCTGATCTCGGCCCGCAGATGACGGCCGAGCGCGACTTTCCGCAGAGCGCGCGCGCCATGCTCTCCGCCGTGCTGCAAGCGGGCGGGGCGCGGGAAGCTGCGCTCTTTACTTATGGTGACCGGCCTTCCCTTCTCACCTCCATTGCTTCGGATGGGTTCGCCCTGATGCCGGAGCCGGCGGTCATTCCGCTGTTACCGAGACACTTCCACGCTCTGCAATCCGCACGCGGGCCAATCATCCTGAACGCGGGCGTCTCTGACGTCTATCTTAGTTCCAATGGCAACGTTGCTCCCGAGCTTTTCAAGTGCATTGCTCCATTGAAAATCGCGGGCAAACTTGTCGGGATGGTGGCATTGGGCCGTCGCGATGGCGACGCTGTTTACGACATCGACGAGCTTGAGGCTCTCGATTTGCTGTGTCACTACATAGCATTGGCGATTCACAATCATGCGCTCACTCAAACGTTGGCTCAGCGGGTTTCGGAGAATCTCCGGCTGCTGGGATCTCTCCATGGGTTCTACGACACGGCACTGGAAGCTTTCGCCACCGCCATCGACATCAAGCACGTAGACATTCACGGTCACTCATTACGCGTTGGACGCTACGCCTCGGGAATAGGCGAAGCGATGGGCCTGGAACCGGGCGACATTGCCGCGCTTCGCTCCGCGGGATATTTGCACGATATCGGCAAAGTTGCGGTAGACAAGCACCTCTTCGGCAAGCCCACTGCGCTTGACCCGGAAGAATTCCGTGAGATGGCGGATCACACGGTCGTCGGTCATCAGATTGTGAGTGGGGTACAGTTCCCCTGGCCGCGCATCCCGGAAATCGTGCGTTCGCATCACGAGCGCGGAGATGGCTCGGGTTATCCCGACGGACTCGTCATGGACGACGTTCCCATGCCGGTACGAATCATCGCTCTAGCGGATACCTTTGACGCCATGACCAGTCCACGTCCTTATCGCGAACCTATTTCCATCGGCGCCACGCTCAGTGAAATCGTTCGCATAACGCCAGAAAAATTCGATCCGAACGCAGTGCATGCCTTGCTCGTCCAAGTGCGTCGCGACGCCGTAGGCAGTAACCGCACTCCTTTCTTCGACGATCGCATGGCGTCCAATATCTCGCCCGTAGACGTCGACCATCTCGCCGCCTCCCTGCAACATAAAATTACCCATGGAAGGCTATACCTGACGTAGCAGGTCGTTGGCGATCGTGAGTACCGCTGCGGTTCCGGTTTTCTGACGCCAATATCCTCAGGTAAAGAAAGGTGTCGTAGCGCCGACGTCCCGCCGGCTCTCGCTAATCTTGTTCCTCCGCAGGCAGCCGGCGGGACGCCGGCGCTACGACGTTCGATCCAGTCCATCGACACTTCAGACTTCGATCATCACGTCGCCGTTTTCGATTTTGCACGGGTAGATGGACAGCTTTGCCGCCGGATTATGCGCCGCTTGCCCAGTCTTTGGATCCCATTGCCAACCATGCCAAGGGCATACCAGCTTATCGCCTTCAATCGTCCCTTGCCCCAAGGGACCGCCCCGATGCAGGCAGACGTTGTCTATGGCCGAAATCACACCATTTACATTGGCTACGCAGATTATTTTGTCTCCACAGGCGAATTCTTTGGCTTCACCCTCGGGAGGCAATTCGGATTGGGAGGCAAGCCTTACGAACGGCATAAAAGCGGCACTTGGCATTTAGCACTTAGCCAATCCCGAGCACTGGCCTGTCATGGCTAATTGCTAAATGCTAAATGCTGATTTCTATTTCGGCTGCAAGGTTTGCGCGATCATCACCTGGCGCTTGAAGTTCTCGACCATTCTTTCATCCAACCGAACTTCCGTTGGACGCTTGGCCAGCGACATCTGATCAATCTTGTCTTGCAGCTTGAGCAAAGCGTAGAAGAGATTTTCAGGGCGTGGCGGGCAGCCAATCACGTACACATCGGTGGGAACAATCTTGTCGACACCCTGAAGCACGGCGTAGGTATTGAACGGCCCTCCGACGGAAGAACATGCGCCCATGGAGATCACCCATTTGGGATCGGGCATCTGATCATAAATACGCTTCACCACCGGCGCCATTTTCAAAGTTACAGTTCCGGCTACGATCATCAGATCGCTTTGCCGCGGGCTGGGGCGGAATACCTCCGAACCGAAACGCGCGATATCGAAACGCGCCGTCGAGGACGCAATCATTTCGATCGCACAGCAGGCCAAACCAAACGTCATAGGCCACACCGCGGACTTGCGGGCCCAGTTGAATACATAATCCACTGTGGTGATCATGAAATTCTTTTCAAACTTGTTCTGGAGCCAACCCATTGAGTCTCCTCGAAGCTTGCAACATCTATCGTAAAGCCCGATGGCGCAACAGTTCAGTTTAGGTGTGGGTGCCAGGGGTGTCAATTCGCGCGCGGGGGCGCGAATCGATCTGCAATTTGTAAGAGCTCTCTGGAACGGGCCTATATGCGGCCAAGAAAGCGAATGCGCGTGGTGAAAGCGCGTCGCTCAAAATCACTGAAGCGTGGCGAATTTACATCACCGTTCACGAATGCGGGATTTTTGTGGTCCGTGATGTCGTTAAAACCGGCCCGGATCGCCCAAGAGAATCCGAACAAGTGGAAACGTTTTTCCAGATGCAGGTTCAAGGCAAAATACGTAGGAAAGCGACGCAAATCCCCCGGCTGACCTGGTTGTAAAGTGTTCAGCACGGAGAACGGGAAGCCACTACGTAGTTCTGTGGAATAAGCCACATCGAGACCTTTTTTGAGCGGGAGTAGACCCCAAGATAGGAAGCGGTTGGGCGCGTCCCAGGGATAAAGTCCCGCGACTTGCGGCCCAAAAAACGGATTATCCACACTAAAATCCACTACCTGATTCGAGCGTGTTCGGGACCGGATATAGGAGGCCATCACCGTGTAGTTCTCGCGAAAATGTTTTCTCAAGTCCACCTGAACCGCGTCGTATCGATCTTTACGGGTGTTCTGCAGGAAGTAGGTGCCAGCCGGTGCTCCGCTCGCAATGTTGTAGACGAACCCATCCTTGCCTCGCTTTTGAAGGAATTCTGTTCTTAGGTAAACAGATGCCGGCAGCTTTTTCTCTAAGCCGATGCTCCAGTTCACAACACGCGGAGCGGTAAGCAGTTTTTTATCCGCCACGAACGTTGTCAGCAGCGGTGGGCCAGAGAGCTGGCCGTTTGCATCGAAAAAATAATCCAGCCTCTCGCCCTCGGAAGGCCGCGCGATCAAGAATAGACTTGTCGCGTCGTAGAGGATACCTATTCCCGCCGAGAACTTGGTAGTTGCCTGATTGTTGAGGACGTACGTCGCCGCCAGCCGTGGCGAAAGCAGCTTGCGACGCAAAATCTCATCCCAATCGAAACGCAGGCTAGGCTCAAGTAGTAACCGGTTCGTCATGAGCCAGCGGTCCTGGATGAAACCGCTTGCCTCCAAATTATAGGTAGCAGAATTGCCGCCTCCCGGGAACACTGAGTATCGGGAACAGGGAGCAGGGCTCACGGTGAGACAATTGCCATTCGCAGGCAGCGATTGGGCTTCTCGAAGAACAGAAATCGGCTGGCGGAGAAAGAATGAACGATAGAGCGGGCGATCCAAATCAATGCCGAGCTTCACTTCGTGACGGCCGAACCACTGTTGAACCGGGAGGTACAAGTTCATCAGGCCTTGCCATCTTCGAGCGATAGTATGCGACGAAAGATAATAGCTTCCCCCGGTCGTGTTCGTGGAAATGAAATAGGGCGAGTCGCCGACTGGAGTTTGTGTCATGCCATACTGAACGAATCCGAATCCCGTCTCGAGAAGTTCTCCGCCGCGAAAATAATATTGATCTTTGACTGTAGCCACTTCGGCGGACTCCGCATCGACCGGTGTAGCCGGCTGCGGGTTAAAGGGTGATAGTCCAGCGTGCGGGTCATGGAAACGATTAATCAGGAAACTCGTGGTAAGAATGTTGCGACGAGTGAAGTTCATCTGCAGCTTGGCCAGGTTTCCGATTCGCCATACCCTGTCTTGATCGCTGCCGCTTGGCAATTCGGTCACGACAATGTTGTCGTACTCGCCGTCGATTGCATCAAAGAACCACATCTTTCCTTTGCGAAAAGGACCCGAAACCGTAAACCGGGGATCCACTTTATCCAAACGTAGTCCCTTCTTGCCCTGTAACGAAGGGATGAAATTTGTAGCGGAGAACCGAAAATGATCTTCGCCAATTCCAGTGTTCAAACTGAGCACTCCTCCTGATCCCTTGCCGTATTCGGCCGAGTAGCGGCTCCGTTCGACATCTACCGATCGCAAAGCATCCGTGCTCACCCGCGCTACCAACAGTCCATTAGCGGGCTGCGTGATATTGAACCCATCAAGTAGCGTCAAAGTCTGATAAGTCTCGGCGCCATCGATGTGCGGCTGGCCGGCGTTATCTTGCACCACGCCGGGAATGAAACGGAGCGCATTGCGGTAGTCGCGCGTGGTCGGGTATGGGATGTTGAGGATGTCTAATCCGCTGAGCTGCTCTTCTGACGACGTCTGCTCGGGGTCAATAGCAGGCGGCGACTCCACCACATTCACAACTTCGCGCACCTCACGCTGATGGGACAATGTCACTTCGACGCTGGCAGAAACTTCCACTTGCACTGACCGCAATACCGAGGCATAGAAGCCTTCCTTCTCCACTCGAAGTTGGTAAACCTCTTGTGGACGAAGATTGTCGAATTCACAGTGGCCTGCAAAATCAGTCTCACAACGCAGTGAAATATTTTGTCGGGAAGCTTGCAAAAAGACGTGGGCAGCGGCGACGGAAACCCCATTTTCGTCGCTTACAGTGATCTCCAACTTTTGCGCCGAACCTGCCGATGGGCTTTGTGGAACCGGCCCAGCAACAGAGAATGTTGCGAGAAGAACGCCCACAAATAATGACCACGCAATCATGGGCTCTGCTCCAGACCTGAAGATTGCTCCCTATCCTCTCCTCAGCCACTGTGATGCATCCAGGCGAGCATTATGCTGCCGCGCTTGCGCGAAGATAGGTTTACCGACACTACTAGAATCGCCCTGACCGGAAATACATCCTAATTCAGTTCGTGTGCTTTTCAAGGCGAGACCACAGGGCATCGCGGAAGCGCAACGACTTCTTGTCATATTCGGGAGAATTCTCGATCTGCTCCTTCGTGACTTCGGTCGCCAGACCCTCCTCATGGTTTTCGTCGGCGGAAACTAGGTCGGCGGGGAGCAGGAAGGTTCCAGCTTCCAACCAGCCACCGCTATCGACTACGAGGTAGCGAATCTCCATGGTGTCGTGGTCAAAGATCACGTCCTCCACTGTGCCGAGTTTCTCGCCCTCAGATCCGCGAACAGTGGTGCCGCGAATGTCACGAACGTTTTCTACCCGTTGAGTCTCCAGAGTGCCGTAATGAGTTATTGTTCCTCCTTCATCTCCCATGAATTCATGACTGCTGAAGAAGCTCATTAGTGCCAGCCGTTGATCGTGGTGGCACCTCGGAACTTCTCCATATACAAGAGTGGGGCGAAGAAAGGATCAAATCAATGCGACAGGGCTCGTAGTTTTGTCTACGGCTTTTGACTTAAGAGCGCCAAGTGCGGTACCGGACTCCGAACTAGATTCGCGGAGCAAGCTGCGTTCTAATGTTGCCGTGGAAACTCTCGGTTTATCGGATTCAACTCCGAGAACTGAAGGCCGCCTCAAAAGCCTGTTTTGGCCTTCCATCCAGACGGGCAGCGACGTCGATTATCTGGGAGCGCAGGGTTATTGGGTTTGCACAGTGGTAGCTGTTCTCTCGTTCATCGTTAGCGCCCTCATGGGCAGCGTGATGCTCGGACTATTTACTCTGCTCTTTTACTATCTGGGTGGTGTCGGCGTACGGGAACGTAGCCGTTACGCGGCGACTGTCATCCTGATTCTATTTGTGGCAGACCTATTTATTTCCGGTCTAAGTGTCATTAGGGTGTTAGTTGGGGCGCTTTTGCTCTCCAACTTTCGAGCGACTTGGATTGCGTCACATTGGAAACCCGACGCAGAAGAAGCAAGTCTCCCACCACGCTTAGGAGAAACCTGGAGCGACAAGTTTGTCGACAAGCTACCACAATGGCTTTGGCCTAAGATACGGATTCCGTATTACATCTTTTCGGCTTGTCTCTTGCTGCTGACTGCTATCGGGTTAGTGATGACAATTCTTCGTCGCACCGGTTGATTTGCTGACAACAACGCGCCGTGCGCAGAACTAAATTAAGAGTGCAAACTGTGAGAAATAAGGAGGTGCAGGCTTCTGCACCTCCGTTTCTATCGTGATTAATTAGTGTCGCGAGGCGGCATCTGGGGAGGCGATGCGATCGAAAGGAACATTCCAAGGAATGTTGTTTCGCGCCATGATTTCCTGCATGCGGGCCACGTCCTTGGCAACATCATCCTGATCGTTCTTGCGCGTGTGTTCCAGCCACTCGGCGTAGTAGTGGTCGAACTCTCGCTGGTCATTGACTGAGAGTCGCTGAACATAGGCCGGGGAAGAGCCACTGGAGTACCCGGCCGAGCTCGCAATTTGGTCAAAGGGAACGCTGGCAGGGATGTTGTTGCGCGCCATGACCTCCTGCATGTATCCCGCATCCCTGCTGACGGCGTCCCGGTCGTTCTGGCGCGTGTCGTCTACCCACTTTGAATAGTAGCGGTCAAAGTCGCGCTGGTCGTCGGGAGAAAGCCGGCTTTGCCATTGGCTGTTTGCCGGATAGGCGGTTGCGGGATAACCATTCCCGGGATAGCCGGTGCTGGCAATCTGCTCGAACGGCACGTTCGCAGGAATGTTGTTGCGCGCCATGATCTCCTGCATGCGTCCGACATCTTTAGCGACGTCATCGCGGTCATTCTTGCGCGTGTCATTCACCCATTTGGTGTAGTACTTATCGAACTCGCGCTGGTCATCCGCCGAAAGCCGGCTCTGATATACGCGAACCCCGCTTCCGGTGCTGGCGATCTGGTCGTAGGGCACATTCGCCGGAATGTTGTACTTGGCCATGATCTCCTGCATCTCGTGCACATCTTTGGCGATGTCGTCCCGGTCGTTCTTGCGGGTATCGTTCACCCACTTTGAGTAGTGATTATCAAATTTTTTCTGATCCTCCGCTGAAAGCCGGACTTGTCCTTGGGCAAAGCCGGGCAGCGTAAATGCAAACAGCAACGTCAGTGTTGCAAGAAACTTTTTCATTGAAAATGACCTCCTGGAGGAAATGGACAAACCAGACCAAGCGGCTGGACTTACTCGTTTCTATTACTTTTGGCCCATGTTTGAGACGACATTAACCCCGCCCTAGTTGGCCGAACTCGGCGATAAATTGAGGGGTAACATTCAACAGCTCTGCTAAACGCTTTATTTTCAGCGCTGAGTCCGAGAAGAAGCGGGCGGCGCGGCGCCGATAGAACCCAATTTTGAAGCTACAAATGAGCTCATCCCGCGCTAATCTGATTGCTATGGCTGGTGTTGCCAGTACGACTCCCCTCTCGAAAATCCGGGCTGTCAATGTTTATCGTCGCTATTGGGCGCAAATTCGAACATCTTTTTTTTGGATGGTGGTCATCTCCTTTGCGCTGCGATTGGGATACATGATGATCGCTCACAGCTATAGGTTCAAAGCCATCGGGGATAATTTCAGCTTTGGTTTCGAGATGGGACGCATCGGGCGCTCTCTCGCCACGGGCGGAGGATTTGGCAATCCCTTTAACGGATACACCGGACCGACAGCCTGGGAGCCGCCACTATATCCGTTGCTCATCGCCGGCGTGTTCCAGCTGTTCGGGATTTATAGCCAGGCGTCCGCCTTCATTTTATTGACCCTTAACAGCATTTTTTCCGCACTCACCTGCATTCTGATTTTTTTGATTGCGAAACGATGTTTCAGCGAACGAGTAGCGGTCTGGAGTGCCTGGGCATGGGCCCTTCTTCCGTCGGTAATGTATTGGTCCACGCGGTGGGTGTGGGAGACCAGCCTCGCCGCTCTCCTGCTTGCGGTGCTTTTCTGGCTGACGCTGGTGATGGAAGAAAGAGAGGGTCTAAAGCCGTGGCTGACGTTCTCACTGATCTGGGGCATTGCGGCGCTCACCAATCCGTCATTACTGGCCTTTCTGCCCGCTTCAGGATTGTGGATTTGGTATCACCGCTGGAAGCTCGGCAAACGCTCTCTGGCTGGGGTCGTTCTGGCCTCCGCTGTATTCCTGGGTTGCATTGCCCCCTGGCTGATTCGCAATTACCGTACCTTCGGACAGCCTGTTTTTCTGCGTTCGAATTTTGGTGCTGAACTCCGCATTGGTAATGGACCGGGAGCGAATGGAACGTGGATGGAATATCTCCACCCCACGCAGAACGTTTTTGAGATGGAACGTTATCGCCGCCTTGGGGAGATGGCTTACGTGAAGGAGCGCAAACAGGAGGCAATCGATTTCATTCGCCAGGACTATGGGCGTTTTCTAGGCCTTAGTCTAAAGCGCTTCATATATTACTGGGGCGGCGTGCCTCGTCAGGAAAAAATTGCCTGGCTCGCGCCGATGAAAAATGCGATCTTTTTGCTTTCCTCGGCACTTGCGTTCTGGGGGCTAGCACGTGCGCTGCGAAAACATCGACCGGGGGCGTGGCTTTTTTTTGGGCTGTTCCTTTGTTATCCCGCAGTCTATTACTTCGTTTTCTCTCATCCCCGATACCGCCATCCCATTGAACCAGAGCTCCTGATCCTACTGCTCTACGTGATTTCTGAAGCGGAACGAAAACAACCTCGTCTCGGGTCGATACCCTCGTAAGAGCAAGGCGGCTCGCATTCAACTATTTCCTAATGTTTCGTCACTCACGATTTCACACTTGCCCCGTCTAAGCTGCGTCGAGAGGGAAAGGCTATGAAGCGTCAACGCGAACTTGCTACTTGGGTGGGTGCAATTCTAGGCAGCCTTTGTGCCCTTCTATTTGCCGTGGCGCAAAGCCATGCTGCTGAAAACAGGGGACAATTCACCCAAGAGTTCCATCAAACCTATGCGCTCGCCGCAGGTGGGCGGGTGGCGCTTGCCAACATCAACGGCAGCGTTCATATCTCCGGATGGGATCGCAACGAGGTTAAGGTGGACGCAGTCAAGTATGCACGCAGCAAGGACCGGCTGGATGAAGCCAAGATTGTGGTCGATGCTTCGACGGACAGCGTCTCAATCCGCACCGAGTATCCAGACCACAACCTTACTTTCAGCGACGATGATCGGGACAATCCCGCCAGCGTTGAATACACATTATCTGTCCCGCGAAACGCCCGGCTGGACGGCATAAAGCTTATTAATGGTGCGCTGGATGTCCAGGGGATCGCCGGCGAAGTGCGGGCCTCTTGTATTAACGGCCATTTAAAGGCAAGTGGTCTGGGCGGGCCAGTTAAGCTCTCCACCATCAATAATCGTGTGGAGGCACAGTTCGATCGTTTAGGCGCCTCTTCTGTTGAGCTTGCTTCTGTCAACGGCAGCGTGTTGCTGACCATGCCCTCGGACTCCAAAGCGGAACTTGAAGCTTCCACCGTACACGGCGGTATCAGCAATGACTTTGGCTTACGCGTGCGCAACCATCGCATTGTGGGACATGATCTGCACGGAGAGCTGGCTGGCGGAGGAGCTCGGATCAAACTCTCCAATGTGAATGGCACGATTGAGATTCATCATGCCAGCGATAACCGTACGCTTAGCCCAGTGAAGGATTTCAATCGTGGCTCGGATAGCGACCGGGACGAGGATGACGACAACCAGATCTAAACAATATCGCCGCGCACTGAGACACCTTCTATACCGTTGCCAGCGGCGCCACTTCCTGTAATGCCGCCTCGAAGGCTTTCAAGGCTCGATCGATCTGCTGCCGCGTGATGACCAGAGGCGGCTGGAAGCGGATCACGTTTCCATAAACTCCTCCTACCCCCACGAGAACCCCCAGACGCAATAACGCCTCGCGCAAGGCTTCGGCTTCTGTTGTAGCCGGAGTAAGTTTTTCGTCTTTCACCAGCTCCACTCCAATCATCAGCCCCAGTCCCCGCACTTCCCCGATCAGCGAATTCTGTTTGTGCAGTCCCCTGAGCTTCGACATGGCGTAATCGCCGATCTCAGTAGCGCGAGCCGGAAGATTTTCTTTCTCCATGAATTCGATGTTGGCGAGTGCGGCAGCGCAGGAAACTGGATTGCCGCCAAAGGTGGAGAGATGATCCCCGGGCTTGAATGCGGCTGCAATCTCCGGTCGTGTGGTAAACGCACTCAGCGGAAAACCGTCGGCAATGCCCTTCGCGGTTACTAGAATGTCGGGCTCGACACCGTAGTGCTCGATGGCAAACATCTTTCCGGTGCGAGCAAATCCGGACTGGACTTCATCGGCGATAAAAAGAATTCCATGGTGATCGAGAACCTTCTTTACTTCTTTGAAATAGTTTCGCGGAGGGACGATGATGCCGCCCTCGCCCATGACCGGTTCGACGATGAACGCGGCGACGTCGTCCGAAGTAGTGAAGCGGATCACGTCTTCGATGGCCCGGGCACACTGCCGGCCACATTCTTCGGGATCGTTCGGCCACTGCGAACGGTAGGCATACGGAGCGGGAGCAAAGGTGACACCCGGAGCGTAAGGGCCGCCCCGCCTTTTGCGTCCCACGTTGCCGGTGACGCTGAGCGTCCCCCAGCTGCGCCCATGAAAACTGGCATGTAGAGAGATGAATTCATGTTTGCCCGTGTAGAGGCGAGCCAGCTTCATGGCTCCTTCGACGGCTTCCGCTCCACCGTTGCCAAAGAAAGTCTTGGTTAGTCCGCGCGGTGCGATATGAGCAATCTTTTCGGCGAGGTCCGCCACCGGCGCCACGTGGTAAATGTAAGAAGCGCAGTGCACCACCTTTTCCATTTGTGTCTTGGCCGCGGCGATGACTTGAGGATTATTGTGGCCCGCGCTGACCACGGAAATACCCGCGAAGCAGTCTAGGTATTCCCGGCCGTTGACATCGGTGACGATCGAGCCGCTGGCTTTATCGATCACAATGGGCACAACCGACTTCATAAAGCCGGTCATCACATAATCTTTGTATTTCTGGATTGTGTCGGACATAAAATTCCCTCAAAACTTTCGCGAGTGATCCTTTGCCCAGCGCTCAATCACGACTTTCTTCTCAGTGTAGAACTCGACCGCATCGCGACCCTGCCCGTGCAGCACTCCAAAGAAACTATCTTTCCATCCGCTGAAAGGGAAATACGCCATCGGGGCCGCAACCCCGATGTTGATGCCGATGTTGCCGGCAGGCGCTTCGTAACGGAACCGTCGCGCCGCCGACCCGCTGGAGGTAAATAGCGAAGCCTGGTTTCCATAGGGGCTGCGTTCAAGGAAGGTAAGCGCTTCATCCAGGCTGTCGGCGTGGACCAGGCTTAGCACCGGACCGAAAATTTCAGTATCCGCCAGGTCGCTTGTGACCGGTAGGTCATCGAGGATTGTCGGATTGACAAAGTTTCCAGCTTCATATTTCGGGATTTTCGAATTGCGACCGTCCAGCAGAACTTTGGCTCCCTGTTTCTCACCCATCGCGATCAGAGACTCCACACGTGATTTGCTCTGCGCCGTGATGACAGGCCCCATTTGAACGCCTTCATCCAAACCATTGCCCACCCGCAAGGAAGTTGCGGCATTTGTGATGGCATCCCGAAAGCTGGTTTGCGCCTCGCCGACTGTGACCGCCACCGATACTGCGAGACAGCGTTGTCCTGCACAGCCAAAAGCGCTATCACCGATAATCTGTGTGGCCATAGCCATATCGGCGTCGGGAAGGACGATCACATGGTTTTTGGCGCCGCCCTGGCATTGCGCCCGTTTGCCGTTCGCGCCTGCTCGCGCATAGACATATTTCGCTACCGGGGTCGAGCCGACAAAGCTGAGAGCGCGCACTTTGGGATGGTCGAGAAGGGCGTCCACAGCCGCTTTCCCGCCATTCAGAAGGTTGACGACGCCAGGAGGGAGGCCGATTTGATCGAGCAACTCAAAGGCCCGCCGCATGGTGAGCGGCACACGTTCCGACGGCTTCAGGATAAAGGTATTGCCGCAAGCGATTGCATACGGCAGAAACCAGAACGGGATCATTGCCGGGAAATTGAATGGCGTGATCGCTGCCACAACCCCAAGCGGCTGGCGGATCATCATTTCGTCGATGCCGCGAGCCACATCTTCCAGGTTATAGCCCTGCATCATCATCGGAATGCCGCAGGCAACCTCAACGTTTTCGATGGCGCGGCGCAGTTCTCCCTTAGCTTCAGAAAGAGTCTTGCCGTTTTCCTGGGTGATGATGCGTCCCAGTTCATCAATGTGCTCTTCCAAAAGTTGCTTCAGTTTGAATAACGGCTGAATGCGGTCTTCTGGCGGTGTACGACGCCATTCCGGGTAGGCAGCAGCCGCAGCATCCACTGCAGCGGTCACGTCGGCGTCAGTGGAGATGGGAACCTGGGCGATCAGTTCACCAGTAGCAGGATTGCTGACATCCAGCCACTCGGTCGTGGTGGCTTGTTGCCAACGACCATTGATGTAGTTGGGCAGCTTGGTCAGAGTTGGAGTAGCAACCGTCATAAGTGTCAGGTTCTAGACCGGCTGAGCTGCAGCTTCCTTTCTTTCGCAGACTGTTTGCAATGCCGACTCCAGCACCACCAGTGCTTCATCCATTTGAGCGTCCGTGATCACCAGTGGCATCAGTGCGCGGATTACGTTGGAGTACGATCCAGCCGACAAAATTATCAGACCATGCTCGTAACAATCTTGCACAATTTGTTTAGTCTCATCCGCAGCCGGCAGCCGCGTGTCTGCGGATTGCACCAGCTCCATCGCCTGCATCGCGCCCAGGCCCCGCACATCACCAATCACCGGCCATCGCCGTTGCCAGTCCAGTGCTCGTCGTTGAAACCGGTTTCCTAGTTCATTTGCGCGGGCTGAGAGGCTTTCGTTTTCATTTTCAAAGGCATCGAGCACCGCTAACGCCGCTGCACAGGATAGTGGATTACCTCCGAAAGTGCCGCCGAGACCACCTGCTTGAGGAGCATCCATGATCTCTGCCCGGCCAGTTATAGCCGCGAGCGGCAGTCCTCCACCGAGCGACTTGGCGGTCACAAAGATATCCGGCTCAATTCCGTAGTGCTCGCTGGCAAACAGAGCGCCCGTGCGGCCGAAACCCGTCTGCACTTCATCCGCGATGAATAACACGCCATGCTTGTGGCAAATATCAATCAGAACCCGGAAATAATCTGGAGGCGGCGCCACGAAGCCGCCCTCTCCCAGCACCGGTTCCGCGATCACGGCGGCAACATCTTCCGAAGCAACTACTCGTTTAAAGGTATCTTCGAGATGGCGCGCGCAAAACAAATCGCAGGATGGATACGTGAGTGAATACGAGCAGCGATAGCAGTACGCGTATGGAATGCGATAAACATCGCCCGGGAAGGGCGCGAATCCGGCTTTGTAGGGATGAGTCTTACTGGTCAGCGCTAAAGTCATCATAGTGCGACCGTGGAAGGCATCTTCGAAGGCGATGATCCCGGAGCGTCCGGTATGGGCACGGGCGATCTTCACCGCGTTCTCGATTGCTTCGGCGCCGCTGTTCACAAACAGAGTTTTCTTGGGAAATTTTCCGGGCGTAAGTTCATTCATCCGCTCGGCAAGGCGAACATAGCTCTCGTAAGGCGTGACCTGCACGCAAGTGTGAAGAAAGCGATCCAGTTGTTCGCGGATAGCAGACAGAACCGAAGGCCGTCGATGCCCTACATTGTTGCAACCGATGCCGCCAGCAAAATCTATATAGCGGTTCCCGTCCACATCCTCCAGGACCGCATCTTCGGCCTTCGCCACATACACAGGCGTGGCATGAGCCAGCCCACGTGGCACCGCTCGCAGGCGGCGATCCGCCAGTGTTGTCGACTTGGGGCCTGGAATACTAGTACGTAATTGAATAGTCGCCATCTCAGTACCATCCGATGGGCTGTTCGTTCAGATTGATATGGACTTGCTTGGTTTCCAGATACTCTTCTATTCCCCACGGCCCCAGTTCTCTTCCGAAGCCGGACTGCTTGTAGCCTCCCCATGGTGCTTCCACATAGGTGGGCTGCATGTGATTCACCCATACGACGCCGGCGCGCAGCGATTTCACAGCCCGGAAAGCTTTGAAAATGTCTCGCGTCCACACAGCTGCGGCCAGGCCGTAAGGCGAATCGTTCGCAATCCTGACCGCATCCTTCTCATCTTCAAAAGGAATCACAGTTGCGACGGGACCGAAGATCTCTTCTCGCGCAATTCGCGCATTATTATCGACGTCATAAAAGATTGTCGGTTCGACGTAGTAGCCTTTCGCAAACTTCTCCGCACGACCGCCGCCGCTGGCCAGCTTGGCTTCCTTCTTGCCGACTTCCTGATAGGACCGCACCCGATCATATTGCTCTTTACTCACGAGCGGACCCATTTTCGTATCGCGGTCCAAAGGCGCGCCCAGCTTGATCTTCTTCGCCTTCTCTGTCATAGCATCGACAAATTTCTTGTAAATCGGTTTCTGTACCAGGATTCGGCTTCCGGCGGAGCAGACTTCACCCTGATTGATGAAGACCCCAAAAAGCGCACCGTCTATGGCAGCCTCGAAATCCGCGTCAGCAAAGAAAATATTGGGTGACTTGCCACCCAGTTCGAGTGTGACTCGCTTCACTGTATCCGCCGCCATTTTTACGATCATCTTGCCAACGGCAGCGCTCCCTGTGAATGCGACCTTGTTGACATCGGGATGCTGAACCAGCGGTGCGCCGCAGCTTTCGCCGAAACCCGTGATCACATTCACCACGCCCGCAGGCAAACCGACGTCCGCCAGCCAGTTCGCCATCTCCAAAGCAGTGAGGGGCGTCTGCTCTGCGGGCTTGAGCACGCAAGTGCAGCCTGCAGCGAGCGCCGGCGCGAGCTTCCAAGCGGCCATCAAGAGAGGATAGTTCCAAGGAATGATTTGTCCGGCGACGCCGATCGGTTCTTTCAATGTAAGACTCACAGCATTGTCCGGAACCGGGTTGACGTATCCGAGAATTTTGGTCGCCAGTCCCCCGTAATACTCGAAGCAGGTAGCAACGTCGGCGATATCGAATTCCGCTTCGACAATGGGTTTGCCACAGTTGCGAGCCTCGATTTCGGCCAGCAGAGTGGCGTTTTGACGAATCTTCTCAGCCAGGCGGAATAAGACTCGGCCCCGCTCTTGTGCAGTGGTCTGTGCCCAGGGACCTTCCTCAAAAGCAGCCTTGGCTGCGGCCACGGCGCGGTTCACATCTTCAGCATTGGAATCCGGAACTTGCGCAATAATTTCTTCGCTGGCGGGATCGTATACCGGAAATGTCTTGTTCGACTTGCTGGCGACCCATTCGCCATTGATATACATCTGATAAGTGCGGACTTCAGTTTTCACTCCGCCTGGCATAAGTACCTCCGGCTATGCTTCCAACTCCGCGTGAGCTGCCATTTGTTGGTTTTTGCGACGGCCGTATACAAAAAAGAAGAACGCGGCCATGCCAACGAAAAACATTGTGCCTCCGAACATCCAAATTTCATAAGACCAAAGCGAGCTAATCTGTTGGGCAGGGAAAAACACCAGCACAATTCCCAGGATCGTGGTTAGCAGTCCACTCACGCCCGCAAAGATCAACGTGACTTTACGATAACGTCCCCTCACGAAACCCTTGCCCATCGCAAGTTTGAGCAGCGCGGCGAACATGTAAAGAAACGGAACCAACTGCAAGACAACAGCCAATGATAAAAGCTTCTGAAAGGTTTCCTGCACACCGCCACGAGCAAAATTCATTATCACCAGAAACATTGAAACCGTCGCATGCACAATGAGGGCGGCATACGGAGTCGCGTATCGAGGATGAACCTTCGCCATCCATGATGGCATGTAGGAGTCCAGTCCAGCGACGAACGGTATACGCGCCGATCCTGCCAGCCAGGCCGAGCCAATGCCGGCGATGGAGATGCTGAGCATAAATGCGAAAGGCACGATGATCCATGCCATGCCAACCCTGACAGCCATTTGGCTTACGGCTTGCACGATGCCTTGCAGCACGCTGATATCGTTTTTCGGTATCGCTACTAACAAAGTAAGGGTTGCTCCGATGTAAAGCAGACCGGAAAGTACGCCGCCCCAAGCGACCGCGTTTGGCAAGGTTCGTTGTGGATCTCGAATTTCGTCGCCCATGACGGAGGCTAATTCCAGCCCTACCAATCCAAAGCAGATCACACCGAAAGAGTTGAGCACGAAGCGCGGATTCGCAGGAATTTGGAAATCGGCCGCAGTCACAGTCGTCCCAAATCGCACCCAAACCACCCCTCCCAAACCAATTAACCCGGCGGCGGCAATTCCAGTTCCGAAACCGCCCAGATTATTAATCCACTTTCCGACTCCGAGACCAACAATATTCAAGACCACCAACACGATCAGGAGTGAAACCGAGGCGGCCAGGGCAAAAGTCTTATTGTCCGCCATTGCGTGATGAGCTGGCCCGAGCACAAAGACTGAGACGCCCACGAAGTACAGCATCACCGTCGGTACATAGAGCATGTTATTGGTCCAATAGCACCAACCAGAAAGAAATCCGTGGAAATCGCCGAAGACTTCCTTGGCCCAAAGGTAAACTCCACCTTCTCCGGGATAGCGGTGAGCCAGTTCGATTACAGCGATGGCTTGTGGCCAGAAGAAAAGCGCGAGGGAGATGATCCACAACCACACCGTCACTCCGCCATTGGCTGCGATCGACGGCACCACATTAAGGTTGAACACTGCCACCACGAACAGCAGCACCAGATCCAAGCGGCCCAAAACCCGCTTCAGATGAGGCTTTTCGACCTCACGATCATGAACGGGCGAAACCTGATCTCGTGGCTCACGTTCTGACAACCCCACTTCTTGGCCTCTTTAGTGAACCGCCACTGCTGCCGTACGCTCCTGCTGAGCTTTCGCCAGAGCCGGCGCCACATCTTCGAAGGCCGCCAAGTGCTTGTCGATATCGGCTTCGGTGTGTTGCACAGAAATCGTCCACTGCTCGTCCCACCAGTAAGGCTGTGCCATCACGCCGCGGTTGACCATGCCAAACCAATAGTGACGCCAGAGATCAATATCGATGGTTAGCCAATCTCGATAATTGCGGATCTCTTGCGGATACAGCATTAGAGCCCCATTGGCACCGGCGCTCGCGATGTAGGCCTGCAATCCGGATTTGTTCACGATCTTTCGATATCCATCGCTCAATTTCTGGCTGAGTTTATCGACGTGCGTATAGTTTTCGCGAGTGAGCACTTCTTTGAAAGTTGCCAAGCCCGCAGCCATCGAAACCGGATTGGTGTTGTACGTGCCACCGTGAAACACCTTGTGCTGAGAGATGAGATCCATCACCGACTTGTGTGCACCGAAGGCCGCCAAGGGCAACCCACCGCCGATGGATTTCGCCAGGCAGATCATGTCGGGTTGAACCCCGAAATACTCTGCGGCTCCGCCCCAACCAAGTTTCGCGCCGGTCTTTACTTCGTCGTAGATCAGCAACGCTCCATTCTTTGTCGCAATATCGCGTAGCGCTTCCAGAAAGCCTGGCTGCGGCAGGCACAAGCCGACATTCATGAGAATCGGTTCGAGGATGATCGCGGCGATCTCGCCGACATTCTGCTTGAAGCGAAGCTCAACGCTAGCGATATCGTTGAACGTCGCTACGGGCACGTTAGCAATCGACGCCTTAGGGACACCGAGCCCACCCGGGACCGAGTTGGGGGCATTGACGTCGCCGAATTCCGGCGCATGGGGCTTGACGCTGACCAATGCGGAATCATGCAGCCCGTGATATCCGCCTTCAAACTTCAGGATCTTGTCGCGTCCGGTGGCGGCGCGGGCCAGGCGCACGGCATGCATGGTTGCTTCGGTGCCACTGTTGCCAAAACGAAGCATCTCAACCGGAAAACGCTCACAGATTTCTTCGGCCAGCTCCCACTCCATGTTGCCCGGCCATGAGAGCGCCGAAGCACAGGTTGTGATCGATGTATTCGTTTCCGTCGAGGTCGCGAAACCGGCTGCCCTGTGCGTCCTTCACAAAGATCGGATAGGGATCATAAGCGCGGTAGTTGCTCGCTACCCCGAGAGGGATACGTTTGAGATTGCGCTTGTGCGCCTCAGCCGATTTTGGCGTGCGGCGCTGGAAGAGTTCGAGCTCGTGCTGAAGTGCTGGGTACATTATTTATCCAAGAGTCTCAAGGCGCAACGCGGCCATTAGATTATGCTCAAGCAGATTAAACCGTGCTTGGGCCGTGCCAGAAATTAAAAGAACAACTTCGCCGCGAATTCAATCAGCCTTGGTTCTTTTGCCCGGGAAATGCGTCCGAAGTCTGATCCATCAGAGATATTCCCGTCCGGCTGGAAGAATT
>WNGQ01001084.1_pt1 | contig 28323 bp, 25 predicted proteins | sample 5407661 | NCBI WGS metagenome assembly WNGQ01 (sample SAMN13153382, study PRJNA577476) | soil metagenome | isolation source: 60 cm soil or saprolite under Garry oak tree replicate 2 | place: USA:California | collected 2016-06-15 | reverse complement strand
TGTAGAAAGGAAGAGCAGGTAATGGCAACCCCAGGAAAACCTATTGATGACCGCGTGGCGGGTGAAATCATGCTCAATGAAGTATTCAAAATTGTGGAGCGGTTAAACGCTACCGCAGGCCAGAGCATGGTAAAAACGGGCAAGAGAAGTGGGAATATGACATTTAACCCGAAGATTATCGTTGATGAAGACGGTCACAAGCAGTACACCTGCTTTGTTGAGATTTACACCCAACAAAGCACCGATACAGGGCAGCAGATAAACATGGAATGTAGCGGGGTAGATGTTGAGCAGTTCAAGCAGGCATTAACAACCGTCTTCACTGCACTTTCTGGTCTTGCCAAAGAAGGCTACCTATCTGATACGTATACCGTAGGACTTATCAAGCCAAACAGTGAAGAGATTGAAGTGTACGCGCCTCAAGCGCTAAAACCAGGTATGTATAGCCTCAAGGAAATCTAAAATGGGCGGCTGTTACAACGCCCATGCTCCTGCTACTCGCTCAGGGTAACGCAGCATCCGCAAAACATCAGCCGCTCAGCTATTGAGATGAGCACCTGATGACGGCACAAGGAGGCCAGCCATGCACGCTCACTCAGGAGCGATTGCTCCCGTGAATGCCGACCCCCCCGGCTCCCCTAATCCGCGCCTGCATGAGCGCTGGTTGCTCATCGCCCGCGCGGGCTGGATTGCGTTAGCGTTGCTGGTTCTGGTCCTTAACATCGTCATGATTCCACGCTTCGATGCCCTGCTGCAAGCGCCTTGCCAGCCCGGTCAAACGTGCTTCGCCATCCGGTTGACCGCCTACGATCGGCAATTGCTGCACCAGCTTGGCCTCTCGCTCGGCTTCCTGGCAGCCTATCGGGTCATGCTGGATGCCCTCTCAGTTCTTATTTACTGCATCTTGGGCATGCTGATCTTCTGGCGCAAGTCTGCTGACCGGATGGCGCTCTTTTGTGCCTTTGTGCTGGTCCTCTTTGGTGGTGCTGGCTTTACCAATATCCTTCAGGACACCTTGGCACTACTTTCTCCTGCCTGGTTTGTGCTGATCGGCACCCTGGATGTCCTTGGACAAACCGGCTTCCTGATTTTCTTTTTCCTCTTTCCCAGTGGTCGATTTGTGCCGCGCTGGACGCGCTGGATTGCACTGCTTGTCGTCCTCTATTGGATCTATACGATCTTCATCTCCAACAGCCTCTACAGCCAGAGCTCCTGGTCCAATCTTGTGTTTTTCGCCTTGCTGTTCTCTGTGGTGGCTGCGCAGGTCTATCGCTATCGCCGCGTGTCCACGTTCAGAGAGCGCCAGCAGACCAGGTGGGTCGTCTTTGGCTTTCTCTATCGGCATTGTTGGCTTTGTGCTGTTCATCGGCCTTGGGAGCGCCTTTCTCCCTTCAGCACTGCTGCAATCGGGTGTGGCCGCGACGTTGGTGGCCGGAACCACCATTTATGGTTTTCTGCTGCTGATTCCAATCTCGATTGCCGTCGCTATTCTGCGTTCACGCCTCTATGATATTGATATTATCATCAATCGCACGCTGGTCTATGGCGCTCTCTCTGCTATCCTGGGCACGCTTTACGCGGGCTTCATCATCGGTCTAGAGAGCCTGGCAGGGCTGATTACCGGGCCGGGCTCACAGCAGCCGCTGCGAGAGTCCTTCGCGCGCAGTGCCCTGCAAGCAACCCGCTGGCGCTCCCAGCACGCGTTCCACCGAGAAGAGCAGCTCAACGGTGGCATACCCAACATCTTCAAGCAGGGAGATGACCACTCTGGCCGCCTGATCAGGCTCTTGTATCCCGGGCGCTCTAGTTCAAGATGCTGCGGTCGGGATCATCGATAAAGTGGCCCCCGCCGGTAAGCATCTGGCGCATAAAAGGTACCTCCCGGCGCAAGACGGTAATCTCCTCCTGCAGGCGCTGCAGCGTTGAGATGGATTCAAGCAATTGTTGCTTCTGCTCGACTTCCATATCCATGAGATAAGCAATGAAGTAGGAAAGCTCTTCAGGGAGAGCCGGTATATTGATCTGCTTCGCTTTCTTACCCGCCGCCTGAAACAGCATTTGCAGGTAGGTATTGAACAGGTCGTGGGCCTGCGTGGCAGCAGTGGCCAGCTTTTGCTCTGGCTCGGGAACGTCTTCATATGGCTCCACCAGGCCGGAAAGGTAGGGTTTTTCGCGATGTTGGCTGAGAATATGAAACCGCTGCACGCCCATGGCCATCAAATTGTAGCGGCCATCCGCGAGTTCGTCCAGTTCTTGAATCTCCGCCGTGGTACCAACAGGATATGGTTCCTCTCGCAGGTGCTCGCTCTCTTCCTTAGCCAGTACTACGCCGAAGGGCTTGTTCTCCTCCTGGCATTCGGCAATCATCAAGCGATAACGTGGCTCAAAGATATGCAGGGGTAGGACCATGCCCGGAAAAAGCACTACATTCAACGGAAACAATGCCAGTTCGAATGTGCCAGCTGACATGAGCCTTCTCCTTTGTAAGTAATCATCATCCTCACTTACCTCAAGCGCGTTAACTGTTGGATCAATCTTATAAGTATCTTACCATACAGGGAGAAGAGACGCTCTCAAGGATGGAAAAGTGGGCGGCCTCTGTGGTTGCGGCCGCCCACGTGAAAAACTTGTCACCTCAGGGTCCTATTGTTGGCACCGGAGTCGGGGTGCCGGGCCCCGGCAGCGGCCCCTGACAAGGACCATTCCCGGGAGTTGTGGTGCCGTCGCAGGCGGTGACGCCGGTCTGCTGGGGCACCTCGCTATCGAGCATCCAGTCGATAATGCCGGTCCCCGCAAGCCCATTGAGTTGCGAGGTAGCCTGCTGGCTCACACCAGGCGGCACAACGAACGTTCTATGGGTAAACGACGAGTGGTACTTGCCGCAGGGGATACCGGCGCCATCTATATTGCAGGCACCACTCACCCGTTCGATGACACTGTGCCAGATGGGAGCAGCGCCCGTAATACCAACTACATTTCCCCTGAACTGGGAATTGTCGGCATTGCCCGACCAGACGCCTACCACAACATTTGGCGTGTAACCAATAGTCCAGTTATCTACAAAATTATCGGTCGTACCGGTTTTGGCTGCCACATCGTGTTGCTTTCCATCGGCCCGATCCCAGTCATACATTGAGAGCACATGGTCGCCCGAGAACTCAAGGGCCCGCGCCGGCTCATCGGAGAGGATAGAAGTCATCAGGTAGGCGATCTGCGGGCTGATGACCTGAGCGCCAGCGGGATGAGTAGGATCGTAATGATAGAGGTGATGGCCGTAGTTATCCCAGATATCCAGGATACCCTTCGGCGGGACGCGTACCCCCTGATCGGCAAAGACCTGGTAGGCGCCCACCATCTGGATCAATGGCACACCGGCCGTACCGAGCGCCATGGCAGGTCCGAACAACTGCGGAACGCCAGCTTTGCTACCGTGCTTCGCGTTGTACGCCGCAACAGCTTCGTCTATCGCCGAAATACCCAGGCGCCTTGCCATGTTCACCACGTTATCCATGCCGGCAAACTCGAATGCTTTTACCGCGGGTACATTGAACGAATTTGCAATATCGAGACGGATGCTGGAGTTCAGGTTGTGGTACCCACCACCATAATCCACGGGATGGTAAGCATTATGTTGGGGATCGGTTTGCCGGCCTCCAGTAGGAAAATAGGTCTTTTTATCCGGCAGCACCAGGCCTGGGTACCAGCCCATCTGAAAAGCAGCTGCGTAGACAATTGGCTTGAAGGACGAACCTGGCTGGCGATAGGCGACGGCAGCATTGAAATTTCCACCGACCTTACGATTATGAGAATACCAGTCGGCACTGCCGTTCATTGCCAGTATCTCACCCGTTTTGGCATTCATCACGACCACCGCGGAGTCGTTGACATTATGTACTTTGTTGAGGGGTCCATAATCGCCGACGAACGGCTGGTATTCCGGCTTATTAAGATGACGGCGCACGGCATTCTCAACAAAGGCTTCCAGGTTGATATCGATGGTCGTATATATATTGAAGCCGCCATTGAGCAGTGTCTCTGCCCCTATCTGGGCTTCCAGTTGTTGAATGACCCAGTACACAAAATGCGGAGCGCGGATATGACGTGCATAGCGCGTGAACGTCATCTTGGCAGTTAAAGCTTCTGCCTGCTGCACCATGCTCTGTGTGATCGTACCCATGCCTGGCACCTGTATACCTAGCGAGAGCATCTGGTTCAGGACAAAATCCTGGCGCGCTAAAGCTCGTGTCCTGTTGTCAGGGCCAAGTGTCGGATCATAGCCTGGCGGGTTTTGTGGCAACCCTGCCAGTAACGAAGCACGGGCCAGCGCTAAGATCGGATCGTGCTGGCCATGTGCATTCTTTTCAAGAAAAGCTATGGCGGGAGTACACACGTGCTGAGCGTTACATTGCGGCGCAAGGTGGAAGTAATCTTCAGCGGCGGCATCTACACCGAGGTCTTGCGCTCCAAAGGCCGAGACGTTGAAATACATCTCCAGGATCTTCCACTTAGGATACTGCTGGGTCAGGCCGATGGCGAGTGCAGCCTCTGTCAACTTGCGATTCAGTGTGATCTGCTTATTGTTGGTGAGGTTTTTAATCAACTGCTGGGTCAGTGTACTCGCGCCGCTGACCACCTGATCGTTGTGTTGCACATACTGGATACCCGCACGGAAAATAGCCTGCGGGTCAATGCCGGTGTTGTCCCAAAACGTCTTATCCTCCGCAGCTACCATCGCATCCCGCATAATCTGTGGAATGTATTTATAAGCAACAGCTGTACGACGACCTCCCCCGTTATTGTCATATACATCATAGAGCAGCGTGCCGTTGCGGTCGTAGATACGAGAAGTCTGGCTAATCTGCTGGTTCGCCAGTCCTTGCAAGCGCGGTAGCTGGCTCTGATAATACGCATACGCTGAAGCAGCCCCCGAAGAGGAGGTTATTACTAGCAAGAGACAGAATGCTATCGCCAGGCTGATGGCAATTTTCGACCCATCGAGCTGGGCGCGCTTCCAGCGTTCGCGGCGGCGACGCATCAGCATAGCAATGCGTATGGTACGCGAGCGTTTCCAGGGCTTCGACTTTTGAGCCGGTAGCGGACTGCCGGGCCGGTAGAGAACCAGTGGTTGTTGATCGACGGATGGGATGGCCCGCATTCGCCCAGACCAGCGGTGCATCATCTGCTTCGTGTTGGACATCCAACCCTGTGACCCGCCCGAGGGCGCTATTTGTGGCGCAGGCGATGCCTGCTGTTGTGTGGGTTGCCCCGGCGGCAAAGGAGAGTAAGGTGGACGTATCAAAGGAGAGTATTGTTGTGGTATTTGTTGTTGACCATAATCATGTAATGAGCCTCCCGCGCGTGGATTCCCATTATTGCCACCGGGATGGTTGCTATTGGGTCGCTGTTCGTTCCAAGACATATTATCCATCTGTTTTATATATCCTTAATAGAAGTGGTATTCTCACCTTGCATACTATGTACATCGCTGCTCTATCTCAAAAGAACGAGACAAATGCTTAGTTTCAGGGAAAATAGGGGCGACCACCTCTCTACCACACAACTTTTCCTGGAAGCCCGGCTTATCAGTCCTAACGAAGCAGGCAGCACACGTTAACAGGCTCCCCCATTCGGGTCACTGTATGCTGTCACGAAAAATCAGGGAAAGGGGGGATTACCACTACCAGTGTGATAATGATTGTGGTAGTATTGGCAGGTGTAATGCTACTTGTCGTCATTTCAGGTCGTCGACGTCGGCAGGCATCGACAAAACCGACTTCGCCGCCACATATTCAGTAAAGTTGAGAGAGGCTACTTCGATGCTCTTGCGCTATACCCGGCAGGGTCGCACCTACATCAGGCCCATTCTCCTGGCGGTGACACTCTGCCTGTGCACTCTACTACTTTCATCCGTTGCCGCGTCCCCGTCCCCAACCGCCTTCGCTGCAAGCGACCCGATCACAGTTATCTCTCAAAGAGACATCATCCACTTCCCCAATTATATCGACTTCAACATAAGCGCGAAAGACACCAGTGGTGTCATCACCAGGGTAACCCTCGCTATTACATTCACAGTACCGGGCTATGTGGACAGATCGTATTATCAGACCGTACCTGTTGATCATCCGGCTCACACTGTGGCCTTGCAGTGGCGGCAAAAGACAACCGGCAACAACTTCTATCCCCCAGGTACACTGGTTAACTATAACTGGCGACTCCAGGACAACAGTGGGCATGTACATGACGATGTAACACAAAATTTCAAGACCATAGATAGTCGTTTTAGATGGCAACGCCTGTCACAAGGTATGTTGCAGGTGAACTGGTACAATCGCACACAGAACTTCGGTCAATTTATGCTCGAGAAGGCCAGTACAAGCATAACGCACATCAGTACTGTACTTGGCGGTGGGCTGCTGCATCCAATCGACCTCTGGGTATATCAGACCGATGATGACTTCCATGGTTCACTCCCGCCAAACTCCTACGAATGGGTGGGCGGCGAAGCGTTCCCTTCTCTGCGAGAAGCATCTATCGTTGTTGCCGGCAACTCCGATGACACGTTGAGGCGTGATATGCCGCACGAACTGACTCACCTCGTCTTTCATCAACTGATAGAACAAGGCATAGAGGTCCCGACATGGTTTGATGAGGGTCTGGCAGTCTATAACCAGTTCTACCATGAACCCGGAATGTCGGCACGCCTGCAAGAGGCGCTCGATACCCACTCGCTCCTCCGGCTGGACGATATTACGCAGGGCTTCCCCGCCAATGCGGATCAGGCATATCTCGCCTATGCGCAGAGCTGGAACCTGGTCGCCTTCATGTATAGCACCTTTGGCCTCGTAAAAATGGGTGCCCTCATCAAAGAGCTCAATAATCCACACACAGATTTTATTGGAGATTTACAGACATACCTGGGAGAGAACGAACTGCGCCTGGAAAATCAATGGCATATTCACCTACACCAATCACCAACGCTGCCAGCGGATCAGCTCACACCAACGCCCACTACAAAGCCTGTCAATCACCCGCAACAAACACAGTTGCAGGCAAATACTGATAGTAGTGAGCCACTGCTTATTGGCATTGGCGCCTTGCTCGTCCTGGCATCCATGATTTGTTTAACACTGATTGTCGTCACTATGAACAGGCGACGCCAGCAGTCTTTGGCGCTACAGTCCGCACAAGAACTTATCACTGCCAATGCAATGCGCTGGCAGCAAAATAACCAGGCGCCGCCAAACATACAATCATCTATGTATGTGCGACTGGTGGATAACTCTCGCATCGTGCCACCAGGGTCGCCAATTCCAGCTCAGTCACCGTTTCATTATCCACCAGGGCAGCTTGCCGTGCCCCCGTCCTCAACCGGTACGTCTCCCATACCACCAGCAACGACGGCATATTCGCCATTACTTGACAATCAGGCAAAAGAGGACAGCAGACAGTCAAGAGCAGGTGAAAGCGAAGGCACCAGCCCACTTGATCCGGCTTTGCCGAACCAGGAATACTTAAACCAGCAGCCCAGCAGTCTGGCTCCCCAGGAGTGAGGAATCAAGGAGGTTTTTAATGGAAGTGTTTGATGCCCCGGCCCGCTTCTATTCTTCGGGCACATTGCCTTTGGACGAACTCGCTTACTGGATTGCATTCAGTCGTGTGCTTGGCATTGGACCAGTTCGCTTTAAACAACTGCTAGACTTCTTCCATGAAGATGCTGCGGCAGCATGGCACGCTAGCAATAAAGATCTTGCGCAAGCAGGTCTCGATCAGAAGATCATCGAAGGTTTCCTTGAGCAGCGTTCCAGGATCATACCCGAGCAGGAACTGGAGAAATTAGAGCGGCTGCGTATTCACGTGATTACATGGAAGGATGAGGCCTATCCGATCTTGCTGGAGGAAATCGATCACGCGCCTCCAGTACTGTATGTAGCCGGTACGCTTACCGAAGCCGATCGCTTTGCACTGGCCGTTGTGGGCACGCGCAAGGCCAGCGCATATGGACGGCAGGTAACGGAACGCTTCGCAACTGAACTGGCGAAAGGGGAAGTGACGGTAGTCAGCGGGCTAGCGCTGGGTATTGATACCATCGCACATACCGCCGCGCTTGATGCCGGTGGGCGCACAGTGGCAGTCATGGGAAACGGCCTGGATTCGATCTACCCACCCGGCAATCACAACCTGGCCCGGCGTATCGTCGAGTCAGGACAGGGAGCTCTGGTGACCGAGTTTCCTCTCGGTGTAAAACCCGATGGGAAAAATTTTCCTGCACGCAACCGCATCATTTCAGGCCTCTCGCTCGGGGTGCTGGTTACCGAAGCCCCACAACCGAGCGGTTCGCTGATTACGGCAAACTTTGCCCTCGAGCAGGGACGCGAGGTCTTCGCGGTCCCCGGCAGCATCCTCTCCCCAGGGAGCGCGGGTGTCAACAAACTTATCCAGGATGGAGGCGCACGCCTGGTGATGAATATTAATGACATCCTCGAGGTGCTCAACCTCTTCATGGTGCCTCAACAGGTGGAGATGCAGGCCGCGTTACCAGATAATGCCGAAGAACGTACACTGCTCTCCCTGCTCAGCCACGAGCCGTGTCACATTGATGATCTGATTCGCGAATCGGACCTGCCAACAACGACTGTATCGGCAACATTGACGGTTATGGAACTCAAGGGGCTGGTCAAATCAGTCGGCGGTATGCAGTTCGTCCTGGCAAGGTGAGAGGAAGATGCTCGTCACCATTGCACGACCTGCGTTCTGCACCTGCTAGAAACAGAGGACAGATGTGTCGATTTATTTATTTGCTATCAAACTTTAAGTTACTAATGTTTGACAAGCGATGCAAAACAATGAGGTGTCACTGGCCTTCCAGAGAACTAGAACCAACAATAGAAAGTCACTAGGCAGATTTTCGTGCCTGTGACCTCAAGGTCGTTGGAATTTGATAGCCGTTCCCATCACAGCAGCATTATAGTAGAGACCCGTTTCTGACGTACTCAGATGTACGCCAATTACGCCGTCAGCCCCAAGTTCACCCGCTTCATGTTCAATTTCCAGATAGTAAGCAGCCTTACTGAAGTTACACCGGAGACTCTTTCTCTTCTATGAGGACAAATATCCTCGTAGTTGTTTAGCCCCGTTACCCAAAGGTCTACTATATTTTCGTGTTTTCTCCGATGTTAGAGTATATTTACGTACAAATCTTGTTGGTACCCTTATTATTCTTAAAATTCCCTCCGCTTATTTTCCCGTCTGCACTGCCAATCCGAGAATAGAAACTATTTCCATGCGTTTTGGCAGTCGCAAGCCCTCCTTTTGAACCTGCTATTTTTTGGGCTCTCCGTATCGCCATGCCAACCTTTACCTTTAGTATTTGCCATAAATTGAGAATATATCTATATTCATATAAATGAGTTATGCTTGTCAAGCTTGTAAGAATACTTTATGGTAGACTACATGGCCTTCTGTGACAGCAACATTGGTACTGGGCTAACAAGCTAAAATGCTCTTTCCGCTTCGCCGAAATTATATTGTCCGGCGTTGAGGCGAGGTTGTGAAGCGAAATAACTATTGATCTGGTAATTGCGTTAATTATCTGATATTCTATTTGCAATAATTGTACTTATTTTGTGAGATAGAGGTGAATGAACTATGAACTGGCGCTCACCACTCCATCTGAACAATGAGCAAACAGGAACGCTCTCTGCGAGTAACGGAACTGTTTACGTTAATACCGAAGGCAACTCTTCAGCAACCAGCAATCTCTACGCGCTGCGGACTGATACAGGAGCGCAACTATGGAGTAAGCAAAATCTCTCTCTTCAACTCATTGCCTTCGGTACACTGTATTGTTTCGGCGTTGCCACCGATGGAGGTTTCACGAACGATCTCTATGCACTTCACGCCGTTGACGGGACAACACTATGGCATATACACATTGGTAGTTCAGGTAGTAGTTATGGGCCTAGATATATTTCAGTGGCTCGTATGACTGTTTACGTGATGACCGACACAACCCTATATGCTCTCCATGCAAATGATAGAAGCATAGCATGGCAGAGTTCAATATCTGGTTATATGGTGGTTGGGCCATAAAGACCTTCCAAGTAATTGAGCAAAAAAAACCTCAAACCCAGGGTGACATGAGAAACGGCACAGAAGGAAGTTAAGGCAACGTAAGCTATGCTACCGCCTTGCTGTTTCCATCCAAGGGTGGAAGTACTGTTAAGGTTTGGGCGGGTGTCTAGTGTGACGCCCGCCTTTTGTGTCAAGTCGCATTCAGATTGCCGATAATTGACGTCAAATGTCGGCAAAGTTCCGTGATTAGCTCTCGCTAAGAGCCGCCTGAATTGATTTCCAACCTAACAGGACTTTGAGGAGGGCTAAGAGAACCTCAGGATGAGCTAAAAGCCAGCCAATCACTAGGAGTATCCCTATAATCAGCACCGTCTGTACAGGCTCGGATAATTGCCGAAAAGCGATAAACACTTTCTCAATGATGCACACTTTTTTAGGCCGTTTATCTGCCAGGTACAAAATGCTATAGCCCTGTTTACGATGTTTTCCTCGTTTACGATGTTTGCGCAACGCATACACTCCTTTCTGAGCTCACATCAGGGAGGAGCAGCGTGCATTAGTCGCTATCTTATGGATATATGCACTACTATTGACTATTGACTTTTCATGCATATATTGCATATTATAGGATAGTAAAGAATTATCCGATGGTGATTAATTTGGGTTAATCCGCCATTGGGTAATCTCGATCAGCACGCTACATCTCCGATGTTTGCGTGCAAAAACCAAGAAGGCATCCTTCTCTAGAGAACCTTTTGAAACGTCTCTACTTTGGTCGGTTGCGACGTCTCAGAGGATGAGTTGGGTGCTTTTTTGGTGCATGGTGTCAACCATGCATTTGCATCCTTGCATCTGTTAGGAACATACAGCATGAAACTAGGGCTGTCAAGTGGAGAACAAGTGATATCTGCATTTTTAAAATGCTTATAAAACTGCTTAATCTTAATAACTCGTAAAACCCGTTTATTCGCTCTAGTATATTCTGTTTATTTATGAAGTAAAGTGCATATGTATCTTCACTATATAACTTAAATTCTCGTACCATTTCATATAACATCATTTGACCGTAAAGTTCCAATATATTCTCTTCGCTTCCCTCCCATCACCCACGAAAAAATAAATTGCACTTCTTACCCTGCTAAAACCTGCCGATTGTCATATTAGGAGGGAGGTAGACAGTGGAACTGACAACGACGCATATCGCCGCGAGACTTGGTGTATCGGAGCGCACTGTGCAACGCTGGATCGCTAGTGGCAAACTCAGGGCTAAAAAGATTGGACATTATCGCTATCAGGTCGAAGAAAGTGATCTGAATGCACTAATGGTGCCACAGGTAAAGGATATGCAAACACAATTTGCAGTTATACAATTAGAAATAAGGAGCCTGAAACGTGAAGTAGAAGGTCTGAAGCAGCGTATTAACAAATTGGAGCAACGTCTAGACGAGGAGCACAAAAATTAGCGTAAGCGAGACAGAGCTTGTGATCTATGAGGATGAGGACGGTTAAACTGCCACAAAGAGTCTGTCAAGAGGTTTGTGGTATGCTATAAAGCTTACATCCGCTAAGGGTCGTTTCCTGCAATATTTTTCTGCCAATATTGCCATTTTGATGCCATAACGATTTTTGTGTAATGATGTGCAACGAGATGGCGTTAAACCCAGTCCAGGCCTAACTTCCTGACTTTTCTGTTATGCACCATTACACAACATTTGATATGGCATCGCCATTTTCCTTACCTCTCAAGACTGTAGAATATAACTATGAGGTTGAATTGGAGTTATGCGGTGGTTGCTGGCTTTGGGCGCGTCGGAGAATAATTCAATGGACGACATGGCGTTTTTTGAGGTTTGGGCTTGGAGTACGTGAAGTCGGACAAGAAATGATGGGCGGCGTCGAGGCCAGTTTTGAGCCACAATTAATCCAAAAGTATCAGACCCGCTTAGAGGACTTCGAGGACAAAATCTATGGGGTTTGTCCCGTTTCAAAGACAACGACCTCAGCAGCAAGTACGAGGAGAAGAAGTAAACCTTGTACAGATAACCTAGCTGCTCCATAATTTGTTTTGCGCCCATGGAGGATATGATTTCTTTCTCCGGCTAGTTGTGTAGTGATAAGATCAGCCACTCCCTGAAGCGCATTATGTGTTTGCCAAGAGGAACGTTGTATAAGTACACCTACTCCGCGAACTTCTACTAGCTTTCCATCTCTACCTCGTTTGAGTTTTCCATTGGCTTCTTTCATATACAACTTATGGCCTTGAGAAGCAATAAGCCCATTCAAAATAAGTGCATCTCCAACAACGCCTTCCACCTGTGCAAGAAGAGCCGGTATGGAGATGTTGTATTCACGACGCCGATGCGCCTTAATTGCCTGTGAAACAATAGGCCAACGACGACGCAATACAGATGATTGTTGGAAGAGTTGCTGTAGTTTCTGCTCAAACTCCGCCCGCCGCGTCTCTACCGCTAATTCGTTAGTAATTACAGCACTTCTTACTTTTGGGCTGACAGTTGCAAAACGCCTAACCGTTTTGAATGAGACATAATCACTCGTGATAAAACTAAAGCCAGCTTTTTCAAAAGCCTCACCTCCTTCTTTGGCTTCCTTCCAAATTTCATCCAGTTCTGCTAAATCAGGAAGTCCAGCAAAGAACTGAGCCGCGTTCAGGAGAGTAGGCGAAATATCCAATCGGGGGAGGGATGCCGCAAAGTTGTTGTATATCCCAGAGATCAATTGTGTACTAGCAGAAACCTTCTGGAATAACGCACCTAGACCGACTAACGACTGACCTAAACCACTTATATTTGGAATGCTTGCAGAAAGCTGTTGAGCAAGGGAAGCTTGAAGTTGCCCAGCAAGGAGCGTTTGAGGCAATAAGATATTATTTACCAGTGGTGATAACTTAATGGCGTTCCCCAGATTGGCAATCGAAGATGCCAAGTTAAGGGAGGGTAAAAACGCCTTTGACAAACCTTCAATGAACTGTTGCTGCGATGTGAAAAGTGCATCCACTTGTTTGCGGGTCTCACTGGTTAAGGCAGTATAGTAAGCATACACAGCATCTTTGATTTCCTCAAAAGACGCTGTATCAAGTAACGTACTTTCTTCTTGCTGATTGCGCAGCCATCTGACAGCAACAAAGGAAAGCTCATCGTCCGCCCAATCATAAACCTCTTGTATATTGAGCTTTGGTGTGAGCAAGTGGGAATATATAAGTTGAACAGTAAATTCGCGTGCTGGTAATTTTTGAGTCTGTTCCTTGTCGAGCCAGGACATATCTTTTAGTATAAGCTCAGAAAATTCCAAAACTCCATACGTTGGACTCTCAATTATAATGGGCTTGCTCTTGAAGAAATCATCCGCATTTACTGGCATGTTTGTTTTTCCTCTTCCTCCCTACGAATTATTGGAGACTACTTTAGCACGAAATCACCTGATAAACAATCCTAATTGTCTTTATAACCCCGATCTGCTACAAAAGAGCGTATTTTTATATTTTTTAACATGACGCAGCAAGAACTAGAAGAACGCATAAATGACATATCGCAACGGTCTTGAGGCTAGTTTCGCACAAGGAAGTTTGTCCGGCGTGGAGGCTAGGTCTGAGGCTACTTTCTGCAAGAAATAGGGGTACCAATACGATTTGAATTCTTCTGGCTCACTTGCTTACTTGGTTTCCGAGCGAAATACCTTTGGCTAAATCGCGGATAGCTTCATCTTTCATTTTTACATCAGTGACAAGAGAAAGATATTGCATCCCTGTATAGCTCTTCTCAAGAGCAACCAGCTCTCTTGCATGTTCATCTAATCTAACCTAAGTTTTGTCCAAATTAATGACAACATGCATGGGAGCAAGCAGTTGCCGCACCGACGAGAGGAGACGACGAGCTAGATGGGCATCCTGATTGAGAACAATCTGGACGATCTGACCAGAAGCATCCCAGCAGAGAAAGCCACTGATATGGAAGACATCGCGCACCATGCGCACCATCCCATACCCCGGCAAGGGGTCGCAGGTCGCAGATGCTTGCCCGCTGGCCTGAGCCGAGGCAGCCGAGGCAGCACCTGTCAGCCAGTCATGGGCCCAGACGATGACATTGTGCACCAGGCTGCCCAACAGCATGAGCATTTGCTGGGCAGCAAAGCGCTTTTTGTTGCGTTTGGTCAAGCCGACGCCTTTGTCGCCTTGAAAGCTGGTTTCGATGCCCCCACCGCGCTGGTCATACAACCACAGCAGCGCCAGCAGCACGGCATGCGGGTCCTGGGCTTCGCAGGCGGGTCGGCCTACCAAGTGCAGTATATCCTGATCGGAAAGCCAACAGATCAGCACGCCCACGCCCCATTGTCCATTGGGCTTGGGACAGCGCACCGCCACCCGGCGCACAGGACGGACAAAGGCGAAGGCCTGCTCGGTCACCCAGCCGACTTGCCGCTCGGGCAGATGCGGATCGGTGATCCACTCCTGCACCGTTTTGGCCAACTGACGGGCCTGCTGACCCGAACAGGCTTTAGCCAGAAGGTGGTACCCCCGCTCCAAGAGCCAGTTGAGATTGGGCACGCTGCCCCCACCAGCATCGATGCGCAGCAAGCAGTGGGCTCGCTGCTCCTCGGTCAGTTCCAAGGTCACTTCGGCGGCTTCGACCAATTCTTGCAGCGTCGTGTTGAGTTGGCGATTGCCTGCAAAGAGGCGATCCACCACCACTTCCTGGTAGCGGGTGGCCAGCACGCGGCCCAGTTGTCGCCCGCGTCGATTGCGCTGTTGACTGGCAAAGTAGCCTTTGGTGGCAAACTCGGCTTTCTTGCCACACAGCCAGCCGCTCATATCCACATCCAACACCTGCCAGTCGGCTTGATAGTCGTGCCCATAGCCTCGGCTGTGCTGGCGGTAGATACTGTCCACCGCTTGCTGCATCTGCCCCGTATTCTCCGCTGTACAACAATCGAGCGTTTGCTGCACCACCGATTGCTCAGCACATCCCGTCCGTCCAAAGGCGGCTTGCAAGGCGGGATCAGCTCTCAAGCGGGTATTGATCTCGACCAGACCATGCGCTCCAGCCAACAGAGTGATGAAGCCGTCATAGAGCTTGTCCATCGGGCGGTATTTCACCGTCTTCTGGGCGATCTGCACCCGTTGACGAATGGGTTCAAACAGGTTCATTTGCTGCAATTTGACTCCCAACGCCGCCAGACTCGCGGCCGGGGTAAAATGACGCGTCGTTTCTGTGATACACTCGTTCATGATGGGGCTCCTCCTAATGATTGGATAACTTTTTCTCCATTAGGTATGAGCCTTCCTCATGCCTTTGGCAAGCTCTTCACTTGCTTTCGGTGTTACTATTTGGACTAAAATTGGGTATTAAAGGCCAGTGCCAAACTACTAACAATACCAGAAACTATACTGGCTACCGATGAAACCACCCCAGCCTGTATTTTATTAGTAAAAATGAGAATGACTCCGATAAAAACAAGGATGATAGCCAGAACAAGAACAATAAGTGCTACGATAAACGTAATTCGTGCCTGTTGAAGTCTTTCTTTGCGTTGTGTTGTTAGATCATTACGGGTACGCTCAATAGTATCTTTTAAAAGCTCATTCAGGTCTAGATTAGACTTTAGCATAATCGTTTCATGGACACTCTTATAGATATCCCTCCCTGCTACATCACCTATAGGGCCTGAGAAAATATTGTGAGGCCCGAAGTCAACATTTTGTGAAAGACTAGCGTCACCAATTTCCCCAGATTTTTCCGCATGTGGTTCTTCTCCTAATGAGTTAAGAATGTTGGTCTTGAATGCAGGAACAGACTCCGAAAGAGCATCAATTAAGTCTTCTTCGGCTAATGATGTTTGATTTCCCTTACGAACGTAATATCGTTGATCCTCTGTTAGAATTGGCGCTGGATATTTTTGAATGGTGATAATAAAAATTTGCTTTCCTGCAATATCAACAAAGCGATAGTTCATGAGCGGACGCGGTCGTAACGATGAACAAGCTTCTTGATAAAGGTTCTCTAGCGGCACGCCTTCGGGAACTCCAACGATCCTAAAATTATCTGTTACGCCGATAATAATTATTCCGCCATCTGTGTTTGCGAACGCTGACATGAGACTGGCAAGTTCTTTAGCTGAAGGTACGTTCTCCTTTAGTTCAAGGGTAGATGTTTCAATAGTGCTATACCCGATATCTGCTAATAAACGTTCAAATTCACCACTCCTTGAAATTTCTGTATCCTCAACCGTCCGCGCCTGCATAGGTACGGGAGTAACAAATGTTTTCTTAATCTGATCTAGCTTCTCAAAATACTGTTCGATAAAGGTAACTCCATCAAGTTCGCGTATCCTCCTTGAAAGAGTAAAAGTCCAACTATTGCACTCATTATCTTTACAACCGAACTGGTCATAGATGTAGTAGAGTGCATTTCCTTACTAAAAATAGATGGGAGTCTCAGATTTGGCAGACCCTCTGGCTCTCAGCCTGCTTGGCTGAAGCAGTGCATCTACAGTGAGCCCTTTTTTGTTGGGGTAGCTGAGGCTAACACTTCCCCCTATCACACCACCACTCCCAGGTCTCCCCTGTGCCAAAGGGCCCGGGTTGGTAGTTGTGCGTCCCCTTGCGCACGATCGAGAAATCATTCATGCTGTAGAGTACGATGAAAGGCAACTCCGTCAGGTAGATCTGATGGATCTGCACGAAGATCTGCTGCCTCGCGCCTGGATCCGCCGTCGCCTGTTCCTGGTGGTAGAGGGCATCCAACGCCTGGTTGCAGTAGAAGGTCAAGTTTTGTCCAGTGGGCGGGAACTGGTCGCATGCTAACAAAAAGGCATCGTCAGGGTCATAGGCAAAGCCGTTCGCAAACTCAGCGATGTCATACCTGCCCGAAATGGCTCCCGTGGGCGGCGACGCCTTTCCCCCAGGCAAGAGCGAGCCAAAGAACATAGGGGCAGGGTAGTTCTGAATGTCGAGCTTGATGCCGATAGCGCTGAAATTGCGTTGCACGACCGCTTCAGTAGCAAGGCGCCAGGGATTGTTGGCTGTCGTCGCGTACTCGAACTCCAGGCGCTCTCCTCCCCTGGTGCGCACCCCATCAGTGCCTTTCGCCCAGCCGTTGTCGTCCAGCAGCTTATTGGCTGCCGCCGGATTAAACTCTGGACAGGGTGGTTGAGCCTCATAGCCCGGATGTAGGGCCGAGGGATGGTCGGTGCAGAGCAGACTGGCGAACCCGAGGGCTGCCTCATTGAGTAAGGCTGGGTGATCGATGGCCTTCGCCATTGCCTGTCGCACTTCCAGATGGGTGGCTAAGACCTGGTTGTGGAAGTTGAAATACATTGCTTCGAAGCTGCTACTAGTGGGAGACGTGACGAGCGTATAGTGGGTGAGGCGCCGAGCTTCCTGCACCTGGCTCACATCCAAACCGGTAGAATCAATGGTGCCGGCCTGTAAATCCTTGAGGATGGTGTCCTTATTGATGTTGCGGAAGATAACCTTGTCCAGGTAGGGCAACCCTTCGCTGGCACGGTAGTAGCGGGGATTGCGTACCAGCGTGTAATGCTCGCCGTGGATGCTCTCCGCCATCATGAACGGGCCGCTCACCACCTTGGGGTTCAGATTGTCGGGCGACTTGCTGATGGCCTCAGGAGCCACCCGGCTGAAGTGATGCGCGGGCAGCGGCGCCTGGATACCATCTACCCACAGCGAGACAAATGACGCAAAGGCTCGCGTGAGGTGGAAGGTGATCGTGAGGTGGTCCGCCGAAATATCTGCTGAGGTAATCAGGTTCCCAACAAGTAAGCCCACGAACTGAGGACTCTTCCAGAGCCTCCAGGTGAAGTCCACATCGCGGGCATCATAGGGCTGCCCATCCGACCACACCAGATGCGGCTTCAGATGGAACGTCCAGGTTTTGGCGTCGGGGCTGACATCCCCGTTCTGCAAGCTGGGCATCCTGGTCGCCGCCCCAGGATGCACCACTCCGTGTGCATCCCCATAGAAGAGGGGCAGGTATAACGCCTGATCGACAATAGCCTGGGTACTTCCCCACGTGGCATTGGGGATGAACGAATCTACATTTCCAATCCTATCAGTCCAGGTGCCTCCCCGTACCGGCTGGAGGGCCGGGGAACCGCTGTGTGTGCCGATCACCCCGAAGTGCGCGAGCAGGCTCACACTCCCCAGGACGCCTCCTGCGATGATCACCACGACCAATCCAATCAGGAGTGCAGCACTCATTCTCGATATCCGCCTGGCCTTCCGCTGAACCGGCATCGGTGGCTCCAGAGGAGGTGACACAACAGCAGCCGAGGGTGCCACCACTTGGCCCTGCTGCGGCGTCTCGGACGCAGTTCCTCTCTGGGGTGTGTCGTGCCCCTTTGGCTCAGCGGAGCCAGGGTACACGGTCGGCTCGAGAGCCTCCACTGGCAGATCGGCAGATGGGGTCGTCTCCGTTGGCAGAACGAGGTGACTCGGCGCAACCGCCACCGTGTCATAGCCTGTTGCAGCAGCCGAACCGAGGGCGGGCTGCTCGCTGGCAAGCTGCGCGGTAGGGGAGAGCGCACGCTGGCTGGCCTGCTCCAATGCTATGGCGAACTCTGCCACCGAGGCAAAACGTGCTTTGGGAGCTTTCGCCAAAGCTCGCAACACCACCTGTTCGACCTCGGGTGGGATCGCTGGCATGCGCTCGCGCAGCGATGGGGGAGGCATGCTCAAGTGTTGGGCCATCACCTCGCTCACCGACCCCTCAAAGGGCCGCTCGCCACCCAGCCATTCATAGACCACCACCCCCAGCGCATACTGATCGCTGGCCGGTCGTGGGTGCCCCTCGATCTGCTCAGGGGCCATATAAGCCAGGGTGCCAGATGTCCCCTCTGCGCTCACATTGAGCGAGGAGGTGCTATGAGCGATGGTGGCAATGCCAAAATCCGAAAGCAGCACCTCCTGTCGTCGACCCAGCAGCATGTTCTCCGGCTTGACATCGCGGTGGATGAATTTCTGCTCGTGCGCGTACTGCAAGGCATCGGCTACCTGCTTGACCGCAGAGACAATCACCGGGAGCGGGACCAGGCTGCCTTTCGGGTAGCGACGCCGCAGCGTCCCATTGGGGGCATAGTCAATCACCAGAAACGGCACGCCGTCCTGCACATCATAATCGAAGACACGCACGATCCCGGGATGCACGAGTGTCGCAATGGTCTGCGCTTCCTGCTGGAAATGCTCAGCTTCGGCTTGGGTCAGATGCGCATGCAGCACCTTGATCGCCGCCTGTTGATTGAGCCGCACATGCTGTCCCAGGTACACCTCGGCATAGCCACCCTGTCCCAACAGGCTGACCAGCCGGTAGTTGCCAAATTGGTGTCCAAGACGGTCTGCCACCATCAGCCTCCTAACGTCCAATCCCAGGCGAGGATACAATTGCAGATTAATCTATTATTCAGGTAAGCCTGCATGTATTGTAAAGGGAATATGGCTCCACGTCAAGTAAAACGGTCGCCTCAAAGAGACACATGGTGCATTTCCTGGCTCAGAAGCCCTCCCACGTATGAGCTAAAACGCGTTTAGGCGAGCGGATAAGATCAGGACGGCCTGCTTGCTGGGCAGCCAGAGCGACAATGATGGAAGCGCTATAGGTCAAGGCAACTTGCCGTGCGATAGCGGACCAGCCACACAAAGGCGGACGTTGCAGATGAAAGAAGAGGAAGACGCGACCAAAGAAGCGTTCGATGGCGCTGCGTTTGCCGAGTTCCTCTTTCGTCCAGGTGGGAGGAAGGCAAGAGCGGTTTTTCTGCCGTTTGGGATTCCAGGGAATAACGGCAACTGCGCCCAACACGTTATGAATCCAGGCAATGAGTCGCAGACCCCAGTAGGCGGCATCCAAGCGAATGACACGTGGGTGGATCGAATATAGATGCAGAGCCCATTGCAGGAGTGGTTGGGCGAAGGGAGCATCATGGACATTGGCGCGAGAGAGCAGAAAGAAGAGCGGCAAGCCGGAACCGCGGCAGAGCAGCGTATGGACACGATAGCCGTGCAAGAGCGGACGGGGATGCTGAGCAGGCGCATGGCCGATGGCCGCATCTGGGTCAGCGCGGCGCCAGGCGAGGACGGGAGCACTATCTATGATCAGATCGCGCGCACCAATCAGCCGGCGACGCAGAGCTGTTAGCATGCAGAGCACAAAGAGCGCCTCTGGCAGCAGCGCGCCAGCCTGGTGTCCGCGTTTCCATTGCTGGGAGGGGCAAGGGATACGTGGCTGATCATCCTTACCCCGAGGCAAGCCGCAGGCCAGAGCAAGAGCAGGCCAACTGCGCAACCAGTCGCGCATATCCTCGTAGGATAGCCGCCACAGCGTGCGCAAGAGGGCAATGAGCAACAACGACTCCTCGCTATAGGTCCGAGGGGCGCCGCCAGGACCGGCAGGCAAAGGTGGTGGGCAGCGGCGATGCGCCAGGCCGACAGCGAGATGACACAACGTCAGCAGGTGCAAGGTGCTGACCAGGGTCAGTGCATCAATATGCAAGGCCAAACTCAGTCGGGCTTGCGCACGGTGGTATGGTGGTGGGGGTACTGGTGCCTGTTCTTTCAATGTCATAGGCATCATCGGCAGATCTCCTTGACGAGGGAACTAGCCTCGCCTGGAAGTCAGTTTACCCCCGTTTCTAGAGTTAGGAAATGCCCTCATGTAGTAGTCATACTCTTTATTAATTAATAGCCCAACTTTGCGAACAGACAACTCATCCATACCTAGATGTTTGCGTAGGTCATCGCTAGAGATTTGGACAGTATCCTCTTCAGCACTGAAATATCTCTCAACGCAGAAGTTAAGCGTCTTGATAAAATCATCTAGTTCTTCTTCGGAGCCTGCACATAAATATATGGCTAAGATGCTAAGGATAGCTTCATCATCGAGCCTAAGAGTATACGAATATGTACTCGCAAAGCCAGCAGGCAGACTTTTTGCTATCTTTTCTATGTTTAGGTCTCGACGTATTTGCGTTAGCCTGCGATCTATATATCTGTATGTAGGCCATCTTCCGTGTTCATGAAAGTAATCGAAAATGGTCTGTAGATAGAGACGTTGATCGTCATCCAACGTAGGTAACACCATAATTTCCCTCATTCAGACAGTCTACGGTTCCCGAATTAACCTCCAAAACAGTCGGAGGTATTATACTCCGACTGAAGATCAAGGGGAAGAGTTTGGTCGTACTATTTGAGAATAGGCGACACGCGGTTTTTAGCGGTTTGGGCTTGTAGTTAGGGTAATTGCCCCTGTGTTGTTTAGCTTCTCAATTGTGGTAAACTTATTAATGAGGGTCACTCCTAACTAAACGAGGCCTGGTCATAAATAGGAAGCCAAGCTGGAGGCATGCCCCAGCAAGGCATTGCCCCGATCATGGTGGTAGTCACACCCCAAAGCTAGGAGGCATCCCTATGGTATCCCAAGACGCACTGCTTGTCACGCTAATCAAACTCGTCGATCGTCTGCCAATGCCCCTATCCGCGCAGAAACGGGGACGCGGGCATCCGCAGGTGTACTCAGATCGACTGTTCTTAAAGGCCCTGGTGATCATGATGGTGCGTCACTTACGTAATGTCCATGAGCTGCTCAGTGTGCTGGCTCAGCCTACTGCCGAAATGCAGCGACTGCGCGATCTGCTCGCTGAACACGGACGCTTTCCTGCCCGTCGCACCTGGGAACGGCGCTTGAAAGCCATCCCTGAGACCTTGCCCGCGCAGATTGGCTGTTTGGGTCGTCACCTGCTCGACCTGATCGAGCCCTGGGCCACGAGCGGGCGCGCTGTCGCTATCGATAGTACCGTGCTGCTCGCGCGCGGCGGCGTGTGGCATCAAAAGCATCGGGAGAAGGGGGAAGTTCCCCACCCCTCCATTGATACCCAAGCCCACTGGACCAAATCGGGCTGGCACGGCTGGGTCTATGGCTGGAAGTTGCATGTCGTTTCGGTGGTCGCAGCGGTCTGGTTTCCCGTGGCTGCCGTGCTAACTCCCGCCAATATCGCTGATAGTGAGCCTGCTCCTGCCTTGCTGGGCGAAGTTCCCGCCGATGTCCGCTTCGTCTTGGGGGATCGCCATTACAACACGCCTGACCTGCGCGAGTTCTGCGCGCAAGCGGATCGGCTGAAGGTTCCGACCCACTATGGACGCTACCCTCACACCGACGACGGGGTCGAAGTCCGGCGCGTCTTCCATAAGCTGCGTTCCATTGCGATGGAAAATTTTAACGAACATTTCACAGGCATCTTTGATGGACAGGGACAGGTTCCCACTAAAGGCTTGCTCGCTACCCAACGCTTCGCGTTAGGGGCCATCTTTGTCTACCAATTGGCCTTGCTGTACCGCTTTGAGCATGACCTGGACCTCTGTGTCGGTCTCAAAGCCTTTCTTAAAGCGGCCTGATGATTTATGACCAGGCCTCACTTAATTCCATGCCTACAACTGTAGACGGGAAATAAAGTCGTTCCCAAAACGGGCAGCGCTCATGCTCGAATACATGAGATTAATGTAAATTTAAGTTGTTCCCAAAACTGCTCCTCTGATCCTTAAACGGGTATTACGAGCAAAATAAAGTTGTTCCCTGAACCATGATTTTTCTACCATCTGTGGTAATTTGCTCCTAATAAGAAAGCTGGAAGGATTGTTCTCAAAGACTCTGTTTTCCGAACGTATGACACACGTAGCCAGCACAGCCCACTGAAGGGGCGAACTTTACCACTGTGCCATTCGCGGCAGATTATGCAACAGCCTTGATACAATCACTCAATACCATTGTTTTCTAGTTATTTCTATGATATAATCTAAGATATAAAAGTACAAAAGTATAACTGCCTAGAGATTAAAACAATATGACGCTTGATGACATTGATTTAAAAATCCTGGATTTGCTGCTCCAGGATGGGCGGATTTCTCACACGGCTATCGGCAAAGAGACCGACCTGAGTGGTCCCTCCGTTTATGCGCGTGTTCAACGCCTGGAACGAGAAGGCATTATCAAAGGTTACACGGCCCTGCTCGCCCCTGAAAAGGTAGGACGTGGACTGGCTGCCTTTGTCCGTGTTCGTACTCAGACACCAGAGTATGAGAGTGCCGTCTTCGAGCGGTTTATCCAAGAGGAAGAACAGATTTTGGAGTGTCATGACGTTGATGGAGAGGATTGCTACCTCCTCAAAGTCCGTACCGCTTCCACGCAGTCGCTCCAGAAACTGCTCATGACCATCCGCAGCTTCCCAGGAATCACGCGTACCGTCACCACGATTGCACTGGAGACACTCAAAGAGGGGAGGACCGCCAGACCAGCGATCAACCGAACAAAACCAGAGGAGGGATAAGCCATGACACAAGTAAAACGCACCACCAGCCTGCGCTCCCAGCTGCCACTGTCAGAACGCTGGCGCAACGTCAAGGTCAACGCTCTGCTGGTTTTTGTCAGCATGATCTGGGGCAGCACCTTCTTGATCGTCCAGCAGACCATCAGGCTCACAGGTCCCTTTACCTTTCTGGCTATGCGCTTTTGCATAGCAGCCCTGGTCCTGGCAGTGATCTTCCATAAACGGCTGGCACAGATCACACGCGCCGAGATCATCACTGGCTCATTCATCGGTCTGTTCCTTTTTGGCGCCTATGCCCTGCAGACCACAGGCTTACAGTACACCACTTCCAGTAAAGCCGGCTTTATCACCGGCCTGTATGTCCCACTGGTGGCCATCCTGGCAGGGCCAATGCTGCATCAGAAACCAACCCTGGGGAATGTGCTGGGCGTCCTGCTTTCCGTGGCGGGGCTGGCATTCATCTCGGTCAATAGCTCCTTCCAGTTCACCTTTGGCCTGGGCGAATACCTGATCATGGGGTGCGCTCTTGCCAGCGCGTTGCATGTGATCTTTATCAGCAAATTTGCCCCACGGGTCGATGCCATGAACCTTGCTCTGGTCCAGATTACCATCACAGCCGCCCTCAGCTTGATCGCTATGTCCATTGCCAGAGAGCCATTTGTGCTGCCACCCCTGCCTGTCTGGGGATCGGCCCTATTCATGGGGGTGGCTGCAACCGCATTTGCTCTGGCGGTCATGAATAGAGTGCAACAGTCGGTCAGTAGCACCCATGCCACCCTGATCTATGCCTTGGAACTGGTCTGGGTAGGCATGCTCGGTTCCCTGGCAGGAGAGCACCTCAGCCTCTTTGCCTGGATGGGCTGCGGCTGCATCTTACTAGGCATGATCACAAGTGGGTTGCGTCTGGCCTGGATAATGAAGAAGAGCAAAGGGATGTGTCAGAACTGAGAGCGCAGGAGCCAACATGGCATAACACATCTCTTGCTGTGCTGGCTAGATAGGATATCTGTTCCAAAATGAGGAAATTAACAGCCGTGAGGAACCTCATTTTGCCACCTTGTTGATAGTTGATATATAACTGACGAGGAAAGGTATTGGGAGAGCCATCAGAGTCGCTCTCTTTTGAACGGATATCCTAGACGGGGTTGCTGCTGGCCGTTATCGTGTCAGCCTCGATAGAGTCTTTGCTTTTAACGATATTGTTGAGGCTCATCGGTATATAGAGGAGAATCGGACAAAAGGGAAACTGGTGGTGCTGGTTGACGAAAAGTAGGCATGCGCTTTCGTAGGCGGGCGACTCTCATCGACGATGAAGGGAGGCCCGTAGAGTGCCAGCTTGCTGATCTTGCCGGATGGGAGCAAACGCGCCGCTTCTAAGGCGAGGACGGCGCCGGAGGAATGGCCGAAGACGTTGGCCGTTCCTCCCGCCTCGTCGATCATGGCTTCGAGCGCGTTAATGCTTTTTCAGAAATGGATCTGGATACTGGCCTGCAGGCGAGATGGTATCCAGATCCATTTCTTCAAGTCCATAATCAGATCGCTACTTAAAGAATTCTGTTAGGACGGGTGCCATCAGGTTTGGGTCTACGTTGTGGGGTTGGCCGTCGATGGATTTTAGTTGGGCGTTTGGCATGACGACGAGAAGGGATTGGGCGGCTGCGTGGAAGAAGGGGTCGGATGGTCCTCCGTCGAGAATGAGCGTGGGGATGGTCACGCGGGCGGCTTCTTCTGCTGGCACCAGGCTGTCTCCCATCGCAGCTGCATCGTAGGCCAGGGTGTGGGCGAGGGCTTCCCCTTGTGCCCACCAGGGCGAGAGGCGGGCCTGGGCGATGAATTCGGCGGGGGTACCAACTCTGGTCATGAAGAGTTCGAGGGCTTCTCCCCGGCGACCCTCTGCTATGAGTTTATCAAGCTGCTTGCGGTACTCTAGATGGTGCTGGCGACCGGATTCGTCGACGCTGAATGGCGGCTCCCAGAGCGCTAATTTAGTAACGGGCAGGCCGCTCGCTACTGCCCTGAGGGCAAGGATGGCGCCTGAGGATATGCCGTAGAGCGACGCTGAGCCACCAGCGACGTTGATGATGGCTGCAATATCTTCGAATTCGCGCTCGACGGCGAAGGGCAAGGTGTCGCCGCTGTCGACACGACCCCGGCGGTCGTAGGCGTAAACGGTGAAATGGGAGGCGAGCAGAGAGGCCAGTGGGATCTCTGCCGCCCGGGTTGATGTGGCTCCGCTCACGATGATGACTGCTGGGCCACTACCCGACTTGTCGTAGGCTATCCGTGTTCCGTCTTTCGATGTAACTGTCTCCATATACTTCTCCTTCGATGATTTCTGCTACAGTTTCGGTTTTTGGGGTGCGGATAACGAAGATGGCTACGCCAAGCGCGACGACCATCATGATCGCTGAAACCATGAATGCTTGCTGGGAACTGGAGTGCTTTCACCGCTCAGATTCAGCCTTTTCACATGGCGTAGCCGGAGGCCCATCATGCGCGCGCGTAGCGCATGAGCACCACGCCTGATGGCAGTGGCCTCTCTTCGAGCAGGCGCAGAGTAACGCGCAGCCCCTCAGGAAAAAGCTTCTTGCCACTGCCGAGCACAACCGGGTAAACCCACAGGCTATATTCGTCAATCAGATCGTGCTCGGCCAAGGTATGAACCAGCACGCTGCTGCCATCGATGGCGATGTTCAGGCCTTGCTGTGCTTTCAAGGTGCGTACTTCCTCGACCACATTGCTGCTAATCAAGGTTGAGTTGCGCCAGGCTGAGGCCGTTGTCAGTGTGGTGGAAACAACGTACTTCGGCATGGTGTTCATGACATCGCCAAACGGGTCACCGGCTGGCATGGGTTCAAATGCCCCGCCGTGGATCTGCCAGGTTTTGCGCCCCAGAAGCAGCACGTCACTTTGGCTCATTTCCTCAAAGAAGTGCGCGCCAATGTCATCGTGCCAGAACGGCCCTGTCCACCCGCCGTGGGTGAAGCCGCCCTCGGTATCTTCTTCTGCGCCACCAGGTGCTTGCATGACATTGTCCAACGACACAAACTCTGAGACCACGATGTTTCGCATGATTCCCTCCATATCGAGCAACAACTCTAGGCTTTCAATAGTATAACACACCTTACGCAGCCAAGCGGGAAGGTTTGGAAGGCTTCGTCTCCCCCAACTCCTCTCTGCGTAAGGCGAGTTACCAAAAGAAAGGGGAGGCACACAAACACTCCGTCGTGCTTCGTGTATCTCCCATTTCATCTGAAATGGAAACGGCTTTATTTAACTATTACACCATCCTCATTAAAAAGGACAACTTAATTCTATAACTCGGTTCGTTTCAGGAGACAATCTGGACCTATGGTAGAGCTTAATGATCGAAGTTTGAGTGTGGCCTATCAACTTCGAGGCACAACTTAATTTCGCGTCTACAAATACATGTATGCGTCAAATAAAGTTTTACACTTTCGGAGAAATCCTGAGCGTAAATGTATCGGCTAGAATCTCCTGACAAAGTTTTACACTTTCCTCTCATTGGATGTTTTTCCACTTATCACCGCCAGGTCGCTTAAAATAAAGATATACACTGGTAGCAACATGGGATCCTTAATAGACTAATGAATACTCTATGTAGAGAGCACCCGTCATTTTTCGAACGGATAATCTAAGTAGCCAGCACAGTACGACCGTTCGCCAATTTGCACCTTTGCCTTGAGCCGATATCTTGGATATCCTCCCTCTGCTTGTCTGTTAGAAGAAATGGAGAGAATTGAGCGCGAGAACATTTACCAGAGGCAGGTATTCTTTCTCGAAAATCTTGGGTTCTGCCAGCCAACTGAGGCAAGAAAAATCAGTTTTGAAGAATCTCTCCTTTTCGAGAAGATCCATGCAGAAATCTACACCTCTTTGGGCTATGACTTGATAAAAGTGGCTCCTGAAGGCCTTTCGGAGCGAGTCCATCGCATTAAGAAATGGATGAGGAGTTGCTGATGGAAGGGCCTGCTTTTCTGCCTCTTCCTCAAGGATTGCGTATCACCGGGATTCGCCAAGAGGAAACCATGTTGATTGTCGAGGTGCTTTCAGAGCGGGCATTAGCCTGCTGCCCACTCTGTGGAAGGGAATCGGATGTGGTGCATAGCCGATACCAGCGCCGACTCAAATATCTGCCAAGTGTGGGACAAGCTGTTCGCCTCCACCTCACGGTTCGCAAGTTCTTTTGCCGCAACCCCGAATGCGAGCGCCGGATCTTTACTGAAAGACTGCCTATTCATCTAAACGCTCAAACAAGAGCCAGTTGCACTTCTAGCCCCTTGCGTGCTGGATCGCGTCTCAGTTCAAGAGGCGATCTGGCTCATTGTCCGACCTTTTGATGAATTAAAAATGAAAGAACGTGCTGATCTGGAGCAGCTCTGTCAGATCAGCCCCAAATTTTCAACGCTGTACACGCTCGTTCAATCTTTTGGACAGATGGTACGGAAACAGCAAGGACATCTTTTATCAGACTGGAAGCAGCGGGTGGCAGAGAGTGGCCTCCCCGAAATCCAGCGATTTGTCAAAGGGCTTGAACGGGACAAGGAGGCCGTGTTTGCTGGTCTCACCGAGATCTACTCAAACGGAATGACTGAAGGGTTTGTGAACAAGTTGAAGCTCATCAAAAGACAGGGCTGGATTTCCACTCCTGCGTCAGCGGATGCTGTATGCGCTCTAAGCATATCTATCATCTCTCTGAGGGAGAGGAAGAAACAAGCATGCACTGTTTCACCAATGTTGTGTATGAACCTATAACCTTTTCGTTTGTCTTTTGAGAAGTGGGCTTGCCACGAGTCGGGGTCATCACCTATTTTCGTGCATTTTTCCCCGCCCGCAAGAAGCTCTGCCTTTTGTGTCAATTACTCAGGAAAGGTCGAGGGTTTTGCAAAT
>WNGQ01004139.1_pt1 | contig 28330 bp, 23 predicted proteins | sample 5407661 | NCBI WGS metagenome assembly WNGQ01 (sample SAMN13153382, study PRJNA577476) | soil metagenome | isolation source: 60 cm soil or saprolite under Garry oak tree replicate 2 | place: USA:California | collected 2016-06-15 | reverse complement strand
ACGTGCAGCCCGCCGCTGGTCCTCGTGGCCCACCTTCGATACGCGTCGAAGCGGGACACGATCCAGGAACGCTTCTGCCATCCGTTCCGGCGCGAGGTCGACGGCCGGAGCGTGTTCTTCGCCCACAACGGGGAGATCGCGGACTTCGGGCTGCAGGACGGCCAGATCGACTCACAGTTCATCTTCGACCGGTTCGTCGAGTCGATGGGCACCGAGATGCGCACGCTTCCCGAGTTGAAGCAGGCGATCGCGAAGGCGAAGGCGGGCATTGACGAGCGGTTCCCCCGCAAGGTCGAGTCGTATACGTTCCTGATGCTCGATGGCAACCGGTTGATCGCCCATCGCGACGCCCGCACCTGCGTGCCGTACTACACTCTGCACGAGACCGGCACGGAGGACATGCGGATCGTGTCTTCCGAGGTCCTACCGACGCTGCCCGGTCGCTGGCGCATGCTGCGCAACGGCGAGTCGGTCGAATTCCGGCCGTGAATCCGGATGGATCGCGTGCCCGCGAGGGCGCATCGTATGGAGGGGATGATCCCGCCTCACGAGCGAAAACGCCGAGCCGCTCGTAAGGAAGGGTTATATAAATCCTGTCGCGTAGGGATTGCAGTATTCTTCCTGGGGGAGGACTTGATAGAGTGCGGGAAGTGGAGATTCAGACCCAGTGCCCGGAGTGCCGGGGCGATCACCTGGTGCGCGACTACGAACGGGCCGAGATCGTGTGCGAGGACTGTGGGCTTGTCCTGGCCGACATGATCATCGACGAGGGCCCGGAGTGGAGGGCCTTCGACTCCGAGCAACGGGAGTCCCGCGAGCGCGCCGGGCCGCCGAGCACGATCATGGCCCACGACAAGGGCCTCTCCACGTCGATCGGGTGGCGGAACAAGGACGCCTACGGCCGGCAGATCCCGCACAAGTCGCGGGCGCAGATCTACCGCCTGAGGAAATGGCAGCACCGCATCCGAACGTCGAAGAGCGGGGAGCGGTCCCTGGCTCAGGGCCTGACGGAAATCAACACGATGGCGTCGAAGATGGGCCTCCCCCGCCACGTCCGCGAGAGCGCGGCGGTCCTGTACAGGCGGGCGTCGACGAAGAACCTCGTCCGCGGGCGCTCGATCGACGAGGTCGTCGCGGCGACTCTGTACGCGTCGTGCCGCCAGTGCGGCGTGCCGCGGACCCTCGACGAGATCGCGTCGAAGTCGAGCGTCGATCGCAAGTCGATCGGCCGGACCTATCGGACGCTCGTCCGGGAACTCGGCCTGAAGCTGCTGCCGCAGAGCCCTCGGGACTACATCGCCCGGTTCTGCAATCGGCTGAACCTGGAGATGGACGTGCAGCGGAAGGCGAAGGAGATCCTCGACAAGGTCGAGAAGGACGAGCTCGCGTCGGGCGTCGCGCCGAGCGGCGTCGCGGCCGCGACGATCTACATCGCTGCAATCCTCTCAAACAAGCCGTGCACACAGAAGGAGGTCGCCGAGGTCGCCGGCGTGACCGAGGTCACGATCCGGAATCGGTACAAGCGGATCTCCGTCGCGATCGGGATGAACAAGTGAGGGGCGCGCCAACACGGCGCGCCCGCAAGGTTTAAGCGAGTGCGTCCCTTCCGAACCAATCCTGCGGTGAGCGGTTGGTTTCCGAGACGATCGAGAAGGGGGACATCGTCTGGCTCGAGTACGACGCCTGGACGATCAACCCGAACGGGACCCAGACCCTCTTCGACACGACCCATGACGAGGTCGCGAAGAAGGAGGGCAAGTTCGACGAGAAGAAAGTCTACATGGAGGTCCCCGTCGTCGTCGGCCGCGGTCGGCTCTTCGAAGGCCTCGAGCAAGCCCTCCTCGAAGCGAAACTCGGCGAACAGAAGGAGGTCCTGATCCCTCCGGAGAAAGGCGCCGGGGCGCGGGATCCAAGGCTCGTTGAGCTTCGGACGGAACGGGAGTTCCTGCGGCAGGAGATCGACCCGGAAGTCGGGATGGAGGTCTCCATCAGCGGGAAGCACGGGATCGTCACGGCCGTCAGCGCGGGCCGGATCCGCGTCGACTTCAACAACCCGCTCGCGGGCAAGACGCTGAAGTACGTCTTCCGGGTGATGCGCAAGGCGAAGACGCCCGAGGAACGGATGCGGGCCGTCATCGACATAGACTACGGACTCGGCGACCAGTTCAAGATCCACCTGAAGGACGGCATCGCGGAGATCCAGCTGCCGGACGTCTGCAAGACGGACGAGAAGTGGTTCGTCTCGAAGTTCCGCGTCGTCGCCGACCTCCGGGAGCTGTCCGAGCTCAAGACGATCCGGTTCCTCGAGGAGTACGAGAAGAAGGAACCGAGGGCCGCCGAGCCGACGGCCGAGGCCGCGCCCACGGAAACGAAGGCGAAGCCCGCGGCGGAGGCCCCGCCTGTGAAGAAGACGAGGAGGAAGGCGACCGCGACGAAGGCGAAACCGGCCGCCGAGGCCCCGAAGCAAGAGGAACCGCGGTCGGCGGAGAAGGCGCCCGAGGAACTTTAGTCTCCGCGCCGAACGCGGTCCTGATCGAATCTCTCCCGCACCGGTTCATGGAGGCCGAAGCCTTAATGGCGGGCCGAGGCCTCGTCGCGGTGCTCGGGTCGCCTAGCACGGAAAGGGCACCCGCCTCCTAAGCGGGTTATCTGGGGTTCGAATCCCCACCCGAGCGTCTCCGAGACTGTTATCGAGCTTCTCGTCGCGGCGGCTTCAGGAGCTTCACGGCCGCGGCGTGCGGGTCGATCCGGCGATCTGCGACGTCCTGCGCGAGCCGGTCGAACGCCGCGCCCAACCGGGACGTGTCCTCGACCCGGCGGGCGAGCGTTCGCTGCGCGTTCTCCAGGATCTCGAGCCGGGCCCGTGCCACCTCCCGCTTTCGCCGAAGGCCCGTTCGGTCGAGGAACTCCGCATGACGAAGGAGGGCGTCGGCGAGTTCTTCGACTCCGCGTCCGTCGATCGCGATCGCGCGAACGATCGGCGGGGTCCAACCGTCGCGGGCCTCGAGCTGGAATTTCAGGTTCGCGACGAGGACGTCGTCGTTGCCCAGGTCCACCTTGTTCACGACGTAGATGTCGCCGATCTCCAGGATCCCCGCCTTCATCGTCTGGACCACGTCCCCGGTCAGGGGCATCTCGACGACGACCGTCGTGTGCGCGCGAGTCGCAATCTCCACCTCGCTCTGTCCCGCGCCGACCGTCTCGACGAACACCACGTCCATGCCGAGTGCGTCGAGCACCCGGACGGCATCGAACGTCGCGAGGGCGAGCCCCCCCGCGTGCCCGCGCGTCGCCATCGATCGGATGAAGACGCCCGGATCGACGCCCGTGTCGGCCATTCGGATGCGGTCGCCCAGCACCGCGCCGCCCGAATACGGGGACGTCGGATCGACCGCCACGACGCCGACCTTCTTGTCCTTCGCACGGAACGTGCGGACCAGGCGGTTGATCAGCGAACTCTTCCCCGCTCCCGGCGGCCCCGTGAACCCGACGACATGGGCGCGACCCGTGTGCGGAAAGATCCGCGCGACGGCCTCGACCGCCTCGGCCTCGTCGTCCTCGATGAGCGAGATGACCTTCCCCGCTGCCCGCTTGTCCCCCCGGAGGAGGGCCCGGACCAGCTCGGGGACCGAGTCCCGCGGTCGTCGGGGGGACGCGGTCCGGCGGGTCACCGCCTCACGCCCCTTTGCCCGCCTTCTCGAAGAACGCGACGATCTCGCGGAGGGGCGTCCCGGGACCGAACACCATCCGGATGCCCGCCTTCTTCAGCTTCGGGACGTCCTCCTCCGGGATGATCCCTCCGGCCACGACGATGATGTCGCCCGCCTTCCGCTTCCGGAGCAGCTGGACGACGGCCGGGAAGAGCGTCATGTGGGCACCGCTCAGCGACGAGAGGCCGATCGCGTCGACGTCCTCCTGGATCGCGGCTTCGACGATGTCCTCCGGCGTCTGCCGAAGGCCGGTGTAGATGACCTCCATCCCCGCGTCCCGCAACGCGCGGGCGACGACCTTCGCGCCGCGGTCGTGCCCATCCAGGCCGGGTTTCGCGATGAGCACGCGGATCTTTTTCGGCATGGCGCACCTCAGTAGAGCAGCGGTTCCTCCCAGACGCCGAAGACCTCGCGCATCACGTCGCAGATCTCGCCGAGCGTCGCCTTCGCGCGCACGGCGTCGAGGATCAGCGGCATCGTGTTCTCGTCGCCTTCGCATCCCGCGCGGAGACGGTCCAAGGCGCGGGAATGTTTCTTGGCGTCCCGAAGGCGTCGGATCCGGCGGAGCCGCTCGAGCTGTCCTCGGAACGACGCCTCGGAGACGCGCAGCGGCTCGACCTCGGACTGCTCGTCGACGGTGAAGTCGTTGACGCCGACGATCGTGCGCTCCCCGTCCTCGACCTCCCGCTGGTAGCGGTACGCGGAGTTCGCGATCTCCTGCTGGAAGAACCCTTTGCGGATCGCCGGGATCACGCCGCCGAGGCCGGAGATCCGATCGAAGTATCGGTACGCGTCCTCCTCGAGCTCGTCCGTGAGCGCCTCGAGGAAATACGAGCCGCCGAGCGGGTCGACCGTGTTCGCGACGCCGCTCTCGTGCGCCAGGATCTGCTGCGTCCGGAGGGCGATCCGCGCCGCCTTCTCGTTCGGCACCTGGTACGCCTCGTCGTACGCGTTCGTGTGCAGCGACTGCGTGCCGCCGAGGACCGCGGCGAGGGCCTGCACCGTCGTACGGACGATGTTGACCTCCGGCTGTTGGGCGGTCAGGCTGACGCCGGCCGTCTGCGTGTGGAACCGCAAGAGCCACGAGCGCGGATTCTTCGCGCCGAACGTGTCGCGCATCTCCCGCGCCCAGATCCGCCGGGCGGCCCGGTACTTCGCGAGCTCCTCGAAGAGGTCGTTGTGCGCGTTGAAGAAGAACGACAGGCGGGGCGCGAAGTCGTCGACCGCCAGGCCGCGGTCGATGCCCCACCTTACGTATTCCATGCCGTTCGCGAGCGTGAAGGCGAGCTCTTGGGCCGCCGTCGCACCCGCCTCGCGGATGTGGTACCCGCTGATCGAGATCGTGTTCCACTGCGGCACCTGCGCGGAACCGAATTCGAACGTGTCGACCACGAGCCGCATCGAAGGCTCGGGAGGGAAGATCCACTCCTTCTGCGCCTGGTACTCCTTCAGGATGTCGTTCTGGATCGTCCCGCGGAGCGTAGACCAGGACGCACCGCGTTCCTCCGCCATCGCGAGGTACATCGCCCAGATGACGCTCGCCGGCGAGTTGATCGTCATCGACGTGCTCACCTCCCTGACGTCGATCCCGTCGAACAGGATCTTCATGTCTTCGAGGGACGAGACCGCGACGCCGCACGTGCCAAACTCGCCTTTCGCCTCCGCGTCGTCCGTGTCGTATCCGTACAGCGTGGGCATGTCGAACGCGACGCTCAGGCCCGTCTCGCCGTGGGCGATGAGGTACTTGAACCGCTCGTTCGTGTCCTCTGCGCTCCCGTAACCGGCGAACATCCGCATCGTCCAGAGCCGGCCTCGGTACATCGTCGGATGGATGCCGCGGGTGAAAGGGAACTCGCCCGGTGCGCCGAGTCGGTCCACGGAGGGCTTGTCGGCGATATCGAGGGGCGTGTAGAGCCGCTTGACGGTGCGGCTGGAGGTCGTCAGGAACTCCTTGCGGCGTTCCGGGAGGACTTTCAGGGCGTCCTTGAGCGTCGTCTCCTCCCACCGCTTCCGTTCTTTCTCGAGAGAGCGGCGCTCGTCCGCGTTGCGCATGAAACCCTCGGGTGGTTTCAAACGCCGGTGCCTATAAGATGATTGCGCCGCTACTCGGTGACGATCGACTCGACGATCGTCTTCGCGAGGCCTTGGAACGCCTGCTCGACGTTGTCGCCCGTCTTCGCCGACGTGTAGAGGATCGGGCACTCGTACGACCGCAGGATGGACGAGGCTTCCTCCGGCGTCGTTTCGCGGCGGTGCGTCAGGTCCGTCTTGTTGCCGAGCGCGTACACCGGGATCGGGCCGACGGAGTCCCGCACGCCGTCGATCCACTTCGTCAGGTCGCGCAGGGACGCCACCCGCGTGGTGTCGAACACCGCCAGGACGCCTTTCGCGCCGTGGAAGTATGCCTCCTTGAACAGCTGCAAGAAGGTCCTTTTGCCCATTATGTCCAGAATCATCATGTCGACTTGGACCGGACGGCTGAGCACCGACCCCAAGGCGACGGACTTTTTCGAGACGACGGCACCGAGGGTGCGGATGTACGATTCGTCGAAGGCGCCGGACACGAAGCGGTGGATGAGGCTCGTCTTGCCGACACCTTCCTCGCCGACCAGGCAGATCTTGAACTTGTAGGTCTTCGACTCCGGGTCTGTCGAGGGCCTCCGCAGCATGTCAGCCGTTGATAGCCAGGAAGGGGGTTATCAAGCCGTCGGGCTGATTTTCATTTTCCGTAACGGGCCGGATCGAACCCTTCGACGTCCGCGATCGTCCCGGTCCGCGCCTCCCGCGGTCGGAGGCGGATGCGGACGCGCATCCCGGGTCGGGCGGCGTCCGGCGTCGCCAGGAGGCGGTGGAGCAGCCCACCGCGGATCCCCTTGAACGTGACGAACGCCCAGACCTGCGGGGGCGATGCGCGGGCCCCGGTACGGTCCTGGTGCGCGACCGTGACGGAGGCGACCTGGCCCTCGGGCGGGACGGGGACGAACTCCGTGAGCCCCGCGAAGCACTCCTCGCAGAAGATCCGCGGCGGGAGATAGTCGAGGCCGCACGCGGTGCACCGAGCGGCGAGGAGGCGGCCTTCGTCCCGAAGGGCGACGAAGAACCGCTCCCCCGCGAGGCCGGAGGTGTAGATGTAGTCGGCCTCCATGTTCCCCTCCCACGCCCGGTACCGCCGGGCGTCCGTCGTCCGCTCGAGGAACGTCATCGCTCCCCCTCCCGCAGCGGCCGGAAATACCGGATGTCGAGGACGCTCCCCTTCCGCTCCGCGGCCGGCCGCCAGGCGGCTTTCACCCGCATACCGATCCGGATCTCGTCTTTCGTCATCTCGCCGAAAAAGTGCATCATCCCCATCTTCGGGGAGGCGCCGTCGAGGCTCACGACGCCGACGAGGATCGGTTCCGAGATCCGCTTCGCATCGGTGTCGAGGTACGAGACCGAATAAGTTTCGATCGTTCCGGTATCGCGGATGTATGTCCAGGCATCCGTCGGCCGGAAGCAGTCTTCGCAGAACATCCGCGGCGGGAACAGGACCCGCTCGCACCGATGACAGGTCCGCGCGATGAGACGTGCTGCCTGCAGCTCTTCGAGGAACCGGGAGATCGCCTCGCCCGCGGACCACGCGTACTTGGCATCGGGCCGGAAGCGCGTCTGCGTGACCTTGCCCTCGAGGAGGTCGGCGGCGCTCAGCTCGACCCCGGGCCACTTCGCGACGCGCGCGGTCATGCCCGCATCACCACCACGCAGCCGTACTGCATGAGGTCGCCCCACGCCTGGGACACCCCGGTGCGGACCTCGTGCGGGATCTGCCGCTTGCCCGCTTGGCCGGTGAGCTGCCAGAACAGCTCGCCGATCTTCATCCCCATCGTCGCCGCGATCGGATTACCGACCCCCATCAGACCGCCCGACGGGCAGACGGGGAGGTCTCCGTCGCGCTGCGTCACGCCTTCCCGCGTGAGGGTCGGCGCCTCGCCTTTCTTCGCGAGCAGCAGTCCTTCGAGGTGGTGCAGCTCCTTGTAGTCGAACGGGTCGTACGGCTCCGCGAAGTCGATCTCCCGGCGGGGGTCGCGGACCTTCGCCATCCCGTATGCCATCTTCGCGGCGCGGGCGACGTACTCCGGGAAGACGAGGTCGCGATCCGTCCACATCGTCGAGTCGATGCACCACCCGACGCCGGAGATCCATGCGCGGTCCTTGATCCGCCGTCGGCGGATGAAGTCGTCCGACGCGAGCACGACGGCGGACGCGCCGTCGCTGGGAGGGCTGATGTCGAGCCGCTGCACGGGCCACGCCATGACCTCGCTCTTCAGGACGTCGTCGACCGTGATGTTCGGGTCCGCGAGCTGGGCGCACGGATGGCCGACCGCGTTCCGCTTGTTCTTGACCGCCACGCGGGCGATGTCTTCCTTCTTGATCCCGTAGACCGTCATGTAGCGGTTCATCTCCATCGCGAAGATCCACACGAGGTTGGGCTTCAGCGGGCGGTCCAGGATCGGGTCCCAGATGTGCGCGAAGACCGACTGCGGGTGCGGCTGGCAGGAGGACATCTTCTCCTCGTTCACGACCAGCACGACGTCCGCGAGGCCGGAGGCCACGTGCCACCAGCCCGCGATCGTGCTGAACACGCCGGTCCCGCCGCCCGTGAAGACGCGCGTGTACGGCTTGCGGTAGCCGCCGCATCCGTCGAGGAGGTACTCGCCCTTCATGTGGACGCCGTCGAAGGCGTCCGGGGCGGTGCCGTTCACCACCATGTCGATGTCGCCGATCGAGAGGCCGGCGGAATCCAGCGCCATCCGCGTGGCCTCGAAGCACATCTCCTTCCCGGTCTCCTGGAGTCGCCGTCGGAAGATCGTCATGCCCGCGCCGATCACGCCGACTTTCCTCACGGTCCCGCCCCCAGCACGGCGACGGCCCCCGTCGCGCTCGGGACGAAGCGCCACGCCTGCGCCACGCCGACCTTCGCCCCGTCGATCTGCCGCGAGCCGGCGTCGCCCCGCAGTTGGAGCGTCACCTCCGCCGCGCGATGCAAGCCGGTGGCCTCGAACACGTTGCCGCAGCCGAGCGAGCCGCCGGAGACGTTGACGGGCAGCCGGCCGTCCGCGGCGTAGGCGCCCCGCAGCGCCGCCTTCCCGGCTTCTCCGGACTTCGCGAGCCCGAGCGCCTCGAGGTGCTGCAGCTCCTTGTAGGAGAAACGATCGTCGATCTCGGCGAAGTCGACCTCCGTCGAGGGCCGGCGGACCTTCGCGAGCCGGTACGCCATGCCCGCCGCCAGGCGCGCGTACGTCGCCCCGGCCCAGTCGCGCGTCTCGAGGCTCGGGGAGTCGCTCGCCCACCCCACGCCCCGGATCCAGACGGGGTTCGCAAGGAGGCGGCGCGCCGCGCGGTCCGATGCGAGGACGAGGACGACCGCGCCGTCGGCGGGCCCGCTGATGTCGAGCGACCGGAGCGGTTCGAACCGCGCCTCCGAGGCCGCGACGTGGTCCGCATCCACCGCCGCGCCGTACGCCGCGATCGGATTCCGCAAGGCGTTCCGTCGGTTCTTCGAGACGACCGCGTCGAGCGCCTTCGTCGGAGTGCGGGTCGCACGCAGGTACGCGGCGGCCTCGAGCCCCGCGACGACGTACGGATGGAATCCGAGCGGCTTGTTCCAGATCGGGTCGAGGCCGTGCTCAATGATGCCCAGCGGCGTGAGGACGTCGGAGATCTTGCTGTGCGCCTCGACGACGGCGACCTCGATCAGCCCGGTCTGGATCTGCATGAAGGCGTTCGCGAGTCCCTGAAGGCCGTCGCCCGAGACGGTGCACGTCGGCCGGAGCGCCGCCCCGAGCTGGTCCGGGACGAACTCGTCGAAGATCCCGAATCCCTCGTAGTAGTCCTCGGCGCACGTGACGAACGAGCCGACGTCGGCCCGAGGATCCACGCCCGCGTCGGCGTACGCGCGGGACGCAGCCTCGAACATGAGCTCCTTCCAACTGTACTCCGGCGTCGACGGCCGGAACGTCGTCAGGCCGACGCCGATGATCCCGACTCGCATGGCCTCCCTTCCCGCGGCGGCAAAGCGGCGTACGGGGAAAAGACTGTCGGACGAGGCGACCCGGGGAAGGACTTAAGGCCCGCCAACCGCCTTCGCGCATTCCGAAGGCTTTCGACTGCCCCTATACTACTTCGATATGGAGACGACCGGCGACGACCCGGCGCAAGACCGCATCATCACGGTGCAATACCAGGCGCTCGCCGACGGGCTCACACCGACGGGCACCCTCCAGGTCGTCGCGGAGTGGGAATGGGGGGAGAAGCAGGCGATCCAGACGGTCCTCGAGAAAGGCGTCCTCGAGCCCACGTGGGATTTCGTGCCGGTCGGGAATCGCCTGCGGTTCGATCTGACGTTCCTGATCGAGCGGGCGACGAAGTGGAGGCTGATCGACTGGGACATGGGGAAGTTGAAGTACTATTGGTTCACGAAGCCGTACTTCGATCTCTCGTCCGTGCTCGTCCTGCTGAATCGCGGCTCGTTCGAGGGGTCGAGCCTCCATCGGTACGCGGACAAAGAGAGCGGTAGCCGCGTTCCGAAGATGTACCGGGACGGGCGCTACCTGGCTAGCCGGGACGGACTTTGAAGAATCCTTCGAATGGCCCCCACGCCAAGGGCGAAGTCCTAAGAGCGAGCCTGCGATTAGGCCTCATAGCGGCACATGGACTTTGACCTGAAGCCAGAACACGAGATGATCCGCCAGACAGTCCACGATTTCGCGGAGAAAGAGATTCGTCCCGTCGCGGCGGAGGTCGACCGGACCGGCGCGTTCCCGAAGGCGACCGTCGCGAAGATGGCGGGGCTCGGACTCTTGGGCGTGGCGATCCCGCAGGAGTATGACGGCGCGGGGCTCGACGCCGTCGCCCTCACGATCGGCATCGAGGAGGTCGCGCGGGTCTGCGGGTCCCACGCACTGATCATGGCGGCCCACAACTCGCTATGCACAGGGACGATCTGGCTCGCCGGGACCGAGGAGCAGAAGCGACGGTACATCCCAGACCTGGCCAGCGGTCGCAAGATCGGAGCGTGGGCCCTCACCGAACCCACGAGCGGCTCCGATGCGGCGGCGATGCGGACCACCGCGAAACGGACGAAAGACGGGTGGGTCCTCAACGGCACGAAGACGTTCTGCACAAACGCCCCCGTAGCCGGAACGTTCGTGATCCATGCGATTACGGATCCGTCGAAGGGCAACCGCGGGATCAGCGCCTTCATCGTGGAGCGAGGGAACCGCGGGCTGTCCATCGGCAAGGTCGAGGACAAGCTCGGGGTCCGCGGCAGTGCGACGTCGCAGGTGATCCTCACGGACTGCAAGGTCCCGAAGGAAGCGCTCTTGGGCCTGGAAAACGGAGGCTTCACGAACGCCCTGAAGATCCTCGACGGGGGCCGGATCGGAATCGGCTCGATGGCGGTCGGGATTGCGCAGGGGGCGTTCGAGGAATCCGTGAAGTACGCGAAAGAACGGATCCAATTCGAGAAGCCGATTGCAGAGCATCAGGCGATCCAATTCATGCTCGCCGACATGGCGACGCGGATCGAGGCCGCTCGAACGTTGGTGCGACGCGCGGCGTGGCTGAAAGATCAGAGGAAGCCGTTCAAGAAAGAGGCCGCGATGGCCAAGCTCTATGCGAGCGAGATGTCGTCGTTCGTGACGAACAAGGCAGTCCAGGTCCACGGCGGATACGGATACATCGCGGACTATCCCGTAGAACGGATGTTGCGCGACGCGAAGCTGACCGAAATCGGAGAAGGCACAAGCGAGATCCAGAGGATGGTTATCGCCCGGGATCTGCTCGGGAAGTAGTGCCTCGCGAAGGCTCCACGGTTGCGAGCACGCCACCAGGTCGCCGTTTATGCTCAGTTGGGCATAACTCGGATGAGGACCATTATGCTCAGTTGGGCATAACGGCGCCGAGCGATCCTTGCATGACCACGTGGACGACGCCTTCGGTCCGGAGAAAGGCGAGGAGCTCCGTCAGGCGATCGGAGGTCACGAAGAGCACCGACTGTCCTAGATACCGCACTCCGTCTCGCTCGACGAAGCCCGGATACCGGTATGCTCTTCCGTTCGGACGAAGTGTGTATCCGAAGATGAATCGGCGGACCCGCCCACACTGCGAAGCATCGCGACTATCTACATCCCACGTGACCACGAACCCGCTCAGTCCCGCGGGTTTCTGCCGTCCAGCTCGTCGGACGGATCGAGATCGCGTCATTCGGTTATGCCCAATTGGGCATAACGCAGACGCTGCACTGGACTTTTCGGGGGGAGGTCTGCGAAAGTGAAGGGCTGCGGTCCTGCCATGCAAGGTGACTCCCGCACCTTGATACATCTTTATATCGCGCGCGTTCATCCAGCCGCGAATGCCTGAGGGTGAATACGAAGTCGAGCTCTTCCGCAAGCAGGGATTCACCCGCCAGACGTGCGCGAAGTGCGGCAAGGCGTTCTGGTCGATCGGTCAGCACGAGACGTGCGGCGAGGCCCCCTGCCAGGAGTACGACTTCATCGGGAATCCTCCGTTCGCCAAGAAGCTCACGTACCGCGCGATGCGCGAGGACTTCCTGTCGTACCTCGAGCAGAACGGCCACACGCGGGTGAAGCGCTATCCGATCGTCGCCCGGTGGCGGGACGACGTCTTCTTCGTGCAGGCGAGCGTCTATCCGTTCCAGCCGTGGGTGATCAGCGGCGAGGCCAGCCCGCCCGCGAACCCACTCGCGCTCTCCCAGCCGTGCGTGCGGTTCCTCGATGTCGACAACGTCGGGAAAACGGGCCAGCACTTCACGATGTTCGAGATGATGGCCCACCATGCGTTCAACTTCCCCGGGAAATTCCTGTACTTCAAGGATCACACGGTCGAGCTGTGCCACGGCTTCCTCACGGAGCGGCTTGGTCTGAAGCCGGACGTCCCGCGGTACAAGGAGTCGTGGTGGGAGGGCGGCGGGAACAGCGGGCCCTGCTTCGAGGTGGTCTTCGGTGGCGCGGAGCCCGCGACGCTCGTGTTCATGATGAACCGCGACGTGAACGGCCATCGCGTGCCGATGGACACGACGGTCGTCGACACCGGCTACGGCCTCGAGCGACTCACGTGGCTCTCTCAAGGCACGACGTCCGCGTACGAGGCGGTCTTCGGCGACTCGCTCGCCTACCTGAAGCGGGCCACGGGGGCGAAGCGCGTCGATGATCGCGTGCTCCGCGAATATTCGAAGGTCGCCGGGATGTTGAAGATCGAGAGCCTCGCGGACATCCGCGAGATCCGCCGGCAGACCGCGGAGCGGGTCGGGATCTCCGTCGACGAACTCGTCGCGCAGGTCTCCCCGCTCGAGTCCCTGTACATCGTGTGCGATCACTCCCGGGCCCTCATCTTCCTCCTGGGCGACGGGGTCGTGCCGTCGAACAGCCGGGAGGGATACTTCGCCCGCCTGCTCGTGCGCCGCGGACTCCGAGCGCTGAAGGATCTGAACATCACGTACAGCCTCGCAGACACCGTCTCGTTCATGATCGACCAGATGCGCGAAGACTATCCGGAGTTCTTCTTCAACAAGGGCGACATCCTCAAGCTCCTCAAGGTCGAGGAGACGCGGTACAAGGAGACGCTGGAAAAGGGCCGCGCGACGGTCGGTCGGATCGCGGACGAACTCAAGGCGGCCGGGACAGGCTTCGACGTCGACACGCTGATCCAGCTGTACGACAGCCATGGCCTGAACCCCGACGTCGTGCGCGAGTTCACGGACATGCCCGTCGATATCCCGGACGACTTCTATGCACGCGTCGCGGCTCGTCACGAACGGCCCACGGCCGCCGAGCCTGCGAAGAAATTCGCGATCTCGAAGACGCTGCCTCCGACGAAGGTCCGCGTGTACGAGGACAAGAGGAAGCGCGTATTCCGCGCCAAGGTCCTCGCGGTCGAAGGCGAGGCGGTCGTCCTCGACCAGACGTACTTCTACCCGGAGGGCGGCGGCCAGGAGGCGGACCACGGCACGATCGCCGACCGCGAGGTCTACGACGTCCAGAAGGTCGGGCCGACCGTGTTGCACTTCGTCCGCGGCGACGCGTCGGCGCTCGTCGGCACGCGCGTCGCATGCGCGATCGACGGCGAGCGGCGGGAGGCGTTGATGCGGAACCACACCGCGACGCACATCGTCCTCGGCGCCGCGCGGAAGGCGCTCGGGAACCACGTGTGGCAGGCGGGGGCGCACAAGGGCGCCGACATGGCGCGCCTCGATATCACGCACTTCGACGCGCTCTCGGACGCGGAGGTCGCGAAGATCGAGGCGCTCGCGAACGAGGAGGTCCTCGCGCGACGCCAAGTGCGGGCGAAGTTCATGGCCCGCGACGTCGCCGAGCGGAAGTTCGGCTTCCGGCTCTACCAGGGGGGCTCCGTCCCCGGCGGCGAGCTGCGGGTCGTCGAGATCCCGAAGTGGGACGTCGAGGCGTGCGGTGGCACCCACGTCTCGCGGACGAGCGACGTCTCGCTGATCAAAATCCTCCGCTCGACGCGGATCCAGGATGGCGTCGTCCGCCTCGAGTACGCCGCCGGCAAGGGCGCACTCGACGCCGTGCGCAAGCAGGTCGACGAACTCGCGCGGGTCGCGGAGATCCTCGAGGTGCCGGTCGACCACGTCGTCCCGGCGGCCGAGCGGATGGTGGCGGAGTGGAAAGAGTACCGCAAGCTCTCGCAGCGGGCGACGGACGAGCAGGCGGCCGCGAAGACGCGACGGGAGATCGAGACCGCGAAGGGTCCGTGGCCGATCCTGCGGTCGGAGGTCCCGCAAGGCGTAGGGTTCATGCTGTCGATGTCGAAGGCGACGGCCTCTGAGTCCCGTGCCGTCGGCATCTACTGGGCCCCGTCTCCGAGCGACGTGAAGCTCGTCTTCACGCGCGGCGCGCAGGTGCCGGTCGACGCGGCGGAACTCGTCCGGACCGTCGCGCCGGAGTTCCACGGCAAGGGCGGGGGAAAGCCGGATTTCGCCCAGGCCAGCTTCCCGAACGCCGACCAAGCGCGGGCCGCCGCGGCGCGACTCGAGGAGCTCGTCCGCAAGCAACTCGGGATCGAGAGCGGATGACATGGACCTCCGCGCCTGGCGCCGCCGGATCCGGGAGTACGACGAGATCACGAACGTCGGCCCAATCGTCCGCCGGTACTTCGTGATCGGCGCGTTCGACGGCGCGCTGACGATCCTCGGGATCATCCTCGGCACGGTCGCCGTGGCCGCCGACGAAGCGCACAAGGCGATCATCCTCTCCGCATCGTTCGGAGCCGGGATCGCCCTCGCGGTGAGCAGCGCCGTCGGGGCGTACGAGGCCGAACGGGTCGAGAAGAAACTGGACGTGCGCTCGATTGAGCGGGCGATGCTCGCCCGGCTCAGCGAGGAGCACAAGGAGGCGTTCCGGTTCGCCGCCATCGTCAGCGCCCTCGTCCATGGCGTCTCCCCGATGATCGCGGCGTTCCTCCCGCTGGTCCCGTTCCTGTTCCTCGACATCCGCACCGCGACGGTCGTCGCGATCGGCGTGACGCTCGTCATCCTGTTCGTCATCGGGGTGTACCTCGGCAACCTCGTGCGCGAGCGCGTCGTCATCACGGGCTTGCGGTTCGTCGCCGCGGGCCTCGGGACCGCGGCCCTCCTCTGGCTGTTCGGCGCGAGACCGGCGTGAGCCCCGCACCTTTTAATACATGGGAAGGTTCGCTCGGCCGATGGACTCGCCGGCGGCGGAAATCGAATCGATCCGGACCGTCGTGGCGAAGTACTTCACGGTGTACGGCGTCGTCGTGACGCCGCTCGCGCTGACGTTCCAGGTCACGTCGCCGACCGGCAGCATCGATGCGCCGTTCGACGGACTCCGCCAGGAGCTCGTTCCGAAAGACTACATCCCCACGATCACGCAGGAACGGGGCGAGACCCTCGTCCACGTGCAACGGCGACCGCGGATGCGGTTCGCGCGGCGACAGGTGAACCTCCTCCTGCTCCTCCTGACGATCCCCTCGATCGTGTTCTTCGGCGGCGCGTGGAACTGGTCCTCGTACTCCGGCGAACCGATCCTCTCCGCCGCGTCCATCGGCTACGGCAGTCTGTTCTTCTCGCTCCCGCTCCTGACGATCCTCGGCTCGCACGAGATGGGCCACTACCTCGTCGCCAAGCGGTACAAGGTCCAGGCCTCGCTCCCGTTCTTCCTGCCCTCGTTGCCGCCGCTCGGCACGCTCGGCGCGTTCATCAGCTTGCGCGACCCGATCCCGAACCGCCGGGCCCTCCTGGACATCGGCGTCTCCGGGCCGCTCGTCGGCTTCGCGATCGCGATCCCCGTGACGCTCGTGGGTCTCGCCCTCTCGACGGCGTCTCCGTCGCTGCCGCCCAGCGTCGCCGGCGAGCAGATCCAAGCGTCCCTGCTGTTCAACTTCCTCTCGCTGTTCTTCCCGCTGCCCGACTCGTTCGTCATGCATCCCCTCGCCTTCGCGGGGTGGGTCGGGCTCTTCGTGACCGCGATCAATCTCCTCCCGGCGGGGCAGCTCGACGGCGGGCACGTGGCCCGCGCCCTCTTCGGGCGGAACCAGTTCTACCTGTCCTGGGCCGCGATCCTCTTGCTCTTCACGATGAGCTACTTCTACATCGGCTGGATCTTCTTCGCCTTCCTGATCCTGATGCTCGGCGCCCGCCATCCGCCGCCGCTCAATGACCTCACGCGCCTCGATCCGGTCCGCAAGCTCGTCGGAATCGCAGCGGTCGTGATCCTCTTCCTGACCTTCGTCCCGGTGCCGTTCGTAACAGTCGGCGGGGGACAGACCCTGGCGTTCGAAGCGGTCGACGGGAGCCCGCTCATCGAACTCAACGAGACCGTCGCCGTCGGGGCATCGGTCGTGATGATTTTCGCGGTGAACCACACCGCCTCCGCGGCCGAGATCGTCGTCGTGACGGCGAAGGATCTCAACCTCCAGGCCTTCGGCTTCACGTTCCTCTTCCTCAATGTGGTAGTCGGCTCGAACACGACGGTCGTGAACAGCGACATCGTCAGCGTACGGCTGAACGCGACGCAGCGTGCGATCCTCGACCTGCAGGTGATCGCACCGCCGTCGTGGCCCGCGCCGCTGCCTCGGTCCGTCTTCTTCGAGGTTCACGCGACGACGCTGCGAGGCACCGCGTCGCAGGACCTGCGTGTCACCCTGAACGTCACGCCTTGACGAAGACGCAGAAGTGCCTCACCAGGGACCGGTGCACCCGGAGTTCGTGACGCTCGACCAGCTCCATCCGCGACGAACCGATCTCGATCGCCGGTTCGCTCGGCAAGACGACGGCTGCGTGCGCGCCCTTCGGAAGCACGTCTGCGAACGCGTCGAACGCCCGCGCATAGAGCCGCTCGATCGGCTCGCCCCGGGTCGACGCGGCACGCCCGTACGGCGGGTCGGTCGCGATCGCCTGGACCCTCGCGTTCCGGAGGGGGAGGCGTCCGGCATCCGCGACCGCGAGCCCCGCCGACAGCTCGAGTTGCCGCATCGACGCCCGGGTCCCTCGGACCATCCGTCGGTCGCGGTCCGTGCCGATCGCGCCGATGCCGAGGTCGGCGGCCTCGAGCACGATCCCTCCGGTCCCGCAGAACGGATCGAGCAAGGTGCCGGTCCGCGGGATGCGGGCGAGATTCACGAGGGCGCGTGCGAGCTTCGGGTGCAGCGAAATCGGGAGCGAGAAGGACCGGTGCGCGACTTTCCGTGTCTCGAGGCGGGATCGGTTCACCCGATGCACGATCCGACCGAGCACGAACTCGTCGCCGACGAGGAGGCGGTAGTCGGCGTCGGGCCGATCCAGGTCCACGGTCCCCGTCCGCCCGAAGTCCGCGCCGAGGGCGCCTTCGAGCGACCGCACGTCGACGTCCACGCCGATCCCCTCCGCGCGCACGCGGAACGTTCGGCCTCCGAGGTCGGTGTCCCGCGCCACCGCGCGGACCGTCTCGAAGTCTCCCGCCGCGAGTTCCTCCGAAGCCACGTGGGCGAGTCCGAGGCGGCTTACCGCGCGGCCCGCAGGCCCGGACACGTCGAGGCGCAAGAGCCTCGGGCCGAACGTCGCCGCGCGGATCTCGACGCCCTCCGCCGCGCACGCCGCGTACGCCTCGGCCCGGGGGAGCGTCGGGTGTTCGCCGGAGAGCTCGATCGCGAGGCGCACGGCCTTCGAACGGTCGGGAAGGAGATGAGCTTGCCGACGACCGTCATTTTGAAAAGGGGCGGGCCCTTCGGTGCGCCCGCGTGCGCATCCGGCCTTTCGTCCCCAACGACATCCCCGCGGTCGCATCGATCGTCCGCGAGGCGTTGCGGGAGAACTATCCGACCTCCCTGTACCTGGACATCCATCGCTGGTGGCGGGACGGATTCCTGGTCGCGGACCTGGACGGCCATCCGGTCGGATTCTTGGCGTCCGTGATCACGGCGGACGGACAGGCACGCATCCTCATGTTCGCGGTCACAGCGGGCGTCCGTCGGCGCGGGGTCGGCAGCGCGATGATGAACGCCTTCCTGCAAGCGTGCGCGATGCGCGGCCTGAAGCGGATCGAGCTGGAGGTCCGCGTGTCGAACGCGGAGGCGATCGCGTTCTACAAGCGATACGGGTTCGAGACCGCCGGTGCCTTGCCGCGTTTCTATACCGACGGCGAGGACGGCTACAAGATGCTCAAGCACCTGTGAGCCGCGCCCGACTCACTGGTACCCCTGGACGTCGTCGGCCTTGTGCTCGTTCCAGTAGTGGTACGGGGACGCTTCCCGCTGCGCGGATGACAGGTCCGTTCCGACGCCGGCCGAGTACGAGCCGTAGCGCTCGCGGATCTGGTCTTCGATCGACCGCGAGACCTTCACCGCGCGCCGGACATGGTCCGCCTCGATCCGCTTCGCCTCTTCGGTCACCGCGATATCCCCCGCGGCCCGGATGAGGCCGCCCAGCTCCCGCAGGCGCAGGCTCAGGGCCTTGTCCTTGTTGTCGAGGGTCTTCGCGCGGCGACGCGCCTCCTCGACGACGACCCCCACGGCGTCGCGGGACGCCGGCGGGATTCGCTTGTCGACCATGATCTCCTGGGCGACGAACTGGGCGAGCTTCGCCCGGTTGCCGTCGGTGTCGGGCATCGTCGTCTCGACGAGGACCTCGTACCCCGCGCCGGTGATGCGCGATCGGAGCGGCGAGAGGATGTGCGGGAGGTCCTGGATGTTGCACGCGCCGACGAAGATGAAATCGCACGGGACCATGTCGACCTTCACGCTCGCCCCGGCGCTCTGCGGATTCCGGCCGGAGATCGGGAAGCGCTTCTCCTGCATCGCCGTCAGGATGAACCGCTGGAGGTGGCCGAGCTGCGGCAACTCGTCGATGAACAGGACGCCCTGGTGCGCCTCGTGGATCGCGCCCGCCACGACGCGGTCGTACGGCTGCGTCCCGAGCTGCGGGTGCCCGCCGTACGGATCGTGCCGGACGTCGCCGAGGAGCTCCGTCTCGCTCGCCCCCGTCGCGAGGACGAACGGACGCCGGGTGATGGGCACGAGGACCTTGCGCGGGCTCTCCTTCTCCACCTCGCGTCGCTTCTCGAGCGCCTTCTGATCGAGCACGCGGATCATGTCGCCGGCCCGCTCGTAGACGACGACCTCCTCCTTGCCGAACTGCTGCCTCGTCGTCGTGACGCGGTCCCGGCCGCCCATCTGCGCGAACGTCACCTCGAAGATGCCCCCGAGCAGATCGCCGAACGGATTCCCGACGTTGCCCTGGGCGGCGGCTTTCGGCCGGCCGCATTTGGGGCACATCCGGTCCGTCGGAGAGGAGTACGTGCCGCAGTGGACGCACTTGTATCCGAGCCGCTCGGCGACGTTGATCGGCGCCTCCTTCGGGTCGATCAGGTCGCCTTCCGCGCCGGCGAGGCGGGTCCGCTCCGACACGACCTCGTCCCGCTGCTTCACCTCGACGAGGGGCCGTTCCGGGTTCTCCGGGTTGTGGACGATGCGAATCTCCTCCGTGACGGCCGGGAGGTGCAGAGAGAGCGCCTGAGCGATCATCGACTTGCCCGTCCCGGGCGGGCCGACGAGGAGGAAGTGGCGCCGCTGGTTCGCCGCGATCCGGGCGAGGGCGACCGCCTCGTCCTGGCCGACCACGCGCTTCAGCGGATCGTCCGGGATCGAGATCTCCGACGTGCTCTCGAAATCGTCGAGGCCGAATCCCTCGTCCGCTGCGAGCAGCTTCGTCCGCGCGATACGTTCCACCCCGGACCTACGGCGCGAGGTCGCTCCGCGTCCAGACCTCGACGCCGGTCGGCTGCTTCGTGATCGTGCCCATCTTCGTCCCGACGACGGAGTGCATGTTCATCTCGGCCGCGATGTCGAGGATCCGCTGCGTGATGATCCCGTCGAACACCACGGCGCGGGTGTTCTTCTTGGTCTTGAGCGTCTCGACGAGCTCCCGCACCGGGATCTCCGACAGGACGATATCCGAATCGTCGAGGAGCCGGGCGGTCGACGAGCCACCGAGCTGCACGAGCATGTCGCGGTACTTCTCGAGCTTCGGGTTCAGGGCTTTCGTCGTCGGCGAGAGAGGCGCGGATGCGCGCTCCTCCCGGAACGCCGGCGCCTCCATGGGCCGCGCCTCAATCGGCCGCGGCTCGACCGGCCGCGGTTCCGGCCGTCCCTCGGAGCGGCCCGGCGCTCCGCCGGTCGGTTTCGGCTCAGGGAACTCGGATTCCGGCTTGTACCGCTCGCCCGAGAGGCCGTACATCTCGACGTACTGGTCCGCGGGGATCTTGTTCCGCAGGCACTTCATGATCTGTTTCTGCGTGAGCTCCTCGACCTCCTTGCCGCGTGGCGCGCGCGCGATGAAGTCGACTTCCGCGACCTGCAGCAGCTCCTTCAGGATGAGGTCGCCGCCGCGGTCTCCGTCGACGAAGGCCGTGAGGGCGCGTTCTTTCGAGAGCTCCTGGATCGTCTTCGGGACGTTCGTCCCTTCGACCGCGATCGCGTTCTTGATCCCCGAGCGCAGCAGGTTCAGGACGTCCTGACGGCCCTCGACGATGATGATCGCATCGCTGTCCGCGACGTTCGGCCCGGAGGGCAGGCGCTCGGGCCCGAACGAGACGATCTCGGACACCTGGACGCTCATCTTGACCTCGTCCAAGAGGTCGGTGCCGGACGTCTTCGACTCCTCGACCATCTGGCTCAGGAGCGACCGCGCGCGTTCGATGATCTTGTTGCGTTTCGTCACGCGGACGTCCTCGACCTTGTCGACGCGGATCGAGGCTTTGCAAGGCCCGACGCGGTCGATCGTCTCGAGCGCCGCCGCCAAGATCGACGTCTCGACCTGGTCGAGCGAGGACGGGATGAGGATCGTCCCCTCGCTCCGCCCTTTCTTGCTCTGCACGTCGACCTCGATGCGGCCGATGCGTCCGCTCTTCTGCAGGTCCCGCAAGTCCAGTTCTTCTCCTAGCAGCCCTTCCGTCTGGCCGAAGACGGCCCCTACGACGTCGGGCTTCTCCACGATCCCTTCGGCCTCCATTCGGGCCTGGATCAGGTATTTCGTTGTACTCGGATCGATGTTCATGCTCGCACGTTCCGGATGCGGGCCTCGCTCGCGGTTTACCTCCCGCTATCCGGACAACTCTCGGCCCCGCAGGGCGCCGCAGCCTCCCATTCCCGGGAGGCAGGAAAGGATGATTCGGATGAGGGGGATCGGTGAATCGCGGCGCAAGCCGCTATCCCGGGTTCCAAACTGGAGGCGCGCCTATTTAAGGGTTCGGGCGATGATTCTCACTTTTGGGACCGTCGACGGGTGTCGCGTCGCTGGACCCGGTCCGCGTACCATCGCTTCGAGGGCCGCTGTCGATTGCCAAGGCTCGCGTGTTCCTCGACCCGCTCGACGAATCCGTGGAGCGATTCGACGTCCGTGATGTCCTTCCGGCACAGCCGCGTGAGGCGCGCGCGGATCTCCTCGTCGTACCGCACGCCGTTCGCGGTGAGGCCGTCCCGCAGTTGCCGGGCGAGGCGTCCGCCTCGGACGTCCCAGTCGGTCAGGATGATCGCCTCGCGGTGACGCGACGCGATCGACTCGCACAGGGCGAAGATCGTCGAGCCTTCGTTCACGAGGCGGATGTCGCCGACGACACCGAGGGCCCGCAACGACCGCCGGTCGTACTCTCCTTCGACGATGACCGGGGCATGGCGGCTCCGCTCCTGGAGCTCCTCGACCGCCCGCTGCAGGTCCTCGTGCAGTCGCTCCCAGTCCATCAGAAACGCCCTTGACGCGCGACGGCCAATGACCGCGCGCATTCCTGGACTTCCTCAAACGGCGCGCCGCGAATAAGGATTGTGTGGCGACGCCATCTTATACGCCGCCCCGGATATGCGACGCGTGGCGGGCGAGGAGGACGTCAACTTCGAGCGCGTGACGAAGGTCTACCGCGAGGAGAGCGGGAAGAAGACGCTCGTGGGCCTCGAGGCAGACTTCTACGACAAGCTCGCCGCGTACCTCGTGCGCCTCGACGAGGCCGCGAACAAAGAGGCCCAGAAAGATCCGAATTCGCCGAAGGCGTTGTTGCTCCAGGACGAGTTGCGCAAGGTCCGGAAGCGCCGGGACCAGATTTTCACGTACCGCGAGCGGAAACTCGCGCTCCTGGCCTCGAGCCGCGCGAGCGGCGCCGACGTCGAGATCCCGAACCTGCCCGCGCAAGAGCGGACGCTCTTTGAGAGCATGGTCGCGCTTCTCAAGAAGGCTCGCTCCGACTCGTTCGGCGGATCGCCCTTCGGTTCGGAACGGGCCGCCCCGCCTCCCGTGCCGGTGGCTTCCGAGAAACCTGATCAGCCCAAGGAGACTCCGCGCATGAAGGTCGTTCGGGCCGAGGAGACGCGGCGCGCGCCGACGCCTCCTTCCCTCAAAGACCACGTGCTCGTCCACGTGCTCGAGGATCTCCCGCCATTCGCCGGCATCGACACGACGTATCGTCTGAAGAAGGAGGACGTCATCACGCTCCCCAAGACGATCGCGCAGATCCTCGTGGACCGAGGGAAGGCGCGGATCGTCCAGATGTCCGGGGCCAACGTGTGAGGTCGCTCACCGCCTTCGGCCTTTGCCTCCTCGCCGCGTTGTTCGGCCTCATCGCGATCGCGTACGTTCACGCAGGCCCGGTCACCGCCCTCTGGATGGCGCGGAAGGCGGGATTTGGATCGGTCTCTTCGTCTTCGGGGACCGCTACCTGGAGCGCGAACGGCGGGACGAAGAACGAGGGTTCGTCGCGGCCCTGGAGGCTCGGATCGACGATGCCGCGCGCCCCCCCTCTCATCGGGCACGAGACAAGGATTAAATACGCCCATCGCATAGTGAGATGAGCCTCCGACAATCTTGGGCTCTGCATCGAATGGCATCCCGTTTTGCGCTCGGAGACGCAATGTGCACCCTCGACGTGCGCGGGCGTCGAAGGGGAAGGGGTAGAGGGCGCTGGAGGCGCACGCGCGCCGCTTGCACAGCGTCCGCTGATACCGATCATATGCATCCTGGACGTGTGCTAAGCCGACAGGTCCGTGGCTAACATGCTGTCTGGGGAATGGCTCGGCTCGGGCGCCGACGAAGGACGTGCCAAGCTGCGATATGCGTCGGGTAGGCGCAAGGAACCTGTGATCCGACGATCTCCGAATGGGACCTCCTAACCGCGAGGTTGTTCCGAAAGGAACGGGAACCCCCGGAATCGAAGCATCCTAGTACGGGGAGGAAAAGAAACCAATTGGGATGCCCTCAGTAAAGGCGATCGAAGAGGGTACAGAGCAAACCGAAGCCGCCGCAGAAATGCGGTGGCGGTGTGGTGTTCGGACTCCGGCACACCTTATCCTGCCAACTCGAACTCCGGTGGAATGCCGAGGCGAAAGAGGGTGACAGCCCCGTAGAGGTACGCGGGGAAGGTGATTCGGAGGATCCAGAGTAGCGTGCGTCGGATATCGCGCGCGAATATGGGTGGCATAGACATCCAACTCTAAACACGACCCGAGACCGATAGCGCACTAGTAGCGTGAGTGAAAGCTGAAAAGTGCCCTTGACGGGAGGTAAAAAGAGCCTGAAACCAGACAGTAACAGACGTACACGGCGCGAAAGCGACGAAGCCCGAAAGGGTGGAGCGGCGTCGTGTTATCCGTTGTGAATAACGGGCCAGGGAGTTCTGACCCACGGCGAGGTTAACCTCTACACGAGGGAAGCCGAAGCGAAAGCGACATGCGCGCAACGCCGCAAGGCGCGAGGCGCGTCGTGGGCTCGCGAGGAGTCGTGGGTGCGATGCCCGAAGCCGGTCGATCTATGCCTGGATAAGCTGAAGCCCGCCGAAAGGCGGGTGGAGGGCTGAACCGGTGTTGATGTGCAAATCACTCGGATGATCTGGGCATAGGGGTGAAAGGCCAATCTAGGCCGGGAATGGCTGGTTCCCCCCGAAATCAGTCGCAGCTGGACCTCGGCGGAGGTCGGCCATGGGGTAGAGCTACTGATTGGGCGCTTAGGCGGAGAAATCCGTCGGTGCCCTGTCAAACTCCAAATCCGTGGTCACCGTAGATGCCGGGAGTCGGGTGCCTGGGGTAATCTTGGCATCCGTAAGGGAAACCGCCCAACCTGCAGTTAAGGTCCCTAAGTGCCGACTCAGTGCGAATACCAAAGGGAGTCCGTAGTCTCAGACAGCTGGGATGTGGGCTTAGAAGCAGCCATCATTCAAAGATAGCGTAACAGCTCACCAGCCGAGATTATGGGCCCCGAAAAGGGACGGGGCTTAAGTCGGTCACCGATACTGCAGAGCACCGAAAGGTGATCTTGTAGGGGGGCGTCGTGCGCGGGTCGAAGTCAGGGTTCCTCGGCAATGCTCGTCAGCCGAGGGTTAGTCGGTCCTAAGTGTTCTCCTAACCGAAGAACGCGAAAGGGAAGCAGGTTAATATTCCTGCACCGTGCGGATCCCTGCCCAACGTCGGACGCATCGCGGTAGGTGGAGTCCTCTTGCCTGAGGATTCAACCGTTGAAGTCCCCGGAGTGCCGTCATGGCGAGAAGGGGACGAATGCGGGAGTAGGGGCGCAAGCCCTTCTGCTCATCCGCGGTGCCCGTGAAAAGGACGTTGGGGTCAATCCGTGCGACCGTACCAAGAACTGACACAGGTGCCCCTGGGTGAGAAGCCCAAGGCGTGTCGGCAAAAATCCACGCGAGGGAATTCGGCAAATTAGCCCCCTACCTTCGGTATAAGGGGTGCCAGCCGCGCGAGCGGCTGGTCGCAGTGACAAGGGAGCCCCGACTGTTTAACCAAAACATAGGTGGCCGCCAGATCGAAAGGTTTTGTACGGCCGCTGAAGCCTGCCCAGTGCTGGTATCTGAAAGCTCGTTTCAACGGGACGAAGGACCAGTAAACGGCGGGGGTAACTATGACCCTCTTAAGGTTCCATACGCGAGCCTTAATAAAAATCGGCCATATGCGGGAAACCCCGAGCATCCTCGAGTACCCAGTGCGGTAACAATCTCGAGGTGCGGACAATCCGCAGGGAAGGCCGATCTCAAATGAGGTCGGAACCCTCAGAGACTTTACGCCGATCACCGCAGGTGCGGTGAAGATAAAGTCCGACCCTCACGGCGACGTGAGGAGGTCACGAGAAATTGTGGCCCGCCTGAATCCCTCGTGAATCAGGTCACGCAAGCAACAGTGTGAGCGTAATACCTTGTCGCTTAATTGGCGACTTGCATGAAGGCCCAACGAGAGCTCTACTGTCCCCGCGTGGAGGCCGGTGAAACTGACGTACTGGCGCACAGTCCAGTACCTTCCACCTGAAAGCGAAGACCCCGTGGAGCTTTACTGCAGTCTGCCGCTGCCGTATGATTCTAGATGTGTAGAGTAGGCGGGACCCGTTACCAGGGGCGGCCGCTAGGTCGCTTCCGAGGGGCCGATGAAACACCGCCCTTCCGGGTTCGTACGGCTAACACCGCAAGGTGAACAACGGTAGGTGGGCAGTTTGGGTGGGGCGCCACGCCCTCAAAAAGATAACAAGGGCGCCCAAAGGTTAGCTTAGGTGGGTCAGAAATCCACCGTGAACTGTAAGGGGAAAAGCTAGCCTGACGTGGACTTGCCCAACGAGAGTCCACGAGAGGAAACTCGGGCCTAGCGAACCCATGAGCCTCATTTATGGGGGCCATGGATGTCAGAAAAGTTACCCCGGGGATAACTGAGTCGTCTCCGGCTAGAGTTCCTATCGACCCGGAGGCTTGCTACTTCGACGTCGGCTCTTCCTATCCTGGTGGTGCATGAGCTGCCAAGGGTGGGGTTGTTCGCCCATTAAAAGGGATCGTGAGCTGGGTTCAGACCGTCGTGAGACAGGTTTGTTGCTTTTTGGTGGAAGCGCATTGATGCCTGAGGGGAAGGTCCCTTAAGTACGAGAGGAACGGGGGATCGGCGCCTCTAGTGTATGGGTTGTCTGGCAAGGCATTGCCCAGCAGCCACGCGCTATGCGGATAACGGCTGAAAGCATCTAAGCCGGAAACCGCCCTCAAGACGAGGCATCTTATGGCCGTCGTAGTCGACGACGTTGATAGAGCGGGGGTGTACGCACGAAGCTCGCAAGGGCGACGTGTTCAGCCCGCCGCCACTAACCGCCATAGCCACATTTGCACCCGTCGGTGGTGCGTTGGCGGCTTAGCCGTCAAACAGGACGCATGTGATCGGTACCCGTGATTTTCCCGCGCAATCCTTCCGTGAGCGGAAGCGACAGGCCCCCGTCGACCTCAGGTTGGTAAGACTGCTCCGTCGGAAACGTGTTTCGCCCTGGCTGGGTAGCATGGAGGACACCGGGCAAAACCCCCCAGGTGATTCCCCATCAGAAGGTTCTTCCACGGGTGCCGGATATGGACATGCGGGGGCGATTCGTGACCGCGATCGACCCAGACCGGTCAGGCATCGAAGCCTTGGAGGGGAGATGGCAGGACGCGTGGAACCGGCACAGCGCCAGGGACCTCGGCGCGCTCTTCACTGAGGACGTGGACTTCGTCACCGTTGGCGGGACGTGGCTGAAAGGGCGGACGGACTTCGAGCGATACCACGCGGAGAAACTTCGAACTCAATTTAAGGACAGTCGATTTCGCGTCAACCAAGTCCACATAGGCCGCCTGCGGCCCGACTTGGCTCTCGTCCATGTCGAATGGCGATTGGAAGGGGACCGCGATCCAGACGGGAAGCCACGCCAACCCCGAGAAGGCATCTTCACACAGATCATTGTGAAGGACGGGGACTCGTGGAAGATCCGGGCCTCCCATAACACGAACAAGCTCACGACGCAACCGTCCTCCCAGCCCCTCGCCGAGGGCCACTGAATGCTGGGACAGGCCCTGTTCTAGGGCGCGAGACAGGACCCGCGCGAAAAACCGAAAGGCAGCCACGGGTCTAAAATACTGCGAAATGAAGTTGGCTTCCAGCTTTCCGCCCTATAGCTTTGCGCCTCGTGGACTAGGGCTGCTACCGTGTTTGCATTCCCGTCAAACAGGATTGTGTATGATCGGTCCCGTGATTTTCCCGCGCCGTCACGGCACGTGCAGGGCGTTGCCAAGTCGAAAGAAGAAAGAAAAGAAGAGGTGCGTGGCCTCGCTTTTCGCGAGGTCACGCGGTTCGGACTCTACCCGAATACGTGCAACTGGATGTTGCCGCCGGGGAGGTTTCCGCCCTCCGGAGGCGGGCTTCCATCGAAGTTGTCCACGAAGTAGACCGGCGACTGGCTCTCATCCGTGGAGGTCCACACGCCGACCGCGAACCGGTCGTCCCGGCCCGGCTCTCCGTAGTCGCAGGTGACGGCCGCAAAGTGGTAACCCGGCACGCCATCGAGGGTGGCGTCGCCGGCCCACCGGCGGCAGTGCTGCTCGTCGTCGGGCGGCCACGGGAAGTAGTCCGTGACGTCGGTCCCCTGGACGTGGTGTTCACAGTTCGGGCCGTGGTCGATCAGGTTCAGGTGGCCCTTGACGTCGGGCCAGGTTCCCGGTCGGGGACCGGCGTTGAACCCGAAGTTGACCCGGTCGCCGCTGAACGGCACCCCGTTGCAGGTCGCTTGCCCACCCTGGGCGAAGAAGAACCCGCCGCCCGTCATGAAGTCGTGCGAGGGGATGTGCATCGGGGTGATCCCGCTCGTCGGGGAGACGCCTTCGGCTCCCAACGAGAACAACCCGAGGCCGGCGCCGGTCGCGGTGCCGCACGTCACGACGCTGCGCGCGCTCGATACGACCGCCTCGACCCCCGTCGCGAGGATGAGGTGGAGCGCGTTCACGGTCATGTCGTACGTGCCGCCGTTCGAGCCGTCGATCTGTTCGTTGATCACGAGCGTCAGGACGCCCGGGATCGAATAGACTTGGTTCGGCTCGCCGGTGACGGGGACCGCCACTCCCGCGACCGTCAAGTCGGGTATCTCGCTCGTTCCGCTTGCGCCGCCACACGTCGCCGTGGCTCCGGCGTATGCGAAGCTCGCGACGACCTCGAGCGGGTCGCCGGGCAGCAACGAGACATCGGAGGTCGTGACTTCGCTCCGCCCACCATCGAGGAAACCCCTCGTGTAGGAGAGGAACACGGTCGCCGACGCCACCGAGTCGCCCACGGGCGTGAAGTCGGCGAAGAGG
>WNGQ01001079.1_pt1 | contig 28361 bp, 20 predicted proteins | sample 5407661 | NCBI WGS metagenome assembly WNGQ01 (sample SAMN13153382, study PRJNA577476) | soil metagenome | isolation source: 60 cm soil or saprolite under Garry oak tree replicate 2 | place: USA:California | collected 2016-06-15 | reverse complement strand
ACGCCGCATCCGGCCCGCGCGCGATTGAAGCTGGCCTATGAGGATGTGGCGCGGTGGAACCCGCGGCTCATCTATGCGGATATCACCGGATTCGGCGACAAGGGTCCCGATGCAGATCTTCCGGGCTTCGACATCACGTCCTACTGGGCGCGCAGCGGACTCCTCTCGATGACACGCGATGCCGGCGCTCCGCCGACCTGGCCAGTGGCGGGCAGCGGTGACAATGCCACCGCCGTCGGACTCTATTCCGCGATCGTAACCGCCCTCTATCGCCGCGAGTGCACCGGCGAGGGTGGATATGTCACGACCTCGCTGCTGGCCGAGGGCATCTGGTCCGCCAGCGTTTCAATCCAGGCTGCTTTATGCGAGGCGAAATTCTTCGGGCTGCACGATCGCAAGCAACCCGCCAATGCGGCAATGAACGTGTATCGCGCCGCTGACGATGTCTGGTTCGTCCTGATCGTGACGCCCGACAAGCTGGAGGCGGTGGCGAAAGCCCTCGACCGTACGGATCTGCTGACGGATCCGCGGTTCACCGATCCAGCGAAGCTGATGGCAAACATGCCGCAGCTCACGGCAATCCTTGACGAAGTCTTCTGCGCGAAGCCGATGGCGCATTGGTACGAGGTTTTCAGCGGCGTTCATGTCACCTTCGGCGCGGTGCGCGGCCCGCAAGAGGTCGTCAATGATCCGCAGCTGCGGCCAAACAATATCATCGTTCCGCTCGACGGCGCTGGCGGCAAGCTGACATCGACGATCAGCAGCCCGATTCAGGTGCATGGTGTCGCGAAGGTCCCCGCCAAGCGCGCTCCTGAACTCGGGGAGCACAATGAGGAGATCCTCCGTCAGTTGGGATTTGGTGCGGCCGACATCGACGGCTTGCGTGCGAGCGGAGCCATTCCGAAAGCCAGGGGACACGCGGCGTAGTTTACCCTGGTACGTCGGGCGACGGAATCCGCCGCCCTTTGATGAGCATAAGAAAGCATCCGGCTGATACAGGAAGCGGACGATGAATGAGATCGTGACCGAACACTCCGAGAGTATTCTTCGCGTTGAATTGAATCGTCCGGCAAAGCGGAACGCGATGACCTCGGCGATGTACTTGGCCCTCGCCGATATCTTCAATGGGGCGGCCAAGGACGAACACATCCGGGTCGTGTTCTGGCATGGCGCCGGTGATTCCTTTTGTGCCGGCAACGATCTGGAGGATTTTCTCAAAAATCCTCCTGGGCCCGGAGAATCCCCGCAGGCCCGGCTCATGAATGCGCTGATTGATTTCGACAAGCCGCTGGTCGCGGCCGTGCACGGTGCCGCCATCGGAGGGGGGACCACAATGCTGCTGCATTGCGACTTCGTCTATGCCGGTGAAAGCGCGAAGTTCCAGATGCCTTTCATCAACCTGGCCGTCGTGCCGGAGTTCGGATCAAGCTGCGCCGTTCCTGCGCGGATCGGACACCTCCGTGCGGCCGAGTTGATCCTGTTGGGCCTGCCGTTCGATGCCAGGCGCGCTGCGGAGTTGGGACTTGTCACCCAGGTGCTACCCGATCAGACGCTGTTGGCGACGGCGACCGAACTGGCCCGGAAGTTGGCAACAAAGCCCGCTGGCGCGCTGCAGGCCAGCAAGAGGCTGATGAAGCGGGCTTTCCGCGAGCAGATCAAGGCGGCAATGAAGAGCGAGAACGAGGAGTTCAGCGTGCAAGTGCGCTCCGAGGACGCAAAAGAGGCATTTGCGGCTTTCCTGGAGAAGCGCAAGCCTGACTTCACGAGGGCGGTCAAATCGACGGCGGCCGTGTAGCTAAAGCAAAGCGTCGATCAGGTCATTTTGATCGAAACTCACGGCCGATCTGTGATCGCTGCACCCGGTCGCTGCCAAACGAGCGATGGTATCAATGCGCCAAAGCAAGCCTCAGAGCTGTCGCGCTTGCAATTCTTCGAATTCCTCTCGGCAGGCGTGCGCAAAGTCGTGCCATAAGTCAATAGTTCCCTGTATTGCCATGTCGCGTAGCTCGACGAAGGTCTTGTCAGGCTCCAGATAGGCATCCAGGATCGTTCTCACGATGCCTTCCGCGCTGTGCACGACCGGCTTGGAGGAGAGCACGCGCATCCTGCCGAGCTTGGCATAGAGACCGACCAGGCCGGCAATGTCAGCCTCGCCGTGCTGCAGCGCGTCGATGTAGCACTTCGACGCCTCCTCGATGAAATCTCGGTAAAGGATCTGTCGACGATTCTTCTCGTGCTGCAGCCACTGGGCCCGAACCTGGACACGATGAGTAAGCCAATTGGCAACGACGCTCGTCAATCCGCCGACCGCGGTGCCGGCCAACGCAGCCAAGGCGGAGATGACGGAAGCGTTCACGGAGCGATCCTCAACCGCGAGCGCGGCTTCTTCTCTTGGTGCTTGTCGAACGTGCCGGCGTGGCTTGATTTACCTCGACGGCTAGCGGCGCGGCGCTTCGGAGATCAGACGCGAACTGCGTTGTCCGGACAGATACGACCAGAGCCATTGCGTTTGCACACGAAAGCGGTTCTGAAGTTGGGGCAGCGCCATCACGTGCAGCGCGGCCCATACCAACCAGGTCGCAAAGCCAGCGGTGCGCAGGCGGCCGGCCTCCAGTATCGCGAAATTCTTGCCGACCACCGCCATGTTGCCTTTGCTGCGGTAGCGGAAGGGACGGCCGTCTTTCCGGCCGCGGATCCGGGCCGCGATCAAATGCCCGACAAAGCGTCCCTGCTGGATGGCAGCTTGCGCCACGCCGGGCACGGGATGACCATCCTGGGTCATCGCGGCCGCATCACCTACCACGTAGACGTCGGGTGCCTCGGGGATATCCATGAAAGGACCGACGCATGCGCGGCCCGCCCGGTCCGTCGTCGTGCCGAGCATTTTCACGACCGGCGAGGCGGCAACGCCAGCTGTCCAGAGCACGGTGGCGCTCGGAATCCGTGCGCCTGCCGCGACGACGCCCTTTTCGTCAACCTTTTCGACTTTCACTCCGGTCAGAACCTGAACGCCGAGCTTGCCAAGCCGCTTTTCGACCTTACGCGATAGCTTTTCCGCGAAGGTCGGAAGGATGCGAGCTCCGCCGTCCAGGAGCACAATTTTGCTCTTGGCGGGGTCGATGTTGCGAAAGTTCTTGCGCAAGGTCACCGAGATCAGGTGAGCGATCGAAGCGGCAAGTTCGACACCGGTCGGGCCCGCACCGACCATGACGAACGTCATCAGGCGCGCGCGCTCTTCCTCATCGTCGGTCGACTCCGCCAGCTCAAATGCGCTGAGGATCTTGGTGCGGATCAATTCGGCGTCGTTGAGATTCTTGAGGCCTGGCGCATTCGCGCCAAACTCATCATGGCCGAAATAGCTCGGTCGCATTCCGACGGCGACGACCAGGAAGTCGTATTCGAATTTTCGAATGGCTGATCCGTGGCACAGAGCCTCGACGGTGTGGGTCCCCAGATTGATGCCGGTCACATCGGCCAGCATCACGCTGAGATTATTTTGCTTGGTCTCGAGCTGGCGAATCGGCGCCGCGATTTCGGAGGGCGCCAGAACCGCAGTCGCCACCTGGTACAGAAGGGGCTGGAAGATATGGTGATTGCGCCGGTCGATCAGAGTGACTTCGACATCGGCTCGCTTGAGCGAGCGCGCTGCGGCGATGCCCGCAAACCCGCCGCCAATGATCAACACACGTTTCTTTAGGACAGCCGCTTTCGCGGGGAGCGGCTTGTGCTCTGGGAAGGATTTGGTCAGAATTGCCGTCATCGGTGTCACCTCAGGGTTCTGAAGTCAGTCCGTCTGTGATTCAAATACTGGATACCGCCGCGAACCGGGCCATTCTTGAACGGTGTTGCGACGCATAGGACGCCTATGCCGCGTTCAAGCCCGCGCCTTGTCTTTGCAAGGTGTCAATTGCGTTGCCCGGTCCAATAGCCGGAACAGCGGGCGTTTCCGGAATGGCCCCTCCATGTCCCCCGACCTGAGGCGCCGGAAAGCCGGCCTGTGCCGGAAGCGTATTTATCATGAACCGTCACCGAGGCGCGGACCGCGCCGGAGGGTGCGACGTATCCGTTGAACCTAACGAGATTGGGATGGGTCACAATCCCATTGGCGACATTGACGGTGAAGCTGTAGCTGGGATCGCATGCGCCTCTTTGCGTCACGAAGAGGAGGTCCCAAGAGCCATCATACGTCGTCCGCGCATTTGCGGCCGACGCCAAGGCCATAAAGCAGCCTATTGCAATTATCCCAAGAGCAGGGGTTTTCACGACCAATCTCCGATCTGTCTACGCGACTTGCGGCTCTGGCGAGACGCATCGATCTGATCTATGCGCGTTTGCTGCTGAGCGCTTGTCAGAGCGTGCTCTAATCGTTCCAATCACGTGAATATGACGCGCTCCTGAATCGGATCATCATCGCTGACGGCCCGAGTTTCAGCACGATTTGTCGCAATCGAGCAGCAGCGTACAAGCGCGACCCTCGTTGAAATTGCATTGTGCGAGGCGTGCATCAACAAGCGTGGCGCTGCAAACGCGACGTCTCTCTTTTTCGAATGAACCCGGAGCAGCGTGATGAACGTCAAGATCGTCGCCGACCAGCTTTGCGATTCCGAAGCTGGCTTCGCATCACCTTCTCATCCCGTCCAGCCGCTGATCAAGTATGGTCGTTTGCCTGAGTTTGTTGCGCTCACGAAGCCGCGCGTGATGATGCTCGCCGTCTTCACCGCGCTCGTTGGACTGATCAGTGCGCCGGTTCGCCTCGATCCGTTCATTGCCTTTATTGCGGTTCTTGCGATCGCCGCAGGCGCCGGTAGTGCTGGCGTGCTCAACATGTGGTACGACGCCGACATTGATGCCGTCATGACGCGAACCGCGATGCGGCCAATCCCGCGCGGCAAGGTTTCGCGGTCCGAGGCGTTCGTATTCGGGCTTGTTCTTGCCGTCGCAGCTGTCGCAGGCCTCGCGGTCGCGACCAACGCCACTGCGGCAGCGCTGCTCGCAAGCGCGATCCTGTTCTATGTTGTGGTGTATACGGCATGGCTGAAGCGGTCCACGCGCCAGAACATCGTGATCGGCGGCGCGGCCGGCGCGCTGCCGCCCGTCATCGGATGGTCCGCCGCGACCGGGGACATTGGTCTTCAACCGCTTGTCTTGTTCCTTATCATCTTCCTGTGGACGCCGCCTCACTTCTGGGCGCTGGCGCTCAATCGGCGCGACGAATACGCCCGTGCGGGCGTGCCGATGCTGCCGGTCGTCGCGGGACGATCTGCGACAACGCGGCAGATCCTGGTCTATAGCGCCCTTTTGGCGGCTGCCTCGGTCCTGCCGTGGGCGCTCGGCTTTGCGGGCCCGATCTATGGCGTGATTGCCGCGATCTGTGGGGCGCTTTTTCTATGGCTCGCGTTCCAGCTGAGCAGAAGCGGCGAGGCCGATCGGCGTGCGGCTCACCGTCTCTTCGTGTTCTCCATCTCTTACTTGTTCGTGCTGTTCGCGGCCGTCAGCATCGATCGTAGCGCGAACTCATCGCCATCCATTCGCTCGTCGCATGGTGCACGGATCGACGCCAGATCCGGTGTCGCGACGCAAATCACACCCAATTCCATCAGTGTCAGGGCACGTGAGGTCTAAGATGCGATATCGTCTATTGGCCGTTCTCCTGGTCGGCGTCTTGGCGCTTGGTGGCTGCACCGAAGGTGTGCTTGATCCGAGAGGGCCAGTTGCCTCTGCCGAGCGGCAAATCCTGTTCAATTCGCTTGGCATCATGCTGGCGATCGTGATCCCGACGATCCTCGCCACGCTCGGCGTTGCTTTCTGGTTTCGCGCATCGAATGAGCGCGCGCGCTATCGGCCGAATTTCAGGTATTCGGGCCGGCTCGAGGTGCTCGTCTGGTCGATCCCTGCCATGACGGTGTTCTTGGTGGGCGGCGTGGCATGGGTCGGATCGCACGATGTCAGTCCGCGCAAACCGATTGCCTCGACGGAGAATCCTCTCAAGGTCCAGGTGGCCTCGCTCGACTGGAAATGGCTGTTCATCTATCCCGACCAAGGCGTCGCGAGCGTCAATCAACTGATCATTCCGGTTGGTACGCCGGTCAGCTTCGAGCTGACCTCCTCGGGCGTGATGAACAGCTTCTTCGTGCCGCAGCTCGGCAGCCAGATCTACACCATGGCCGGAATGGTCAGCCACCTTCATCTGCGGGCTGACGATCCCGGCACCTACCGCGGAATGTCGGCACAGTTCAGCGGCGATGGCTTCTCCGACATGCATTTCAATGTCGATGCGGTGCCCGCCGAAAAGTTCGCGCAGTGGCTCGATCTTGCGCGTCGCGCCGGTCCAGAGCTCGACGCGAAGACATATGCCGATCTGGCCAAACCGAGCGGAACGGTCGCGCCATTCACCTATCGCGCGGTCTCGGCCGGTCTGTTCGACAGTATCCTGGTCTCCGAAATGCAGTCCGACGATGCAATGTGTCGCAGCTATCCGACGTCAGTGAGGGCGGAAAAATGACTCTACTCGGCAAACTCAGCTGGAGCGCAATCCCGTTCGACCAGCCGATCGTCATGGGCACGTCGGCGATGATGGTCCTGGTCATCGCGTTCGTCTTGGGATGGATTACGCTCAAGGGCTACGTGCCCTATCTCTGGCGCGAGTGGATCACATCCGTCGACCATAAGCGCATTGGCGTCATGTACATCATCCTGGCGCTGATCATGCTGCTGCGCGGCTTTGCCGACGCGATCATGATGCGCGCCCAGCAGGCAGTCGCGGCCGGTGGTGCGCAAGGATATCTGCCACCCGAGCACTTCGACCAGATCTTCTCGGCGCACGGCACCATCATGATCTTCTTCATGGCGATGCCATTCGTGATCGGCCTGATGAATTTTGTGGTGCCGCTGCAGCTCGGCGTCCGCGACATGGCCTTTCCGACGTTGAACTCGGTGGCCTTGGGACTGACCGCGTCGGGCATCCTGCTGACGAACGTCTCGCTCGCGGTCGGTGAGTTCGCGAAAACCGGTTGGGTCGCCTATCCGCCGCTCAGCGAGCTGCAATACTCGCCCGGCGTCGGAGTCGACTACTATCTCTGGGCGCTACAGATATCCGGTGTCGGCACGTTGATGACGGGAATCAATTTCGTCACGACGATCCTGAAAACGCGGGCCCCCGGAATGAGCTATATGCGCATGCCGGTCTTCTGCTGGACGGCACTCGCCTCGAATCTGCTCATCGTCGCCGCCTTTCCGGTGCTGACGGCGACCTTCGCGATGCTGCTGCTCGACCGTTACCTCGGCTTTCACTTCTTCACGATCGATGGCCAGGGCAACGCGATGATGTACGTCAACCTGTTCTGGGTGTGGGGTCACCCCGAAGTCTACATCTTGATCCTGCCGGCGTTCGGCGTGTTTTCGGAGGTTGTCTCGACCTTTTCCGGCAAGCCGCTCTTCGGCTATCGCTCCATGGTTGCCGCCACGATGGCGATTTGCGTGCTGTCATTCATTGTCTGGCTGCATCACTTTTTCACCATGGGGGCCAGCGCAAACGTCAACGGCTTCTTCGGGGTCATGACGATGATCATCGCCGTGCCGACAGGCGTCAAAGTCTTCAACTGGCTCTTCACGATGTATGGTGGCCGCGTTCGTTTCACCGTTCCGATCCTGTGGTCGATCGGCTTCATGGTGACGTTCGTGATCGGCGGCATGACCGGGGTGTTGATGGCCGTGCCTCCCGCCGATTTCCAGCTGCACAACAGCCTGTTCCTGGTGGCGCATTTTCACAACGTGATCATCGGCGGCGTCGTGTTCGGTGTGCTGGCAGGCTACAATTACTGGTTTCCAAAGGCGTTCGGCTTCAAGCTCGACGAACGTTGGGGCGCAGCCTCGTTCTGGTGCTGGCTGGTCGGTTTCTACCTCGCGTTCATGCCGCTCTATGTGCTGGGTCTCATGGGCATGACCCGGCGTATGCAGCATTACGACGTTGTCAGCTGGCAACCGTGGCTGTTGGCGGCAGCGGCCGGGGTCGTCGTGATTCTAGTCGGCATCGTCTGCCAGGTCATCCAACTGGTTGTCTCGATCCGCAACCGCGAACAGCTCAGGGCGACGGCAGACCCGTGGGGCGGCCGTACGCTGGAATGGACCACCGCCTCGCCGCCGCCGGCCTGGAATTATGCGGTGCTGCCGCAGGTCGCCGACATCGACGCATATTGGCTGAAGAAGCAACGCGCGCTCGCTCATCCAGCGCAGCCAGCTCAAGAGCGCGAGTACACGCCGATCGAGGCCCCCAAGAACAGCGCCGCCGGCTTCAGCACCGCCTTCTTCGCGGTGATCACCGGCTTTGCGATGATCTGGCACATCTGGTGGATGGCAGGCATGGGTGTGCTGGGCATCCTTCTGACGATGCTCGTCTTTGCCTTCCGCGACGAGGAAGAAATCAAAATTCCGGGCGAGGAAATTGCAGAGTTCGACCGGGCTCATCCGACGGAGGTTGTGGTATGAACGTCAATGTTGCCCTCGTAGATGATGTCAGCCCTGAAGCGAGGCCGATCGCAAGCGAGGCCGGTCCCGCCCCGAAGCGGATCGTCGTTGCCTACGGCTTCTGGATCTTCCTGCTCAGCGACATCGTGATGTTCGCGGCGCTGTTCGCCGCCTACGCGGTGCTCGCGCATGCGACGGCGGGCGGTCCGAGCGGTGCTCAGCTGTTCAATCAGGTCAGCGTCGCGATCGAGACCGGTTGCCTTCTCGCCTCGAGCTACACCTGCGGGTTGATGTCGCTGGCGGCCGGATCGCAACGCCGGTTCAGGACATATTTGGCAGGCGTCGTCACCTTCGCGCTCGGCGCCGCCTTCCTCACCCTCGAGCTCCGCGAGTTCGCCGGCATGATCGCCGTCGGAGCCACCCCTCAACGCAGCGCGTTTCTTTCCGCGTTTTTCACGCTGGTCGGCTGCCACGGGCTGCATGTGACCGCGGGATTGATCTGGCTGGCCGTGATGATGGTCCAGATCGCAGTCAAGGGCTTTCGCGCGACCGTGGAGCGACGCCTGCTCTGCTTTTCTTTGTTCTGGCACGCGCTCGATATCATCTGGGTGTGGCTGTTCACTGTGGTCTATCTGATGGGAGGCCAATCATGACCGACACGCGGTACGATCGCGCACCCGGAATCGGGCTTACCCCTGCAGGCGTGGAGGAGGGGCCCGAGTTCGGTGTGCTCATCTACACCATAGGATTGCTCCTTGCCGTGGTCCTTACGGCGATGTCCTTCTGGGTCGCCAATACATCGCTGCTCTGGGCGCCCGGAGTGTCTCTCGGGCTGACCGTGCTGGCCATCGCGCAGATGGGTGTCCATCTGGTGTTCTTCCTGCACGTGACCACCGGGCCGGATAATACCAACAACGTCATGGCGCTCGCATTCGGCGTGCTGATTGTAGCCTTGCTCGTCGCCGGCTCGCTTTTGATCATGGCCGATCTGAACGATGGCATGATGCCGGCCGAGTTGATGAACTTGCATATGCAGCGTTGAGCTGCCTGCTCAAACGAGAACCCAAGGCACGACGGACGCTCGCGCCTTGGGGCCACTGCAATGAGCCTCAAAAAGGCTTTGTGGAACGCGTCCGATGTCCTCGTGAGCCATACGTTCGGAGCAAAGATCGCCAAGTCATCGCATGCCCGTTCAAGCCGAGCAAATATCGTCGCGCTTAGCCTGTCGCGCCGAGAGACTGCCAGCATCCCTGATGTGCTGCCGGCGGCGGGGATGATGAAATGCTGAAAGGGTTTTCTGCGCCACGGTCACCTTTGGGGACCGCAGCATTAGTCCCGCCACCGCCATGGTATTTCGCGGGTGACGTTCTGGCCGTCGAGTTTTGGAATGAACTCGATGTGTCGGTCGACACTCTTCCCGCGGGCATTGAGTTCGAGGCCAATTGCACCGGACACGCTGTCGCGCTCTTCACGGATTATCAGTTCACGGCGGAAAATGACGAATATCTCGATCCCGCCCGTCATCAGTGCCGCGGATTCAGTGTTCTCCTGGATGCGATGTGGAAGGGATCGCGTATCGCGTGGTGTCCGTATTCCTACGTCGACAACGATGCGGCTGTGCTAAGAGGCTGGATCCAGGGCTATCCAAAGAAGCTCGGTACCGTTCATCAGACCCGCACCTTTGCAGCTACAAGTCCGGCGTCGGCGCCGCTCGTCAGCAATAGCAGGTTCGCGGCTCGGATGTCTTCCAATGGGCAGCTACTGGCACGGGCCCGGATTACATTGCGCGAAAAAGCAGCTCACCTTGCCGGCTTGCTTGATCGCCGGATTGTCGGGCGCCGGCACTTTCCGCGCCTCTGCGTGGGTATGTACAACAGGCCTGTCGTCGATGAGCTCGTTCGCTGCATCTCGAACGATCTGCTGATCACCAACATATGGATGGGCGAGGGAGAGCTCGACTTTCCTGAAGCCTACGGTGAAGAACTGGATATTTTGGCACCGCTCAAGGTCGGTCGTGGGTTTCGATTCTCCTTTTCCTATTCCGTTACCGATATCGAGATATTGGCAGACCTGACCTAGCCGGTATTGCCGACCTGCAAAGCCGTGTTCCGGGTTGTCGCAGAATTCAACAAGCCGACGCACGTCAGTCAAATCAACTGCGGTGGCCTCGGATACAGTCCGTGTCGAAGTGGGGACGCACGCGGAAGGAAGATCGGATGCTGAAGGGCTTTACCGTTCCGAAATCGCCGTTCGGTCAAGCCGCGTTGACGCCGCCGCCACCCTGGCACTACGCCAGCGACGTTGTCGGTGTCGAGTTCTGGACAGACCCCAAGGCTGCCGCTGCGACGCTACCCATCGGCCTTTCCACCGATCCAAAGTCAAACGGCCATGCCCTCATGATGTTCCTGGACTGGCAGTTTACCGCCCAGGACGACGAATATCTTGATCCCGCTCGCTATCAATACCGCGAAGCATTTGTGTTGCTTGACGCGATGTATCGGGACACACCGGTGATGTGGTGTCCTTACATCTTCGTTGACAACGACGCGGCACTTGCGCGCGGTTGGACGCAAGGCTTTCCCAAGAAAATGGGCAGCATTTTCCAGACGCGCACCTTTGCCGCCGCAAGTCCTGCGGCCGCACCGGTCGCAGCAGGTGGCCGGTTTGGCGCAAGTCTGTCCGCGCACGGTCAACGCCTGGCTGAAGCCCGGATCACGCTGCGCAAGCCGGTCGAGAACGGGCTGTCGCTCCTCGGCCGGCCCACGGTCTTGCTACGATATTTCCCGCGACTGGCGGCCGGATACCACGACAAACCGGTGGTCAACGAGTTGGCGATGTCGATCACCGATAACCTGACTGTCGTCGAAGCGTGGATCGGGGAGGGTGAACTGAATCTTCCGGAGGCGCCGGGCGAGGAGCTCCATGCGCTTGCGCCGAGCCGCGTCGCGTCGGGATTCCGATATTCGCTTTCCTATTCGGTCACCGATCTGAAGATCCTTGAGGACTACGCGTCGTAGCTGACCGGTTCAGGACTGTCCGTGCAACGGTGAGGCGTCCAGTCCCTCGCTTCGCCGCGGATCCCCGCCCAGCGATTGGATGTTTTGCAAATCCATCTCCGGCGGAGGCAGCCCTTTGCGTCGGCATCTTCGTTTCTCTTGTGGCGGTTTGGCTCTGAGCGCCAACCTGAAAGCGTTCCGAAGAGCTCCTCAACCGTGTCATCGATTGCTGGATGTGTTTGATATTTCATCGTGATTTTAATTTTAGATTGCAATGAAATAGTTCGGCACGCGACTTGGGCCAAAGAGGGAGGCTTGCCCTCCTCGGCGCGTGGCCTGCCTCTGCCCTGCCGTGCCCGCATCCAATTGAAAATAAATCGCTTTTAGTCACTTCGAGCGTTTGCCCATAAAAGGATCATTTGCTCATTTTTAACAGTTCAGAACACCACTTAACAAGCCAAATGGGCCGGCCTGAACCATCCTATTACCTATCCGAAGTGGTGGGATAGTAGTCGAGGATTGGACATGGACGGGCTTCGAAACACGGTACCGGATTCATCGCCGACGGGCGGCTCGCAATTCCACTATTTGGCGAGCAGTCTGGCCCGGCTCCTTGAGGCGGTAAGCCGAGAGCTCGAACGTGATCGGGAGGCCGCGAAAGCCTCGCTGGCCACCGCGTCCACCATCCTGCAATCCGAGATCGAGCGCCATTTGGGCGCTCACGGCTCCAGGCCGGGGGCGCTGGCGGGCTGGCAGATCACCCGCGTGCGGACTTTCATCGAGAGAAATCTGCACCGCACCATCCACACCAGAGACCTCAGCGCCGTCGCGCAGCGAAGCCCGGCACACTTCTCACGTTCGTTCAAGCAAGCCTTCGGAGAACCACCGCATGCTTACGTGGTGAGGCGGCGGCTGGAGATGGCGTGTCATTTGATGATCACCAGCACGGATTCGCTCAGTGAGATCGCCCTGAGCGTTGGTTTTTCGGACCAGGCACACCTGTGCAGGCTCTTCCGGCAGGCTTTTGGTGACAGTCCATCCAGCTGGCGTCGCGAACGCGAGGTCCCCTAGCACGGCTCCACGTCGAGAGCCGGCGAGGATGAGAGTCTTGAGATGAACGGTCAGAGCGGGAAAGTTCTGAGTTTCGGCCCCTTCGAACTGTCGATCGGCGGCAGACTCCTGACGAATGGTACGACCATCGTGCCGCTCGGAGCGCGCGCGATGGATCTGCTCATCGTCCTCGTCGAGCAACCGAACAAGGTCGTCAGTCGGAGGACGCTGATCGAGCGCGTCTGGCCGGAACGAGGGGCCGATCAGGTGAGCCTGAGAGTGCAGATATCGGCGCTTCGGAAGGCGCTCGCTCAAAGCGATCCCAGCAGGCGATATATCGCCAACGTGCCGGGCCGCGGCTACAGACTCACCGTGCCGATCAGCGCCCCTCCGGCCGTGGAGCTCGAGGGCGCTTCTCGGTCCTCTTTGCCGGCGCGTTTGGCCCGCATGGTCGGTCGAAAGCACATCGTCGCCACAATCCAGGCGAAGCTGGCTGCGCAGAGACTGGTTACGATTGTCGGACCTGGCGGCATCGGCAAGACGACGGTTGCGGTTGCCGTCGCCAACGAGATGCGCTCCATTTTCAACGGTCAAATTCGTTTCGTGGACCTTGGTTCTCTTGGTGGCGGCCCGCTTGTCGCGCCTGCCGTGGCGGCCTCACTCGGCTTGGTGATCCAGACGGACGACGTTGTCCCGGCCCTGGTCGACCGGTTGTTGGAGGCTCCGACACTCCTTGTTCTCGATGGTTGCGAGCACGTCATCGATGGCGTTTCAGTACTTGCAGAGAGATTATTTCAATGTGTCCCGACGCTGCACCTGCTCGCAACGAGCAGGGAGGCGATGCGCATCGAAGGCGAACACGTCTATGAACTCTCCGCGCTGGTATGCCCCCCGGATAATGCGGAGGCTTCGGCCAAGGGCGTTCTGCAATATCCCGCCGTTCAGTTGCTGGTGGACCGTGTGCGGGCCACACGAGGTCATTTTGAACTGACCGATAACGATGCGCCGCTTGCGGCCGCGATCTGCCGTCGTCTCGACGGCATTGCGCTGGCGATCGAACTTGTCGCCGGCAGGGTGGACATCTACGGCCTCGGCAGAACCGCAAGCCTGCTTGACGATGGCCTCAATCTTTCATGGGTGGGGCGTCGTACCGCCAAGCCAAGCCATCGGACCTTGGATGCCACGCTGGAGTGGAGTTATGGCCTCCTTGATCAGGCGGAGAGACTCGTTTTGGGCCGTCTTGCGGTGTTCTCGGGCGGATTCACGTTCGAGGCCGCGGTCGCCATTGCAGCGGACGAAAAGGTCGACGAGTCGCGGGTCTCGGATTGCATCTGGGAACTTCGATCGAAGTCGATGATTGCCGTGCGTGGACATGAGTCGCGTTTGCGTTTGCTGGATGTCACTCGCGCCTTTGCCGCGCAACGGCTGGATGAAGGCAAAGAACAGAACATTCTCCGTCGCCGACACGCCCTCTATTTCAGCGATTTGTTCAAGCAAGGAGCGTCGGCGGATGGGTCGAACTGGCCAAAAGCGCTCGCGGTCGAGGTCGACAATCTCCGAGCTGCCATGAACTGGGCGTTTTCCGTCGAAGGTGATGCACGAATTGGCGTCGAGCTAGCTGCCGCCTCGGCAAGCAGCTGGATGGGTATGGCGCTGCTCACCGAATGCCGCGAGTGGATGACGAAGGCTGTTAGCCAGCTCGACACCGTCAATTCGGAAACGCGCCAGGAAATGATCATACAATCAGCGCTCGCCAGTTGCATGATGTTCACCGGCGGGATGACTGAAGAATCATACGCGACGTGGACGAGAGCGGGTGGTCTCGCTGAAAGACTCAATGATGTCGAACGTCAGCTGGACTCTCTTCTCGTTCTCTGGGCTCACCAAATACGGCTTCCCAAATACGTCAAAGCGATCGAATTGGCAGACCGCTGTGGTGATGTAGCGGAAAGAACGGGCGATCGGGGGGCTATCGCAACGGCCAATTACATGCGCGGCATCAGCTACCACCATGCGGGACGGCTGCTGCAGGCCGAAAGCTGCCTGGAACTCTCGCTGCATCGCGATGATGAAACTACACGACGAGCTATTATCAATCGATTCGGCTATGATCGAAAAGTCGATGCCATGGGCATTTTGGCGAATGTGGCTTGGCTACGCGGCTCTCCCGATCACGCGCGGCGGCTCAATCAAATGGCGATCGCCGAGGCGCGCCAGCTCGATCACGTCGTGCCGCTTTGCGTTGCGCTGGCGTCGGCGGGCTTCAACATGTACCTGACAAGTCCAGAGGATGGCGAGACTGAAGCGCTTGCCAACGAACTCGTCGAGCGAGCCGGAAAATACTCGGTCGAGAGCTATCACGGCCTCGGTCTCAGCCTGCAGGCTCTCTGCAGAGTCCGGCGGGGAGACATCGATGCAGCTCAGACGCTGCTCTACTCGGGTCTGGAGAAGCTGTCTGCGGCACGTTACGGCGTGTTCAATTGGATCTTCCCGGGGGAGTTTGCGAGGTGCATGGCTGCTAACGGTTTGGCACAACAAGGACTTGATATTTTCAACCGTGCAAAGATCGATCTTGCTGAAAACAGCTGGTACGCTCCGGAACTGCGCCGTATCAGAGGTGAACTAGCGCTGAGCAACAACGAGGGGCAAGCCGTGTGCCGGCAATACTGCCTCAGCGCGCTCGAACTGTCGGCGGAGCAGGCAAGCCTGTCATGGGCCTTGAGGGCGGCGACTAGCCTGGCAATCACTGAGAAGTCAATGACGAGAAAGGAGGCGGCGCACAAGACCTTGCAGGCGACTCACGCGAAGTTCCGCGAAGGGCTCGACACTTTCGACCTGAAGTTGGCCACGCGGGTCTTGAACGGGTCATATTGGCGCGATGGCCCCACCCAGGTGGCGCGCTGACGGGCTATGCCGGTCAAGGTTCCGGTTGACGGTCGACCATGCCGGACGCGGGCCCAAGCAACACGAGGCTGCGGAAGCATCGAGGCATTCGCCCGGAGAGTTGTTGAAAAAGCCATGGGCTGCTTCAGTCGGTGGTGACCAGGCCCAGGGTCTGCGCGCGCGACACGGCTTGGGCGCGCCTTTCAACGCCCAGCTTGGTGAACACGCTCTTGAGATGTGTCTTCACGGTCTCGGGACCGATATCGAGGCTCCGAGCAATTTCCTTGTTCGACATTCCCTGCGCGATCAGTTTGAGGATGTCGGTTTCACGGGCGCTTAATGTGCCGAGAGCCTGGGTTCTGGAAGCCACCCCCAATTGATTTTGCCGTGGCCGCCGACAAGCGGCCAAGATACGATCGACATAGGACAGCAGATCCTCGTTCAGGTCCGCCCTTTGATGAACCATATCGAGAAGCTCGGCGATGACCGGTGCCTCGTCCAAAATGGTCTGATGGAGTCCGGCCGCAGCACATGCCGTGAGAATCCGGCGAAAGCGGTTTGCTGCCTCCGCTGCCTTGCCGAGGCTGAGCTGAACCGCCGAGAGATATATCGCGCTTCGGATCACGAAAGGGCGGCTCTGCAAAGCTTCGGCTTCGCGCTGCACCGCCTGCAGGATCAAGGCGGATTCCTCGAGACGCGCTTGTTCTTTCAGCAGATGAGCGTGGGCCAACCTGTAGTACCAATGGATTTCCGACCAGGCGCAAGGCCTCGGCGCTGGATGCTGTCGTGCAAGGCGCTCCAGGTGGTCGACGCAAGCGGCACCTTCATGAAGGCGGCCATCATGCAGGTAGAGCCGCGCCTGCTCTGCTTTGGCGGCTGCCGCCAACCGTCCCCAGCCCCGGGCCACACCCTGGTTTTCGGCTCGCTCCAGGATCGTGTGAGCCCGCTCGAAGTTCATCCGCGCGGCTGCCACCCTGGCCATGACGAAATATGCACTCCACACGCAGTCCAACATCGTCCCCGCACTGATCAGCTCTGCGCGATCGATAACCAATGCCTCCGCCTCGTCGAGGTCTCCCTTCTCATACAGTATGCGCGCGATCAGACTTGCCGGCAAAGCCGCCGCGACTGAGTTCGGCCCGACGTGCTGTTCCGAAATCCGCAAGCCTTCGCGATAATAGCCCTGCGCCGCAGCGAGACGGAGCTGCTGCTCCTCTGCGAGCCCTTGAAGGCAGCGCCGATAAACCGACGCAAATACGTTCCTTCGGTCCTCTTCCTGCGAAAATGGGATCCAGGGCGTTGCATAGAATTGCTTGAGGTCGCCGGCCTTCATGTGGCCGAAGCGGAGGACGTTCGACGCAACGTTCGCAGTCCACGGGTCGCGCGACTTGTTGACACACTCCTGAGCCAGCGGCAACGCTCGTTCGCTGTCGTCCATGATCGCAATCGCGACCGCTCGGATGGCCTGGCATTCGTGCAGCAAATCGCTCTCGGGTAACTCAGTCGTCGCGATATCGTGCTCGATTTCGGCGGCGAGCTGCAAGGCCTCGTCAGAGCGCAGGGCCAGTGCCAATCCCCAGGCGATCGCCGTGCGAACCTCCGATTGACCTCGCATGAGCTCGCCCGGGAACAGGCGTTTCCATTCAAGCAGGGTGAACAAGTCACCCTTCTTTATCAAGGCCATCGCGCAGTTCTTGATCCAGCTGATCGCGCGATTCGAATCGCCGGCCGCAATCGCGTGCTGGACCGCTTCAGTCCACAATTCCTGGGAAGCATACCAAAGAGCCGCGCGCCGATGCAACTCGGGGATCTCATTGCCGCGATCGACCTCCAACCGCTGGCTCAGATATTCGGCGAGGAGCATATGGTAACGATACCAGACGCCTCCATGATCGAGCGGGGTGAGGAGCATCTGCCGCTGAGCAAGCGATGCCAGGATCGCGCGGACCGAGCTCTCACCAGTGACGGCTTCGCACAATGGACCAGAAAGCCGGTCGAGGATGGCCGTTCGCAGCATGAAGTCGACGACCTCGGTCGGAAGCCCGTCCAAAAGCTCCGACAGATAGGCGGCGATCGGACGCTGCAAGCCCGAGAGATTGTGGACGTATTCCTTCAGTTCGGATCCGGACCGCGACGGCATCGACGCGATAATTCGCAAGGCCGCGGGCCAACCCTCGGTCTTTCGTTGCAGCAGCTGGACGTCCGCCGATTCCAGAACACCGGGCTTCGTGCCTTTGAGGAAGGCTTCCGTCTCCTCAAGATCAAACCGAAGTCCGGCGGTATCGATCTCGAGCAACTTGTTCTGTGCGCGCAGCGTTGCAAGGGGTAGGGCGGGTTCGGTGCGGGTGGTCAGCACCACGTGGCAGTGGGATGGCGCGTGCTTCAGGAAGTACGCAACCGATTGATGGATGCGGGACTCGCTGAGCCAATGATAGTCCTCGAGAAACAGGTAGACCTCATCGTCCACCTCTGCCAGGTCGTTGATCAAGGTCGACAGGATCGTCGCCGGGTCGATCAGGTTGTTTTCAAGGATCAGCTCGATGGCCCTGGCACCTGCGCCCTCACAAGCGTGTTGCAGCGCTTGGGATACGTAAAACAGAAACCGTGTGGCCTCGTCGTCATCGGAATCGACGGTGAGCCACGCGACGGAATGGCCGTGCTGTTCGAGCTGCTCAGCCCAAGCGGCCGCCAGCGAGGTCTTGCCGAAGCCGGCGGGCGCCTTGATGACGCCCAGTCGCTTGGTCGGAAGCTCGGACAAGAAGGCCAGGAGCCGCGGACGTGCGACCAGCCCAAGAGGCCGGGCCGGCACGATCTTGGTGGTCAGGAACGGCGGCTGTCCTCCGCCGACCATGGTGCCCCTGAGGCCCGCCCCCACTGCAAAATGCCTCGAGCGCGGCTCGATCAAGGGGTCCCCCTACGCGCACCTGCCCTTCCCCCATTCGGGGGATGATGCCGACGGTGCAATTGTACGACCTCTATGGGCGCCAGGGAAGAGTTGGCTAGCTCTCGGTTACTGAAACAGGAGCGCGTAAAGCCAAAGGTCCGCGGCCCAGAGGTTTGCCAATGCGGGATAGGCGAAGGAATTACGACAGGGGCTGCGCGGGATTATCAAGCCGGGACCGATTATGTTGGCCGGACCGGTTCATCGGAGCGCCGCGGCAATCACCGGGAGGTGACCGGCCTTGGCTCTCCTCCTTCGTGCGATCTACCGTGTTTCTGGGCGATTCGTGCAAAGGCGCGAGACCTGCCTATGTTGGGCTAAGCACCATGTCGAGCGATACTGTCCAGACCACGCTGAAGTTTGGCCCTTTTGAACTTTCGACCAGGGAGAGAGTTCTGCGGCGCGACGGCATGGTGCTTCCGCTCGGCAGCCGGGCGATTGATATTCTGATCCATCTCGCCGAACGTCCCGGCGAAGTCATCGGAAAGAAGGAACTCATCGATCGGGTCTGGTCGGATGTCAATGTGGAGGAGGGGAGCCTCCGGGTCCATGTCGCTGCCATTCGCAAGGCGCTTGCGGATGGGCAATTCGGCAACCGCTATGTCGCGAACGTGCAGGGAAGGGGTTATTCCTTCGTTGGCCAGGTCAGTCGTCTTGAAGACGGTGCAATCGACAAACGCGATCGCGGCCAAAATGAGGTTGGACTGCCTGCGCTGCTGCGCAGGATGATCGGACGCGAGGCGGTTCTCGACGATGTCGAGGATCGGATTCGAAATGACCGGTTCGTGACCCTGCTTGGTCCCGGTGGAATTGGGAAGACGACCGTTGCGATCGCCGCGGGTCGTGCGATGGCGGAGGAGTTCAACGGTGAGGTCTATTTTGTTGACCTGGGAAGCCTGACCGACCCGCGTCACGTTCCGGCCGCTGTCGGAACCTCGTTGGGGCTCGCCTTGAAAGCGAAGGATGCAACGGCGGAGCTGCTGGACGCCGTCCGCTCGAAAAAGCTTCTCATCATCCTCGATAGCTGCGAGCACCTGATCGACACGGTGGCTTCGCTCGCAGAGCGCCTCTTTCAGGAAGCGCCTCAAGTGCACGTATTGGCGACGAGTCGCGAATTGTTGAGAGTGGAGGGAGAGTATTGCTATCGCATTCTCCCGCTCGATTTTCCGCCAGGCTCCTTGCAGGCGACAAATGCGATGCTGCGCTATCCGGCGATACAGCTGTTTGCGGAGCGGGTTGCAGCGAAAGGGGGGGATTTCGTTCTCACCGACGCCGAGGCGTCTTATGTCGCCGAGATCTGTCGAAAACTGGATGGTGTCCCACTCGCAATTGAATTGGCCGCCGGCCGAGTGGCCACGCTGGGCATCAGGAATACCGTCACCAGCCTGGTATCGCGGCTGGAGTTGCTGAAATTGGGCCGACGGACGTCCGTCCCTAGACACCGGACGCTGAGGGCGACGTTGGATTGGAGCTACGATCTGCTGTCCGACGTCGAAAAGATTGTCTTCAGGCGAATTGCTCCTTTCGTAGGTCATTTCCCCCTGGAGGGTGCGCGTTATGTCGCTGGCGATCTCGGCTCAAGCGATGGCGAGATTTTTGACGCGATCGCAGGTCTGGTGGAGAAGTCGTTGCTGACGACCCAGATTGACGAGACGCAGGTCCTGTATCGACTGCTGGACACGACGCGGGCGTACGCACTCGAAAAATTGGAGTTGCATACCGAACTGGACACAGTTCTCCCGCGGCATGCGCAATACACCACGGAACACCTCGAATCGCGAAAAGAGGTCTTGGCGACCCAGGCGAGGGCCGAGAGAGTGGCGTTTTATTCAAGCCAACTGGGCAACGTCCGCGCAGCGCTGGAATGGAGCTTTGGACCGCGCGGCGACGACGAGATCGCGACCCGGCTTGCGGCCGCGTCTACACAGCTGTTTCTGGAACTATCCCTGATGATTGAATGCCAGCTCTGGGCGGAGCGGGCGATCGTGCGCCTTGGCGATCGACATAAGAACTCTCTCAGAGAAATGGAAATCTGCGCATCATTGCCATTGGCGCTGATGCACATGGAGGGCAGCAACGAGCGCGTCCGCGAAGGCTTTTGTCGGGCGCTCGACATTGCGGTCGAACAGCACGACCTGACCTACGAGCTTAGGCTCCTCAGTGGGCTGTTCATGTATTCGCGTTGGACGACAGACATAAATGGGGCGCGCGAGATCGCCGCTCGGAGCAAAAAAGTAGCATTGCAAACGCGGGATCCCGACGACATGGCGCTTGCTGAATCGATGTTGGGCGCCGCTCATCATTTGGCCGGAAATCATCTTGCCGCCCAAGAACACTTCGAGTCGGGCCTGAGGTACTCGGCCTCTGGCTCGCGTTTCCGGGCCGGACAACATTTGTTTCATCACACCAGCCTGTTGCTCGTCGGCATGGCGCGTTCCTTGCTATACAGGGGTGTATTTGATCAGGCGCACGCTTACGCAAAACTCGCCCTAGAAGAAAGCGAAAAATCCGGTCATCCACCCACATTGTGCCGAACTCTCAGCCTGATCCTCCCGGTCTACTTGACTCTCGCGGACTATCAGCTCGCAGAGCAATACATCACGCGATTGTCCGATCTCTCAGCGTCCAGCTTTTTGAAGCCCTACCGTGCTGTCGCGGCCGGCCTGAGGGGACAATGGCTACTCATTCAAAATGATCTCGGCGGGGGAATTCTACTCTTGAAGAGAGCTTTGCAAGAGCTTCACGATCAACGCCATGAGATGCTGAATATGGACTTTGTCTGCGACTTGAGTGCAGGTCTTGTCGCCACCGGTAAACACGAGGAGGCGCTGAGGCTGATCGCGAACGCGCTCGAGGTCCAGCAACACGGGGGAAAATATCTGTATGTGCCGGCCTTGCTCAGGATGAAGGGGCTTGCCCTGGCCTCGAGATCGGTCGAGGGCTATGCGGAAGCAGAAAGGAGTCTGCTGTCGTCGATCGACTGGGCGAAGCGCCAATCTGCGTCCCTGTATGTGCTTAAGTCGGCAACGGATCTTGCCGAGCTCTTGCTGCTGCAAGCGCGGGTGCCTGAAGCCTATCATCACATCAGCGCGGCTTTGAACGGGACGCCAGAAGCGATGAAATCTCCGGTTCATGAGCGCGCCCGGCAGATCTTCGCTCAGCTTCAATCCGGGCCCAAGGAAGCGGATTAGCCCTAGCGATGACGTATCGCCGACGCAGGGGCGTCAACCCGCCGAAAAGCTTACTGGTGACGCCGCCGCTCCTTATGTGATCCGTTTCGGGGCAGTCGCGTACAAGTCCTCGCAGTCCCCTGCAAGCCCGATTGTACGACAGCGCGCAAGGTGCGGCAGGTGGGCTCACAGCGGGATCGCATGCCATGGGCAAGAAGGTTGCAGATATCATCGTCGAGACTTTGCAAAAGGCAGGCGTCAAGCATTGTTACGGCGTCGTCGGCGACACCCTCAATCGGATCGCGCAGTCAATCGCGGCCAGCAAGATCGAGTGGGTGCATATGAGACATGAGGAGGCCGGCGCGTTCGCCGCGCAGGCAGAAGCACAAGTGTCGGGTCACCTGACCGCGGTCGCGGGAAGTTGCGGTCCCGGGAGTCTGCATTTCATCAACGGAATATTTGAGGCCAACCGAAACCGCGCGCCCGTCATCCTGATCGCGAGCCAAATCGTCCGTGACGAATTGGGCTTCGATTTCATTCAGGAGGTCGATTTCAAGCAGGTCTACAGGGACTGCAGTGTCTTTTGCGACATGATCTATACACCGGCGCAAGCGCGCCGCAAGACGGCTATCGCTTGCCAAACCGCTTTGGCGAAACGCGGCGTCGCCGTTCTGATCGTGCCGGTGGATATTTCCGCTTCAGTCGTGCACGACGACATCCCGTATGCGCCGCACGTGGCAAAGCCGGTCGTTCGGCCGAGCGATGCCGATCTCGTGGAGATCGCCGAAATTCTCAACAATAGCGAGAAGATCGCGGTGTACGGCGGATCTGGCTGCGAGGGGGCGCACAAGGAAATCCTCGCGGTCGCCAACAAGCTGAAGGCGCCGATTGCGCATACCTCGCGTGCCAAGGATTTCCTCGAACATGACAACCCGTACAACATCGGAATGACGGGAATGCTGGGCAATGAGGCCGGCTTTCATGCCTTGCTGAACTGTGACGCATTGTTGATGTTGGGTGCGGACTTTGCGTGGCGGCAATTCTATCCTGAAAACGCAAAGATCGTGCAGGTTGATATTGACCCGACGCATCTCGGACGACGTCACCCGGTCACGAAGGGCGTTATTGGCGATGTGAAGGCGACGCTGGAAGCGCTGCTGCCCAGGCTCAGCGAGCGCAGCGACGGCTCGTTCCGAAGCGGGTATCTGGCGCGCTACGCGAAATACAAGGAATCGGAAAAGACCAAGATCGTGGCAGGCCACGACGGCAGCATTCCCGGCAGCTATCTGACAAGGGTGATCAGCGAGCATGCGCCAAAGGATGCGCTGTTCACGGCCGATGACGGCACCCCGGCCGCCTGGGCCTATCGCCACATCGAGGCCAACGGTCAGCGTCGCATTTTTGCCAGTCTTCTGCACGGGACGATGGCCAATGCCATGCCGTCGTCCATTGGACTGCAAAAAGCCGAACCCGATCGTCAGGTGATCTGTCTGGCGGGTGACGGCGGCATTGCAATGCTTTTCGGCGACCTCATGACCATCATCCAGCACGATCTGCCAATCAAGATCGTTGTCTATGACAACGGCAAGCTTGGTTTTGTAGAGATCGAGCAGAACGCCGAAGGAATGCTCGATACTTTCACGAGGCTGAAGAACCCGAATTTTGCGGGAGTCGCGCGGGCGCTGGGTTTCTGGGGCCAAACGGTATCCAAAGCTGATGAACTAGAGAGCGCGGTCAAGGACTGGCTGGCGCATCCAGGGCCCGCGCTGTTGCACGTACACGTCAATCCAATGCAATTGGTCATGCCCCCCTTTATGGCCGTCGAACCGGCGATCGGCATGGCGTTGTATTCGACCCGTGCGATCCTGCATGGCCGGGGAGGAGACGTCTGGGAAATGGTGAAAGAGAACTTCATCTGAGGGCTCGTTGAGCGGGATGATAGCGCCGTGGCTTCGCAAGGGATTCCCTCGCGCGCGCTCATCTGTTCAAATCGCGGTCGTGGGCGAAGCCGAATCTGGCAATTGCAGGAGTGATGGGCTGTGCCCGTGGCCAAGTATTTTGTGTTCATCGGAAGCGTGCTTGCTGCTCTGCTCGTGATCGTCAACTGGTGTTATTCCGCGCCTCCGGCGATTTCCGCTGATCGCCCGCAGATCGTCACGACGGCGACCATCCGGATCGAATCCGAGCGCAAACGGCCGGAAAAGATTCGAGCGAAGGTCGTGGTCGACGCGGACAGAACACGTTCTAGCAAGTCGAGCGAGTGATGGAAAATGCCAGTCCCTGTTCAACAAGCTCAGAGTGAGTTCGAGACGCCGCGGAAAGTGCAGGAGGCGGCTCCGAAGTCCGCGGCGCGCGTTCCTTCCATCATCGTTGCCATCGTCGCCCTAGCCGTCATTGCGCTCTCGCTATACTATCTCTTGCGACCGGAACCGCTGCTCGTACAAGGTGAGGTCGATGCGACCCGGCTTGATATTGCGGCGCGCGTGGACGGGCGGGTCAAGGAAATACCGGTAGAGCGCGGCCAGAATGTCCCTGCGGGGGCCGTACTTGTACGCATCGATAATCCGGAAACGCTAGCCAAACACGGACAAACGGCAGCGGCGAAGGCTGTGGCCGAAGCTCAGCTTGCCAATATCCTCGCCGGGACCCGGGCGGAAGTCGTTGCCGCCCGGAAAGCTACACTCGAGCGCGCCCAGGCGGCACAGGTACTGGCGCAAAAGACATTCGACCGCGTCCAACATTTGACCGAACAGGGCAATGCGCCGCAGGCGCGCCTCGACCAGGTCACCGACAATCTGCATGAAAGCGAACGGGCCGTCGATCAAGCCAAATCGGCGCACGACCAGGCGGTCAACGGCTACACCCGAGAGGAACGCGAAATTGCCAAGGCCAATGTCGAAAAGGCCAGCGCCGACATTCAGGCGGTGCAATCCATCGTCGATCAGATGGGCATATACGCTCCCGTGGCCGCACAAATCTATCAGCGCAATGTGGAGCCGGGCGAGTATGTGTCGCCAGGGGTGCCGCTCGTCACTCTGATCGATTTGGCCGACGTATGGATTCATTTTGATCTTCGCGAAGATCTCGTGAAGACCTTGAAAGTCGGCGATCGCTTCGACGTTCGCGTTCCGGCCCTCGCTGACCGCCGCGTCACAGTCGAGGTCAAGCTGATCGCGACCAAGGGCGAATATGCGAGCTGGCGTGCGACGCGGGCCACGGGCGATTTCGATTTGCGGACATTTTCGATCCGGGCCTATCCAGTCGCCCCCGTGCCGGAACTGCGGCCGGGAATGAGCGCCTATCTTGACTGGCGGTCGCGTCAATGACGGCCGCGCCAAAACCCGGATTCCTGCTGGTCGCAAAGCGTGAATGCCAATGGCTGCTTAGGGATCGCGTCGCGCTGATATTGATCCTCGGCGTGCCCCTGTTTGCGTTTGTCGTTCTCACCATCGTGTTCAGTCATCCGGTGATCCGTGGGCTTGGGGTATCGATCGTCGACGAGGATCGGTCAGACGCGTCGCGAGCTCTGGTGGAGTACGTCGCCGCCTCCCCGAGCCTGCACATCGTCGATCGTTCCGGCGATCTTTCGACGGCTGCGAGAGATATAAGGTCCGGCGAGGCCATCGCTGCCGTCTACATCCCAGCGAATTTCGAGCGCGACTTGAAAGCCGAGCGCCGGCCGCAAGTCGTCGGGTTCTACAACCAGCAGTTCCTGACCGCCGCGGGTATCGCATCGTCGGGCCTGAGCGATACGCTGTCCGCCGCCGCGGCGATTGCCGCTCCCGGCCACCAGGCCGCGCCCGCGCCTGCCAGCGTCGGATCTTTGGCGGGCGAGACGATTGTCCTCGTCAATCCGCAAAAAAACTACGCGCAGTTCCTGCTCCGCGCCCTGCTGCCGATGATCATTCATGTGGTGATCACGCTCGCTGCAGGCTATTCGGTGGGCTCTGAATTTCGCCGTCGGGACGCGCGGGCCTGGCTTGAAAGCGCCGGCGGTAATCCGATCGTTGCGCTCGTGGGCAAGCTGGCGCCCTTGTTTGTCATCTTTTTCCTCATCATGCTGGCAGAGTCGTTCGTTCTGGAAGGGGTCTTGCAGGTTCCCTTCAGGGGCGATGTGCCGATGATGGTCGCCGGAGGATCCCTGCTGATTGTCGCCTACCTGGCGCTGGGAGCGCTGCTGCAACTTCTGGCGGGCGATCTTGCGACCGGGCTCGGTCTTGCGGGTATCGTTGTCTCGCCGGCATTTGGTTACGCCGGAGTCGGCTTTCCGATTCTCGGAATGAATGCGTTCGCCCAAATCTGGAGCGCGATCCTGCCCCTGCGCTGGTACATGGCCGTCTTGTTGGGGCAGGCGGCCCGCGCGGTGCCCTTGCAGCATTCGGCACGCCCGTTTGTCATGCTCGCCGGGCTGACCGCGATCTATGTCGCACTCGCATGGCTTCGTATGAGCGCGCTTCAACGGCAGCAGCGATTTGCGACCGCTGTCCCCGCGGAGGGAATGGAGATCGCGGCTTCGCCGCGGGGCGTTGGCGCCGCCTTCGCGGCCGAGTGGCGGCGCGTGCTCGGCACCCGAGCAGCCTTCAGCCTGCTTTTCCTGGGGCCGTTGCTCTACGGCATTTACTATCCGCAACCCTATCTCAACCAGATCCTTCGGAAACTTCCAATCGCGGTCGTCGATAACGACATGACCGAACTCAGTCGCCGGATCGTCGAGACCCTGGATGCGAGCGGAGCATTGAGCGTTGCCGTTCGCGCTCCTACGCTTGCCGAGGCCCGGGCTGCAATCGACGACGGCGAGGCGTTCGCCGCCGTCGAAATCCCCCCCGGCACCGAACGTGACGTGCTCAAGGGTGACTCTGCTCATGTTCCAATCTATGCGGATGCCACTTACCTCTTTATGTTCAGGTCGACTGCGAGCGGCGTCTCCGCGGCCATGAGTGCATTGACGTCCGAGCTTGTCGCGCGGGGAGCGCGGTCCGACGGAAGCCTTGCCAAAGCGAAATTGGCAAGTGCGAGCCCGGCCGACGTTCTGCTGCAGCCGGTCTTCAATCCGGTGGGCGGATATGCGAGCTACATCGTTCCCGCCGCCTTTGTACTGATCTTGCAGCAGACGCTTCTGATCGGCGCGGCGATGCTGACTGGTGCCGCGCTGACGCAAGGCGCGGGAGCGTTTGCGGGCGTGTTCGGCCGCGGCATCGCTCACCTGACCCTCTACCTGCCGGCGCTCGCGCTCTATCTCATCGTGCTGCCGCGGGTCTACGGCTTTTCGACACTCGGCCATCTGACGCAGCTGTTGGCTTTGGCATCGGTATTCCTGCTGGCGACGAGCTTTCTGGGACAGGCGATAGGTGCCTGGTTCACGCGTCCGGAAAACGCGACCCTCGTCCTGCTGGCGACCAGCCTGCCACAATTCTTCACGACGGGATTCGCGTGGCCACGCGAAGCAATTCCTGCCGCAGCCACCGCACTGGCTCGCGTCCTCCCCGCGGATTTCGCGATCGATGGGCTTGTCCGCATCAACCAGCTGGGTGCCAGTATTTGGGAGGTCTCACGCGACTGGACGGGACTCTGGTGCCTGGCTCTCATCTATTTCGGGCTGGCGGTCATTTCGGCGTTTGCAGTGAAACGGAGGCAAGTACATGGGCAGGCCTGAGCGTATCGGCTTCATCGCTGTCGCGCTCGTTCTCGTTGCGGGTGGTCCGATCCATTTCGCGCGAGGCTCGGGAGCGGCGACACCGATCATTGGAATAGTTCGCGCAACCGAAGTTCGCGTGGAGCCGGAGGTGACTGGCCAGCTTGTCTCCATTGCCGTCGAGAAGGGCGTACATGTGCACGCCGGCGATATCCTGGCCAGACTTTCCGCGATCGAACTGACGGCGCAGGTTGCCCAGGCGCGTGCCGCACTTGCTGAAGCAACCGCGTCCCACAACAACACCTACGCCGGTGTACGGCGCGAACAGGTTGACTCGTTGAAGGATGAAATTGCCAAGGGGAAAGCACGCCTCGAATATTTGCAGGTTCAGCTCAGCAGAGCTGCCACGCTGGCGCATGAGAACGACGCGTCTCAGCAGGCGCTCGACCAGGCCGAAAACGATGCTGCCGGTGCCCGCGCCGATGTTGCAGAAGCGCAGGCCAATTATGATGCCGCGGTTGCCGGTCCGACCCAAGAGGAACGCGCCATCGCGGACGCGGAGGTCCAGGCCGCAGCCGCAGCCGTTGTGGTGCTTGAACGCCGCCTGGACAAGACCATTCTGCGGGCGCCCGCCGATGGTATTGTAAGCGTCATCGCGGCCGAAATCGGCGAGAACGTCCGTGCCGGTCAGCCGATCCTGATGATTGAGGAGACCGGCAAGCAATGGATGTCGTTCAATGCCCGCGAAGACGACCTCCGTGGTCTTGCAGTCGGCGAAACGGTTGACGTCGCGCACAGCAGCGGTTCTGCCGGCGCGATGAAAGGCCTGGTCACGGAGCTGCGGCCGCTCGGCGTATTTGCGACGTGGCAAGCCGAGCGGGTCATTGGCGATCACGACCGCAATACCCTGCGCTTGCGGCTTGATCCTCGAGGGGATCCGGCAGGCCTCGAGCCCGGCATGACAGTCTGGATCGAGCGCTGACAAGGTCCGTATCCCGGTCACCGCGGCGATCTTGTATCGTCGATGGGCGCGGAAGACTGCACGGGCGCACCGGGACTCGCGGTTGTCGAACAGCACGTTCTGGCGCAGGGCCTTGTCGTAGCGAAGGAGGAGGCAGACAATGGGTGAGACAACGCAAAACCTCCGCCCCGATTACGACGGCCGATTAGGAAGGGATGATAGAGCGGGTTTCCCCGCTTCCGGAACTTTGTTCCTAAGTTTTTGT
>WNGQ01002295.1_pt1 | contig 28375 bp, 15 predicted proteins | sample 5407661 | NCBI WGS metagenome assembly WNGQ01 (sample SAMN13153382, study PRJNA577476) | soil metagenome | isolation source: 60 cm soil or saprolite under Garry oak tree replicate 2 | place: USA:California | collected 2016-06-15 | reverse complement strand
TGCCGGGCAGTTGATCGAGGCCTTCAACGCGCGGCTGAGCGTTAGCGCCCAGCAAAGTCATTCGCAACTCTGCTTGGGCGATTTTGTTTTCAGCCCCGCCTCTCCGACGGAGGGGCGGGGCGCGCAAGGAAAGGACCGCCTGGGTGGGCGTTAAGAACAGGGTGTAACCGCGGCCGCGTGAGAGAAAAAGAACCGGCTCGTCAGTTTGGCCGGCATTGGGTTCAAATTGCATCGGCAGGGCGTAAAGCTGTGCGGCTGAGATGGAAGCCGTGGGCCCAGCGGGTTGGGAAAGCGGGGCGCTATTTGCTGCGGAGACGGCTGAGTGGGCGCAGGTCAGCGCAACGGCGGTCATGGTCCAGAAGGCCTTGGAACATCGAAACTGCCCGTCGCAGCCCAAAGAGCGTGCTGGTTGAGAATCGGGATGAAGGAGGTGAGGGGCAAGGGTGTTGCTGTGCGAACGGGCGGAACATGACAAGGAATGCATGGCGTGATGTCGTTTGTAGGTTTTGGGCGAGATCAAGGCACCCGCAGTCATCGGGCCCATGATAACTCGTGCGAAACCCGTAGCACAGGATCGGATCTGGCGCAAATTGAAATTTAAAAGCATGCACTGAATGCAAGAATTCCGTTTCCATCCCAGGCCGACCCAACAAGCCGCAGACAGGAAAGGCTGAAAAGCTGAAAGCTGAAAGGCTGAAAAGGCCGGAAGGTTTCAGCATTTCAGCATTTCAGTATTTCGGTATTTTATCCGATGAGCCGCCAAAGAGTGGCCGCTCGCGGATTGCTGATCACTCGCCCGGTGAGAGAGGGCCTGCTGGTTCTCTCACCGGGCCCTGTTGGTTCTCTCACCGGGCGAGCCCGCGGGTTCATTTCTCCGTTATCTCCGTTTCCGCGTGTTCAAATTTGGGGGTAAGGTCAGTGCATGAGCTCGAACCGAAAGCGCCGCTCCCGCCGAAGAGGGGCCCGAGTTGCCAAGTCCATCGGACCGCCAGCCGGCCTCGGCTCCCACCAGCCGGGCATACCAGGGGAGGAGAAAATCCATTCTTCACAGCAGGCGGATTCGGACGCGCTGCGAACTGAGGAAGGCTCGAAGTCCGTGCTGTCGGATCGAGGGCGGCAGATCGGACTGCTGATAGGGGCGGGCTTGCTGGGCCTGGTTCTGTTTGCCGCTTTGCGGTCATTTCTGAGGACCCGGTCCGAGGCCGGCAACCCTCAGGAACACCGCGCGCAGATGCCGAAGGCGACTGCTCCCAACGCGGCCATGATGCCGGCCAAGGACCTATCATCGCAGGCCGGGTTGAGCAACATAGATGCCGCCGCGCAGTCGTTGAACCTGGGTACCGAGTTGCTGGCCGAGGGGAAAATCGATGCCGCGGTCGCTCAGTACAAAGAAGCGCTACGATTGAATGAGGACGATGAGGTTGCGCACTACAACCTGGCTCTGGCACTGGCGAAACTCGGTGATCGCCACGCGGCGGAAGAGCAATATCGCGAGGCCTTGCGGATTTATCCTGATTACGCTGAGGCCCATAATAATCTGGGCAACCTGCTGGCGGCGGAGGGAAAACTCGAGGAAGCGATGACCAATCTTGAGGCGGCGGTGCGTCTTGCGCCCTCGGACGCCACGGCCCATAACAACCTGGGCAACGCGCTGGCGCGCCAGCGAAAGTTGGCGGAGGCGGTCCACTGTTTCCGCGAGGCGATTCGGCTCAAGCCGGATTATGTTGAGGCGCATTACAATCTGGGGGCCGCGCGCCTGTTGCAAGGCGACCCGGATGAAGCCATCGCGGAACTCGAAGCGGCGTTGCGGCTCAAGCCTGATTTTGAACCGGCGATCCGGGAATTGAACAAGGCCAGAAGCATCCTGAAAAACGGAAATGCTGATACGCTGAAACGCTGACACGCTGAAATGGGAGGTGTGAAATGTGAACGTTGAAAGCTCTCAGCTTTTCAGCTTTTCAGCTTTTTCAGCTTTTTATAAGACAGGCGGTTAGGCTGCTAGGAAAATATCCTAGTCAAAAATCAGGCGTCCGCCCCTATTCTCAACTCCTAAATTTGTTGTAAGGCTCATTCCAAACCAACAAGCGATGAGAATCACGTTCGGGGCGTACGACAAAATTCTTCACTGGCGCATAAATGCGGCGTTCCCAACCCCGCCGGAACGCTGCATTTATACGGCAGGAAGGTGCCCCGGAAGAAATCTGTCGTGCGCGCTCACGTTCGGAATGGCTGACAGGCGAAAATGAGAAAAACCAGAATGAGGCTGTGAACCTCACTCCTGCTGCCATCAACAACCGGCGAGTTGTTAAGCTGAGAATCGCAAGAAATGACGGTTACAGGAATCAAGTGCATTGCTCGATTTCGCTTTATATTGTAGGAAAGCCGCTGTATTCCAGTCCGTGAAAGAGCCAAGCGGCGACTAATTTATGTTTACGACGCGATCATTGCTGATGACAGGCCGCGGCCCCGCGAAAGAGCCAGGCAGCGAGCTAACAATTTTTAATGCCGCCCTCGGCTTGCCGCCGGAGGAGCGCGCCGCCTGGCTGGCGAGGGCCTGCGGGGATGATGCCGCGCTACGCGAACGCACCGAGGCGCTGCTCAGCGCCCACGCCGCCAGCGGTTCTCTTGAACACCCCGCCGTGTCCCCTGCCTTGGGTATCTCCCCGCTGCCAAACGAACGAGCGGGCGACCGCATTGGGCCCTACAAACTGCTCCAGCAAATCGGCGAAGGCGGCTGCGGCGTGGTGTATATAGCCGAGCAGGATGAGCCGGTCCGGCGCCGGGTGGCCCTCAAGGCCATCAAGCTGGGGATGGACACCAAACAAGTCATCGCCCGCTTTGAGGCCGAGCGCCAGGCTCTGGCCATGATGGACCATCCGAATATTGCCAAAGTACTGGACGCTGGAGCGACTGAGAATGGCCGGCCCTATTTCGTGATGGAACTGGTGCGGGGCGTCAAGATCACCGAGTTCTGCGACCATAATAATCTGCCCACTCGCGAGCGGTTGGAGTTGTTCCTGCAAGTTTGCCGGGCCGTTCAGCATGCGCATCAGAAGGGCATCATCCACCGCGACATCAAGCCGTCGAATATCCTGGTCACCATCAGCGACAGGGTGCCGCTGCCCAAAGTGATTGATTTCGGCATCGCCAAAGCCACCCAGGGGCGGCTCACCGACAAAACCCTATTCACCGCCTTCGAGCAGTTCATCGGCACTCCGGCCTACATGAGTCCGGAGCAAGCGGTCATGACCAGCCTGGACATTGACACCCGCAGCGACATCTACAGTTTAGGGGTGCTGCTGTATGAGTTGCTGACGGGCAAGACGCCCTTCGACAGCAAGGAACTGTTGGAAGCGGGCTTGGACGCCATGCGCCGGACGATTCAGGAGAAGGAGCCCGAGCGGCCCTCGACGAAACTGAGCACGATGGTGGAAGGGGAGCTGACCAGCACCGCCAGGCGCCGCCAAACAGAACCGCCTAAACTCATCAGTTCCGTGCGTGGGGACTTGGACTGGATTGTCATGAAGTGCCTGGAGAAGGACCGGGCGCGCAGGTATGAGACCGCGAACGGTTTGGCCCGGGACCTCCAACGGCATCTGAACCACGAACCAGTCGCTGCCCGTCCGCCTTCCACCGCTTACCGCCTGCAGAAGGCCATCCGACGGCACAAGCTGGCCTTTGCCGCGGGCGCGGCTGTGGTGGCGGCTCTCCTGGTGGGGGCCTCAGTGAGCACGTGGAAAGCGATTGAAGCCAGCCGGGCCCAGCACGAAGCCGAAAACGCGCGCGTTGCGGAGCGGCAGCAGCGCTTTGCCGCGCAGCAAGAACGCGACAGTGCATCGGCGGCACAGAGATTTGCTGAAAACGAGCGTCAGCGGGCCGACCAGGAACGGTTGACGGCGCAGCGTCAAGTTTATACCGCCGATTTGGCCCTTGCGCAGATGGCGTGGGAACAGAACCAGGTCGGACGCCTCCGGCAGTTGCTGGAACAAACCGCGGAATCTGCGGAGCGCGGGTTCGAGTGGTATTACTGGCAGAGTCAAGCGCATCTGGAGTTGAAGACACTGCGCGGGCACAATGATGGTCTTCATGGGGCGGCCATCTCGCCTGACGGCCAACGGATTGTCACCGGAAGTGATGATTGGACCGCCAAGGTCTGGGACACGGCCAGCGGCAAGGAACTGCTCACGCTCAGAGGGCACAGCGCCGGGGTCAACTCTGTCGCGTTTGCCCCGGACGGCAGACGGATTGTCACCGGCAGCGATGATGGGACGGCCAGGGTTTGGGATGCAGCCGCAGGCCGGGAACTGCTGAGCATGATGGGGCACACCAGTCCAATCCTGGGAGTGGCCTTTTCGCCAGACGGCCAGCGGATTGCCACCAGCAGCCGGGATCAGACGGCCAGGATCTGGGAGGCCTCCAGCGGCCAGGAACTGCTGACACTCAAAGGCCACAGTGGTCGGATCTGCTCTGTGTCGTTTTCGCCGGACGGCCAGCGAGTCGTCACCGGCAGCCAGGATCGGACGGCCAAGGTTTGGGAGGCCTCCAGCGGCAAAGAACTGCTGACGCTCAAGTGCAACAGCGATGGCGTCAATTGTGCGGCCTTTTCGCCGGACGGCCAGCACATTGTCACCGGCGGTGACGATCAGACTGCCGGGCTGTGGGAGGCCACCACCGGCAAGGAACTGCTCAGGCTCAGAGGGCACAGCGGTGGGGTCGCCTGTGTGGCTTTTTCCACGGATGGACAGCGGATTGTCACCGGCAGTCGGGATCAGACCGCCAAGGTGTGGGAAACGGCGAGCGGAAAGGACTTGTTCACGCTGAAAGGGCACGGCGATTCGATCGCGTCAGTGGCTTTTTCGCCTGACGGCCAGCGGATTGTGACCGCCAGCGCGGATCGGACAGCCAAGGTCTGGGAGGCCTCCGGCGAGAAGGAACTCCACAGCCTTGGAGGAAACGACGTGGACATAAAGTGCACGGCTTTTTCGCCGGACGGTCAGCGGATTGTGACGGCGATTGGGGATAAGAAGGTCAAGGTGTGGGAGGCAGCCGGCGCGGAGGAACTGATGACGCTCACAGGACACACTGCTTCCATGAATTCGTCGGACATTTCAGGGTGCTTTCAAGTCCTGAATGGTGCCTGGATCGGCACGCACGTCGCTTCGATCAGTTCGGGGGACTTTTCCCCGGACGGTAAGCGGATTGTCACCGGCAGCCAGGATGGTACTGCCAGGGTCTGGGGGACGGCCAGTGGCAACCAACTGCTCACGCTCAAAGGGTACGCCTCCGCCGTCTGGTCAGCGGCCTTTTCGCCGGACGGCCAGCGGATAGCCACCGGCAGCGCGGATCACACGGCTACGGTGTGGGAGTCGGCCACAGGCAAGGAACTGCTGACGGTCAGGGGCCACGTCGGTGGCGTCGGTTCTCTGGCCTTTTCGCCAGACGGACAGCGGCTTGTCACTGCTAGTGACGATCGGACCGCCAATGTTTGGGACGCGGCCAGCGGCAAGGAACTGCTGGCCCTGAGGGGGCACAACCACTCTCTTAGTTCGGTGGCTTTCTCCCCGGACGGCCAGCGGATTGTCACCGGCAGTCAGGATCGGACCGCAAAGGTTTGGGACGCGGCCAGCGGCAAGGAATTGCTGGCCCTCAAGGGACACAACCATTCTCTCAGTTCGGTGGCCTTCTCCCCGGACGGCCAGCGGATTGTCACCGGCAGCGATGATGGGACGGCCATAGTGTGGGAGGCGGCGACTGGCCAGGAGCTTCTGACGCTCAAAGGCCACAGCGATCGCGTCAACTCGGTCGTTTTCTCCGCCGATGGCCGGCTCATGGTCACCAGCAGCCGGGATAACACCGCCAGGATGTGGGAGACGGCTTCAGTGGAGCAGGTGGCGAACCGGCACAGGCAAGAGCAAGCCGCCGAGCAGGACCTGGCCGAACATGAGCGCGAGAGGGTTGCCGCTTCAGAATGGGACCGTGTCCAGAGCGGGCACGACCCGGGTGCGATCAAGCAGTGGCTGGTGGTTTTGCCGTTCCCCTTTGATGGCCGGGACGGCAGTCGCGCATTGCAGGATGAGCAGGTGGCGCAGGAAAGCCAGCTCCGCCCGCATGTCGGACAACGGATGAGGATCGGTGGGGACGAGCTGGCCTGGCAGGCGGTGCAACTGGAGGATTACAAGATGGATTTTCGACGGCTGGCAGGCCGCGAGCGGACGGAGTGGTGTGTGGCGTACGCGGTTGCTTATATCCAGAGTGAAGCCTCTCAGAACGGAGTATTGCTCAAGGTCGGCAGCGATGATCAGAGCAAGGTCTATCTCAACGGCAGATTGGTCTATCAATGCATGGAACCCCGAGGCTATCGCGTGGATCAAGACGTAGTGGCGGGCCTGGAGTTGAAAGCTGGGCTGAATGTGCTGGTGTTCAAGGTGGTGAACGAACTCATGGGTTGGCAGGGATCGGTGCGCCTCACTGACTGCGACGGCAAGCCTTTGCCAGGGATCAAGGTAGCCCTGGATCAAAGTGTCGCGAAGTCACGATAAGTCGCATTCGAGAAACGGCCTCCGCAAAATGCCAGGTTAGCATGTCTCCAGTTTCTCAAGAAGTTCGAGATAGAGCACGACAAGCGCTACATATTCAAACCGCAGGAGGAGAAATAATCGGGTTAATCGGCTCAAGAAATCTGAACAGCCGAAGGCGCCTCAAGCTCCGGAATGATCAAAGAGGGCGAGCAGTTCAGCGAAAACCAAGAACCCTGAGCCGCCGAAGGCGCCTCAAGCTCCGGTAGGAGCGCCATGTCTATAGCAAGCACAGCCTCAGAACTCAGCCAAGCTCCGTAGGAGCGGCACCTTTCGATTGATGAGGGGCGTACCGACCGGCCCTGTGCGACCAAGAAAAATGCCGCTCCTACGGAGCTTGATGGCCTCTCAAGGGGACGGTTACTATAGACATGGCGCTCCTGACGGAGCTTTCCTGCTGGCGCTCCCAACGGAGCTTTGCTGCTGGCGCTCCGAAATTCGGCTTACAAAAATTGGAAACCGTTGAATTCAAACGCAAGCGTCGTGGGTAATGACAAGAGCTATACACGGCGTTAATTCGAGGAATTCGCGTTTCTTGAACGCTCCCTGGCAGTAAAGACCGCGCGCCGAAGCATTTTGTCCCGCTCCATCTCCACCCGATCGGCGGGCCTGTTTCTTGACGCAAGCGCAACGGCAGGCTTTGCTTTTTCTCAAAGCTTAAGAAAATTTCTTAGCTGGACCCATCCGTAATCTTAAAACGAAAGCGAGATTCTCCCAATTGTGGTTCGCACCGATTCGATTATGTTGACGCTGATAAAATAGCTCGATGTTTCCAATCCCGGCGGAGAATCGTTTGTACAGTTGGTCCCGGAGAATGTCGCAGTCCTCATCGCAAAGGCTGTGCCACCTCGGGGCTTAAGTTCGGTCTCCCCCCTTGAGGGTGCGTCGTTTGCACCCCAAGGCAAAAGGATTGGGCTGCAAACTGATACCAGTGGAGTGATTGGCTGGTGGTGAAGTATTAAGGGTCAACTGCAATTGGAACATGTGTCGGAAGTTAGACCAACCAGGCCAATCCGCGCGATCTGACCGGCTTGATTTCGGAGTGACATCTCCCATTTACCACTGTGCTGCTTTTCTGAAGGACCCTGCACCCCAACCACAATTAGCGAAAGAAAATCATTAAGAAAGGAGGTGAGACAAGATGAAAGAAGAAATCAAACTCGATGTTGAATTACTCGAAGAACGCATCGCTCCCGATGCTACCGGTTCGCTCGGCTATGAAGGCCAGCCCGGTAATCAGGGCAACGGACTGGGTGGCTACGAAGGCCAGCCCGGCAACCAAGGCGGTGGCAACCACCATCCATAATGCCGCAGCTTGAGCCAACAGGGCCACGGCTCACACCCGTGGCCCTTATTGATCGTACTTTGAATACCCAAAATACAGGAAGGGGGAGAATAACGATGCAAGAAGAGATCCTTCTTAGCGTGTATGTGGCCCGACCTTGCCCAAAGCAAGAGCCTGCCGCTGGGGAATCGCGCCAGGCATCGAATCAAAGCTCAACCTGCCTGTTTACCGCATGCCCACAGCACAACCCAGGCTGCGCCGCGATTTAATAATCAGTCGCCAGGAATTGCCTGGCGGCGTGGTCTATGTGGTCAAGGATCCGACCGTCGGGCGCTTCGTCCGTTTCAAAGAGCCCGATTACTTCATCGCACAACAATTCGACGGCGCAACGTCGCTCGAAGAAGTTCGCCGCCGCGGTGAAGAGCAATTCGGCGCTTCGCTCACCGCGTCAACTCTCGAGCAGTTTGCCGGCAAATTGCGGAACCTCGGATTGCTTGACCCGGAGCCGGCACAGCAAGATCAAGCAGGTGCGCCTTCCCACCCCCGGGCCAGGGTTGGTGGGAATATTTTTTATCTCCGCTTCAAACTGTTCGATCCGGATCAATTCCTCGAGGGTATCGTTCCCAGGTTGCGCTTTGTTTTCACCAGGCAGTTTGCGTGGTTTTCCTTAGCGGTGATTTTGTTCGCCGCCGGTGTCACAGTCGTCAGTTGGCAGGAAATTCATCTCAGTCTGCCACGACTCTATCGGCCAGGTAGCCTGGCGCTGGCCTGGGTAACTCTTATCAGCATTGTAGTCGGCCACGAGTTCTCCCACGGACTGACCTGCAAACGCTTTGGCGGAAAAGTTCACGAGATCGGCCTGTTGCTCATTTACCTGCAACCGGCCATGTATTGCAACATCAGCGATGCGTGGCTGTTTCCGGAATTGCGACCACGCTCGGCATCAAAACCCTCTTCAACCTCAACCCGCTGATAAAACTCGACGGCTATTATTTGTTGAGCGATTACCTCGAAATCCCCAACCTCCGCAAGAACGCCTACCAGCACATCGGCTCTTGTCTGGGCCGGGTCGTACGGCTGCGCCGGAATTTCATAAGCCGCGAGGACGCACGGGAACGCCGTATCTACTGGCTTTATGGCCTTCTGGCCGGCGCCTATTCGGCATGGCTCATCGGTTTCATCCTTCTGGCGCTCGGCGGTTATCTGACTCGCCGCTATCAAGGCTGGGGGGCCTTCTCTTTCGCCGTCCTGGTCGGCTTCATCTTCCATAGTCCGCTCAGAAAAACCGGGCGCATGCTGGCTTCGCTTTTGACCGGCAGCCAAGCTATGATTGAGCGAATGAAACGCCTCGCCCGGCCGGTTGTCGTTCTAGCGATTGCGGCGGCGTGCCTCTATTTCATCAAGGCCCAGTTCAAAGTGTCCGGTGAATTCACCATCCTGCCCATCCACAACGCCGATGTCCGCGCTGAAGTCGAAGGCATCGTCGAAGAAATCTTTCGCGACGAAGGTGATGTGGTCAACGCCGGCGATCTCATCGCCCGCTTGTCCGACCGCGATTACCGAGCCGAGCTGGAGAAGGTCAAAGCCGAGATTGCGGAGAAAGATGCCAAACTCAAGATGCTCAAAACCGGCGCCAGGGCCGAGGAGATCGAACTGGCCAGAACCACCGTGGCCAAAGGCCGGGAACGAGTCAAGTACGCCCAAATTCTCCTCGAAATGGAAAAGTCACTCTACGAGGACAAGCTCTCCTCAAAAAAAGACTTCGAAACCGCCGCCGAGACCGCCGCGTTGCGGGCCAGTGAGCTCCAAGAGAGCGAAGGCACCCTCAAGCTTTTGCTGGCGGGGGCGCGCCCGGAGGAAATCGAGGCAACGGAGGCTGAGCTGAGCCGGTTGGCTTCGCAGCAGAGATACCTTCAAGACCAGTTGCAACGTCTGCGCATCGTCAGTCCCATCGCAGGCATCGTCACCACTCACCGCTTGAAGGAGAGGCTGGGGACCAACCTGAAAAAAGGCGAACTGCTGGCCGAAGTTCATCAGGTGAAAACCGTCACCGCCGAGATCGCCGTCCCGGAAAAGGAAATCTCCGAGATCCAGGTGGGCCAGCCGGTGGTGCTGAAAGCCCGCGCCTATCTCGATCAGAGCTTCAAAGGAAAGGTGGTTTCCATTTCTCCCGTCGGCTCGCAGCCGGCCAATGGCCTGCCCCAGCGAAATTTCCTCGTCGTCACCGAGCTGGATAATTCCAATCGGGCGCTCCGGCCCGAGATGACCGGCAACGCCAAAATTTCCTGCGGCACCCGCCGCCTCTACCAGATTGTCTTCCGCCGCCTGATAAGATTCATCCGAGTGGAATTCTGGTCGTGGTGGTGAGTACTGACAAAGCGCCAAGCGGGAAGCGGAAAGCGCGAGGCGGTAGGCGGAAAGCGCGAGGAGCGGGGTGCAGGGCGCAAGGCGCAAGGCGCTTTCCGCCTTGCGCTTACCTGGCTGCTCCTGCCACCACTAAACGATAACCCATGACCTCAACCGATCAAAAACCGCCCGCCAGCCCACAGCCCGACGCGCCGGGGCGAGTCAAAGTCGGCATCGTGCCGATCTTCTCGACCTGGATTTACCAGTGCGAAAACGGCCCGATACACTTGAACGCCAACCTGGAACAGCTTGCCCACAGGCTGATGCAGGACGGAAAAAATGCCACGCGCCGCACTAACTACGGCGGCTGGCATTACGCCTTCGATCTGTTTGAGCTCCAGGAGCCGGTCATCCTTGAGTTTCGCAGCCAGATAGAGCAGCACGTCCACGCCTTCCTCAACCATTTCCGTCCCGATGCGCGCAAGAAGAAGGACCAATTCCGGCTGCGCGGCTGGCTCAATGTGAACCGGGCCGGCGACTTCAACACCCTGCATTCGCACCCCGGCTGTTTTCTCTCGGCCACTTACTATGTCAAGGTGCCGCCGGACATGAAAGGCGGTGAGATTTACTTCCGCGATCCGCGCGGCCCGGCCGTCGCCATGTACGAAACTCCGGCCATTGAACTGCCCTGGATCGGCTCGGGCATCGGTATCCCCTTTGCTCCGGCGACGGGCAAACTGTTGCTTTTCCCCTCTTGGCTGGAGCATCGAGTCGAACCATTCGACGGCTCCGGCGAACGCATTTCGATCGCGTTCAATGCTTCCAACCCGTAGCCTGAAAAGCTGAAAGGCTGAAATTTCACCCACGGGAGTCAGCCCCCAGTTTCAGCTTTTCAGCTTTTCAGCATTTCAGCCTTTCAACCGGCGGGACTACGGGACTACGAGACCACGGGACTACGGGACTGCGGGACTACGGGACTACGAGACTACAGGACTACGGGCCTCTGACTTCTGACCTCAGACCTCTGACTTCTCCATCGTCAAAAATGTTTGGGTTGGCTGATCCTTTTTCTTCTCAAATTACGCTTTATGAGGTAAGAGCCGTCTTGTCACGAGCCATGAAAGAGCCGAACCGCGAAGAGACCATTTTTGCTGCCGCGCTGGCTTTGCCGCCGGGGGAACGGGCCACGTGCCTCGACCAGGCTTGCGGTGGTGACGCCGAACTGCGTCGGCGAGTCGAAGTATTACTTAGCGCCCACGCCGCCAGCGAATTCCTTGAAGCACCTGCCGCGCCTGTTGCCATGCCCACGCTGCGTATCTCCCCGCCGCTAAACGAACAAGCGGGCGACCGCATTGGCCGCTACAAACTGCTCCAGCAAATCGGCGAAGGCGGCTGCGGCATTGTCTATATGGCCGAGCAGGATGAACCGGTCCGGCGCCGTGTGGCCCTCAAGGTCATCAAGCTGGGGATGGACACCAAACAGGTCATCGCCCGCTTCGAAGCCGAGCGCCAGGCCCTGGCGCTGATGGACCATCCGAACATCGCGAAGGTGTTGGACGCGGGCGCTGCTGAGAATGGCCGGCCCTATTTCGTCATGGAATTGGTCCGCGGCATCAAAATCACCGAGTACTGCGACCACAACAAATTGCCCAATCGCGAGCGGCTGGATCTGTTCATGCAGGTCTGCCGGGCCATTCAGCACGCGCATCAGAAGGGAATCATCCATCGCGACATCAAGCCTTCGAATATCCTGGTCACGATCAACGACGGGGTGTCCGTGCCCAAAGTGATTGATTTCGGCATCGCCAAAGCCACCCAGGGCCGGCTCACCGACAAGACCCTGTTCACCGCCTTCGAGCAGTTCATCGGCACTCCGGCTTACATGAGTCCAGAGCAAGCGGTGATGACCAGCCTGGACATTGATACCCGCAGCGACATCTACAGTTTAGGGGTGCTGTTGTATGAGCTGCTGACGGGCAAGACGCCCTTCGACAGCAAGGAACTGTTGGAAGCGGGTCTGGACGAGATGCGCCGGACGATTCAGGAGCAGGAGCCCGAGCGGCCCTCGACGAAACTGAGCACGATGGTGGAAGGGGAGCTGACCATCACTGCCAAACGCCATCATACCGAGCCGCCCAAACTGATCAGCTCGGTGCGGGGGGACTTGGACTGGATTGTCATGAAATGCCTGGAGAAGGACCGGGCGCGCCGCTATGAGACCGTGAACGGTTTGGCCAGGGACCTCCAGCGGCATCTGGACCAGGAGCCGGTGAGGGCCTGCCCGCCGAGCAATGTTTATCGGTTCCAGAAACTGGTTCGGCGGAACAAGCTGGCCTTCGGCGCCGGGGCCGTGATAGCGGCGACGCTGGTGCTGGGAGTCGTGGTGAGCACCTGGCAGGCGATCTCGGCCACACGCGCGCGGGCCATCGCGCTGGAAGCAGCGAGACAGGCCCAGTTGGCGCGAAGCGCCGAAGCTGAGCAACGGCGAAGAGCGACCCAGGCTCGCGACGAAGCACAGAACCAGGAGATTCGGGCGCGGCGCAACGCTTACCTCGCCAACGTGGCTTTGGCCTACGAAGCATTGCAGAAGGGACACCTGGGCCGCGCTCGCGAACTACAACAAAAAGCAGCGGATGCCGCCGCAGTCGTCGAGCCGGCTGCCTCCCGCGAGGGTCAAAAGGCCAAGGATCTGCGGGGTTGGGAATGGCGTTACCTGTGGTCTCAGACTCGCGGTGACGACCTCTTCATCTTGGGCCGCCACGAGCCGATGGCTCAAGTGGCCCTTTGGATGCCCGACGGCGTTCGCGCGGTCTCGTGCGGAAAGGACGGTTTGGTGAAATTTTGGAACGTGGATGAGCGGCGCTTGCTCAACCAACTGAGCTTTCCTGATCGGCCGAATGGTCTGGCTCTGTCGCCGGACGGCACGCGGCTCGTCGTCGGTCTCGAAGACGGACGGATTTCACTGTGGGATGCCACGAGCCTTCAAACCATCTGGCAGGTCAAGCTTCCGCATCTGATCGGGCACATCGCCTATTCCCCCGATGGCAAAATGATCGCGGTCGCAGGCGGCGACAAAATCTCCGTGGTCTGGGCCAGGGATGGCAGCTTGCGACATAGTGTAAACGATACCAACATAGTTACCTGGAAAGTAGGATTAGCATTTTCACCCGATTCACGGTCGCTCGCTTTCGGCGTGCCGTGGCGTCCCGAAGTCCGAGTCCTGGACTTGCAAGAAGGAACAGAGCAACAGCTCCCCATGCCTGAAGGCAGGGGTGTTTTGACGTTAGCTTTCTCGCCCGATGGACGTAAACTGGTTAGCGGTGATCCTAGCGCGATACTCACAATTTGGGACTGGCCAGCCAGGCGAATAAACCGCGTGCTTCGCTCGCACCGCCAGCAGGTCATCTGCGTGGCGTTCTCACCTGACGGTACCAGGATGGCAAGCGCTGGCGCGGATCAGAGTATCAAGCTGTGGGACACCCGCACCTGGGCCGAGACCTGCTCACTCCGCGGTCACGACTTCGAAATCTGGTCAGTCGCCTTTTCACCGGATGGCAAGCGGCTCATTTCTTCAGCCAAGGATGACACGGTCCGCATCTGGCCGACAGAGCCCTCGACGAAACGGCTGGAGGTGTTGCTTCCTGCAGGTTTCGGACTATCAAAGGCCGGAACTAACTCGTCGCTTGTGTTTTTGAATGGATTGACAGGCGAATTCATGCTGGGCGGCCTTTTCACTGGTGAGATTATCCAGCAAGGTGCGCTTGACCCGTGCTTGCTGAAAGGGGCTTCGGCCGCGAAGTTCATGTCGAACCAAATCGTCATTGGGTTTCGAGACGGACACGTTGAGCTCTGCGACCTGCCGTCACAGGCCAGAATATGGTCGATCACAAACCACACCCGAGCGGTGACTCGAATAGCCGGCTCGGCCAGGAGCGGCAAAATCGCTGTGGCCTACGAGGATGGCCGCATCGATCTGCTGCGCCGAGACACGGGAGACACAGGGCGAAGACTTCAGATGGATCCGCTACGATCGGAGTTGATGCTTGAGCTTGATCGCGAGGGAAAGCGCCTCTTAGCAGCGCAATTGGATGTAGGTAGCACGGAACTACCGGTCTGGAATCTGGAGAGCGGACAAGTAAAGCGGCTCCGGCTTAAACACCGTGAAGGTCTGCGAAGTGCAACGATCTCCGAGGACGGGGAGTGGATCGTTACCACCAGCTTCGATGCGTTTGCCAGCCTGTGGGAAGTCGATTCCGGTCGCGAACTGGCGCGGTTTACCGGGCAGTTCATCGGTTTTGCTAGTGCCGCAATTTCGCCGGACAAAACCCGCATAGCCCTGACCAGCAACGGCACCGGCGAACTATCGGTGTGGGATCCGGCAAACGAACAGCAGTTGGTAAGCTTCCCAGACCAAGAGACAGACAGTATCGTCTGCGCATGGGATCCGAGCTCCGACAATATAGTAACTCTAGTAACCGATGTTGGATCCAAACTCCACTTCTGGCACGCCCCGTCGTGGGCGGAGATAGAAGGGGCGCAGAACGGGCGGGCTGTCCAAGCCGCTGCGTGGAAGGTAGCGCCCGATAAGTGGCTTCGCAAAGCAGCCGAAAGCGGGTCTGCTGAGAGTTTGAATGACCTCGCATGGCTTTTGGCTACCTGCGATGATCCGAAGGTACGAAACGGAGCCGACGCTGTAAAATTTGCCGAACAGGCAGTCGCAAAGACAGATCGAAAAAATCCCATGATCCTGGACACTTTAGCCGCTGCCTACGCTGAGGCCGGCCAGTTTGACCAGGCGGTCAATGCTCAAAAGGAAGCCATTGCTCTCTTGCAAAATGAGGAACAGAAGAAAGATTTTGCCACCCGTCTAAAACTCTACGAGTCGAGTACTCCTTATCGCGAGCATTAGGCGATGGGCAACGTCACCCGCATCCTCGGCGCTATTGGCCAGGGCGATGCCCAGGCGGCGGCCAGCGGCGCGTCGAACTGGAAGATGTAGATCTTGGTTGAGAAGGCGCTGCCAAATGCGGCTGGGTCTATAGGAACCAACAGGAGGAAACCAAGCTAACAGAGGGGGAGGAAGAATCAGTGCCGGTTCTTCGTTGGCTGTTGTCGCTGCAACCACAGATTTCACGGCGCGGCACAGCCGTAACCGAACCTCGCGAAGCGCATGAAAGTGCGTGGAGCTTGCTCCCGCTTTGGGGCGAGGTGGGTGGCCCGAAAGCGCCAGCAAGCTGGCCGCACTCCACACGCTTCGCGAGGTTCGCCCGCCGAGCGGCACAGCCGGTCCGAACCGTGATTCTTTCTTCTGCCTGATCCCTTTCCCCCCGAAATCTCGCGTTATGAGATGAAGTCATTATCAGCAAGCAAACCATCACCAACCATCAACCAATGCAGGCGACAAGCCGCCTGCAACAGAAAGGAAAAAGTATATGCAAAAAGTAAATCTCAATAGCGTGGACGATGGCGCCACGCGACGTTCCAAAACATCACAACGGGCGTTAGCCCAAACAATTCACAGGCAGCGGGCCCTGGCCAGTTGCTTCAAGCTGCGATCACGGGTCTGTCGAACATGCGGCTTGGGGCTGCTGACTGCGGTGGGCCTGGGCCTGGCCCCAAGCGGCGTATTGGCCGCCGGGCCGGCCTACGAGTTCCATGTTGTTGCCTACCTGGGCGATGCGGCGCCGGGCGGCGGGGTTTTCAACAACGACTTCGAGCCGACTGCGCTCAACAATCGCGGCCAGCTTGCGTTCACCGCCGAACCGGATCCAACCAACGGAGAGGCGATCTTCATCGCCGACAATAACGGACTGACTCAGATCGCCCGCTATGGCCAGGCCGCACCGGGCGGCGGGACTTTCGGGCAGACTGAGTTTGGCGAAATCGGCATAAATGACTCTGGCGATTTGGCTTTTGGTTTCGCTGTGGGAGATGTGGGCAACATCTTCCGCTGGTCGCATGCGCATCAGGCCCTCAGCGCGGTAATCGTTCCGGACCTGACGCCGGCGCCCGATGGCAGCGGAGTCTTAGTAGGGTCATACGGCAATACCAGCATCAATAACCAGGGGGCCATTGCGTTCATCGGCAACGTTACCAACCCCCCTCCCGCGACGTTCAAGTTCGTCCCCTACCGCTCGGGTGTATTTGTCGCCGACCGGCTTGGCGGCATCAGCACGGTGGCCCAGCCGGGTGACGCCGCGCCGGGCGGAGGCACCTTTATTTCGGCCGGAGCCATGTATGCCACCGCTTTCGGCTTTCTCTTCTTCACTATCGCCCCGGGCCCGTCCATTAACGACGGCGGTGACGTGGCCTTTGGCGGACAGGTCGTCCCCGGCACCAATCTGTTCAACGACACCTTTGGCGTCTATGTGCGGCGATTCGCCACTGGGTCAATGGAACAGGTCCCGCTGCCGCTGGGCGTCACCCCTGGCGTGGCCTCGAGCATCTCGATCAACAACCACGGCGAGGTCGCCTTCGGGGTGAACAGCGGCGATCCGGGGAATTACGCCTTCGGGAGCGGACTGGGCGTCGTGTGTCTCAACCGTGGTGGGAGTACGGTGGCAATCATCGCCCTTAAGGACGCCGCGCCGGGAGGCGGGCACTTCAGCACGCTGGGTTACGAAGTGCGGCTCAACAATCGCGGGGACCTGGCCTTCACAGGCCAGACCGACACCCACGACGAGGCCGTGTACGTCTATCAGGGCGCCACGGGAGAGTTGCAGCGGATGGGCGGGATCGGCACTGCCATTCCTGGCGCGGGGGTAATCGTGGACCTGAATCAGTCCGGCCGGCTTGCAGGCTATACCGCGTTCAACGATCACGGGCAGATCGCCTTGGTTGCCAACGTCACCGACGGCACAACCATCCGCCGCGCGTTGCTGCTGGCGACACCGAGTAACGGGGTTAATTGATGACCAGCGCCTCTCCCCGCTGCCTCTCCATCGGATGCAGAGGGGCAGGGGGAGAGGTGCATAGGAATAATTCCTACGCAAAAATCAGGGTGCGCCCCGATGGTCGGCGGACGGTCTTCTGCGCTATAACTTAGTCAATGAATTCAGAAGACATGGCGAAAGCGCCTTTAATCAAACAAGAAACCCTATATATATAGACCCTATGAACATTGATCGAGCAGATTCCAGCGCGCGGAAACCAGAGGCAGACTCGCTTTTAGCCACCGGCGCCAACAGAAACGAAGGTGACGCGCCCAATGGGCCCCCGACGAGGTCGGGCGCGCCAACTTTGAGTCGCCGTTCCTTCGTCAAGCAAGTGCTGGCCGCTGGCGCAACGGCCAACGCGGTTGTGTTGTCGTCGGGCGTAGGGGTATCGGAAGCCAAAGCTGCTCCCGGCGCAATACCAGCGCCAGCCCTTGCCGCCCAACGCCGACAAAACGCCTATGGCATCCGTCAGCAGGCCGCACTGTACCAGTTCAGCCAGCCGGTTGTGACCCATCCCGACAATGGCGACGAGGACTTATACCCCACCAAAATCGGCAACTTCACCAAGGGCCTTCCCCATAACCAGCTTGGAGAAGTGGACCTGAACGCGTACAACGCCCTGCTGACGGCGCTTTCGAGCGGCCGCAAAGAGGACTTTGAAGCTGTCCCGCTGGGGTTGGGCGCCAGGCTGAGCAACCCCCAGGCTGGGCTAGCCTTCGATCTGGAGGGGCCGGACTCGCACGCGCTGTCCCAGGCGCCGGCTCCGGCGCTGGCGAGTGGCCAGGCGGCCTCTGACGCGGCGGAGTTATATTGGATGGCGCTGGCCCGCGACCTGCATTTCGAGGATTTTGGCGCCAGCCCAATCATCGCTGTGGCGGGGGCGGACCTTTCCCGCTTCAGTGATTTTCGCGGGCCCAAGACCGGCGGCCAGGTCACGCCCGACACCATCTTTCGCGGCAACACGCCCGGCGATTTAATCGGACCGTATCTCTCGCAGTTTCTGTGGCTCGACATCCCGCAAGGCACGATGTCGGTGCCGCAGCAGATGTACACCCGGTTGCCCGGCGCCGCCTATTTGACCGACTACGACGAATGGCTGGCGATCCAGAATGGGTTCATCCCGCCGCCTTACCAGATGGACCCAATCCCGCGCTACATCCGCAACCTGCGGGACCTGGGTGAATGGGCGCACATGGACGCGCTCTACCAGGCCTATCACCAGGCGAGCCTGATTCTGCTGGGGATGGTCGCCGTTCCTGGCCAGCGCGACTGGTATCATGGCGGCAGCGCGCCCTTCAGCGCAGGCAATCCCTATGGGTCATTGAGCCACACGAGCGGCTTCGCTACCTTCGGCGGGCCGCACCTGCTGAGCCTGGTAACCGAAGTCGCGACGCGGGCATTGAAAGCCGTGTGGTACCAGAAATGGTTTGTGCATCGGCGGCTCCGTCCGGAGGCGTTGGGCGGGCTGGTGCATCAGACCATAACTGGCGCGGCCCAGCGTCCGATCCACCCCGACTTGCTCAACTCTGCAGCCCTGAGCGCGGTTTATTCCAGCTACGGTTCCTACCTGTTGCCCATCGCCGTTCCCGAAGGGTCGCCCACGCACCCGTCCTACGGCGCGGGCCATGCCACGGTGGCGGGCGCGTGTGTGACGATTCTCAAGGCCTGGTTCGAGCAGTCCACAGTGATCCCGCATCCGGTCGTGCCGAGCGCCGATGGCACCGCGCTGCTGCCCTACAACGGCCCGCCGCTGACCGTTGGCAACGAGCTGAACAAACTGGCGGCCAACGTGGCCCAAGGCCGCAACGCGCTGGGCATTCACTACCGCAGCGATTACTGGGAGTCCCTCAAGTTGGGAGAGACGGTCGCCCTGGGAATATTACAAGACCAGAAGAACACTTTCGAGGAAGTGGCCGCGTGGACGATCACTAAATTCGACGGCACGACGGCGACGATCTGATTTCGTATTTAGGCTTCGAGCAGCAGCACAAAAGCCGACCCGAAGCCGAAAGTAACTAGACAAACCATAAGCCAATCCAGGCACAAAACGCCTGACACCCGCCTTCGCTTCGCTACGGCGCGGCGAGCAGAAAGGAAAACCATGAAATCCACGAATACCAACCTCACCACAAATCCCCGGAAACTCGCGGCGCTCTGCGGCAGCGCGCTCATCCTTGTTTCGCTCGCGACCCAGGCCATCGCCTCCCAGCGGCCCCTCAGTGACTTCGTTTCCAGGCAAGGCAGCTATTGCCTGGTGATGAACCCGGATGGCTCGCCGAATTGCCAGACCAGTCACTACGGCGCGGGCGCCGGGTGCTTCTTGTTTCTACCTCCCACCCCAAACTTCACCGGCTGGTCTGATCCGAACGCGCAGCTTTCCGCATCGGTAGATTACGCCGGCTTGATGGATCAGACGCTCCAGACCATGACCGGTGGCGCAAAATCTCTGGGAACGAGTTTTAGCGGAATGGTAAGCGAGCGTCCTCAAGCGGATGGGACTGCCGAGGTGACCGTGATTCTCGATACTCACAATGCGCTGACCTGGGTTGTTCAGGGTTTTGATTACGCCGCTGATCCTTTGGTGTTCGGCCATCGCGTGCAGGACGTGGCTTCGGGCGCAACCCCCGCGTTGGGTGATTCGCACCTCAAGATTGTGTTCAATAATTCCCGGCCTGGTGCTCTTTTGCCGGATGTGGAGGAGTTGTTCTTCTGCCGCCTCCAGGACGTGAAGTTTGCGTCATTCGAGGTGCGCGCGGCCGGCACGCTGGGGCCTGCTTCGGGCCAGCCGGACGGCACCCCGGGGTTCATGCAAACAACCCAAACTGGTGTGATCGGAGCTGCCTTTCGAAACAACTTCAATGGCAGGCTTTACGACGCTTTTCCAGCCGAGCACATCCGGGTTCACGCTGCGGGGCAATAGGCTGCGGATGTTCGGTGATTTCACAGACATGACACATTCCCTGTCGTCGCTTCAGCCAAGTCCACTGGCTACTCAAACAACAATCAAAACCGAAACAACCAACATCAAAAATTGATGCACCGGCGCGCGGACATTCCTGTCCGCAGCACCGCCCATCAAACTATAATAACCAACATCAACCATTCATGGCCCTGTAGCAGAGCGGGCGCTCTTCAAGGCCAACCTCGGAAGAAAGAACAACCTATGCACCTCCCAAAACTCGAACCTCGGTCCCGACGTTTCGCCCGGCATAGCCTGGCCTGCTCAGCCTGGCTCGGCGCGTTGCTGTCGTTTTCTTCATCGCTGACAACCACACAGGCCGACCCGCTGGACGTGTGGCACACGCGGACCTCAGGCGTCACCAATGTCCTGAATGCAGATGGTTACGGCAATGGCGCCTATGTCGCGGTTGGAAATGAAGGCACGATTGTGACCTCCTCGGATGGGCTGGCCTGGACGCGCCGCAGTTCAGGAACCACTAGTTCCCTTAACAGCATGGTCATTGTCAACGGCCTATTTGTGGTCGTGGGCGAGGGCGGGGTCATCTTGACCTCGACCAATGGCCAGAGCTGGACCCGGCGCAGTTCGGGGACCACCGATTTTCTTTATGATGTCAATTTCGGCAACGGCAAGTTCATCGCCATCAGTGACACCGGCACAGTGGTCAGCTCCACCAACGGAGTCACTTGGAGCAGTAGCAGCGGCGGCCCGCAGGACGCTTACGGGGTCGCCTATGGCAACAGCAAGTTCGTGGCTGTGGGTGGTGTGTATAGCTGTCCCTTTTTTTGTTACTATTATAGCGTCACCTATGCGTCGGCTGATGGGGTGACCTGGGCCCAATCAACTCCGGGACCGAGCTACCTGTTGAGCGACGTGGCGTTCGGCAACGGCAAGTTCGTCGCCGTAGGTGACGGCGGAACCATTCTGACCTCAATCAACGGCACGAGCTGGAGTCTGCCGGTCTCCGGTGCCAGCGAAGTCCTTTGGAATGTGGCGTTCGGCAACGGCACGTTTGTGGTTGTTGGCGGTCAGCAGGGTGGCATTTTTTCTTCTACGAACGCGGTCACTTGGACAAACCGTAATTCCGGGACCGGCAACGGCTTATTCAACGTCGCCTACGCCAATGGCACCTTCCTTGCGGTCGGACTAAACGGCACGATCCGGCAATCGGATCCTGTCGTCCCGCCGCCCCGACTGGCGATCTCGGTCGCCGGCAGCAGCCTTAGGTTTTCCTGGCCGCTCGCGGCAGGAGCTTTCTCTTTGCAAGAGGCAGATAATCTTTCCACTCCGGCCTGGTCTCCTACGCCCAACCAGATGGCGACCAATGTAGGGGATCAGACGATTGTGACCGTGGCTGTCCCCACCGCGAACAGGTTTTATCGGCTGGTCCGATAGCAATAATCAGAAGGATAAGCAACTGACAGAATCATGGCAGGACAGAATCATTTATGCTGGTCAATGGTCTCAGGCCGGCGTGGTCTGTTCGCTCGGAGCTACGGCGCGCCGACAGCCTTCTAGCGCCAAGCGGTAAGCGCCTTGCGCTTTGCGCCCTGCACCCCGCGCCTCGCGCTTTCCGCCTTGCGCTTTGCGCCTGCGGTCCTGTGGCCCTGCTCCTTCAGGTTTATAATTCTGTCCGGTCATGATTCTGTTGGCTCCCATCTTTTGAAATCGTGGCAGACCCGCCACATGCCGGTTCAACCTGGTCTTTGACGAAGCTCTGCTGACTGACGCGGATCCGCCGCGGACATGATCACCCAGCTTGCGGCGTTCGCACAACTCTTCCGCCAAGGAGATTAGCGCGAACTGACGTTCGCGGCCACCAGTCCGTAGCCGCCAACGTCAGTCGGCGCTAATATCTCTTCTCTCTTTCAGGCCCGCAGGTTCCATCTTCCATCTTCCCTCTTCCCTCTCCCCTCTTCCATCTCCCATCTCCCGTGCCATCCGTGGTTAAATTCTTTCTCTTCCCTGATCCCTTTCTTGGCGAAATCTCGCTTTATGAGGTGAAGCTGTTAACTGCAAACAAAAATCATAAATATGAAAACAAAACACCTGTTGTCAGTCGGCCTCGCCGGCACACTCGCACTCATCACCCAAACGAACTTCGCCCAAACCTGGCAGATGGTGGATGACTTCCAGTATGTCGCGGGTCAAGCCGCGGTGAACTTCGGCCTGGCGGTGGCGCCGTCTGGGGCTCTGTTTGCCTCCGGCTTCGCTTATGACGCCTCGGGGGTAGGCCACGGCCTGGTCATGGCCAGCGCCGACGCTGGCAATACCTGGTCGGCACCCCTCGACGACTTCGTTTATCCGGGCAGCACCACGCGTTACGACGGGGGCATAGTCTCTGATTCAGCCGGAAACCTCTATGTGGCCGGCCGCTACTATGGCGGCACCGCGTCCACCGACAAGATCGTGCGCCGAAGCGCCGACGGCGGAGCGACCTGGACCACCGTGGATGACTTCCAGTCCAATAACTACTACGAGTTCCCGCTCGCGGCGGGGGGTATCACCGCCGATGCTGGCGGAAATGTATATGTTACGGAGCCGTTCTCTGCCTGGGTGGTGCGCAAAGGCGCTGGCGGCACCAACTTCACTACGGTGGACAGTCTTTCCACTGGCGGCGGCATCACTGGCGTGGAGGGCGTTTTCGCCCATCCCACAGCCGGGGTCTTCAGTGTAGGCTCGGCATACGTCGTCGTAAAAAACAGGAGCACCGTAGCCTGGCTGGTCCGCCGCAGCACCAATGGCGGCGCCACCTGGACGACCGTAGATGCCTACCAGGCCAGCAGCGGCTATGGTGCTCGTGCCCTGAGCGCCGGCGCGGATGGCAAGGGCAACATCTACGTAGTCGGAGAAGCCTCCGTTCCCTACAAAAGCAGCTCCTTTACTCACTGGATTATCCGCAAGAGCGCCGACGGCGGCACCTCCTGGACCACGGTGGATAATTATCAACTCTCCACCACGAGCGATCAGAGGGCGGTGGGGTTTGCGACCGACTCGAACGGCAATCTTTACGCGGCGGGTTACACCTGGGGAACCGGCAGTCAATGGATCGTCAGGCAGAATTCTGGTGGCACCGGTACTTGGACGACGGTGGATAGTTTTCCGTACGTGTCAGGCGCCAACGCTCACGCCATCGCTGCAGACAGCCTCGGAAACGTGTTCGTCGGCGGTCAAGGCAGCCCGGCCAGCGGTGCGGTGCACTGGTTGGTGCGGAAAAACTGATCCTTAAAGCTTCAGGCTGCTCGAACAAAATGGCTTTCGACTCCCACCGATGTTCCCCAGGACACGCCGATGAACTTCAGAAGAAATGCATTCACGCTGCTCGAGCTTCTGGTGGTCATCGGGATCATTGGAGTGCTGAGCGGTATTTTGTTGCCCTCCTTGTGCGAAGCCAAGGCGCGCGTGCGCACCACCGCCTGCAAAAGCAACCTGCGCCAGATCTCGCTGGCGCTGACCATGTATGTCGGCGACTTTCATAAATACCCAAGCGACACCGAGTGGGCCGGCAACACCTTGCGCTGGGACGGCGGCAAGCTCTTATCGTATGTGGGCAAGTGTCGCGAGATCTTCGTTTGTCCTTCGCGCAAACCGTTCGTTGCATGGGCCCAGGCGGATGATGCCTTTCTCCGGTTCAGTTACGGTTACAATAGCTTTGGGAGCGGACGGTGGGAGAGTCCGATTTTGGGGATGGGGTATTGGCGGCTCAGCTACCTTGGGGAATCGCAGATTAAGGAGCCGGCTGATATGATTGCGGTGGGCGATGTCGGGGTGGGAGCGGTATCGGATTGGCTGCTCAACCCGAACGAAGAACTTCTTGCGTACGATGAGACGTTGCCAGGCAATTCCTGGTTGCCGGCCAACCGGCACAGTGGCGGGGCCAACATTCTCTTTTGTGACAGCCACGTAGAGTACGCCGCACAAAAGCGCTGGATCGAAAAAACCGATTCGTCGCGGCGGCGCTGGAACAACGACCATGAACCCCATCGGGAAACGTGGTAGTCTTCAAGCCAACGAGCCATTCTGGCTCCCATCTTCCCTCTCCCCTCTCCCATCCTGTCCGTGCCATCCGTGGTTAAATTCTTTCTCTTCCCTGATCCCTTTCGTCGCGAAATCTCGCTGTATGAGATGAAGCGATAAATTCAACCAAAATTATGAAAACAAAAACAAATAGAACAACTGACACTAAACCAACAAACCCCAGTGTTATGCAAAGAACACCATTCATGAACTCCATCGGCTGGCAGCCCGCTCCCAAACCCTCACCCTCCACGCTCGTACGCTCCACGCTTTACGCTCTCACGCTCTACGCCCTTTTCACCCACAACGCCCTCGCGCAAAGCTGGTCCACCGTGGATGACTTCCAGTACGTCGCTGGCCAGGGCGCATACAACACTGCCTTGGCCGTCGCCCCGAACGGCAGCCTGCTGGCCGCTGGGTTCGCTCTTGATTCCGCGTCAGACTACCACGCCATCATTATGTCCAGTGCCGATGGAGGCGTCACCTGGTCGGCTCCTCTGGACGACTTCACGGGTCCAATCCTGGGAGACGGTCCTTGGTACCTGGGTGTCGGCTCCGATTCGGCTGCGAATCTGTATGCCGCGGGAATCTACTCTGATTCATCTGACCCAAACTTCACTGATCACTGGTTCGTCCGGCGCAGCGCCGACGGCGGAGCAAGTTGGTCCACCGTTGATGATGTCGCCCCGTTCAGTGGCAGTTGGTTTAATCAAGCTAACGCCATCGCGGCGGACGCAGTGGGCAATGTTTATGTCGCTGGTTTCCTGAACACAACTTCCACGAGCGACGCCTGGATAGTTCGCAAAAGCGTCGGTGGGACGAGCTTCACCACAGTGGATAGCTTGCCTTCGGGCATTGGCGCAACGGCGATCTTCGTTCACCCAACCGCGGGCATTTTCGTTGCGGGCCAGGCCAACGTCGTCGTCAAGGGAGTCACTGTCCGCGCCTGGATTGTTCGCCGCAGCACCAACGCCGGGGCCACGTGGCAGACGGTGGACACGTTTTACGGCACCAAGGGATCTACCTACTACTTCGGACGGGCCTATGGCGTCGGGGCCGACGCGCACGGCAACCTCTATGTGGCGGGCGCATTAGCGATCCCATACAGAGGCAGCGCCGTCTGGGAGTGGGTCGTCCGCAAGAGCACCAACGGCGGAAGCTCCTGGAGCACTGTGGACACCTATCAACTCGCGCCCGGCGGCAATAGCGTACCGGCGGGTTTTGTGGCTGACTCAAACGGGAACCTCTACGTCGCCGGCTATGGCAGCACCACCTATTGGGGCGCAGCCAACTGGATCGTGCGTTGGAATCCGGGCGGCACCAACTCCTGGCAGACGCTGGATAATTTCCAATACGCGGCCGGCGGGAGCAGCTCCGCTGCGGCGATCGGGGCCAATGCTTCGGGCAACGTGTTCGTTGGCGGCACGGGCAGCAGTTCCTCCAGCCATTGGCTGGTGAGGAAACGCTAGTGCGAACCCGACCACCGCCATTGGAGGCGGCACAATCGTAATCCACTAATGACCGCCCTGTGATCGAACCGGCCCACCGCGTGATCGAGAATGAAACTATGAAAACGATGGTCTTTAGGAAGAGAGATCGATCTTTGAACTCCGGAACGGGGAGAAGGCCGATTCCCAAGTAGAAACCATAAAAACCATAAACCAAATCCAGGCGCACGACGCCTCAATGAAAGGAAACAATGAAAAGTTCGAACCAACAGAATCACGCATCATCCAGGGGCAGGATGCTCCCATTGCCAACGACTCCGGCCGCTGCCTTCCTGCTGGCCTTAACCACCTTAGCAACCTTTGGCGACACGGTGATCGTTCCACCCAACTCGACTCCCGATGCTGCCTACGGCAAGACTTACGGCCAGTGGGCTGCGGCCTGGTGGCAATGGGGGCTGAGTGTTCCCGCCGCCGTCAATCCGATCCTCGACACCACGGGAGCCGACGCCGGTCAGGGGCAGAGCGGCCCGGTTTGGTTTCTCGGCGGCACTTTTGGAGGAGGCACGATCAACCGCACGCTGACCATTCCCGCCGGAAAGGCCATCTTCATTCCGGTTTATCAGTGGATCTTTGGGGCAACCGTTGGCGATTGCCGGCCCTCCAATCCCGGAGTTCGCTGCCAGGTGCGCGTGCTGCAAGCCAGCGCCGCGGCCGCCACGACCAGCGTCAACAGCCTGCAGGTAACCATTGATGGGCAATCGGTCAGTGACCTCACCCAGTATCGCGCAGACTCTCCCGGCGGCTTCAGCGTCACTTTGCCCGAAGGGAACGTACTGGAGCTCTTTGGACTTCCAGATCCGGCAGGGACTTACGCGCCGCAGGTGGCGGATGGTTACTGGTTGTTGCTGGCGCCGCTGGCTCCTGGCACGCACACAATCTCGGTCGCAGTCACGCCCGACCCCAATTTCGGCACGCCGTTCGACGTGACCTACAACATCACCGTCGCCGCAAACTGATACAGAGTGAAGTAACTGGTTGCCAATTCGCTCAGATAAACGCTTGTATATATGAAGCAGCGGGCAAGCTGAATTATCAGTAGATAACCTGTACATCACCTATCACCTCGCCGTCGAGTAACCAGGCGGCCCGCAAACCCAACCCTGCGCCGGCGTTCGCCGCCGCCGCAGCTTCAGGAGAAGCCAATTCCTCCGAAACAAACCTAAACAACCAATCCAGGCAACTCGCCTGAAAAAAGAAAGCACAAAACATGAACAGTTCAGAAGTAACTCACATCAAATCGTTCCTCGCGAGAGGATTGAAGCCGGCGTTGCTGGCCACCGCAATTCTATTGCTGGCGGCAGCTTTGCCGGCACTGGCGGGCAAAGGCAACGCCGGAAACCCGGGCATCCTCCCGCCGCATTCCCATGCGTACGGAGAAACCTACGCCGACTGGTCGGCCAAATGGTGGCAGTGGGTCTTCTCGCTGCCGGCGACCAACAGTCCCATCCTGGACACCGGCGACTGCAGCGCTGGACAATCTGGCCATGTCTGGTTCCTGGCCGGCGCGTTCGCATCGACGACCAATACACGCAGTTGCACTATCCCCGCCGGTGTGGCGTTGTTCTTCCCAATCGTGAACGTGTGGGTTGACAATACCGATTGCCCCTCCTATGACACCAATTCGTTGGAGAAGCTTGTGGGGATTGCGATGGGCTCTGTGGATTCGGCATCTGCGATGTCCTGCACTATTGACGGAGTGCGAGTCAAGGGCTTGGGAGACTCGATCACCTCGCCTTATCGAGTTGGACCGCAGGTCTTCAGTTACACCCTGGCTTCTACGGATAACATCCTCGCCAATTACTTCGGAGCAAAATGCATCCCCAATGGCATCACCGTGACTCCTGCCGCTGAAGATGGCGTCTATCTGCTGCTGGCGCCGCTGTCGGCAGGCCAGCACACCATCCGCTTCACCGTCGCGGGTTTCCTGGACATCACCTATCACCTGACTGTGAAGTGACGGTGCGTTGTCCCGGAGGGACTGCCGACAATAGCCCGGCGTTTCAACGCCGGGATCGGGGTCCAATGCGTTTAAGTCTCGACGGGACTGCTGAATGGAACCCAACGGGCGTGGCATCAGCCGTCCCTCGGGACTGGGCGGTGTCCCTCCGCTGTCCCGGCGTTGAAACGCCGGGCTATTTTCATTTGTCCCTTCGGGACAGACCGCTCCGGAATTTCCGAAAGGCATTACGGTTATAGCGTGTCTGAAAATCTGCGACGAAGACGCGTGTGTGGGAGCAAATGGCCTCCCTCGCACTTTGCTGCAAAGTGCGGGCGGAGCCTCTCATTAACACCGGAGCTTTAGCCCGGTGTTCCGAGGTGCTGCGAGGCCTTAGCCGTTTCAACGGCTTCCCACCGCTTTTTCGCACACTCTCTAAAATTCCTGATCCGATTTCTTCCCAAATTACGCTTTATGTGATATACGGCAAACTCGGTAGCCCGTTAATACGTGACATAAGTTGTTGTGTCACAACGGTCGGCGGCGTGGGCACTGTGGCTGTTCAGGTAGCCGTGACGTCAGTCGGCGCTGATCTGTCTCGGTGCATTATTGCGCCGACCGGCGTCACGACCACGCCCGCGCGGGCGCTTATGTAACTCTTGTTACGATGTAACCATGTAACTGGCGCATGAATACACCGAAAGACGAAGAGACCATTTTTGCTGCCGCCTTGGCTTTGCCGCCGCAAGAGCGCGCCGCCTGCCTTGACCAGGCCTGTGGCGGCGATAGCGCCGTGCGCCGCCGCGTCGAAGTC
>WNGQ01002046.1_pt1 | contig 28392 bp, 20 predicted proteins | sample 5407661 | NCBI WGS metagenome assembly WNGQ01 (sample SAMN13153382, study PRJNA577476) | soil metagenome | isolation source: 60 cm soil or saprolite under Garry oak tree replicate 2 | place: USA:California | collected 2016-06-15 | reverse complement strand
ACATCCCAGAGGCACTTGTCGTTTTAGGACGGGTTACCGCTGCTCAGGGTGACTACGCAGCCGCGCAGGCGCTCTATGGGGAGAGTTTGGCGCTTGCGAAAGAGCTGGGTTTCAAGCGGGTGATCCCAGCCGCTCTGGAAGGCCTGGCAGCCGTGGTCGCGGCCAAAGGCGAACTCGCCTGGGCAGCACGTCTCTGGGGAGCAGCAGAAACCCTGCGCGAGACCATGGGTACTCTCATTCCTCCTGTCTATCGTGCCGACTACGAGTCCTCAATCGCTGCCGCCCGCGCTCAGCTTGGCCAGAAAGCCTTCGCCTTCGCCTGGGCCCAGGGGCGCACTATGACACTGGATCAGGTCCTTGCCTCTTTGGAACCATCTTCCCTTGCTGAAACAGCTTCTGTCACATCAGCCCCTGCTGTCAAGCCTCCGCCTCAGCCAACCTACCCGCATGACCTGACCGCCCGCGAGGTCGAAGTACTGCGCCTGGTAGTGCAAGGGTTCACCGATGCCCAGATTGCCGGACAACTGGTTATCAGCAAACATACCGCCAGTAACCATGTGAAATCGATCTTGAGCAAGCTCGGCGTCACCACGCGCACCGCTGCAACACGCTTCGCCTTTGAACACAAACTCGTGTGATGACAAACTTCCTCCTTTCTTCACACACCTTCAAGCACCGTATAGCTAATTCTAGCTATAGACCCTCTTCACAGCCTCATTTCCTCACCACGCAGAATTGACTTATTCAAGTCATGTATTCCTGACCCCCTACACGCTAGACTGAGAAGGATAGAAGATTGCCGTGGAAATGGAGGGGCGACCTCAAAGGTCGCCCAATGGGCATCAACCGAAGGGGTCAGCCCAGGATGCCGTAGGGGCGAGGGTGGTTGGGATGGGTAGGGAGGACCTTTATGGTCGCCCGGTGCTGGTGTGTGATTCTGCAGGACAGCAAGCGGCCATCAGGGCTACGCGGGCGGCCATAATGGCCCTCCCCCCGCCTCTCAGCCGCTCCCGCCCCTACAGAATCGTGAAGCGGAATCGTGAACCGGCTTCTTCGGTTGATGCCTATTGGGGCGACCCTGTGGACCGGCTACGAGGAGGCAGCTATGCACGATACCGACTATATCGAGCAGGAAACAGAAGAGGAAGATTTCGCATGCGAAATCACGGACCTTGATCAATCCGACCACGTTGGAAGCAGCACAACGTCCTCGTTAGCCTCCCGACTGCTGGCCTGGCAGCGTACTCCTCCAAAGAGGCGATACTGGCGGCTGAGCAGTGCCTTGGGCTTACTGCTGTTGCTCGTAACGTTCTTCGGCTTGAACGAAGCATCTATCTCGCCCCCAGGCAGTTTGTTACATTCTCCATCTGTTGCAGCTCTGGCTACTCCATCGCTCCCCCAGCAGGACGGCATCGCGTGCCTGGCGGATGCAGCGTGGTCGCCCGATAGTCAATTCATCGCCGTTCTCGGCTACACCCAGGACTGCCCGCAGGACGAATACGTGCCAGGTGTAGTGAACCTTTACAATGTCCACTCGCACCATTTGATGAAGCAACTGCACCCTGATGCGGCTATTATGCGTGTGCTTTACGGATCATTGGTCTCTAAGGGGCGATCGTTTGGGAAACAACCTCCCGTAAGTGGAAGTGAGGGACCTCCACCAGTACTTTTCTATGTACACGTCACCTGGTCGCCCGATAGCCGGCGTCTCGCTTTCACCTTCGAGATAGCTCTTATACAGCCATTGCTACACGGGGTCGTGTTGATGAAGAGCGATGGCACGAACGCGCAGGTCTTGCTACAAGCTCAGTCTACCTCTGCTCCCCTGTATGCCGAGTGGGACACCCGGCATACGAAAGCGGCTGCTTTCAACACTTCACCCGCTGTCCCTTCTTTCACGCCTCTACCCCCGGCGTTGGCCTATCATTGGGGAACAGGCGGAACACTCGTGCCCCAGACACTGTTGACAGACAACCAGGTGCCGGTAGCGCCTCTGCCGGGGCCGGTTGGCAACCCTGACGGCAATACCTCGTTCACCATCTGGCAGCCCGGACTGGCGCACATCATTCCCCTGGGAGGTTCATTCAGGGCATATGCCTGGAGTACCGATTTCGCAGCCTGGTCACCCGATGGGCGCTATCTAGTGGATGGCCTTGGCCTCTCGGGCCTGGTACAGCCCCCTGGGCGGCTCTTTCCCGGCTACACAGCATTTAGCGCTTCCAGGATAGTGCAGGCGCCACTACTACCTGTGCATGATGCCGCCTTCCTGCAGGTGATCCAGGCCGCTACGGCCATAGCCTGGAGCCCCAATGGGCGTATCCTGGCTGCCTACAGTGCCCGCAACATCGTAGACCTCTATGATTGTACGAACGGGCATAAACTGGCTTCATTGCTTATACATACGAGATATGCTGCTCCTTCGTCCGGTGCCATTGCCATGCGCTGGTCACCCGACGGATCATTCTTGCTCCTCTCGAGCGTACCCTGGGGCCTTGTATCACTCTGGAGCCCTGAACAACTACCGTAGAAACCACACCGGGTGGCGCTCCTTGTGAATACCTAACCCCCCAGATAGAGGGCACTGTCTGGGGGGTTAGGTATAAGTATCAAAAAGCACCGTGGCTGGCTCAACGCCGGCGGCAAATAGGATAGCCGCGCGGCACATAATGTGTAAAGCCCTCGACACCATGCATCGGCCCACGAAGCCGTATCATGGTAGTGGCACCCCTTGCGGATGCCATGGGGATGGGTGGGGCCGCCATGAAGTTGGGCGGGTGCCATGAGAACGCGCGAGGCCCGCCCTCACCCTCTTTTACCCCACCCTGGAGCCTTTCATCTCACATACACCACCCTCAAGCCGTTTTCGTCTGTGCCACCTCCATAAGCCCCAGGGCTTTAATCGCGTTCTCGCGCAGCACAAACATACTTTTCGCGCAGCAAAAAACTACTGCGCATCCAGGGGGTGCGCGGTAGCGAGACGACTTACTGGAAGCTGGAGGTATCAGCGCACGGCGTGGCCGTCGATTTGTAAATTGCGCCCCAGTCGTCTGGCGGGGTCAGGCCCGACGGGTTGAGCGACAGGCCGGCAATGCAGGGCTTGAGCAAGAGGCTTGCTGTAACCTGCTCCATGGGCAGCCAGGCGACATCGTTGACCAGCTGCTGTTCAGCCTGGTAGTAGGCCTGCAAGCGCGCATGCTGATCCGGGTTGCTGTCAGCTGCCTCCAACGTCTGCTGTACGGCTTGCTGCTGTGCCACGTCAGAGGTGTTGTTCTGGCCATAGTTCATGTTGTTGTTGGGCACCCCCTTGTCGAACTGCATGGTCAGCCAGTCCTGCGGGTCCGGGTAGTCGGCAATCCAGCCAATAGGCCAGAACTGCAAGCCCCTGGGGTTGTTGGTCGCGGCCACGATCTCCGAGAGCAGCTTGTTGAAGTCGATTGCGTCCACCTTCACGCTCACCCCCAGCACGTTCTGCCACATCTGCTGCAGTGCTACCACTTCGTTTTCCAGGTCCCTGGCGCCAGCGTAATAGGTCAGGCGGATGGGGGCAGCGTCGCGAGCGTCATGCCTTCTTCCTGCAAGCCTGCTTGAAACAAAGCTTTGGCTTTGTTCTGGTCACCTGCCGGGCTCACCACCCCATCTGGTCCCGTCAGATTCGGATTATACCCAGGCATCCCCTTGGGCACGATGTGGTTGGTGGCAATCACCGAGTCCCTCCACACCGTATGGGCAATCAAGTCCTTGTTGATGGCCAGCGCGAACGCCTGCCGGATTTTGATGTTGTCAAAGGGCTTGACCAGGTAGTTCATCGCGTAGTAGTTGATCCACAACTGCGGCACCTGGTGATACTCGTTGGTCAATTGCCTGGCCGCTGCCAGATGGCCTGCAGGGATCCTTGTGGCATCGACCTGGCCTACCTGGTAGACCTTGTACACTGTTTCGGGGTCCTTGTAGAAGGGATAGACGACCTTCTGCAGCTGCGGGATGGGGCCATAATAGTTGGGATTGGGCACAAAGATGATGTTCTTCTTATGCGTGTAGGAGGCCACCTTGAAGGGGCCGTCGCCACCACCCTCGGTCAGGTGATCGGTGAATTTGGTGTTGCCATACTTCTCGATCAGGCGTTTCTCCACTACATAGGAGCACGCATACGTCAGGGCATCCAGGAAGTAGGACGCCTTCTTGTTGGCAACGAGGACCACCGTGCTGGGGTCAGGCGTCAGGACGCTGTCGCCGATGATGGTCTTGATCTTACCGGCCACCAGCTTGTCGGAGTCTTTGAGCAGCGCCAGGTAGATCGGTCCCACCGTCGACTTCTGGGCGGGCTGCAAGGTGCGGTCGATGCTGTAGGCCACGTCGGCCGAGGTCAGCGGCGTGCCATCGCTGAATGTGAGGTTGGGTCGCAGATGGAACGTCCAGGTCAGTCCATCGGAGCCCTGGCTGTAGGAGGCGGCGAGTTGCGGCTGTACTTTCAAGTTGTCGTCCAGTTGTACCAGGCCAGTGAAGACCAGGTCAATGGCCGCAATAGAGGATAAATCAGTGGCTAATCCAGGGTCGAAGGTCGGGATGTCCCAGACACCTGACTCTGGCAATATCGCTATCTGCTGATTAGCAGCAGCCCGGGTTGGTCCCGTCGAGTCTGGCGGCGTTGGGGCGCCGCCACAGGCCGCCAGCAGGACCGCGAACAAGCAGAGCAGGGATGGCAGAAACCCATAGGTGAATTTCTTGCCAGGTCGCATAGGTGGCTTCTCCTCTCTTTCCCTTTTGTGGATGTCTAAAGCGTTAAGTACTTGACATTCTACAAAAGTCTGCTCGTCTTGCGCCTGTCACTTCTCCAACCGTATATTAGCAGAAATCGAGTGATCTCAGCAAGAGGTGGATGAAGGAAGAATGAATCATGTCTATGGCGGTTCGTCTCTTACTATGTCCCCGCAAACACAATCTATACATTTGCACTGAATTCTGCTAACATATAGTAGCGGAAAAAACCAGGCAATCTGCCAGGACTTCTTTCTGCTAACGTGCTGGATATCCCTCGTCAGGCCGTCGAGACGATCGCGTGGACATAAGAAGGGGATGAAAGATGCAGGAGAACATCATTGTATTTCCACATCCCTCGCCCCATGAGGGATCACGTCTTCCCAGGTACCACCTGCCGGCACCACTCACTCCCCTCATCGGGCGCGAGCACGAGGTAGTCGCAGCCTGCACCCTGCTGCGCCGCCCCGATGTCCGTCTGCTTACCCTCACCGGCACGGCTGGCGTGGGCAAAACGCGCCTCGCGCTCGAGGTCGCTAAGGAACTGTTGAACGACTTCGCCGATGGCGTTCACTTTGTCTCCCTCGCTCCCATCAGCGATCCCGCATTTGTCATTCCTACCATCGCTCACAGCTTTGGAATCACGGAGAGCGGATCGCAGCCGTTGCTGGAACTGCTCCAGACCTCTCAGTACGACAAGCAGCGGCTCCTGCTCCTGGACAACTTTGAACAGGTCATCACGGCGGCACCACTGCTTACAGAGCTGTTGGAAGCCTGTCCTGATGTCAAGATCTTTGTCACCAGCCGAGAGGTGTTGCACCTGCGTGCCGAACACCAATTCCCCGTCCCACCCCTCGCGCTCCCAGATCCCAGGCGCCTCCCAGGTGACAGATCGCTCGCACAAGTTCCATCAGTGAACCTGTTCACCCAACGGGTACAGGCTATCAAATCCGCTTTTCAATTGACGACGGACAATGCTGCGGCCATCGCCCAGATCTGTATCCGACTCGATGGGTTGCCGCTGGCCATCGAACTGGCAGCAGCTCGCGTCAAGGTGCTTGCTCCGCAGGCACTGCTCGCCAGGTTGGATCGTCGGCTGCAGGTCTTGACAGGAGGGGCACGCGATCTTCCTGAGCGACAGCGGACGCTGCGCAGTACCATGGAGTGGAGTTATGATCTGCTAGATGCAACTGAGCAGCAGCTCTTCCGGCAGCTCTCGGTCTTTGTCGGAGGATGCACCCTGGAGGTAGGAGAGGCGGTCTGTGCTCCTCTTCCTGATGAAGCGGAGCAGGTGTTGGAAAGAGTAGCTTCCCTCATCGACAAAAGTTTGCTGCAGCAGATAGAACAAATAGGAGAGGAGCCGCGCCTCACCATGCTTGAGACCATGCGCGAGTATGGGCTGGAGCGTTTGCGGGAGAGCGGAGAGGCGCAAATGTGCCAGCGAGCGCATGCCTTGTATTATCTGGCGTTAGCGGAGGAGGCAGAACTACATCTCAAGGGAGCACTGCAAGTCCAGTGGTGGAAACGCTTGGAGCGGGAGATAGAGAATCTACGAGCCGCGCTGGCCTGGCTAGTTGAAGAGGGGGAAGGTGAGTTGGCTTTGCGCTTGAGTGGAGCGCTAGGGTGGTTCTGGAACATCCGGGGCTATTGGAGCGAGGGACGGCGTTGGTTGGAAGAGGCCCTGAAGCTGCCACAGGCGCAAGGACGAACGGCGTACCGGGCCAAAGCGCTTGGTGCAATCATGTTCGGTTTTGGCTCCGGGGATCCCGCAGCTCCTCCACGTATCGAAGAAAGCGTATGCATATATCGTGAGCTAGGAGATAAGCACGGCCTCGTCGAATCGCTGAGCAGTTTAGGGTGGCATCTCAATGCACAAAGCGATCACGCGGGGGCCCGTATCGTGCTAGAGGAGAGTCTGGCGCTGGCTCGCGAGGTGGGAGATCCCTGGCTCCAGGCCAACGCGCTCCGAATGTTGGGCAATGTCTTGTGGTATCATGGTGACGCAAGGCTCGCACGTCGCTACATGGAGGAGAGCGTGAAGCTCTTCCGCATGCTGAAAGATTACCAATCGCTCTCGCTCACACTGATTGATCTGTCACAAGGAGTGGCATTTTCAGAGGGGAACTGGACGCAATCCGTTGCGCTGTGTGAGGAGAGCCTCGCGCTGGCGCGAGAGCTGGACAATGGACCAGACATTAGCAATGCGCTATATAGATTAGCGGGCGCAAAGTTATGGCTAGGTGAGTATGCCCAGGCGGTGGCGCTGTTTGAGGAAAACCTCGCTCTTGGCCGCGAACAGGGCAACAAGGCGCAAATCTTTCCCAGCCTGCTCACCCTGGGAGGCACCCTGCTGTATCAGGGCGACATGCAACAGGCAGAAATAATGGCGCAGGAGTGTCTCGCACTGGCTCGATGGCTGGGGCAAAAGGACAGCATTGCTGTTGCACTCCAATTTCTGGCAGAGGTCAAACGGATACAGGGAGATCTCGCGCAGGCAAGGGCACTGTGTACAGAAGGCGTGTCTCTGGCTGTTTGGCCTTACGCCAGGGGCCAGAATCTCATCGCCCTGGCCAAGATTGCTACAGACGAGGGGCAGGGTGAGCAAGCCGCACGCCTTTTTGGGGTCGCAGAACTGTTGGTGAGCCTGGGTATGCTGGATCCGCTCGAACGTGCTGACTATCAACGCACGGTGGAGAGTGCGCGGGCGCAACTGGGAGAGGAAGCCTTTTCGCTAGCCTGGGCCGAAGGCCGCGCCATGACACCAGAACAGGCGTTTGCTTCTCGAGAACCATCTGCTCTGACTGAACCAGTTCCTGCTGCATCACCACCTGCCGTCAAACCTCCACCTCGGCCAGCCTACCCGCATGAGCTGACCGGACGCGAAGTCGAGGTGCTGCGCCTTGTAGCACAGGGATTCACCAACGCACAGATCGCAGAACAACTCGTCATCAGGCCTTTCACAGTCAATAACCATCTGCGCTCGATCCTGGGCATAGTTAATTCTAGCTATAGACCCGCCTCACCAGCTCATTTCCTCACCGGGTAGAATTGACTTGTTCAAGTCATGTATTCCTGTCCCCTGCACGTTAGACTGAGGAGAGTAGCTCTCGGCTACAACCAGGATTGCCCGCGGGACAGGTACATGCCGGGTGTAGGTGAACACTTGCGCCACTACAGGCAAAAGGAGGATTGTATGATGAATCATGCGATGGAAACACTGTTTGTCGTCTGGTGGGAAAAACTTGCTGCGACCCACCCGGATGACCTCTTCCCTTCGGAGCAGCAAGCGCTGGAGAGGCCTATAGCATCATGCCCGGCATGTGCTGCTGTTCGCACCGGGTACCACGCGATCGATACCCTTCCGCTTGCTGGAGAGGATATCGAACCATTGCTTGATCTTCCAACCCGGCTACTGCAACCTCAAAAGCAGCCAGCTCCCGTTCCCGCGATGTCTGAGCTGCCAGGCGCTATGAGCTTACCGGCGCTCGCAGACCGCTGCATGAGCGAGATCAACCACTACCGTCGTGGGGAAGCATCCAGCGACCAGTACTGCCTGGAGATCTTCCGCCGCGCCATGCTGGAACGCGACGACGCGGCCTGGACCTTGTTGGTAGATCGGTTTCAAGAATTTTTACTCGCTGCATTTCGTCGTCACCCCAGAAGTGAGGCTGCGTCCCGCCTGGACAGCCCCGAGAACTACGTGGCGCGCGCCTTTGCACGTTTCTGGATGGCAGCCGTCCATAACCAGCAGGTAGAATTTATCAGCCTGGGCGCTGCGCTGCGCTACCTGCGCGTCTGCCTGAACAGTGCGATCCTGGATATGTTGCGCCCCTATGCTCGAGCCAGAGAGGTCCCTCTCCCGGAACCAGGCTTTGCCGGGGAACCGGTGGTGGATCCAGATGAGGAAAGCGAGCTCTGGGAGATCATACGCACGATGCTCCCCGGCGAACGCGAACGGCGATTGGCCTTCTTGCTGTACTACTGCAACCTCAAACCCAGGGAAATTGTGCGACTGCGCCCACAGGAGTTTCCCGGCGTGGACGAGATCTATCGCTTGCGGCGCAACATCGTGGATCGCCTGGAACGCGGTGCCGGCCAGTTTCGCTGGAGACTCAATGGTGAGGAAGCTTAGGAACCGGCCAGGTATCCAGTGTATGAGATAATTGGCCGGATCCGTCATGAGCAAGCTAATCAATTCGTAATGGTCCGCGCTTCACATTCTCGCGCATTTCTTCTAACTCGCCAGCAGGCACATACTCATCTCATGTATCTCTTTTATGGCGCACTTGCAAAAATATGCTACACTACGTCAAATGAGCATCCCTCTTAATTGCGAAAGGAGCCGACCAGCATGCGCGATAGCATAGACAACGCCGTCCCTTCCCCACGCTCCAACTCGGCAGCCATGCATAAGGCGGAGCAGGCGTTCCGGCAGACCTATCCTACTTTTGATAGCACCTCTTCTCTGGACGAACTGCGGGTCAAAGAATACGCCCGCCTGGATGAACTGGGGCACGTCTACCTCGACTACACCGGGGGCGGACTATACGCCGAGAGCCAGCTCCGCGCGCACTTTGATTTGCTCCGCCGCGGCGTGTTTGGCAATCCTCACTCGCTCAGTCCCACCTCCCGTGCCTCGACGGAACTGGATGAACGAGCCCGTGCCTTTGTGCTCGAGTTTTTTCATGCCGATCCCGGCGAATATACCGTCATCTTCACTTCCAATGCCACCAACGCGCTCAAGCTGCTCGGCGAGGCCTATCCCTTCCAACCCGGCGGGCAGTACCTGCTCCTCTTCGATAACCACAACTCCGTCAACGGCATCCGCGAGTTCGTTCGTGCCAGAGGCGCCTCCTACACCTACCTGCCTGTCACATCTCCCGAACTGCGCGTTGATGAATCCCTTCTCCACTCATTCCTGGAGCACGGTAGGAACAGCGCTCCTCGTTTATTCGCCTATCCGGCCCAGTCCAATTTCACAGGCGTGCAGCATCCCCTGGAATGGATCGAAATGGCTCAATCCAGGGGATGGGATGTGCTCGTGGATTGTGCCGCCTACGTCCCGACCAATCGCCTGGACCTCTCAAGGTGGCACCCCGATTTTGTCCCGCTTTCCTTCTACAAACTGTTCGGTTATCCGACAGGCGTAGGCTGCCTGCTGGCCCGCAAATCCACCCTGGCTAAGTTGCAGCGCCCCTGGTTTTCTGGTGGCACGGTCTGGGGCATCTCGGTACAGGGTGATGGGCATGTCCTGCTCGAAGGAGGCGAAGCGTTTGAAGATGGTACGCTCAACTACCTCGATCTTCCCGCCGTAGAAATCGGCCTCAAGCACCTCGCGCCCATTGGCATGGAAACGATCCACGAACGCGTCATGTGTTTGACAGGCTGGCTGCTCGACACGCTCTTGTCCCTGCGCCACAGCAGCGGGACACCGCTAGTGCAGGTCTATGGGCCGCGTTCCGTGCATATGCGTGGAGGAACCATCGCGCTCAATTTCCTCACCCCGGATGGCTCAATTGTTGATGAGCGGGTAGTTGAACAGCGCGCCGGCAAGTTTAACCTCTCCCTGCGCACCGGCTGCTTTTGTAACCCGGGCGCCGGTGAAGTCGCCTTCAACCTGTCGCAAGAGGCCTTGCACAGGATCTTCTGGGGGGAGTTGCAGGATACTCTGCCAAAGGTCTTCAAAGGAGAGGGTATCACATGGGACCAGTTCCTTGCCGATCTAGGCATGCAGAGCGGTGGAGCAGTGCGCATCTCGCTCGGCCTGGTCACCAACTTCGCCGATGTCTACCGCCTGGTAGAGTTCGCTCAGACCTTCCTCGACACCTTCCCTATCGAAAGTGATCTAGCCCCCAGACTCCATTGTTAAGCCGGGTATGAATTGTTTATAGGCAATAAATCCAACAGGAGCGGGCAACGTATGATTTACCTTCATGATGACGGAAAACAATACAGGCTACGTAGGGGCCGGTTTATCGCGCCCCGGGGTGGCGGGGCACCCTTCTGTAGAGCAGTTCGCCGGCAGTATCTTATTCACCTATCAGTCGCATTCGCCAACAAAGTCTTTTACGGGACGAGAGTGTCTTATGGAAGCGTAGGCATCTCCTCGCTCATCCGCGCCTCGCTTGCCTCGTCAGGCCCTTCCTGGAATCGTTGCGCCAGGGGCAAATCTTTCAGGAAGAACGAGATCGCGATGGCCGCCACGCAGACCACAAGGACCGTCAGGAACCCGTGCTGGATAGCGACTGCCAGTGAGAGCCTGAGCGCCTCGAACACCTGGTTGAGCATGTGTTGTACCTGCTGCATGGCCTGCGCCGCTACCGCTGTAACGACCTGGTCATGCAGCGGGCCAGGAGGAATATGCGCCACGGCGTTCGTTACCGCAAATCGTTCTGCGGTACGGACTACAGTATCATGATAAGTAGGGTTGCAAACAGATGCTAAATTTATATATCTATTGTATACTATTCCTATCTTTTTCAGTCCTTCCCTATCTGATCTCGTTTTACTGATTTGCCGAAAGGGAAAAACCTTGGAAGACATCGTCGCAGTTGCGATTGAGCTGAAAGAGGGAACTCGTCGTTTTTTCTTAACATGGGGACGTATTCAAGATAGTGTAGACCCTGAGCCGCTCGAGCAGCTTGTTTTTGCCCATTGTACCTCCTTCGGTTTAGATGGGACACCAGTAAAAGCGCGTTTATGCGGTACACTCCAAGAAGCTCGATCAGGGCCATATTTCTACGAATATCTTTTCATGATAGGACAGCAAAAGATTCCCTTTAGGAAGAAAACATATTGGAAGTGGAGAAAGAAAATGAATAAGCAGATGCAAGAAGGAAAAGAACTCTACTATCTCGGCAACCCAGAACGTTTTACGTCCTGAACGCGCACAACAGAAACCAACGGAGACTCTGTCTGCATTCTCGACTACTTTGGCGAAGGAGGATGAGTTTCCTCGTTCAAGAGACCAGTGTATGTAGGATGCCCCTGGTCGTTCCAAACCAGTACCAAGGATTTCTTATGAGAGTAGGGAAGAAACGTGTATGGCGAAGAGAGAACACAAGCTCTTGCGTATTGGAGCGGCCGCACACGAGTTGGGTCTGCATCCCATCACAGTCCGGCGCTGGATCAAAGCCGGACGCATCCAGGTTGTACAGATGGGCCGCGAGGTTCGCATCCCTCGTGCTGAAATTGAACGGATGGTGGGGAAAATCAATGGGCGGCTGGTCGTGCTCTATGGTCGGGTGAGCGGGCATGGGCAAAAAGACGATTTAGAGACGCAACTGGAGCGGTTGCAAGCCTGGGCCGCAACTGAGCGCCGTGGGCACGAGATCCTGGTGCTTTCTGATATTGGCAGTGGCCTCTCCGCGGGGCGGCGGCACCTCCAACGCTTACTGAAGCTGGTATGTGAGGACAAAGTGGCCGAAGTGGTGATTACCTATGAAGATCGGCTCACTAGATTTGGGCAAGAGTTTTTGGAAACCTTGTTTGCGTGTTTTGATGTGACGCTGACCGTCTTGGAGCCGGGAGAGGAGAAAACGCCAGAGCAGGAGTTAACCGACGATTTACTTGCGTTGATTGCCTCGTTTTCTGGTCGGTTATATGGCATGCGGTCTCACAAGCAAAAGGAGTTGTTGCAATGCGCGACAGCCGTACTCACCAGCCCCTAACCTACGATGTACGCTTGCCTGATGAAGCGCAGGCCGATGCATTGCGGCTGCTTGATGCGAGCCGAGAGGTGGTCAACCAGGCGCTTCTCCTGCTGTGGCCCTATCTTGATGAGTTTGGGAGTGAGCGCGCCGGGCCTGCCTGGAAACACGTCGGGAAGTACATCGGGAGCCCTCTGCCGCACGGTGATCGCCAGTGGAGATGCGAGAGTGAAGTGGTGGGGCGGCTCTTACGCCAACAAGCGGAACGCAAGAAAGCGTTTGAGCTGGTTCTCCTTATTCTCTCTGATGGCTTCATTCGACCCAAAACGGAGAACCGACCGGCGGGCAAAAACCGTCGGGCCATCAAGGAAGCCATTAGCACCTTGCAGAAGAGTCTGGAAGAAGATGAGACCAGCTTTGTCGTGGTGCAAAATGTCGTCGAGCAGAGTTGCAACTTTTTCTTCCAGCACGATCGTTTTCCCTCTGCTTACGAAGAACTGCAACCAGTCCCGCTGCTCAAAGTCGGGATGCTCACGTATGCTGGCGACGACGGACGAGAAAAAGGCCAAGCGTATCGCATGGCTTTGGATCTCGATGCAGGGGTGGCACGGTTTCGCTTCCGGTATCCCGACGAAGGAGGAGTCTGGCACTGGCGCAAGGTAGACACCATCATTGCTTTACCCGATTGCCTCAAAGAGCGCCTTCCTCATGGGGAGCTGATGGCTCCCACCCTGCGCGAAGAACGTCGAGCAGACGGGGAGCGGTTCGTCGTGTTGGATTTCATCATCGAGGTGGAGAAGGAAGCATTGCCCGCCTGGGAGAGCGTCGAGCGGGTGTTAGGCGCAGACTGGGGCGTGCATTCACTGCTGACGGCAACCGCCGTTAACGAACACAGCAAGCAAGTCGGCAGGCCATTTTTCCTGAACACGGGTGGTTTTGATGGCAGGCAAGCCCGCACCCGCCGACAAATTGACGAGTTGAAGAAAAAGGGAGCAAGGTACGAGCAGGGACGGGATGCGTTGCGAGAAGAGCACTCCAAACGAAGATGGTACAACCAAAGATTGGCGCTCTATCGGCGGGAGATCGATCGGTGCTGGCGGAAATACGAACAGCGCAATCGCGCTCTGGCTCATCTCGCCAGTAATGTGTTACTGTTGTTAGCTCGCGTCCATGGCTGTTCGCTTCTTTCCATGGAGTCCTTGAAAACACTCAAATCCACCGGAAGAGGCAGAGGAGTGCGGGGGCGCTGGCGTAATTATCGCAACAATGCAACAATCCGGGGCGAAATTTGGCGGCTCCTCCGCTACAAATGCCATCTCGTGGGCTTGCGCTTCCAGACCTGCCCGCCTCGGGGAACCTCTCATACCTGCCCGCGTTGTGGGCAACCAGCCAAAACGTATCGCTCCCCCTCTGACCGCAAAAAAGCGGTGAAGTGGGGCCGGTGGATGTATTGTGAGACGTGCCCCTATCATGGTGATCGGGACTATTGCGCTTCTGTTAACATCGCCCGCTTAGGTGTGGCATATCTCATCCAAATGAAACACACGGGCAAGGCGCGCTCTTGCTCGATTTCTGACCCACGGGTCAAGCCTGTCTCTTATACGGGGGCAGGCGCGGTGCTGCTGTTGCCACCGCCGGGTTCTCCTACCCGCCCGATTCTATCGGGGAAAATTTGTTACTACCCTGGTTGGTTTGGTTCAGCTTTCCTTCAATCGTCTCAGCCCAAGGCTGTTTTCCTGCGATTGTGTGGATAGCTTAACCTTGTATAGGATAGTATACAAATTTAGCAACGGTCAGCACGGAGAAGAACGTGCCCATGCCAGCTCCTGCAATCACCATGTAGATCGCCGCTTCTAGAAGACCCGTCGAAGGCGTCAACCGCGTCAGCAGGGCTACACCTGCAGTCATGATGAGCGCTCCCGCAATCTTCACGACCTGGTAACGTTTGAACGTGGCTACTGCCAGGCCTGCCAGGGCAGCGCCCACCACTGAACTCAGCGTAAGCGGCGTGATCACAGCCCCGGCATAGGTCGCCGATACCCTGAGCACTCCTTACAGGAAGAGTGGCAGGTAGATCACCAGTCCGACCAGCGCCATCAGTTGTAACAACGAGAGCAGCGAGGACGCCGCGAACACCTGGTTGCGAAGAGCCCGAGCGGCAGGATGGGTTCGGCGGCAAAGCGCTCGGCTATGACGAACAGTACATAGAGGACACCGGCAGCTCCCAAAACACCAACCACCTGTGGTGAATTCCATGCGTAGGTCTGATCTCCTTGACTTTTCTCCATTTCTGCGTTATACTAAGATTATTAATTATCCAGTCAATTAAATAAGAATATATAACCTGAAACTATCAAGGCATTTTTGCCATATAAATCATGAGCAGCCTCAGTTCTGAAATTAATTATCTGATCAGTTAACAATCGGCAGATGTCAATGAAAGATCGAGAAACGAGCCTTTAAGACTCCACCCGCATAAGTAACGAGGAGGCATTCCCATGTCTGAGATTGCAAGCACCGTCGAGAACGTTGATTGTTGTATTGTAGGCGGAGGCCCTGCAGGAGCCATGCTGGCTTTGCTGCTGGCGCGTAAGGGCATCAGGGTCACTCTCCTGGAAAAGCAAATGGATTTCGACCGCGAGTTTCGCGGTGACACCGTGCATCCATCTACTATGGCGTTACTGGAGCAGCTTGGGCTGGTTGAAAAGGTACTCCAGCTTCGTCATACCACCGTTAGTAGTCTCATGCTCCCTACACCTGGCGGCTTTACGATGACATTGGACATCGGGAAACCGCTAAAGCGTCTCAAGGTCAAGTATCCCTATATTGTGATGCTTCCCCAGGTCCACTTCCTTGAGTTCCTCACGTCTGAGGCTCAGAAATATCCTGGCTTCCGCCTGGTAATGGGCGCGCGGGTTGAAGAGTTGATCGAGGAGGATGGTGAAGTGCGTGGTGTACGCTATCGCCTGCACGAGAGCGAACATGACACCCGGCACGAATTACGGGCTTTATTGACAGTAGGAGCTGATGGGCGCTTTTCGCGTGTCCGCCAGCTCGCTGGTTTCGAGCCGGTCAAGACATCGCCTCCTATGGACGTGCTCTGGTTTGCTCTTCCACGCAGGCCCGACGATCCAGAAAATGCCATTGGAAACATCGGAAACGGTCATATGATTGCCCTTCTCAACCGCTTCGAGTACTGGCAGGTAGCATATATTATTCCCAAAGGTAGTTATCAGCAGTTGCATGCGGCGGGCCTGGGAACTCTGCGCAGATCTGTGGCGGATCTCGTGCCTTTGATGGCGGATCGTGTGGACACATTGCAAGAGTGGAAGCAGGTCTCACTGCTCTCGGTCGAGTCAAATAGACTCCCGCGCTGGCATCGCCCGGGCTTGCTGCTCATCGGCGATGCAGCTCATGTCATGTCGCCTGTAGGCGGGGTGGGCATAAACTACGCCATCCAGGATGCTGTGGTGGCTGCCAACCTCCTGACCGCGTCGCTTCAGGCAGGAAAAGTGAGCGACCGTGATCTGGGCAAAGTACAGCGACAGCGCGAATTGCCCACCCGCGTTATCCAGGCTTTGCAGGTCCAGGCGCAGAATCTGGTGGTAAAGCAGGCATTAAAACCAGGAAGTGGTTTCCAGTTTTCACGTCCCTTGCAGGTGCTCTTTAGCCTTCCCTTCATACGCGATATCCCGGTACGGCTGATAGCGCTTGGCCTGTGGCCCGTTCACGTGGCAAACTGAGGCGCACTCCCTGCTACATCACCTGAACGAGCAGCTTCTGTTGGAGAGAAGTAAAGCCTTGAGCAGATGCCATCACCGTGATTTCCCATGGCCCTGTCATATAGAGGCGCATTTGTGCAATGTAATTGCCCTGCCCAAGCTCTTGTACTCGGCTCTGGCGGGTGAACATGTACATATTGGTCATACTGGCGCTCGAGGAGATCTGCGCCCTCTCAATCGGCAGGCCCTGGAAATCGGTCAGGTGGAGTTCCAGCGTGGTGAAGCCTGCTGGAGCGGGATGACGCTGGATATGCACCTGCATCGATGCAGGTGCATAGGTATTGGTAGTGGCTGCGAAGATCAGCACACTGGCACAAGAAAGCACCAGCAGGAACCAGAAAAAAGGTCGTATGCGCATACCTGTTCTCCTGTCTCGTATGGTCTTCGCTGCACCATATCTCCTACGAACGCTTCGTGGGTGTAGGAGATGCGTCAGCTTCCCCTTCTTGCGCGGCTACAGTTTTGCGCATGGTGCTCACTGTCGACCGGGAGCTATTTCGTGCTATGCCGAACCCGCCTCCAAAGCCTACCAGAAGCGCCAGTACACCGGCCACAATGGGGACCCACAACGGAATGCCGCCTGTTCCTGCCGGCGCCGTGGAAGGCGTGGTATGAGTGGTGGGTGGTGCCTGTGCCGGCACGGCTGGCTTGACGGTGAAGACAAAAGCGCCTTCGTCGGGATCGCCATCTTGTGCCGATACCGTGATCCAGCGCACAACATACACGCCGTTCCCACCCGGTTTGATCGTAATAGACATTTGCCTGGGATCGTTGAGAGCGACCTTCGCATTGCCCTGGCTGATCAGGTCCCCACCGGGCCCGTAGATGAAGAGATTGCTTTTCTTCGGGTTAGGATTCATGTTCTCGAGAGTGAATACAGTTACGGTAGTCGGAGCCTGGGCGATGGTCGAGCCAATGGCCGGTATGGCTTTATATACCTTGGCGTGAGCAGGAATCGTTGTGTAGCTAGATGCTGCTCTATGGGCGGAGGCTGTTGCTGCCATGAGGAAAAGTAGACCGAGACCAGACAGGGTCGCTGCCGCCAGGTTTCGTAGAGATGGACGAAGTGTACGCATAACAGCTTTTTCCCTTGCTTCAGAAAATTGGAGGTAGTATGACACCACCATGTTGCTGCAATGCCACTTACTAAAGGACATTGCAGGTGTAGCATAGGGTATGGTGAGCTAATTGTCATGAGGATGAATCCCTATTTTTCACCTTAGGGTGTTTTCCTTTACAGTACTCACCGATTTGCTGCCAGATTATAGAGCTGAACCAGTTCATCAATGACTGTTTCAGTCTTTCCGCTGCTGATGCCCTCGGGGACACAGGTATGTAGATGGGTTTCCAGGATAATCGCTTCGAGCTTCTCAATTGCCTTCCGTACAGCATAGGTCTGGCGTAGAACATCGACACAGTATTTATCCTCTTCAACCATCTTGCGAATGCCGTTGAGGTGTCCCTCAATGTAATTTAATCGTTTGAGTACGTCTTGCTTTTCCGCGCGCATAAACAAATCTCACTTTCTACCCATATCCACTGGGTATGGGTAAAGTATACAATACAGCAATCCAGAGCGCAAGGTGGATGGCGCCTTCTCAACCATGCTCTTTGCATTTGCAATCTCTACGCTAATTGAGACATCATGTCATTCACCCTCTTTGGACGCTGCGAGAGCTGCCGCACGTAAGTATCGACCGGATGTCATCGTTCCGCTTCTACATGCACGATCGCCGGCAGGCTCGATTCGCGGATTAGCTTGTTGAGCGCGGCCACGTCCGTATCGATGGCCTCGCGCAACTGCTGCAACAGCCCATCCAGGCGGGCCGAGAGTTCCTCGAAGACCTGCCTCGCCTGTCGTGTCGGTGCGGCATCGGCGCTGGCAACCACCCCGGCAAGCGTCATAAATTTAGCGCTGAGCTGCACAGGATAATCCATCACGTCGAGCTGGTCCTTTGCCTTGACCTGGATCAACTCCTCCTCGATGGCCGAGAGCTTTTTCTTGAGGGACTCACTACTGGCTTCTATAGCCTCGTGAACATCCTGTCCCTGGGCGCGGCGTATCCAGTCGTCAGCCTGCTTGCGCATATCGCGAATCGCGTTGACCGCTTTATGCGCCTCCGAGACCCTGTCCCGGATCGCCAGCAGCAACTCGAACTGCCCCTGCAAGTCCTCTTGTGTGGACCCTATGTGTGGGTCCTTGAAAATCTGGAAGGTCTCACTATAGCTCTGGTCGCCAACTTTCAGTTGCACCTGGTAGGTCCCTGGAGGTGCAAATGGGCCTTCTGGAGCGTACTCCGAGTCCGCGGTTCCCTCGATTTTGACCGGGTCGGGATAGCGCGTGTTCCAGACGAAACGGTTTGTCCCGGCCTCTTTTAGCACACGCGGCTCCTTCTTCTCGTCCTTCTTCTTTTTGTCCCCGGCTCCTGCCTCTTCCTGCCTGGTCTGCTCCGCTTTCTTCTCTTCGCTTGAGAACGATTTGATCTCTTTCCCGTTAGCGTCGAGGAAGCTCAGCTTGATCTCACCCTCCGGCTTTTCCTTGAGGTAGTAGTGCACAATCACGCCGCCGGGTGGGTTCTGTCCTGCATCCAGGTACTTGTCCACCTTCTCGCCGCTGGGCTTCTCCTGCTGGCGGAAGGCAACAACGAACGCGCTGGTATAGCGGTAGTTCTTGCCGGGCGTCACCGCGCGGCCAAAACCGCTGCTTGATACGAAACGAGTCCAGGGATGGGGTGCGAACAGGTGCACTGGGGCCTCGCGTACATCGTCGCTCAACTGTCGTAGCGGCGAAATATCGTCAAGTATCCAGAACGAGCGCCCATGAGTCGCAGCGACAAGATCATCGTCTTTGACCACGAGGTCATGGATGGGCACGGCTGGCAGCTTCAACTTCAGGGCATGCCACTGTTCACCATCGTCGAAGGAGACATGTGCCCCGGTCTCTGTGCCCGCGTAGAGCAGTCCACGCCTGACCGGATCTTCGCGGATCACCCGCGTAAAGTCATTTTCAGCCAGTCCACCTGTGATCTTCGACCAGGTCTGGCCATAGTCCTGCGTTTTATAGAGATAAGGCTGGAAATCGTCCAGCTTGTAGCGGTTGGCGGCTACATAGGCTGTAGCGGCCTCGTGTGGCGAAGGCTCTATGATGCTGATGAGTGCCCATTCCGGCAGATCTGGAGGCGTCACATTCTGCCAGCTCTCGCCGCCATCGCGCGAGACATGCACGAGGCCGTCGTCCGAGCCTACCCAGAAAAGTCCCCGCTGCAGAGGTGACTCGGCAAAGGCAAAGATGGTCCCATAGTACTCAGTCCCGACATTATCTTTTGTGACCGGTCCGCCGGAAAGCTCCATCTTGCTCTTGTCATTGCGCGTGAGGTCAGGGCTGATCTCTTCCCATCTGCTGCCCTCGTCGGTGGAGCGGAAGACGTGGTTGCCCGTCGCGTACAACACGTTCGGGTCGTGAGGTGAGAGCAGGATCGGGAAGGTCCACTGGAAGCGGTATTTAGCGTCTTTTGCTGGCCACCCCAGGTATGCCTCGGGCCAGATCGTGATGTCCCGCAGTTGGCCGGTGCGGTGGTCATATCGCGTCAGGTACCCCAGGTAGCTTCCTGCATAAACGACGTTCGAGTCGTCGGGCCGTACGGCAATGTAGCCGCTCTCGCCACCGCCGATCTCGTAGTAGTCGACTATGGTGATGGCAGAAAGGCGCGAACGGCTGGGTACGCTAATGGTGCTGTTGTCCTGCTGTGCCCCATAGACGCGGTATGGCGCCTGGTTGTCGGTCGTGACATGATAAAACTCGGCCGTGGGCTGGTTGTAGATCGAGGACCAGGTTTCGCCTCCGTTGAACGACACGCAGGCTCCTCCATCATGGCCCATTATGATGCGCTGGGTATTGTAGGGATCGATCCACAGGGCGTGGTGATCACCGTGAGGCGTGGCGACTTTGGCAAAGGTACTCCCACCATCGCTCGATTTAAAGCAGCCTTCGTTGAGCACCCACACAGTCTCCGGGTCCTGTGGGTCGGCAAAGATGTGCTGGTAGTACCAGGGCCGCTTGCGCAGGTCAGGCTCCTCGCTGAGCCGCTGCCACGTGTCACCTCCATTGTCGGAGCGGAAGATCGCCCCATCCTCGGCCTCGATGATGGCCCAGACGCGGTCCGCCCGTGCTCCCGAAACGGCCACGCCAATCTTGCCAACCATGCCCGTGGGCAACCCTGGCTTGCGCGTAATCTCGGTCCAGGTATCGCCCCCGTCGCTTGACTTGAAAAGGCCGCACCCCTCGCCGCCGCTTTGCAGGGTATGCGGCATGCGACGTGCCTGCCAGAACGCCGCGTAGAGGATACGCGGGTTGTTCGGGTCCATTGCCAGATCATGGGACCCGGCGTCTTCACCCCGGAACAGAATGTGTTCCCACGTCTTGCCGCCATCGCGCGAGCGGTAGATTCCACGCTCCTTGTTCGGTCCATGGGCGTGCCCCAGCGCCGCGACATATACCAGGTCGGGGTTCTGGGGATGGATGCACACGGCGCCAATTTGGCGCGTGTCTTCCAGGCCAAGATGTATCCACGTCTTGCCGCCATCGGTTGACTTGTAGACCCCATCACCGTGAGAAACATTGCCCCGGATACACGTCTCGCCCATGCCGGCGAAGAGTACGTTGGGATCAGAAGGTGCAACTGCAATCGCGCCTACCGACGCACGCTTGAAGAAATCGTCGGAGACATTCTCCCAGTAGACCCCGCCATCGCTCGTCTTCCAGACGCCTCCTCCCGTGGAACCAAAGTAAAATACCTGGGGATCGGCTGGGTCACCTGCTACCGCTACAACACGGCCTCCCCGGTATGGGCCGATCGAGCGCCATTCGAGTGAGGCCAGTAGAGCAGGCATCGCCTCGCTATCCACTGTGAGCGCCTTGTGCTCGTTCTGATAGCGATCAGATTCCGTGTGTTTAGCAGTCATATAGTTGGTATCTCCTTCACTATTCACTGCCTGGTAGTATACCGTATTTTTCTTGATGCCGGCGTTTTATAGTAGAGTGGTCATATGAGCAAGATCTGCTACTACTCATGAGAACTAACGCGGTAGTACTAATACACGGCACTGAAGTAAAGACGAATCGACCGTTGAAGCGTAAAGTTTGATATAGTCGTGTAGAATAGAGATTAGCTCAGGATCACCTGAGATACAATATATAGCAACTAGTTTGAAAGGAAGAAGTATCATGGCCGATATAGCCTACTGTGTAAAGTGTAAGACGAAGCGGGAGATGAAGAATCCCCATCAAATCACGATGAAGAATGGGAAGCCCGCCCTGCAAGGGCAATGCACGGTGTGTGGAACAACGTTAAACCGGATTCTTCCCGCCAGTAAAAAAGCCTGACCTTGTATCTCCTTCACCACGGGAATGCTGTCATATAGTCATTGGGGCAGGAGCAATAGCACAGCACCTGTCAAAAGGAGAAAAGCCGGAAGATCTTGCGGGAGAGGACACGCATCCTGTTCCATATAGATACGCGGCCTTTCCCCTTATGAGCTTGTTGTGGGTATTGTAAAGAGACAGGTGGGGTATAGCTATTCCTTTGCCCTGAATGAAGCTGGGGTGCAGTCGCTGGTAGGACGCGCGATATCTGCACCGGCTGCTGTATTATATGGCCTGCCAGTGTCCGCCAGAATTCCTCAATTGTCGCAAAACGCTTGGCAGCGTTGAAGGTCATCGCCCGTCCTATGGCCTCGCTTATATCGCCTGGTATCTCTGGTATGAGCAGGTGAGCAGGCTTGAGAGGATCAATGCTCTGGCTTCTCATGACCCGGGAGATGGCATCGGGTGGGATGGTCCCGGTAAGGAGCGTATAAAGGGTAGCTCCCAGCCCATAGATATCTGTTTGCGCGCTGGTTCCACTCGTGTACTGCTCAGGTGCTGCATAACCGGGGGTCCCACGGCGAATAACGGCTGTCGTTGTGCCAGCAATATGCTGCTTGGCGATGCCGAAGTTGACCAGTATAGTTGTATTGGCCCCCGCTGGTACGATAATGTTGGCAGGTCTGACATCCCTGTGAACAACGGGCGGTTCTTGCGTGTGAAGATAGCTAAGGGCATCGGCAATAGGAGCCAGCAAAGGTAAGGCCAGGGATAAAGAGAACCGTTGTTCTGCTTGCTCTCGACGCAATGCCTCCAGGTCTCGACCTTCGATGTAATCCATAACCAGGTACACCCGCCTGAGCTTTTCGTGCTCGAACACCCTGTGTACACGGGGCAATGCCGGGTGACTCAATCGCATGAGGATCTCACCTTCAAAGGTGAAACGCTCTCGATCCTGTGGGCCCGGGTCGATCACCTCTTTAAGCACGAATAATTGCCGGCCGAACCGCCGGTCTCTAACCAAATATAGCGCACCAAATTCGCCTCTTCCAATAAGGCCTTTTATTGTGTAGTGGGCTCCATAGGGGTCCCGGACGGTCACTCCGACAGGGAGAGTTATTTGCTGTTTCGACATACTGTACCTCAAATATGTACAGAGTTACTTTAGTGATTATAGTCAGTATATCCAGGCAGATACAAGCTGAAGAACAATGAATAATGATGAAATATTATAGTTTTGGAGCAATAAGAGAAGCTGTGACCTCTTCCTTGTGGCGCATAATTACCCGGCTGCTTGAGGATCGATCACCTACTCCCGCGCGTCCTTGCGTTTCAAGAAAATGCCGATGATGCAGGTAAGCACGAGGATGATCCCACTAAGGGCAATCCAGGCAAGCACAATGCGTTGCGTGCCATCAGCCTGGCTGTAGATTGAGAAAAGCGTCCCGTGGTAGGTGTAATCATCCCCGAAGAGTTTCCCGCCATCTATTTTGTCAGCATGCAGGCCAAGTGAAGTTCCCAGGGCAGCCAGGGCCCAGCGCGAAGGGGTTATTGCCGACACTATCTGCGTGAACCAGTCCTTCAAAGGGATAATGGAACCGGCAAAGATCACCTGGGGGACGATGATGATTGACAGGAGACTGTTGGCAACGTCGTCGTTAGGAGCTCCGGCAGAAACCACCAGCCCCATCATCACACCTGCCACACTGGCCAGGGCCAGCGTAACGTAGATTTCCAGTAGAACCGGCAAAAAGACGCCCTGGTGGTACGGCTCGAATGCATCGACGATGAACAATATCGAAGCGGCTTGTATGAAGGCGAGCGCACCCAGCACGGTAATTTTGGAGAACATGTAAGGCAGGATGCCCAGGTTCACAGCGCGTTCGCGCTGGTAAATAGCCGCCTCCTTTACAATCTCGCGTGTACCATTGATGCAGCCGAAGAGTATCGCAAAAAAACCGACGAGGAAGATCACTCGCTGAGCATCGCCGCTCCCGGCCGGGACGATAAAGTCTTGCAGCGCCTGCTTCGTGCCGCCCTTCGCCTGCGCGTAGCTGGTACCATTGGGATCAGTAGTTAGAAAATTGACCACCTGTTTGCAATCTACCAGGTCCGCCTCGTTTGAGATGCCTGGCAGGGCAAGCGGGCCGGAGGACGTAAGAATCTGCGTCCTGCACTGCACGATACTGTTCGGGTCAAAGATACCCCCGCCGATCTCGAACCTCACCATGAGCATGAGCAGCAGGGCGACCAGAGGTGCCTGCAAAAGCAGGATGAGGAGATTGCCGGCATCATTTTTGAGCAGTTCTACGTGGCGCATGCACAGCAGCACAAACTGCTTCCAGGGGTTGCCGCGCTTTGGACGTTTCTTTTCTTTACTTCTCGCGCGGCCGTTGACACCCGGGGGAACTCGACTTGTAACATCGTGAACCCCTTTAAGCGGCTCGGCGATATATGTCTGGTAGTCCTTGGAGGTCCTGAAGCGCACCTCGACCTCCTCGGGAACGTTACTATTTCCCTCGGCGGGTTCTACACTGCTATATATCTCCGCGAAATTGTCTTTTCCGAAATAGGCCTTTGCCTCTTCTGGAGGCCCGAAGTACGCGAGGCGGCCTTCCTGCGCCAGGAAGCACACGTAGTCGCAGGTGCTGATATTGTTCGTCGCGTGAGTGACCAGAATAATGGTGTGTCCCTTGTCGGCCAGCTTGCGCAGCAGGAACATCATTTTGCGATCCAGCCCCGGATCAAGACCAGAGGTCGGCTCGTCGAGGAAGAAGAGGCTTGGATTGGCCAGCAGCTCCATAGCGATCGAAGCGCGTTTGCGCTGGCCGCCTGAGAGCTTCTTGATCAGCAGCTTGCGCCTTCCCACCAACTCCACGTCCTCTAACACCTCGTCGATACGCTGCTGGATTTGTTCCTCGGTGAAGTCATTGGGCAGGCGCATCCTGGCGGCATAAAAGAGCGCCCGTTCGAGCGTCAAATCGCGGTGAACGATATCATCCTGGGGCACGTAGCCAAGCTGTGTATTAAAGGCGGCGAGATTGCGGTAATAATCCTGACCATTGTAGAGCACCTTGCCTTCCTTCGCAGGCCGCAGGCCGCTCAGCGCGTTGAGCAGCATAGATTTACCGGCACCGGAGCCTCCTACCACCGCGACAAACTTGCGTGGGGCAATCGAGAGCGAGATATTGTTGAGCAGCGTGACATGGTTATTGCCGTATTTCTTGAGATTGAGCGCGTCGATGCGGATATAATTACTCTCGTCGTACTGTACCAGTTGGGTGCTCTCGAAGATGAGCTTGTATGGCCCGATGCGTATCTCATCGCCCATCTTGAGCAGGGCGTTCGTGACAAGTTGTGAATTGACATAGACGTGGTTCGTGCTGTTGAGGTCGAAGATGCGATAGCTCCCCCCTTCGCGCACCAGGCGCGCGTGGTGCGCAGAAACCTGCGGCTGGGGCAGAACAACCGTATTGCCTGTTACTCGCCCGATGGTGACTTCGGCATCGCCTAGCTTGATCGGGCGCATCGGCGGTAGCTCGTCTTGCGTCTCACCGCTTCCATCGTGGTAGGTAAGTGTGACGAACGAGCCATCTTCATTGCCAATGCGAAGTATATCTCCAGGGGCCAGCACTTTGCGGAAGTGTTCATCCCCGCGTATTTTGCGACCCTGGTAAAGTAACCCGTTGAGGGTCTGTTTGCGTTCCGGGTGTGGATGGAAAAGCACCAGTTGATTCCCCTGGCGGATGATCTGGACATGCTGGCCTGAAACAGTGCGGCTGTTGATGACAATGTCGTTGGTAATATTCCGCCCAATACTGATCACCTGCTTGTCCAGGGCATACATGCGTTTCTCGTCGGAAGTATTGCTGCTCACCTCCAGCGAGGGTATGCCCAGGGCGGAGAAAGGAGCAATCAGGGTCTGATCGGGCCGCTGCATGGATTTTACCATGCGCTGCGTCGGGATATCGGATGGCCTGGCTGCATCACTCAATACTGCCTGTTTCCCCTCGGAACGCAGGTCTTGCGTCTCGATGGGCAAGAACAAAACGAAGGAAGTGTTTTCTCCCAATGCTACCAGGGCTCCATCTTGCAGTGTTGCCCGGTCCACCTGCTGCGCATTGACATTGATGGTGCCGGCCTGGGGATGCCTCTCGATGCACCAGTAAGACTCTTGCCACATCAGGCGAGCATGGAACGGCGCAACTTTGGCATCATCCTTGATAACGATGTCGTTGTTTACATCGCTGCCGATAGTGATTGTTCCCTTGTCAATGGCGAAGACACGGCCCTTCAGCGGCCCCGTGTCGAACTTAATCGAACCGGATTGTGGTGATGTCTCTCTTGTATTCAAGCCACACCTCCCCATCGTATGATAGAAGCCCTGCGCTACCGCTTAGACTGCTAGCGTGGCAACCGATCTAACATGGAATTATATTGCAGCGCGAACTGGATGGCAATAAACATGAGGCTATATTTTCAGAAACTTTTTATGTTCCACTCAACCTGCTCTAAGGTTGGGGAGATACGATTCGAAGCGAACCCCAATGTAACACATCCTGAGCAGTGCAGCTTAACAAGTAACAAGTAGCTGAGGTATAGACGCAATTCAAGAATCTTGGATACTGTTGTCGAACTGTCCAGAACCGGCGAGCGAAGCGATGCCGCGTGCGTAGTAGTCCGTCAACGTTCATTTGACCACCAGGCAGCTATCTGAAATGCCCTCAGAGGGCATTTCATGAGCGCCACATGAAGCTTGACGGACTAGTAGGGGCCGATTTATCGCGCCCCGGGGTGGCGGGGCGCACTTCCGGAGAGCAGTTCGCCAGCAATACCATCTTGCCGGTGAGCCTTCTCCTGGCGAGATCACCAGCCAGGGCGGCGAAACTCGTATATTACTATTTCGCCGCCAATCTATCCCACTCGATTTTTATATGTCTTAAAATCAGGATAGACGTACACATTGCTCTCTCCTATCGTTATCTCCTGCACATCAAGGACAGGACTGGACGCAGTCAGCGGAGTATCCTTCATCAGTTTGTTGTATAACGACTGAATTGGATTAGCTTCTTCAGCACCAAAGGATACTTCATTCACCAACCGTAACACCTGGGGCCACGTTCCCCATGCAGCACGTCGGTCAAACTCTGGTCCATCAAAAAAATGTGCGAGATAGCGTCCAAGCACAAAAATGTACGTTTTCTGCACCTTCAAACGCTTCACTCGCTTTGGATCCAGACGCGCGAGCAATGCGTTGGCCCCATTGCGATTCAGCCACTGCACACAGGCCAACACCTGTTTACCTGCGTTATAAAAGTAGTCCCGCTGCCTTATCCGCTCCTGGCGCGAATAGGCGAAGAGGTCCTGAGACTTGAGTTCAAACAGGGCCAGCGCTCCTGTCTTGCGATCAAAAATGAGGGCATCTACATCAGTCGTCAGGTCGCCCTGCACACCTCTTAGTTCTACACTGCCAGCACTTCTCACGAAGCGTTTGTCCGAGAAAAGTTGATACAGGTCCTGCCGAAAGACCTCTTCATGCAGGTGAGATGCCGTATGGTACTCGTAGGAGTACCTCCGCTTCAGTTCGCGTGTGAGAAAAAGGAAAGGGTCGCTCAGCAGCCCCGTTAACGACCATACCAGATGCTGCTCATCAAGGCGAAGCAATGGAGGTGCAGGCGTACCCACTACAGAACAGTGAGAGGAGACATTTTCATGAGAAAGGCTATAGGCGTCTACAACACGACGAATGGCTGCACTATCAGCTCCAAGCGTTTCAGACAGAGCCTCGATCAGTGCAGCAGCAGCATGAGGAGGAGCTAACAAAGCTCTCGGGGTACATGAAGGGTGCTGCACAACACATGCTCTGCATAGGTCGAGATGCTTCAAAGCCCAGCCAATGAGAACAGCCAGGACATTTCCATACAGTTCAACCGTGCAACCACCAATCAGCGTTTGAGCAGGATACAGAAAGTGACAGGCCATGCTCTTTACCCGCAACATACCCAACCGAATATAATACTCGTCAATCTCTTGCGTAGTTCTATAGACGCTCACATCTGCTTGCCACTCGCTGGCAAATGCGTCTAGCTGTTGCTGGATAGACACTTTTTCCACAACAAGTTCCTGCATCTCGCGCTCGTAGGTTTTGGCAAGCGCATTCGTCCACCATTCAATGTCTTCGCGCTCTCTCCACTCAGTATGCATTTTCTTGCTGGCTATCCAGACAGAGAAATCCTTCTGTCCTCCCTGCTGCATCCTCATGAAGCCAGTCTCACAATGCGCGAGAACTTGCTCACCTGCTGTCAGGCGATCACACTCCAGCAGTACCCGATCCGCCCAGGCATCGAGTGTGCTATCAGTAGCAAGAGGAGAAACATATGGAGACTCAGCGGCATTGCCAAAACATACCTGGAGTGCCTTATGCCAACCTGAAGAGTACAGGTATGAGTTATGCGCAGTAGCCTTCTTCGTAGCAGCATGCAACGTATCTTGCAACTTGAGGTCGTGCCAATCTCTAGCGCGTGTAAGAGCAACGAGAGCACTGCCCCTATGGGCGGGAAAAGTCTGGCGAATGCGCTCCTGCTGTTCATCTATCAATTGACAGAGTTGCTCTTGTTTGGAAAGTGATCTCATCTTCGATCCTTTATGTGTGCTATTCCCAACGCGAAGCGCAACGATAAACGCTTCTGCATCAAGAAAAGGGAACAATCAGCCAAGGCCAAGAACAGAGTACATTCTCGGCCTACAACGGAAATCATGCTCCTACTGACGTTACCTAGCACACTGGCGAAGTCATGAGACCAATTTACCTCCCGAGGATTTCAATGAGACTGTATCACGAATA
>WNGQ01001074.1_pt1 | contig 28437 bp, 17 predicted proteins | sample 5407661 | NCBI WGS metagenome assembly WNGQ01 (sample SAMN13153382, study PRJNA577476) | soil metagenome | isolation source: 60 cm soil or saprolite under Garry oak tree replicate 2 | place: USA:California | collected 2016-06-15 | reverse complement strand
GTTCTTGACCTCACAGCACAGGTTTCAGCGGTAGGAGATGGTGGGTTAATTAGTATCGCAGTCGATCCTGATTTTGCGACGAATAGTTTTATTTACCTTCTCTATACCAATAACAATCCTCGGGAAGGTCATTTATCACGGTTTCAGATGAGCGGCGATATGGTAAATCCATCTTCTGAAACGGTCTTGCTGACTACTATCGCTGATCATGAGACGCACATGGTTGATGATATCCGTTTTGGTCCAAATAATACACTGTACGCTTCCGATGGTGATTCTTCTCCTTTCGATACAGCGACAGTGTATTCTACCCGTTCGCAACAGGCAAATCAGACAGGCGGTAAAATCTACCGGATGACACGAGACGGCAAAGGGGTAGACACAAATCCTTTTTGGACTGGGAATGCAGACGATCCTGCTTCCAAGGTTTTTGCGTTGGGATTGCGTAATCCTTTCCGCTTTACCGTTCTCCCGGATGGCGGTGTTATTGTCGGCGATGTGGGGTGGAATAGCTGGGAAGAAATTGATCGTATCCCCGTTTCTGGCGGGACCCACAATTATGGCTGGCCATGTTATGAAGGCGGTCCAAACGGGAGTCTTGTCCAATCAGCTTTTAGTAATTTCCCTCTCTGCAAAGCGTTGCTTACTCAAGGGACAAGTGCAGTCACTGCTCCTAGTTTTGCCTATGACCACACGGTTGGTTCGTGTGTCATCGGTGGGCCGGTCTACGATCAGAGTGTTTTTCCGGCTCCCTATAGGGGGTCGTATTTCTTTGGAGATTATACCCATAACTGGATTGACTATTGGCCACTCGATGCATCCGGCAACTTTGTTGGCCAACCGATCAGATTTGCCACGGTAGTAAGTCCGGTTGATATCGAAATGGGTCCGGATGGAGCACTTTACTATATCTCAATCACCAAGGGTCAGGTGCGCCGAATCGCCTACGGCACGGCCTCATCATGCGCTCCCGGAAATTATTTGGCGAATTACTACCCGAACCGCACCTGGTCGGGCGCTCCGACCATTACCCGCTGTGATGATACGATCAACAATGATTGGGGCACAGGTGGTCCATTTGGCACCAGTCCAGTAGACAACTTTTCGGTGAGCTGGAGCGGCAGTCAGTACTTCACGAAAGGGATCAATACGGTGTCTTGCACATCAGATGACGGGATGCAGGTGTGGGTGGATGGGCAGTTGGTGATCGACAACAACGGCATCCATCCGGCTACTACCAAGACCGCTACCATCACATGCACTTCCGACGGTTTCCATGATGTGCTCGTAAAATACTACGAAGCGACTGGACAGGCGGTTGCCAAATTGAGCATCACGAGCGCCAATAAGCCACCGGTACCGCACATTTCTCAACCAACCGATGGGTCTGGCTTCGCAGCTAACCAGGTCATGACCGTGACTGGTTCAGCAACCGATCCGGAAGACGGAACGCTCAGCGGTGAATCGTTGCAATGGAATGTCATTTTGCATCATTGTCCACCTGTTACTCCGGGAAATACGCAAATTTGCCATACGCACCCATTTGCTACTTTTACCGGCACGGGTGGTTCGGTAACCGCTCCTGATACGAGTGGTGATTGGGTTTGGCTTGAATTCGAGTTGACTGCATTCGATTCATCGGGAGCGAATGCAACGACCCGAGTCAATGTCTGGCCAAACTTTTGTCCGGCAGGGAGCTATTGGGCGCAATATTATAAAAATCGGACCTGGACAGGTACTCCGGCAATCAAGCGTTGTGATGCAACAATCCACAACAATTGGGGTACTGGCGGTCCATTTGGTACTAGTCCCGTAGATAACTTCTCAATTATTTGGCATAGTCGTCAGTTCTTTCGTCAAGGAACAAGTAAATTGACTGCAACTTCAGACGATGGTATGCAAGTGTGGGTGGATGGTCAGCTCGTTATTGACAACAATGGTATTCATCCTGCCACAACAAAAACTGCGACCCTTACCTATCCATTGGCAGGTTATCATGATGTTCTCGTCCAATATTTCGAAGCCACAGGGAATGCAGTTGCCCAATTTAGTATTGTTAAGCAAGAATACTCATGGTTCGCTCATTGTAAAGGTAACTGATCCGCTATTGAAAGCGAACGATTGACGCTTCCCCTAAACCTGTTATACTTAAGCGGGCGCTCCGATTGGATGGAGTTGGCCCCTGAGGTCAAGAATTGTAAGGATACTCCAATGCGAATTGCACTTGACTATACGGCAGGCATCAGGCAGGGAGCAGGAGTTGGGCAGTATGTACGAAGCCTGGTGGACGCCATGCTTGCACAGGATGCTAACAACAAGTACACATTGATTACAAGCGGACGCCCCACAAAGGAGCGTTCATTTCCTACTGCTGACAATGTTCGCGGTCGCAGTGTATTTATTCCTGATCGCTACCTTAATATTCTCTGGTACCGCTGGCGGGTACCGCTCTATGCAAATTATTTCACGGGTCCAGCAGACATCTATCATGGCCTGGACTTTGGCCTCCCGCCACTTAGAGGCAAAATGCACAAGATCGTTACCGTCTATGACCTGGCTTTTCTGGCACATCCAGAGACGGCAGTTCCTTCATTGGCCGCCTACCTGAAGAAAGTAGTACCAGAAGCGGTAGCAGCAGCTGACGCTGTTGCCGCTATATCTCATGCAACGAAGCAGACCCTTATCGAATACTATAAGGCGCCAGAGGAAAAGGTTACGGTCATTCCCTGCGGCGTTGCACCACACTTTCGGCGCATTACCGACCCGGCGCTATTAGAGGCAACGCGTCGCAAGTTTGAACTGGAACGTCCTTTAGTCCTCAGCGTTGGTACGCTGGAGCCGCGTAAAAACCATCTCGGCCTCATCAAGGCTTTCTACGAGGTGCAGAAAAGCAAAGAAAGCTCGGCTATGCTTGCGCTGGCAGGTGGGCAGGGCTGGCTCTATGAAGAGACGCAGCGCATGGTGACGGAACTCAAACTGGAGAACAAGGTACGTTTTTTGGGCCGTGTTAGCGAGCTTGAACTGATCACATTGTACAGCTTGGCTGATGTATTCGCCTTTCCATCGTTTTTTGAAGGCTTCGGCATACCGCCATTAGAAGCGATGGGCTGTGGCGCTCCTGTCATCACCTCAAATACGTCCTCCCTGCCGGAGGTCGCGGGTGATGCGGCAATTCTCGTTGACCCACATGACACGCATGCAATAGCGGATGCAATTACCCGCGTGCTAGAGGACGAACAATTACGGGAGGAGCTACGTCAGAAAGGATACTTGCAGGCACAACGTTATACGTGGTCCAGGTCTGCAGGCAAGATGCTTTCTGTTTATCAGAAGCTGTATAGAGGTGTCACAAACTTTGCTGAGGAAGCCGAAATGAACTCCGCTCCTTCTACACCATATGGTTAGGCATATGCTGAGGGCTTTCAGAGGTAGTTTATTTAAGGGGAAAGGAAGGCATTCCCGTAGGGGCGGGAGCGGTGCGGAGTGGAGTGGGGACGCTTGCGTCGCCCTGGGAGGAAGGGAAGTGCTCAAGGGACCAGGACAAGGGCTAGATACTTTTAAAAACAAGGCATCATTGGAAAGGTAGATTGAGATATATGCCCAATGCATTGATTACCGGGATAACAGGACAGGATGGCAGTTACCTCGCAGAATTCTTGTTGGAGAAGGGCTACCAGGTCTACGGCATGGTGCGCCGCACCAGTACATTTAACAACGAACGCATCCGTCATCTCCTCGATCGCATCGAGTTGATCGATGCCGATCTCCTTGACCAACTCTCACTGATTCAGGCACTACGTCAATCGCAGGCCGATGAAGTTTACAACCTTGCAGCTATGTCGTTTGTGGCGACATCATTTCACCAGCCTGTCGCTACAGGTGAATACACGGCGCTGAGTGTAGTCCGAATGCTGGAGGCTGTGCGACTGGCGGATTGGCCAATTCGCTTCTACCAGGCTTCGACCTCTGAGATGTTTGGCAAGGCCCAAACAGTCCCACAAAATGAGCGTACTCCCTTCTACCCGCGTAGCCCTTATGGAGTGGCCAAACTCTACGGGCATTGGATCACGGTGAACTTTCGCGAGAGCCACAATATGTTTGCCTGCTCAGGAATACTGTTCAATCATGAATCCAGTCGTAGGGGCCACGAATTCGTGACGCGCAAAATAAGCCGAGGTGTAGCGAGCATCAAGCTAGGCTTGCAGGATAAGCTGGTACTGGGCAACCTCGACGCGCAACGCGATTGGGGCTTTGCGGGAGACTACGTTGAGGCGATGTGGCAAATGCTTCAACAAGATAAGCCGGATGACTATGTGATTGCCACTGGCACGACTCACAGCGTCCGTGACTTCGTCGTTACGGCCTTTGCGCACGTGGGCATCCACGACTGGCAACGCTATGTGGAGATCGACCCACAACTCTACCGGCCTGCCGAAGTTGACCAGTTGATCGGAGACGCATCCAAAGCGCACCAGCGATTTGGTTGGCATCCTCGTGTAACGTTTGAGGAACTGGTGAGCATGATGGTTGAGAACGACTTACAGCAGGTTTCGAGCCTGCCACCACGCCCAGGTAGACCCTTCTAGATGTGAATCGCTGTTTGATATACTCATCATGCATGAAGGACCTCTCAAGCATGATCCCACATCCAGCAGATGAAAGGTAGCTGAAGGACAATGTCGATTCCGTCGCGCATACTTATTACAGGATGTACAGGTTTTGTGGGCGGCTATCTGGTGGAACAATGTCGTATCCGCTATCCACAAGCAGAGTTGTTTGGGCTAACGGGGCACCCAACCCTTCATACTGCCTTGCCGGGTATGAGTGACGTCAGGCTCTCGGTGGCAGATATCACGCAACCAGAAGTCGTGCGCCAGGTAGTGGCTGAGGTAAAGCCGGACCTGATCATCCATCTGGCTGCGCAGTCTTCGGTATCAGCGTCATGGAAGGACCCATCTGGCACACTCCGGGTCAATGCCGGGGGGACGATACATCTACTCGAAGCCTTGCGATCTGAGCAACTAACTCCTCGCGTCGTGCTCGTTGGTTCCGGCGAGCAATACGGCATGGTACACCCTGAAGACAACCCTATCCGCGAGGAGTGCCCCTTTCGACCTGCAAACCCGTATGCAGCCTCAAAAGCGGCCCAGGACCTCTACGGCTACCAGTATTTTGTTGCCTATGGGCTACCGATCTTGCGTGCACGCCCGTTTAATCACTTCGGGCCACGTCAGACTTCTACGTTTGTGATAGCCAACTTTGCCCGGCAGATTGCCCTGATTGAAGCAGAAAAAGCCGAGCCTGTGCTATCCGTAGGTAATCTTCAGGCCCGGCGAGACTTTCTGCCAGTAGAAGATGTTGTGGCTGCCTATCTTGCGGTTGCCGAGCAGGGGCGGCCCGGTGAGGCATACAACATTGGCTCAGGTCAGGCCCGCTCGATCAGAGCGATGCTGGATCTGCTCCTGACTTTTGCAAGAAGGTCCATTCAACTGCGTGAAGATCCTGCGCGACTGCGTCCAGTAGACGTGCCGTTGCTAGAGGCTGATACTTCACGCCTGCGCGCGGACACGAACTGGAGGCCTGCTGTGCAATTCGAGTCAGCATTACAACGGACACTCGACTATTGGCGAACAGTGGTAACCTGAGATTAGACCCTGACCTATAGAGGAAGGTGCGGCTAAAAAGGATTTTTAATCCGGTCTTCTAAATGTAATTGCTATGATGAACGAGATAGAAAAACCTGCAAGGTTTACCTTTTCAAACGGGAGGTCAGCTCTGGCTATGCGAGTGAGGCATGGCGAAGAGTTGCCTACGGCCCTGCATGAGCTCGGATTGCGCAGTGGCCAACCTAACCTGGTCCTGATTGGCGGTGCCAGCAAGATGGATGTGAAAGAACTGAACGGCATTCGTTCGCTGTTTGTGGAGTGTCTGGTACCAGTGATCGCCGCTTTAGATGCAACTGTGATTGATGGAGGTACAGATGCTGGGATAATGCAACTGATGGGCCAGGCACGAGCAATCACTGGCGAAACATTCCCTTTAATTGGAGTAGCTGTGGCTGGAAAGATCACCACACCTGATAGGATTGACCATTCTGGTCAAGGCACTTTCCTGGAGCCTCACCATACTCACTTTGTGCTCGTCCCTGGCACCCATTGGGGGGACGAGTCTCCATGGCTATTTCGTGTGGCAGATGTGCTGGCAGCCCGAGCTGCTTCGCTGACAATCCTCGTCAACGGCGGTGAAATCGCCTGGGAGGATGTCACCCAGAGCGTGAAGGCTGGTCATCCAGTGCTGGTCATCGGAGGCAGCGGTCGAACAGCCGACACTATTGCGAATGCCTTGCATAAGGAAGCCACTGATGAGCGTACGAAACGACTGGTGGATTCGAACTTGCTTAGAGTGGTAGATTTAACAAGCGATTTTGGCGAGTTAACTCGCGTAGTTGAAGAAATGCTTTCCGCATAAAAGATGGGCATTTATTTAAAATGGCGCTGGCTCTTCATTAAAAAAACGATCGACATCTTTGATGCTGGCAGTTCTCCGCGCCGGCGGAAGAGCATCAAGCACCAATTTGCCGTAGCCTTTGGTGTAGAGACGGGTGTCAAGGATGGCCATTACACCGCGATCATCGCGTGTGCGCAGCAGGCGTCCAAGGCCCTGTTTGAGGCGCAGCACGGCCTGTGGCAGCACGTAGATGCCGAACCAGTTTTCGCCGGCCGCCTTCATCTGTGCTACGCGCGCTTCGTGCACAGGGTCATCGGGCGGATCAAAGGGGAGTTTATCGATGACCACCAGCGAGAGGGTCTCTCCCGCGATATCGACGCCTTCCCAGAAGCTTTTCAGACCAAAGAGCACGGCCCCTTTGTCTTCGCGAAACTGGCGTGTTAACTCGATGCGCGGCATATCGCCCTGTCGCAATAAGAGATAATCCAGGTGTGGCGCCATCAGATCAAAGGCCTGGTCAAGCATGCGCCTGCTTGAGAAGAGCAGGAAGGCACGCCCTTTTGAAAGTTTCACCAGGCGATACATTTCTCGCGCGATGGCCTTCGTATAGTCATCTGAACCGGCACCGTAGACAGGTGCGGGCAGATCACGCGGGATATAGAGCAGGGCGTTGCTTTCGTAATCGAAGGCGAGCGGTAGGATGCGCTCGATGACGTCGGAGCGTTCGAGGGGGTCGAGGCCGGTGCGGCGACGGAAATAGGAGAAATTAGGGCCTTTCTCTTCCGGGCGAGCGGGATTCGGGCCAATTGTTGCCAGGGTCGCCGAGGTACATATGACGTTGCATTTATCGAAGAGCCGCTCTTTCAGCCACTCTGTGACATCGAGGGGGGCGGCTGAGACCTGCAACTGGATGCCCCGCTGTCCACCGCTGACAACACGCTCGACATAATAGACAAACTTGCCTGGCTCATCGGCAGAGAAGACCGTGCGGATGTTGTGAGCGAGGTTCTGCGTGCGTTTGAGCAACTTATCGTAAAGCTGGCTTTCCTTTTCGGGCAAGTCTTTCGGACGCTGCTTGCGCAGCGAGTCGGCCAGGTCGGTGATGACCGTGGCGAGTTTCAAGCCTTCTTCGATGGGCGACTGGAGATTTGCTCGTCCTTTGAAGCCGAGGTCAACGACCAGCTTGAGGCGATCCCAGGTATTATTCAGCACCTTGCTCGCTTCGTCTTGCAGGCTCAGGAGGGTATGATCCTTGAGCATGCGCTGGGCCAATAAGGTCGTGACCGAGTTGGCGCTGATAGTGATAGTGAACGAGCGCGTGGCCTCTTCCTCCAGGTGGTGTGCCTCGTCAAGCACAATGACATCGCGCTCGGGCAGCAGGAAACCGTCCATGGCGGCATCCAGCAGGAGCAGCGTGTGATTAACGACGATAATCTGAGCTCGCGCCGCTTTCTCGCGCATCTCGCGCACGTAGCAATCGGAGTAAAAATTGCATTTGCTCCACGCGCACTGATCGCTATCGCCACAGACTTTGCTGCGGATATCAGCTGGGAGCTGAAAGTCGAGCGTTTCAAAGTCTCCGTTGAATTTCGCGTCTGGGTCGTTAGTGATATCGACCAGGCGCGTGAAGTCACGATTTTTAGCGTAGAACTGCATCCCCGTGCGCTCGCTTTCCAGGCGATCGATACACACATAGTTGCCGATGCCTTTGACGAGGGCCGCGTCAAAGTGTTTGATGTGCTGCTGGACAAAGGGAATGTCTTTGTAAAACAACTGCTCTTGCAGCGCCTTATTGGCGGTACTGATAATAGCGACCTTGCCAGAACGCACGATCGGGACGAGGTAAGCCAGGCTGTTGTGGGTCGGAATCATAGATCGGCCTGCAAGATACAGATGGCTTTGAGACTCGACCTGAATGCACCGTACTGGACGAGAAGGCACCTCGCGGACTGCGACAACATAGCGGAAGCGGTTGCGCCCAGAACTGTAATTGCGCAGCCGCTCCTTGTGAGCAATGGTCTTGCGTTCTAGTCGAAAGACCTGCTCGTCCGTTGTAAACCCGAGCGTCCATTTTGCGCCACAGTCCTTCTCCCTGAACCGAGCACGCCCACAACGAAGTGAAGGTCGGAAGCCAAGCGAACACATTAGTTCATACACGTCCTGCGCAAGTCTCGGGCTCGTTGTTGTGAACTCAATAGCGCCACAATGGTTGACCGTACCATCCGTATCGAGGAGTCCTGCGAGAAGGGCGCGACGCTGCTGTTCGGATGCTCGCAGGTAAACCGCGGGAATGTGCTTGTTATGCAGGAGACCGAGCGCTCGCAGTCGGCCAGTCATGCCAGGCTGCCATCGACTTACGACTTTACCGTTCTCGTCATCAACCGCATACAGGTATGGATGGCTCTTCAAGGATCGGACGGTGTAACCGTCCTTCTCTATCTCGTTAATGAGGGATGGATCAGCGGATGTAATATGGTTGTTGTAGGAACTTCCGTCGCCAAGCCAGACGCCGAGGAAATATGGCGCGATAGGCAGGTTCGCATCTGGTAGCACAAGAGGGCCAGCGACGGCAATGGCGTGATTTGCACGTGGAGATGAGCTAACTGTTAGCGTGTCGGCCATTTTCTCAGTAGTGACGAGGGAATACGTGCGACCGTCCCGGCGCTGTTCGCCCAGGTCTCTCGCTAAGCGACCTCGAACAGCAGAGAGGAGCGCCTGGTGTGGATAGCGTGCGGGCCGCTCCTTTGAGTTGATCGCCGCTATCTTCCTCGCAGCTTGATACACGCTCCAGTGATGGCCTCCAATGAGCGCTACTGCCCCGTCGACCGAAAGGGTGTTGTCATTTTCGGATAGAGCGATTAACCGATCAAGTATAGCGAGCTGATCCGAGGTGACGAAGTTCTTCGCTGCGTAGGTAGCAGCTCGCGAGCGATTGACCCAATTTCGGTCAGCACATGTGTAGGATACCCACTCATGCTCGGCATCTGCGATGAGCGATGAGCCATCGGAGAACACGACCTCATAGCATTTGCGATGGTACATTACATCGAATGCTGCTGTGAGGCGGGTTGGGTTGCCCATGTCATCAAATACAAAGTCACCTTCAACAAGATCACCCATCCGCTTCCACCCGGTTGGCGTGGGGATTGGCGTGTCCACGTCAAGCGCTTTCCCTGTCCCTGTTCCGGCTTCGACAATGGCCGGTGTACTCTGCGTTATTGAGTGGGCAACGAGAGTCGCCATTTCAACCTGCACAGGACGCTCTTCATAGCCGGGCAAGCTTTGAGAAAGGATCCCGCCCTGGCAGAGGTCCCTGGTGATGATATCCGCCAGGCGAGATTCGCTGGTCTGGAAAAAGGAAGAGGCATGGTCTAGCTCATCAAGCACTTCCGGCTCTTTTGGAGTGCTGTTTGCTGCGTTCTGCTGTTGGTTTGGCAAAGGCGGTACAGTACTGCTAGCGTGTTTGCTTTGCAGGTTATCTAAGAGAATACGCGTCGCCTTACCATTACCTCGCGACGTGATCTCTTCTTCCTGGACTGCTGCGGAAGATGGGAAAGCTTTGATCTCGTTCTTGGGGCCTGGTACCACGTGAAGGGGATATACTTTGTGGGGGTCCGGGAGCGTTTCTCCATCCACTGGCTTGACAGGAGTTCGTGGAAAATCATTCACAACCGCGTGTTTCGTAAGTAATGCCGATGCGTCACGTTTCGTCTCCGTATTGAGTTGCAAACCCATTAAAGCGCGTAAATAATTGTCGGCAAAAGCCTGGATGTGTTGGAAACGCTCGTCGGGATTGAAGGCGAGCGCTTGTAGGAGCACCTGCTCAATGGCCGGGGAAATATCACTATTGAGGCTACGTGGCGTAGGGAGGGGGTCATGGGTTTGCTGATGCAAAAGCTGCTCGCGCTCTGCTGCGGAATAGGGACGCTGCCCGCAGAGCCATTCGTAGACCATGACAGCAAGGGCGTACTGGTCACCAGCAGCAGTGGGATGACCCTGCAGTTGTTCGGGCGCCAAATAGGGTATGGCAGTGCTCTCCTGAGCGGGTGAAAAGGGGAGGCCTTGCAGGGTAAATGAAAAGTCCGTCAGCAGGGTATTGTCGTTCGGGTCGATGAGCAGGTTGCCGGGGTGCAGGTTGCCATGCACGATGCCAGAGACGTGTGCGTAGTGGAGCGCGCTGGCGATGGGTGAGAGCCGGCGTTTCACTTCATCGGCGGGGATGCGCCGACCTGGGGGGACATGTTGACGAAGCGTCTCTCCAGGGAGAGATTGTAGCACGAGATAGGCAAGATCCCCCTCGTCGTTGTCAGCGTCCTGGACAAAACCAAAGTCGTGTATCTCGACGACCTGGCGATGTTTGAGCTTCTTGAGCTGTTTGGCGCGCAAGAGGAAGGCTTCTTTGGCTTCAAGAGTGACGAGCGGTGTTTGAAAGACCTTGATGGCGATGTCTTTCTTGCGCTGTTTGCCAAGGTAGAGGCTGCTGGTAGGACCCTTGTTGAGCCGCTGTGTCACGATATACGCGCCGATCCGTTGTAGTCCTACCTCTGCGTCTGCCATGTTGCTTTTCTCCCCCAATTGCGAACGAGTGTTTTCGTGTGCAAGTATAACATAGGGAGATGTGGGGGTGCAATTGTAGTTGCTACTGGCCCGACGTGCTCAAAGCTTTTCTCCAGAGCGCACGTATCTGAGAAGGAAGCCCATTCGGGTGTAAAGGAATATCATGAGCAAGCCGGGTCATGAACGCATAGAGGTTGACAAACATTCACTCCTTGATGTATCCTCGGAAGTGTAAGAAAGAACGATCATACAAGGCCCCAGCAAAGTGGCTGGTGTGGCTTTGTCGTGATTGCAGTGAAACAGCGGGAACGCCACTTTTTAACAGGCGTTCATGTGATAGCAGAGCAGAAAAGAGAAGAGGAATGCAGGCAACACCAGGTATAATGCGGACCATCATACATGATGGTCATGCTTGTGTTGAGTGTGTACCTTTCTCCGTATCTGTTATCAGAGTATACGTCGTATGCGTAATTGTAGCCGCTGTAGGAAACGCTATAAGTATTGCGAATTTTGAAATCGGCGCTCATGCGCCGATTTCTTTATGTGCCTTGTTGCTTCTTGCCTTCCTTCTTACCAACCTCACCCTTACCTGCCTTGCCAGACTCGCTGGGCTACAGAGTCTGGTAGGGCTTACGACGAGGCTAGCCACAAGCACAGCTTAGGGAGATAAAACGGGGGCAACGATGCAACCCGATCCAATGTAGGTATCCTGAAGAGGATCTTCCAATTAGCTGGAAGATCCTCTTTTTTATTGTGCATTCGCAAGTGGCAAGGCATTTGCCACAGAGCATAAGCAACCTGATCAATCGGGAATTACTTCATCAAACATTACAACAAGAGGTGTTACATGCTGAAAGAATTGATTGCTCACACACGAGTACAGGGTGGTATGCAAAAGGGAAACATTGCGAAATATCAACCCTTTCCGCCCATCGATTTGCCGGATCGCCAATGGCCGTCACGCACGATTACAACCGCACCCATCTGGTGCAGCGTCGATCTGCGCGACGGCAACCAGGCCCTTCCTATCCCAATGGGACTAAAGGAAAAACTGGAAATGTTCCAGCTCCTGGTCGATATCGGCTTCAAAGAGATCGAGGTCGGCTTCCCTTCATCCTCTCAGATCGAATTTGACTTTGTACGCCTGCTGATCGAGGAGAATCGCATTCCCGGTGATGTCACCATCCAGGTACTCGTGCAAGCCCGTGATGAGTTAATTACGCGCACCTTCGAGTCTCTGCATGGAGCAAAGAAGGCGATTGTCCATCTCTATAATTCGACGTCGCCACTCCAGCGCCGGGTTGTTTTCGGGCTGGGGAAGCCAGACATCATGAACATCGCCGTACGTGGCGCCCAACTCGTTAAGGAGTTGGTACCTACATTACCTGGAACACAGGTCATCATGCAGTACTCGCCCGAAAGCTTTTCATCAACCGAAGTCGATTTCGCCCTTGAGATCTGCGAAGCTGTCGTTGACGTGTGGCAACCTACTCCGGAGAACAAGATCATCCTGAACCTGCCGGTCACTGTCGAAGTCGCGACACCAAATATTCATGCTGACCAGATCGAATGGTTCTGCCGGCACCTGCGCAATCGCGAGACAGCCCTCGTCAGCCTGCACACGCACAATGATCGCGGAACTGGCGTCGCCTGCACAGAGTTGGGCTTGCTGGCCGGTGCGGATCGCGTAGAAGGGACACTCTTTGGCAACGGCGAGCGTACAGGCAACGTGGATATAGTTACTGTAGCGCTCAATATGTATACACAGGGCGTTGATCCTGGCCTGGATTTTAGCGACATTAGCGCGATCGGGGCCGTTGCTGAGAAATGCACGCGACTTGGGGTGCCGATCCGCCATCCTTACGCGGGCGAGCTGGTCTTTACTGCGTTCTCCGGCTCACACCAGGATGCGATCAATAAGGGCATGACGGCGCAGGACACAACTCCCGGTGCGTTATGGCAGGTCCCCTATCTGCCCATTGATCCAAAGGATATTGGCCGTTCGTATAAGGCGATTATTCGCATTAACTCGCAATCGGGCAAGGGTGGTGTGGCCTATGTGATGGAGACCGAGTTTGGCTACCAATTGCCCAAGGCGATGCATGTTGAACTGGGCAAGATTATCAAAAATCTCGCTGATGAATGCGGCGAGGAACTTTCGGGTAAGCAGATCTTCCAGGCCTTCGAGCAGGAATATCTGCAGCGCAACGAGCCGTTTGCGCTCGAATCGTTCCATGTGGAGGAAATAGCAGCGCAGCAGGGCTCAAAGGCCGTTGCATGTACAGCCCACATCTCCATTGACGGTATCGTGCGCGAATTGCGCGGTCATGGCAACGGTCCCATTGACGCTTTTGTGCAGGCGCTCAACAAGGGCGATGTAGCCGATTTTAAGGTGCTCTCCTATACAGAGCATGCGCTTGAACAGGGAGCTCAAGCACAGGCCATAGCCTATATCCAGATCCTAACATCCTCTGCCGCAACATTCTTTGGCGCTGCAATCGATACGAATATCGAGCTAGCTGCAGTGAAGGCTGTGCTCAGCGCTCTGAATCGCTCGCAGCACTACCACGGATAACACGAAAAGGCAAAATAGGAGCGAACCAGATGGAGACAAGCCCCATCTCTACATGCAGGAACGGAGCTTGTCCCCTTATCGGTTTCTCAGGACATCACGTCTTCATTTCTTCTTTCCCCTGCTTTGCATCACTGCATTGTGTGTTCATTCCACGCAAATTCAGCCTTGACAGGCATTTATCAGGTGGTGTATATTAGTGTAAGAAGTACACTAAGTGAGCTAATTGGTAGAAGAGGGCGCGTGTGAAGTGTATCTACATCTCTAAGTATAACATATTTTTTTTCAAGTATGGTAGGTTGAGGAACGATAGCCAGGAAATGCTACCTGGCAGGGCATCGTTTTTGAAAAGAGGCTGGCAGAAGCAATGGAACAGACGGAAGAGCACAGCGAATCGGCGAATAACAGGCAGAAGAAGGTGCAGCAGACGGCTGAGGCGAAGGCGCATCATTATGATGCCAGCAAATATGAACGACCTTCGGTGACGGTGGACGTGGTTATGATGAGCCTGCGGCGGCGAGACCTGCAGGTATTGCTGATCAAGCGCCGTTCCTGGCCGTACGAAGGGATGTGGGCGATCCCAGGCGGCTTTGTGAATATAGATGAATCTTTGGAGACGGCCGCCAAACGCGAACTGCAAGAGGAGACAGGTGTCCAGGATGTCTATTTGGAGCAGCTATATACTTTTGGCGATCCAGGACGTGATCCGCGCACCCGCGTGATTACCGTTGTATACTTCGCGCTATTGGACTCTGAACGGCTGCAGGTCAAGGCTGCCGACGATGCCGCCGATGTGGGTTGGTTTTCAGTATATGATCTGCCTTCGCTCGCTTTTGACCACGAGAAGATCCTGCACTACTCGCTGGAACGCCTGCGTGGAAAACTGGACTACACAACGATTGCCTTCAGCCTGTTACCTGACCAATTCACGCTGCGAGAATTGCAGCGCGTCTATGAGATAATTCTACACAAGCGCCTGGACAAACGGAATTTTCGTAAGAAGATACTCTCGACGGGTATCCTGGAGGATACAGGCGCGAAGAAGATGGAGGGGACACACCGGCCCGCCCGCCTCTATCGATTTAATCCCGCGGCAGAGGCTAAATTATAGAGTACCTGTTGTGGGCAGTGTAAACGAAAACGTCGAACCTTCTCCTTTTATGCCGCTGCTCTCGACATTGATAGTGCCATGCATAGCCACCACCAGTTGCCGGGTAATGGACAGGCCGAGTCCGCTGCCTCGTGTGGTGCCATGCATATCGCGCTCCAGGCGGACAAAGCGTTCGAAAATTTCCTCCTGTTTGTCGGGAGGAACGCCAAAGCCATGATCGATGACGTTGACGCGTACCATGGCTGGCTCCTGCTCCTCGATGGTCGCGGTTATGCAGATGGGTGTTTCCCGTGGGGAGTAGCGCAGGGCATTGGCAAAGAGATTGCGAAGAACCTGCTTCAGGCGCGTCTCGTCGGCCCAGACGACGATAGAATCGGGAATGTTGACGGTGACCTGGCGCTGCTCCTGGAGAATGATCGGTTCAAACAGATCGACAATGGCTGTACAGATCTCTTTGAGTGCAAGTGATCTGTTGATCAGCGAGGAAGCCTCGAACTGGATGCGGCTGGCATCCATGATGTTGGCCTGGAGGAGTACCAGTTCATCGCAGGCGCGGCGCGCTTTATTGAGAAATTCCCCGCGCGTTTTTGCGTCGAAATGCTCCATCTCGCCCAGCAGTTCCAGGTAGCCCTGCACGATGGTCAGTGGTGTACGCAATTCATGGCTGGCAGTGGTCAAGAAAGCGTCTTTAAGATGATCGAGCTCACTCATTTTCGCGTACGCCTGGCGCAATTCAGTGTACATGCGAGCGTTCTCACGCGCAACGGCTGTCTGCTCGTTCAGGTTACTCAGCAAGCGTGGATAGGCCGAGCCAACCAGGCCGATAACCAGCGAAAGAACTGTGCAGACGCCGACATAGAGCGTCCACTCGGAGTTGGAAAGGAGATTGGTATCCCAGGAGGAAGTGAGGGTTGCCCATATACCAAGTATGCTTGCTGCTGCGCCCAGGATGCAACAGAAGTACAATATCCAGGTGGGGGCAATGAGTTGTTCGGGTCTTTTCGCAAGAAGCGAGCGGAAACGGTACAAGAGAACAGGAAGATCGAAGAAGAGGAATAGCATAGAGATGCACCAGATAACGCTGGTGGTGGCCTGAAAGACATTATAGACCTGGGCAGAGAAGGTAGCGCCTTCGCCTAAATAGAGGAGTGGTCCCAGGAAGTAAGTGAAGAGCGCGATGGCAAAGGCAAGCGCTGTCTGTACCAGAATTGCCTGAGCGGGCGCGTGATGTCGATTTACCTCCGCGATGTTCGTTGGGAGGCGGTGATCGAGCGCCGAGACAAATAAAATACGGGCGAAGGTGACATTATACATGACAGAGGCCAGCGCAAAGAAGGTCATAAAGGTGAATGATACTGCGATAGCCACGGGAGCGCCAAATACGAGGCCAACCGCTGTGAGAGTCGAATAGGACGTGCTTGCCTCACTTTGTGGTACAACAACCATGACGCCAAATGTGCCGAAAATATAGGCAAGCAAGACGATGAGCGCCCCCCAGCGGAGGAAGAAGTTAGAGGCATCGGGCCGTTTCGTTTCAGCTGACATATTCAGGGGTACTTCAACACCGAGCAAAGCCAGGACGATCACGCCGTATAAGACGATGTGAGGGGTGCCAACATTCACTTGATTGATAGTAAGAGGAACCTGAGCATGATGGCCGCTGGTTAACCATACCACGCCAGCAAGGCCAACCATGAAAATGCCGAGGATGTAGAGAGCAATCACAACTTTGGCTATCTTCATGATCTGAGGAAGGGAAAATGTAGAAAGCCATCCCCCCAGGAGAATCACACCTAGCACGATGATGCCCTGTTGCCAGGGCGCTAACAGCCAGTTCGCGTTGGGGCCAGCAAGTTGTGCGCCGATACCCTGGATCAAGGTGATGACGGTAGCGGCTGCCGCAAGCAAGACCAGGACGCCGGGGAACCAGGCACAAAATGCGGCGAAGAAGCCCCATAGTGGCCCCAGTGCGCGATGGGTCCAAACGTAAATGGCGCCATCGGCCGGTAGAAAGCGATTGAGTTGCCCGCAGGCAATCGCTCCTGGAACGAGAAAGGTTAAGGTGCCAATGACCCAGTAGAGATAAGTAGCAACTCCTGCGCCCTGTGTTGCCTGCACGACTGAGGAATTGGGAATGAAGAGGACAATGGCAATGAAGATGACGAACATGTCTACTCGTGAGAGGGTACGTGGTAGCAATTCACCTGTACGTTGCTCAGAACGTAATGGCTCTCCGATGATATTTTGTAGTGCGGTCGGCGTGTATTGACTCTCAAGCTTCTGCATGCCGTGTCTCGCTTACATTTAATAGATAACTGGCAGGGGAAATTGTGTATCGCGTAGCTGTAGTATACCAGTTTTGTGCGAGGAGGTAAATATGTAACCTTGCTTATAATTTATCGTGGGACTTCCAGCAGGTCGAGCAGTTCTGTGAGCGAATGGACGAGCAGGCAATCTACATTGCTTTCATCCAAATGCCTGTCCCTATCGAGCAAAACTGGTGTGATGCCGACCGAGCGCGCGCCCAGAACGTCGTGTATGTAGGAATCTCCTATGTGCAGGGTGTAGTCGGCGATGCTGTTGGCTCGTTGTAATGCCAGCTCATAGAGCATGGGCGATGGTTTGGCATGACGAGTTACGGCGGAGATGAGCAAGCAAGCAAAGTAAGGGGTGAGGTGTAACTTTCGGAGAATAGGGCCCAGTGAGATGCCCCAATCGGAGATGACGCCGAGCGTATAGTTACCGCGACTGCGCAGCGCTTCTAAGGTTGGTATTACATCGGGATAGAGTTGCCAGCTGGTATGCTTGTCAAATTCTTCGTTGATGCCTAGCGCGAGCTGGTAGAGCCGATGCTCATCGTGTTCTTCAATAAAGGGGCGTAGCAGGTTCATGTAGTAGCCGATCCAAAACTCTGAAATTGCCTCTTCGCTGCCCCAGGTATGGCGGTTGAGGCGCATATGGCGCAGGTAATAGTCCTGGGCCTCGGTCATGCGCTGTTTCACTTCGTCAATGTGGATGTGTAGATTGAGCCGCTGGCAGACCTGCTGGCAAATTTCAGCTGTCGATGGGTTGGGACGTATGAGGGTAAATCCAGCATCAAAAAAGACAGTGCGAATAGATTGTGGCTGTTCAAAGGGCATGATCACCTCTATCATGAGCCATCCCGAAATGTACTACCCTGAAAGCCCCACTTCAGCAAAAATTCGGGATGGCTCATGTATTATCTCGTATAGACGGCATCGGCGGCGGCCAGCGCTGCGCCAGCCTGAGGGGTTAAGCCGCTGCGTGGCAATATGTGTTCAAGCGCCGCCAGTACAGTATCAACATTCTTGCGACAAGAATTGTAACCCATCAGGCCAATACGAATCAAACGGCCTTTGAGTGGGCCAAAGCCACCACCAATTTCGATATTATACTCGTCGAGCAGTCCGTTGCGGATGGCAAGCTCATCAACGCCTTCTGGCAGACTCACGGCCGTCAGGACCGAAAGGGCATAGCCGGGTCTGGTGAGAAGCTTCAGGCCTATTGCCTCGATCCCTGCTTTGAGGGCATCTCCGTTAAGCTGGTGGCGCGCCCAGCGCGCTTCCAACCCTTCCTTCATAGCGATACATACGGCCTCTCGCAGGCCATAGACGAGGTTACTGCAAGCGGTATGGTGGTAGTTATGGTCACCATTCCAATAGCGATGCAGGTATTGGAGATCGAAGTAATAACTCTGCACGGGCCGCTTGCGATTCTTGATCACCTGGACCGCGCGCTCATTGAGGGTCACGGGGGCTAGACCTGGCAGAGCGCCGATACTCTTCTGGCTCCCGGCATAGCAGGCATCGATCTTCATCTCATCCACATTCATGGGGACGCCACCGAGGCCGCAGACCGCATCCACCACGAAAAGCGCGCCATGCGCGTGGGTGATGCGCTCCAGCTCCGCCAATGGTTGCAAGAGCCCCGTGGAGGTTTCCGCAATGGCGGTAGCAAATATTTTGGCCTCGGGATGATCTTTAAATGCCTGCTCGAGGACATCCGCTTCCAGGGGCGCACCCAGTTCTGTCTCCAGGTTAACGACATTGGCCCCGGCACGCTGCGAAATCTCAACAATCTGGCCGCTAAAAAAACCGAGACTGCCGGATATAATAGTGTCACCCTCTTCGAGAAGGTTACACAAAACAGCCTCGGCACCAGAAAAACCTGAGCCGGAGACGCACAGGGTCATCTCGTTCTTCGTCTGGAACATCCAGCGCAGCAAGTGTGCGGTATCTTCAAGGATAGCGAAAAATTCTGGGTCGAGGTGGCCAAGCTGCGGCGACAAAGTGATGCGCAGGACGCGCGGGTCTACATTGCATGGGCCAGGGCCGAGCAGTAACCTGTAAGAAGGATTCAGTTCAGGGATTGTATCCTGCTGAATTTTCAGATGGCCTGCTGCCAGTTGTGTCATGAGATTCCCTACCTTTCAATAGGGGCGCGAATCGTTGCGCGCCCGATTAAGCAATGGCCCTGAACACAGTCGTTTCGCGAACGGCCCACTCTATTTCACCTTTACCTCTTCTTCAAACAAATGCTGGAGTTTGTCCGCTTGATCGGCTGTGATCAAGTTGTCAATGAATTCGTCGAGCTCACCGTTGAGCACGCCGGGTAGATTATGACGCGATAGGCCGATGCGGTGATCGGTCACGCGGTCTTGTGGAAAATTATAGGTACGAATTTTTTCGCTGCGATCGCCTGTCTGCACCTGAGAACGCCGTGATTTGCTCAGTTCTGCCTGGCGCTGCGCCTCCTGCAAATCCCAGAGGCGTGCCTTGAGGACGGTCAGAGCTTTCAGCTTATTTTTCAGTTGCGACTTCTCATCCTGACACGTGACAACGAGACCGGTGGGCAGATGGGTAATGCGCACCGCAGAATCAGTAGTGTTCACGCTCTGACCACCATGGCCGGTGGAGCGATAGACATCAACACGGATGTCACTCTCTTTGATGTCGATTTCAATATCGTCATCGGCCTCGGGCAAGACAATCACCTTGGCCGTTGAGGTATGAATACGTCCATTGGCCTCGGTAACGGGTACGCGCTGGACGCGGTGCGTACCGCCTTCGTACTTCAAGCGTTGATATGCTCCCTTGCCTTTGACGACGAAGGTAATATCTTTGATACCCCCCTGTCCCGTCTCATTGATATCCAGGATTTCGATTTTCCAACGTTTACTCTCTGCGTAGCGTGTGTACATGCGAAAGAGTTCTCCAGCGAAAAGCGCTGCCTCGTCTCCACCTGCTCCGGCCTGGATGGTAACAATGGCATTTTTATCATCCATGATATCTTTAGGGAGGAGCAATATTTTCACCTCCTCGAGCAGCTTTTCTCTGCGCGCTTTGAGGCGTTCTAACTCTTCAAAGGCCAGGTCGCGCATCTCCAGGTCGTCGCTCTCGAACATCTCCTGGGCTTCCGCGATCTGTCTGTCGTTATCCACGATCTCGTGATATTTGTTGACGACCTCTTCAAGCTCCGCGTGTTCGCGCCCGTAGCGCTGGAGCATTGAGATATCGTCGAGTATCTCTGGCTGTGCCATCAACGCGTTGAGTTCTTCATAGCGTTGTGCCAGGCTGGCAAGTTTGTCCATTAAATCCATATGTGTAAGTCCCCCAGGTTCTTCTCTTCCTCTCGTCAAGATGGCTGTCAACGCATAAAAAAATTGTTAGAGATGCCGAAATGGACGAAATGTAATAAATTATGAAAAGAATTAAGTATAGCTTTGTGTTACTTCTTGATTAAAACGTGTGGAGGCATGAGGATATTCCGCTAACCGGCGGCAAGCAGGTAGCGCTCGACAGTTGCGCGTAGATAATAAATGATGGGTTGTGTTTCTGTCCTCATATCCTTTATTATAGCACGTTTGAGCAGGCTATAAAAGTTGAGGAAGAAGTAAGTGGGGACACCACCGCCTGTCAAATGTATCTGGGATACAGATATCAGGCAGCGAATAGATGTATTTTGAAACCAGGAGCCGCGTTGAAGCGTGCTCTAGTGTAGTTGTCATCTAACTGTAACGCGACAACCAGGAAAACAGAGAAGGAGAAGCGTGCGATGACCAGGAACAACTCTGACACATATAACGGTTATACGGCAAGTGATGTCAAGGGGCAGGCCAGTGGTGTTGCTCAAACAGCGGTGGCTACTGTCCAATCCGGGCTGTCGAAAACACAAGATTTATTGTATACGGGCTTAGACGTTGCGCAAGAGCAATTGAAGCGTGGGAAAAAACAGAGTAGAAGGAGTTTTAATAGAGCGCAAAAGAGGCTTAATAAAGCGCAGAAGAAAATTGGCCGTGTCCAGGAAAGCGCCCAGGATAAGGTTCAATCCACTCTACCCATGGTGCAAGGTCTGATAGGGGCCGCGCTAGGCATAGCACAGGTCTTGTTGGGCCGGAACCTCAGGCGTGGTAATAAAAACCTGAAAAAAGCGCAGAAGAACCTGAAAAACATCCAGGGTACAGTTGGTGAAAGCGTGCAAAGTGGCTTAAGTGTGGCGCAGGATGTCCTGGATAAGAGAACGAAGCAGGCGAGTAAGAGCCTCAGAAAGGGCACGAAGCAGGCGAGTAAGAGCCTCAAAAAGGTCACGGAGAATGTCAAGGACGTGCAAGAAACGTTACAGGGCCGACTGGAGAGCTACCAACGCAGGCGAGCGAGGGCAAAAGCGCTCTTCCGTATCGGCCTGGTTGCGGGGATTGTCGGTGCGCTGCTATACACGCCGTGGCCTGGCGCCGAGACTCGCAGTCGGCTTGGAGGGTACTTGCAACAGTTTGTTAAACTGACGCAGAATCTGTTGGAGCGGTACACCTCGTAGGATTGCCGAGCATTTTGTTCAATGAGAAATCCGATTGCTTGGATTGCGTCCAACGCGTATCAATGGAAACACGAATGGCGTGGAAAGGTTGATACCATTGGACGCGATCCAAGCAATCGGATTGATCGTCTTTGACGATGGTTCCCTAGACGTGCCTCTTGATATGGGCGATGTCATTCAAGACGTAGAGCACGCGTTGTTTGTCCAGAACCTTGATCACCGTGATCGAAGTATTTCCGGCAGGAAAGAAAAAGTCCCGCTCCAGCCCAAGCGTTTCCGCAGCGTAAGCGTTCACTACGCCGCCGTGAGCAAAGGCGATGACCCGCTCTCCCCGGTGCTTGCTGGCGATTTCATCAAATGCATCGACGACGCGCCGGCGAAACTCTTTGGAGGGTTCGCTATCGGGTATAGTGTCCCAATGGCCAGTTTCACCTGCAATACGCACGATATCGACTTGCCGCTCCTTCAATGCCTCGGTCAGGATGGAGAGGTCTTCACCATGGTCCGGTAAAGGACGAATGTTACCCAACTTTATCTCTTTAAGAGCTGGAACGAGGATGGGGGTCAACTCTAAACGCTGCGCCAATGGAGCGGCAGTCTCCTGGCAGCGTCGCAGCGGACTACTATAGATAGCAGCGAAATGGACGCGGCCGAGCCGTTCGGCAAGGGTCTGTGCCTGTTCGCGTCCAAGGCGACTGAGCGGTAAATCATCATAGACGCCACCAGGTATAATTTCGTCCGCGTCTGGAAGAGCATCTCCATGGCGGACAATGAATAATTCGGTGGCATCTTTGCTCCTGATTAAGAAAGGGTCTTCCATAAGTGTTCGTGTATCCTGTTCACTGTTGCGCCAGCTGGCGGATGACCTGCCTGGCCAACGAGCGTTTATGGACCTCGTCAGGTCCATCGACCAGGTGAAGCGTGCGGCCATGCGCCCACATCGAGGCCAACGGGAAATCGTCGCTGACGCCAGCCCCACCGAAGACCTGGATAGCGCGGTCGACGACGTTAGTGAGCATGGCAGGCGCGACGATCTTAATCATCGCGATTTCTTTCTGGGCGGCTTTTTTGCCCAGCGTATCGATCATCCATGCCGCTTTGAGGGTCAGGAGGCGGGCCTGTTCGATCTCCAGTTCCGATTGGGCGATCCAGTCCTGAATGACGCCCTGCTCTGCCAGCGGCTTGCCAAAAGCTACACGTGACGTGGCCCGCTGGCACATCAGCTCCAGGGCGTAGGCCGCCGAGCCAATGGCGCGCATACAATGGTGGATACGTCCGGGTCCCAGGCGTGCCTGGGCAATGGCGAAACCACCACCTTCTTCTCCTAAGAGATTGCTCACGGGGACGCGCACGTTCTCGAAGAGGAGTTCGCAGTGGCTTTCGTTATCGATATAGCCCATAACCGGCAGGTTGCGCTTGATGGTCAGGCCGGGAGTGTTTCTCGGTACAAGCACCATACTCTGCTGGCGGTATCTATCCGGGTTATTGGGATCGGTTTTGCCCATCGCGATGAATATTTTGCAGCGCTCTCGTGCCGCGCCTGAAATCCACCACTTGCGGCCATTGAGGACATATTCATCGCCCTCGCGCCTGATGGAGAACTGGATGTTGGTGGCATCTGAACTGGCGACATCCGGTTCGGTCATAGCAAATGCCGAGCGAATCTCGCCATTGAGCAGAGGTTCTAGCCATGTCTTCTTCTGTTCCTCCGTGCCGAACTGCGCCAGGATTTCCATATTGCCTGTATCTGGGGCGGCACAGTTAAATACCTCGGAGGCCCAGGCGACTCTGCCCATGATTTCTGCCAGGGGTGCATACTCAAGGTTCGTCAGCCCAGCCCCGTACTCTTCGTCGGGTAGAAAGAGGTTCCAGAGCCCCTCTGCTCGCGCTTTGACCTTTAATTCATCAACGATTTCGGCATGGTGATGCGGGTTGCCCGACGCGGCGATCTGATCTTGATATGTCTGTTCGTTGGGGTAAATAAAGCGTTGCATAAAATCGTTCAGCTGCTTGCGCAGCCCTTTGACTTTTTCGGAATAGGCAAAATCCATGGGTGTTCCTCCATCTGTGCAATAACATTTTCCTCCTGAATATATCACATCTGGGAGAGGAGGGTTTTACATGGGCAGGTTATTTGAGGGGAGGGGGTGGTTTTATATGGGTAGGTTATATGTAATGTCCCTTCGGAAGCCGCTTCGTACCCGTAGGGGCGGGGGAAGGGTTGTGTAGAGTGGGGACGCTTGCGTCGCCCTGGCAGGAGGGGAATGTGATCACAGGAGCAGGACGAGGGCGACCGGGATGAGAAATGCTACTTTGCGTGTTATTACTACTGAATACTGTAATGAGATCAAAATACAGCTTATATAAGCTGAAGTAGCCAATTTCTATGGCGGGGAGTGTAAGCGCAATGCCAGATATCGTCCTGCGACTCGGTATTTTTATCGTAGTCGTGCTGCTGCTCTACCTCTTGAACTGGTCTGGTCGAGTTTTCGTAGAGAAGCGGCGCAAGCTTGCTCTCACAGCTGCTCCAATGGATACCGGGGCTGACTTCAATAGTGGTACTGGTGACGGCATGGAGGGAACAGGCGCCAGCCCCTCTCGTGTGCGCATCTTAGCCTTCGGCAGTGACGATTGCCGCCAGTGTCACACGTTACAGGCGCCAGCTCTCAAGCGTTTGTTGGATGCACGGGGAGACGAGGTTGCCGTGGTCGATGTGGACGCGCCCAACGCGCCTGAACTCACGCAGCGCTACCAGGTGCTTACGGTGCCAACAACGGTGGTGCTCGACGCGGCAGGCCAGGCTCGCGCGGTCAACTATGGCTTTGCTTCCACGCAGCGACTCCTCGAACAAGTTGATGCCATACTAGTACAACAAGTTGTTACCATTCCCCAAAAAAAGCCTCGAAATTGGGAATAACCTTCCTGCTCTCAGCGTTATAAACAGTGATTAGCAATCTAGGGATATGAGTGCTAGACGGCCAGGAATATTTGTGGTATGATTTAGCAATCACATCTCGACTTTGCTAAAAACGAGATGTGGGCAATCACATCTCTAGTCAGGAGCAAAATAAACAATATGATCTGTGAACGATGTAAACAAAATTCCGCTCGTGTCCGTGTTGATGAGATGGTCAACGGCCGTCGCGTGCAGCACTACCTCTGCCAGTCGTGCGTAGACGAACTTATGGGCGCGGCGATGGAGCAGATGGGCGACCCCGATGGAGAGGGTACACCTGAGAATTCACCGCCATTCGGCTTCGCTCCTAATCCCAACAATTCCGCTTCTGCTGCTGGTGGCGTTAATACTGCGACTGCTGAGCGGCAAGCTAAACATAGTAAAACCCCTACCCTTGATCAGTATGGCCGTGATCTCACGGCGGAAGCTGCCGAGGGCAAGCTTGACCCGGCTGCTGGACGTCAGCGTGAATTGCGCCGGGTGATTACCGTGCTTGGGCGTCGCCAGAAGAACAATCCTGTACTTATTGGTGAGCCAGGAGTTGGTAAAACGGCAATCGTTGAAGGATTGGCTCGTCGTATCAACGAAGGCAATGTCCCAACGGCCCTGAGAGGGAAGCGTATCGTCTCCCTGAATATTGGCGGCATGGTTGCCGGTGCAATGTTCCGCGGGCAGTTTGAGCAGCGCATCAAAAGTATACTCGAGGAACTGCGTAAGGCTCCTGAGGTAATCGTCTTTATCGATGAATTGCACACAGTAGTTGGCGCAGGCGCGGCTGAAGGCGCGGTTGGCGCAGGCGATATGATCAAGCCGGCGCTGGCGCGTGGTGAATTGCACTGCATAGGAGCCACAACGCTGGATGAATATCGCAAACATGTAGAGAAAGATGCCGCACTCGAGCGACGTTTCCAGCCCGTGATGGTTGGTGAACCTTCGGTCGAGGAGGCAATCGAAATGCTGCAAACGGTGCGTGGTAATTACGAGGCACACCACCGCGTAGAGATAACCGATGCCGCCGTGGAAGCGGCTGTGAAACTTTCGGATCGCTATATCAATGATCGTTTCCTGCCGGATAAAGCTATCGATGTAATGGACGAGGCTGCCTCAGCTCTACGGTTGGATGCCACAGAGCAGGGCATTGTCAGTCCGACACTGGTTGCTGACCTGGAGGCCGAACTGACTGATATCCAGTCGAAGAAAGAAGCTGCCGCCACCGCTGAAGATTACGAACGTGCCGCGAAACTGCGTCAACAGGAACTGGTGGCACAGGATAAGCTAGAGAAAGCGCGTGTCGAGGCCAAGGGTGCCTCAGCCCTGGTTGTTGCGCCTGAGCAGATAGCGCAGGTTGTTGAGAACTGGACGGGTGTACCTGTGAGCCAGATGCTCGAGACCGAGCGTCAGAACCTGCGGAACCTGGAAGATGACCTGCGCAAGCGTGTCATTGGTCAGAACGAGGCGATCGGCGCCGTTGCTCGTGCCATTCGTCGCTCGCGTGCTGGCCTGAAGGATCCAAAGCGCCCGATTGGCTCGTTCCTCTTCCTTGGCCCAACGGGTGTAGGTAAGACGGAACTGGCGAAGTCCCTGGCGGCCGAGCTCTTTGGTGGTGAAGCAAACCTGATCCGCCTTGACATGTCTGAGTACATGGAGCCGCATACGGTTGCTCGTTTGTTCGGTAGCCCTCCTGGGTATGTCGGTTACGACGAAGGTGGTCAACTGACCGAACAGGTACGCCGCCGCCCATACAGCGTCATTCTGTTGGACGAGGTTGAGAAGGCGCATCCAGAGGTCTTCAACGCTCTGTTGCAGATTATGGATGATGGTCGTTTGACCGATGGTCAGGGCCGCACTGTAGACTTCAAGAATACAGTGGTGATTATGACCAGTAACGCCGGCAGTACTGAACTCAAGCGTGCCGTGCGTATCGGTTTCTCGACGAGAAAAGACGAGAATGAACGAGATGAGCAGCACGAGGCGATGCGCTCGAAGGCGATGGAAGGTCTGAAGAGGATGTTCCGGCCAGAGTTCATCAACCGTATCGACCAGATCGTGGTCTTCCATTCTCTTGGTCGAGAGGATCTCTACCAGATCGTCGATCTGTTGCTGGCGCAAGTGCGCTCGCGGCTCGGTGAGCAGGGTATCGATCTTGTTGTGAGCGACAAGGCGCGAGACTTCCTGTTGCGTGAAGGCTTTGACGAAGAGTATGGTGCGCGACCACTACGCCGCGCTATCCAGACCTACGTCGATGATACGCTGGCAGATGCCTTGCTGGCTGGTACTATCGCCTCCGGTCAGACCGCAGTATTGACTGTGAATGACGAGGGGCAGATGGTGGTCGAGGCTCAAGAGGTCTTGCAGCGGGCTGCATAATACGGGCTAGCTGAGTGGTAAGAAAAAAAGAAGGGAACGCGATCTCTCGCGTTCCCTTCTTTTTTTCTTGTTCTGGTAAGGTCACCTGCTTGAAACCAAACCACGACCAATAGAGTGTTATGGATATAAAAAATATCTAACACAATTTTCTGCAAAACGCCCTATTGAAAAGGAGAATGGTTCGTATGTCACGCAAAAAATCATCAAATATAATGCAGCCGGTAAAAGGGGAGCATGCTGAAGACAGTCCCGAAATCGACCAGTTTGTCGATCACTTTTTGTCTTTGATGTGTGATCGCAGCCGCCGGCAAATCCTGGAGTTACTGGCTGCTCCCCTTGATGCGCAGGAAGGAATGAAGCCCTCATTCAGGGAACGGCGTTCCACCGACATTGCCAGAGAGCTTGGTCTTTCCCCGGCTACCACGTCTGAGCATTTACACCAACTCTGTGATGCAAAGCTGATCGCCTCGCGTAGAGACAGGAATGCGGTGTATTATCGTTTGTCCAATGAAATGCTGGTGCGTGCATTCCGTGACCTTGTTAAGGCTTTGAGTAAGGAACACGCCTCGCGTTCAGCAAGACAGGCGAACTAGAAGGAAGGGCGTTGCTCTCATGCCCTTTCTTCAGCCCAACTGCTTCAGATAAGACGCAAGGTCATTAATTCTTGATCAAAATACTTGTCGCGTAGCTTCAAGGCGTGTCGCTCAAGACCGTATGGCTCGAAGCCGACAGATATAAAGAGCTGGCGAGCTTCTTTGCTCGTAAGTACCACGCTCAAGTTGATCTGTTCAAGGCCAGGCAAGGTTTTTGCATGAGCGATGGCGGCCTGTAACAGCGCTTTCCCAATGCCTTTCCCACGCATCTCACGAGGAACATACATGCCCCAGATGACAGCTTTGTGGTGCCTTTTTGTATTTTCCTCTCGCCTGAAGCCTGCGATGCCAACAATCGTCCGCTCGAATGCACCAAAGGTCACGTCGTCGGGTGATGTGTTTCTCTTGCGTAGCCCTTGCGCGACACCGGAGATACCGCGTTCAAGGAACTCTTCAAAGGTTGAGCCGAAGGATTCCGGGTCATCTCGCAACGCTCGCAAACGGATGTTCCAGAATGCTTCCGCATCGGCCTCTGTCAATATGCGTACGTCCATCTTTCTCTATCCACCTTTCTGTGAAATAGGTAGGACTCTTCCTTTCCTTGTATGCGTTGAGGTTTGTTATCTATTTTATATCACATGGGTGGGTGTGGTGGCGTACTCGCCTGGCGGGTCTTCCTTTCCAGGGCTTCACGATCCCACTTTGGTCGAACTGTCTCCAGCCATGGGCCGTTAGCAACGCTTGTAAAATAGTTAGCATAACTGGCGATCCCTGGAGGGGTCGCCAGTGTTTTTTTGTGGCGTGCTATGATAATGATAAAGTAAATGCCACAATCCTTTTGAACCCTGACAGGGAGATAAAATAATGGAAAAGCTCTCGCTTGTGCACCTGGTTCGCCAACCACTGGTGAAAAGCGCGTCCCCACCGCTGCTGTTGCTGCTCCATGGCGTCGGCAGTAATGAATATGATCTATTTGGTCTTGCACCTTATCTTGATAAGC
>WNGQ01001355.1_pt1 | contig 28443 bp, 29 predicted proteins | sample 5407661 | NCBI WGS metagenome assembly WNGQ01 (sample SAMN13153382, study PRJNA577476) | soil metagenome | isolation source: 60 cm soil or saprolite under Garry oak tree replicate 2 | place: USA:California | collected 2016-06-15 | reverse complement strand
CTAACCCGGGGCGCGTTAGGATTTCCATCAAGTGGACTCACGGAAGAAAGCGGTCTCGCACATCCCCGTCGCATTTCCTTGGGAAATACGCGAACAAAGTCGGGCGATTTTCTGGAGGATCGAATCGGCGGTAGCGGTCCAGACGAAGGGCCGACTGGAACGATTGTAGCGCTGCACGAAGGCATCGATTTTCTGGACTAGGTCTTGGACGCTGGTGAACGAACCACGGCGAATGGCGCGCTGAGTGATGAGACCGAACCAGCGTTCCACTTGGTTGAGCCAAGAGGAATAGGTGGGCGTGTAGTGCATGTGATAACGAGGCCGCTGCGCCAGCCAAGTGCGTACCTTGGGGTGTTTGTGGGTGGCGTAGTTATCGACGATCAGGTGAAGGTCGAGTTCCGGCGTAAGAAGGAGAGGAACTCTTGGTGGCGGTGGCGAGGTTTGCACTCCGTGAACACCGCGCCGGTGGCGATATCCAAGGCGGCAAACAGAGTGGTGGTGCCGTGGCGGACGTAATCATGGGTGATGCCCTCGACATAGCCCAGACCCATGGGCAGCACGGGTTGAGTACGGTTCAAGGCTTGAATCTGGCTTTTTTCATCGACGCACAGCACCAGGGCGTGGTCGGGGGGGTTCAAGTACAGGCCGACGATGTCCCGTACCTTCTCGATAAAAAAGGGATCGGTGGAGAGCTTAAAACTGCGGCTGCGATGGGGCTGCAAGGCGAACGCCTGAAACAGGCGGTGCACGGTGGAGCGGGAAATCCCGCTGACCTGGGCGGCTTGTCGGATGCTCCAATGCGTGCCGGCCGCGGGTTTGCGGGAGAGGGTGCGCCTGAGCAAAGCGGCAATTTGCTCGTCCGCAATGCTGCGCGGCCGACCCGGACGCAACTCGTCATAGAGTCCGGCCAAGCGGTGCTCGACAAACCGCTGTCGCCACTTGCCCACCGTGGCATTTCGCCAGCGCAGGCGACCGGCGATCTGAGTGTTGCTATGTCCCTGAGCCGACCACAGCACCAGTTTGGCACGTGCCACCAAAGCGTGGGGCAGCGTGCGGGAAGCCGCCAGGTTGCGCAGTTGCGTCTGTTCATCCGGGGCAAGAGTGAGGGAGGGCTTGGGGCGTCCCGTGATCATATTCGGAGCTTATCTCAAGCCTCTTACTTATGCTAGTTATTTATGGGACACTACACTAGTTGCATCCCACATAAGTCAGTAAGATAAATATTCCACTCTATGGACGATCCAGCACTATATCAGAAACCCGCAATCCAGCATGGTGGAAGCGACCTCGGCCACCGGTCGCTTGAAGGGATGCACAGCAGCGTACCGGTGCCTCACCATCAAGCTGGCTTTTGGCAGCAATGGCGGGCGTTCATTGGGCCGGCCATTTTGGTCAGCGTCGGATACATGGATCCGGGCAACTGGGGCACCGATCTGGCGGGTGGTGCGCAATACAAATATGGACTGCTGTGGGTGGTCGGCCTGGCCAGCTTGATGGCGATCTTCATGCAAGTCATTTCTTCTCGTCTCGGAGTTGTGACTGGAAAAGACCTGGCCCAGTGCTGCCGGGATTGGTATCCACGCTGGACTCGCTGGCCAAACTGGTTGTTCTGCGAAATCGCTATCGGAGCTTGTGATCTGGCGGAGGTGCTGGGCAGCGCGGTCGCCATCAACCTCATGTTCCATATCCCGTTGCTATGGGCCGTCATCATTACAGGACTGGACGTGTTGCTCCTGCTGACCTTGCAGCGCTTTGGCATGCTGACCATCGAGGCGGTGGTTCTGCTACTCATAGCGACTATTGGCGCGTGCTACTGCCTTGAACTTTTCGTGTTGCCGCAGACCCATCCCGATTTCATGGAAATGGGACGCGCCCTGGTGAGTCCCAATTTTCGTCATGCCGGGATGATTTACGTGGCCATAGGCATGATCGGGGCGACGGTCATGCCACACAATCTTTATCTCCACTCAGCCCTGGTGCAGAGCCGGCAATTGCAGAAAGACGAGCAGTCCATACGCAGCGCGATCCGCTTTAACACAATTGACTCAGTCACCGCGCTGACTGTCGCCTTCTTTGTGAATGCGGCCATTCTGGTGCTGGCTGCGATGGTCTTCTACGGCAAAACGAGTGTGACGGCGGCTGGGGGCCAAGTTACCACCTTCAGCCCGAGCAGTGACTGGATTCGCATCGCGTACCTCACGCTAGCGCCGCTGTTGGGAACATCGCTTGCGAGTACGTTGTTTGTGGTGGCCCTTCTGGCGAGCGGGCAAAGCAGCACGATTACCGGCACACTCGCGGGGCAAGTGGTGATGGAAGGCTTCATGCACTGGAGAATTCAGCCCTGGCTGCGGCGGCTGATTACCCGCACACTGGCTATCATTCCGGCAGTTCTCGTCATCGGGATTCGCGGCAACAGCAGCGTGAATGATCTGCTGACGCTCAGCCAGGTAGTGCTTGCGCTCCAACTTCCCTTCGCAGTGTTTCCTCTTCTGCATTTCACCAGTTCGCGCGAGAAGATGGGAGTATGGAAAAGCGGCAAGTTTCTCATGATTGCCGGCTGGTCCAGTGCGATTTTGATTACTGCGCTGGACCTCTGGGGTCTGCCGGATTCCATTCGATCAGCGTGGCATGTCATCACAGGAAGCTGAAAGGCTGAAAAGGGACCGCACATGTACAAAACCATTCTCGTCACCCTGGACGGCACTCCCACCGATCGGGCGATCATCGAACACGTCAAGCAGCTCGCAAAACTTGCCCAGAGCCGTCTGGTGCTGCTTCATGTCGCCGATGGATGGGCAGCGCGGACCTATGGCCGGGACGCTGTTAGCCCGGAGATCGCAGAAGACACTGCGTACTTGCAAAAAGTTCAGCAGGAGTTTCAGTCAGCCGGCATTCCCACCGCCGCCGAACTGGCCTACGGCGAGCCGGTAAAGGAAATCATTAAATGGGTCCAGCAGAAGGGGTGCGATCTGGTGGCGATGAGCACTCATGGACACCGATTTCTTGCCGATGTCTTTCTCGGAACGACCGCCAGCCGAGTGCAGCACAATATCAGCGTGCCGGTTTTGCTGCTGCGGGCGAGGTAAGGCAATTTCCAGGGGCTGCTGAAACAGTCAGAAGTTCGGTCTATGGAGCCGGGAGGGCACGGCTTTCAGCCGTGCCGATCGTGATTAAGAACGATTTAACGGCACGACTGAAAGTCGTGCCCTCCCGCAGCCTCACGTATCGAAGTTCTCAATCAGCCTGCCAGGGATCTGTAGGCGGTCCAGCTTTACTCCGCTCCACGCAAACTGCACCGCAAACGACTAAACTAATCTTATAGAAACTGATCAGGAAGGCACGGCCCATGAACAGCTTTCATTCGAAATCCACTTTGAAGGTTGGCGGGAAAGAATACGAAATCTATCGCCTTGACGCGCTCGACAAGCAAGGCATTTCGACCAGGCATCTGCCATTCTCGCTGCGCATTTTGCTAGAGAACTTGCTGCGCACCGAAGATGGCCGCAACGTTAAAGCTGAGGACATTCGCGCGCTGGCATCGTGGAACGGTCAGACAAAGCCTGAGAAAGAAATCGCATTTACACCCAGCCGCGTACTCATGCAGGATTTCACCGGCGTTCCGGCGATTGTGGACCTCGCCGCCATGCGCGACGCCATGAAGAAACTGGGCGGAGATCCATCGCTGATCAATCCGCTGCAACCTGCTGAACTGGTGATTGATCATTCGGTGCAAGTAGATGAATTTGGCAAGCCACAGGCGTTTGCGATGAATGCCGAACTCGAATTTCTGCGGAACAAAGAACGTTACGGATTCCTGCGCTGGGGACAGACCGCGTTTCACAATCTTGCCATTGTCCCGCCAGACACGGGAATCGTACACCAGGTAAATCTGGAATTTCTGGCGCGCGTGGTGTTCGTGAACGAAGCTGATGAAAAGCGCGTCGCTTATCCGGACACGCTTGTCGGCACCGATTCGCACACAACCATGATTAACGGCCTGGGCGTGCTGGGCTGGGGTGTCGGCGGAATTGAAGCCGAGGCGGCCATGCTCGGACAACCAGTTTCAATGCTGATTCCGCAAGTAGTTGGCGTGAAGCTGACCGGACGCCTACGCGAGGGCGCAACTGCCACTGATCTTGTGCTTACGATCACGGAGATGCTGCGCAAGCATGGTGTGGTCGGGAAATTCGTCGAATATTTCGGGCCCGGATTGCAGGAGCTGCCGCTGGCCGATCGCGCGACCATTGGCAACATGTCTCCGGAATACGGTGCGACCTGCGGAATTTTCCCAATTGACCACGAAACCCTGACTTATCTGCGGTTGACTGGCCGCTCGGAAGGACAGATTGCGCTGGTTGAAGCGTACAGCCGCGCCCAAGGTCTCTTTCACGACAAGGATACGGCGGAAGCGGAATACTCCGAACTGTTGGCGCTTGACCTTGCGAGTGTCGAGCCGAGCCTGGCCGGGCCCAAGCGACCGCAAGATCGGGTCGCGCTGTCAAATGCAAGACAGTCCTTCGAACAAGCACTGCCATCGTTAATCAAGCCGGGCAAGGGAGAGGCGGCGGCTTCCGGCAACGGTCATCTGAGTCACGGCAGCGTGGTCATCGCCGCGATCACCAGTTGCACTAATACTTCGAATCCTTCGGTCATGCTGGCAGCGGGGCTGCTGGCCAAGAAGGCCGTCGAGCGCGGATTGCAGGTGCCCGCCTGGGTGAAGACTTCGCTTGCGCCGGGATCGAAAGTTGTACGCGATTATCTTGAGAACGCAGGACTCACTCCTTATCTCGAGAAATTGAAGTTTCATATTGTTGGATATGGCTGCACCACTTGCATCGGAAATTCCGGTCCGCTGCCGGAGGAGATCTCAAAGGAAATCGATCGCAAGAACCTGGTGGTTGCTTCCGTGCTGTCTGGGAATCGGAATTTTGAGGGGCGCATCAATCCCGACGTCCGCGCGAATTACCTGATGTCTCCTCCTCTGGTGGTCGCGTTCGCGCTCGCGGGACGAATTGATGTGGACTTGCGGAAAGATTCGCTCGGCGCCGGGAAAGACGGCAAGCCGGTGTTTCTTGCCGACATCTGGCCGTCGCAGCGCGAGGTGGACGAAGCGGTCGAGCATTCCATTTCCTCCGACATGTTCCGCAAGACTTACGGCGAGGTTTACGAGGGAGACGCGCATTGGCGCGGATTGCCTGTTCCCAAAGGCGACACCTACGCTTGGGATGAACATTCAACGTACATCCAGCGCGCGCCTTACTTCGACGAAATGTCACGCAAGCCCGGTGCAGTCATGGACATCAAGAGTGCCCGCATCCTGGCCGTGCTCGGGGACAGCGTAACCACCGATCACATTTCGCCGGCCGGTTCGATCAAGAGAGATAGCCCAGCGGGTAAATATTTGCAGGAGCATGGGGTCAAGCCCGCGGACTTCAATTCGTACGGCTCGCGGCGCGGCAATCACGAAGTCATGGTGCGCGGCACTTTTGCCAATGTTCGCCTGCGCAACAAAATGGTGCCAGGTCTTGAAGGTGGATTTACGCGACATCTTCCTGACGGGGCCGAGATGACGATCTTTGAAGCATCAGAGAAGTACATTGCGGAAGGCGTGCCCCTGGTCATTATTTCCGGCAAAGAATACGGCTCAGGCTCGTCTCGCGACTGGGCGGCCAAAGGCCCACTATTGCTGGGCGTCCGCGTCGTGATTGCTGAAAGCTACGAGCGCATTCACCGCTCTAACCTGGTCGGTATGGGAATCCTGCCACTGCAATTTCTGTCGGGAGAAAGCGCTGACTTGCACAAACTCACCGGGGAGGAAGTGTTCGAGATCAGAGGAATTCGCGAGCTAGTTGAGAATTTTGTTCCTGGACGGCGGGTGAAAGTGCAGGCGGCGTCTGGCAGCATGACTAAGGACTTCGAGGCCGTACTGCGCATCGATACACTGCAAGAAGCACTCTATTACGCGAACGGCGGGATTTTGCAGTACGTATTGAGGCAATTGCTGAGTGGGAAGCATAGTGCGCACCCGGTACACGCCTGAAGTTGAGCGGCTTCCCCGCTGCTATAATCGAAAGTTGCTCTCATGCCCCAGAAGCGCCTGATTCGCTCCACGACAGTCTTGTGTGTCCGTCGCGACGGCAAAGTCGTCATGGCCGGGGATGGCCAGGTCACGCTGGGCGAAGCGGTCATCAAGCATTCGGCCAAAAAAATCCGGCGCTTGTATCAGGACAAGATTCTGGCTGGGTTTGCCGGGTCTACCGCCGACGCGTTCTCGCTATTTAGCCGCTTTGAAGCGAAGCTAGAGCAGTATCATGGCAACATCGGGCGGGGCGCGGTGGAATTGGCGAAGGATTGGCGCACCGACAAGTTTTTGCGTCATTTGGAAGCGCTCCTGCTGGTCTCCGATAAGGACCAAACATTTCTGCTGAGTGGGCAGGGTGACGTGATTGAGCCCGACGGCGGAATCGCGGCCATCGGTAGCGGAGGCCCTTACGCCCAGGCCGCAGCCCAGGCGCTGAGCGAACAGACACAACTTTCTGCGCGCCAGATCGCCGAAGAAGCAATGAAGATTGCGGGCAAAATGTGCATCTATACGAATGACAAGGTAACGATAGAAGAACTTTAGTCGTCGGCTGTCGGTCTTCGGTCGCCAGCGAAAAGCGCGCCGAGGGCCGACGACCGACGACTGACGACTGCAATGGCCATTTATCTCCCATCCACCGCCGAAGAAGAACACGTCGCGCTCGACGAACTCACTCCGCGCGAAATTGTCGCCGAGCTGGACAAGCACGTCATCGGGCAAAAGGACGCCAAACGCGCCGTTGCAATTGCCCTGCGCAACCGCATGCGGCGGCAGAAGCTTCCTCCTGATCTGGCTGAAGAAATCATTCCCAAGAACATCATCATGATCGGGCCAACCGGCGTGGGCAAAACGGAAATTGCTCGCCGTCTGGCCAAGCTGGCGAATTCACCATTCCTGAAAGTGGAAGCTTCGAAGTTTACCGAAGTCGGATACGTTGGCCGCGACGTGGAATCCATGATTCGCGACCTGGTCGAGATTGCGATTGACAATATCCGCGAGGAAAAACTCGAAGACGTGGCCGACAAGGCCGAGTTGAATGCAGAAGAGCGCTTGCTGGACATTCTGCTTCCCCCCGCCGCGCCGGCGCATCCGGAGCCGGGTTTTACGCTCGAAGCTTCCACTGGTGACTCTTATTCTCGCACCCGCGAAAAATTGCGCCAGCAGTTACGCGAAGGCAAACTCGACGACCGCATCGTAGAGATTGAAGTCCGCGAGCGAAATTTTCCCTCGTTCGAAATCATCTCCAACCAGGGCGTAGAGGAGATGGACGTCAACATCAAAGACATGCTGCCTAACATCTTCGGCCAGCGCACCAAGAAGCGGAAGATGAAGGTCAACGAGGCCTTCGAGTATCTGATCCAGGAAGAAGAGCAACGGCTGATTGATATGGACCAGGTTACGCGGACCGCGATTGATCGCGTTGAGGATGCCGGAATTATCTTCCTTGATGAAATTGACAAGATTGCAGGCCGCGAAGGCGGTCACGGCCCCGACGTCTCACGCGAAGGAGTACAGCGCGATATTCTTCCCATAGTTGAAGGCACTACCGTTAATACTCGCTATGGCATGGTACGCACCGACCATATTCTCTTCATCGCCGCCGGGGCATTTCACGTGTCTAAGCCCAGCGATTTGATCCCCGAGTTGCAGGGCCGGTTCCCCATCCGCGTTGAGCTACAGTCGCTGACCATGGGAGATTTCGTCCGGATTCTTACTGAACCCAAATCTTCTCTGGTGAAACAGTACACAGCGCTGCTGGAAACTGAAGGCGTCAAGCTCGAGTTCACGCCTCAGGCGCTGGAGGAGATTGCCCGCTTTGCCTTCCGTGTAAACGAGGGCACCGAGAACATCGGCGCGCGGCGGCTGCATACCATCATGGAGCGCGTACTTGATGAAATCAGCTTCAACGCTCCCGAGAAAAAAGGCGAGCAATTCAACGTGGACGCCGAATATGTAAACAAGACCCTGGCCGATATTGTGAAAGACCAGGACTTGAGCCGGTATATCCTGTAACGGCAAGAATCATGCCTGTAACGCGGTAGATTAAGGGGTCCATGCCACTTTACGAGTATCAGTGTAAGAAGTGTCACCACCGCTTCGAAAAGATCCAGAAGTTCTCCGATTCGCACGTAAAAAAGTGTCCGGAATGCGGAGGCCCGATCGAGCAACTGGTTTCAGCTCCGGCCGTGCGGTTCAAAGGGTCGGGCTGGTACGTGACCGATTACGCTAAAAAGCCCGCAGGAGGGTCGGCTTCGAGCTCCGGCTCCGAGTCAAAAAGCGACTCTGGCAAAGACTCCGAGGCGAAGAAAGACAGCAAACCCAAGGCGGAGTCGGGGTCCGATTCGTCAAAGTCGGAGTCCAATTCGTCAAAGAAGACGGAGAAGAAGTAACCTGTTTCCCCAGTCTGCTCGTTGACAATGCAGCACTTCCTGCGATATCGTAAAGTCTTTGGTAGTTGCGGTTGCCCGCCTGATAGCCATGCGCCTTCGGCGCTTTGATGGGTACTCAGCGGTCTTCTTCGGTTTTCATTTTTCTGGGAGATCAGTAATGTCAACCTATTTCCCCAAAGCGGGGGAAATTGCGCGCAAGTGGTACGTCGTCGATGCCTCGGGGCAGGTCCTCGGCCGGCTGGCGTCGCAGGTCGCACGCATTTTGATGGGCAAAGAGAACCCACAGTACACGCCGTTTCTGGACACCGGCGATCATGTGGTCGTGATCAACGCCGAAAAGGTGAAGACCACAGGAATGAAGTCGGAACAGAAGGCGTATCACCGATACACCGGATATCCGGGCGGTCTGCGCACCGAAGACTTCCGCAAGCGTTTCGCCCGCAAGCCTGAGCTGATCATTGAAGACGCCGTGAAACGCATGCTGCCGAAGACCAAGCTCGGCACGCACATGTTCAGCAAGTTAAAAGTTTACAAGGGCGACAAACATCCGCATCAGGCACAGAAACCGGAAGCAAAAGCGCTTGAGGCGCGGGCATAGCTTAAGTTTCAGGTGCGCCTGTGGATCGCATTGGTAAGGTGCACTGTCGTAAGGTCCCTCGCGGACTCGGAGTCCGCGTCGGGATGACATCGAATTTGATTTTGTGGAAAGGTGCAAAGCTCGCTTCTGGTTAATCCAGCCAGAAGCTAAGAGCTAGGAGCTAATGGCTGATTTAGTTCAATACTACGGAACAGGACGGCGCAAAACTGCTGTGGCCCGAGTCTTCCTACGCCCTGGCAGCGGCGAATTTAAAGTGAATGGCCGCCCATTCGAGCAATATTTCGTTACTGAATCGCAGCGCGCGAGCGCCAAGGTGCCGCTGGTCTCGACGGACTCGGTTGCCACCTTCAACGTGATCGCCAATGTATCCGGCGGTGGTATAAATGGCCAGGCCGATGCCGTAAAGCTGGGCATAGCGCGCGCATTGATGCTGTTCAACGCCGAGCTGCGTAAGAAGTTGAAGGCTGAAGGACTGGTAAGCCGCGACTCCCGCTCCAAAGAGCGCAAAAAGTACGGACAGAAGGGCGCCCGCAAGCGCTTCCAGTTCAGCAAGCGGTAGTGCTACCGCTGAAGCGGTTCGGAATGACACGTTTTTGGTTTTGCTTTTGGCTAACGGCTAGGAGCTAATAGCTAGAAGCTGTTTTTCTAATTCTTCCCGTGCTTCGCGGTGCGGGGACGGGAAAGCAATCCCGAGTTCGCAAGCGTGAACGAAGGATGCAGATTATCGGAGGAGGTTAATTGGCTAACATCACCATGAAAGAGTTGCTCGAGGCGGGTGTTCACTTCGGGCATCAGACGAAGCGCTGGAATCCCAAGATGAAGGAATACATCTTCGGAGAGCGCAATGGCATTTACATCATCGATCTGCAAAAGACGCTGAAGATGTTCAAAGAAGCGTCGAAGTTTGTGGCTGAACAGGCGTCTGCCGGGAAGATACTCCTTTTCGTCGGAACCAAGCGGCAGGCCCAGGATGCAGTCGCCGAGGAAGCGACTCGCGCGGGTAGTTTTTATGTGAACCAGCGGTGGCTGGGCGGACTGCTCACCAATTGGGTGACCGTGCAAAAGTCGGTTAAGCGGCTCAAAGAACTCGATGAAATGGCCACGGATGGCCGTTACGAGCTCCTGCCGAAAAAAGAAGTGATCAAGCTTGAACGCGAGCGCAAACATCTGCAGGCCAACCTGGCCGGCATCAAGAACATGACCCGGTTGCCGGATGCGATCTTCATCATTGATTCGAACAAGGAGCAGATCGCCGTTCGCGAAGCCCGCAAGCTGGGCATCCCCGTAGTTGCCGTGGTGGACACGAATTGCGATCCCAGCGAAGTTGATTACGTGATTCCAGGTAATGACGACGCGCTGCGCGCCATAAGGCTGTTCGCTTCCAAGGTTGCCGACTCGGTGGTCGAAGGCTCCCAAATGTTGACCGACAAGCAGGCGGCTGATGTGGCCGCGGGAGTAGAAGAGGCGCAGCAGGCCGAGGCCGCTGCCGCCGAGGAAGCGGTCGAAGGCTCAATCGAAGCCTCCGGCACGGAAGAACCCGGCGATTCCGGTGGCGATTCCGAAAATATCAGCATGGAAGACGTGCTGGGCCGCGGGACTCGCAAGAAGGCCGCATCCGCCGAAACTGCCGCCGAGACTCCGGAAGTCGAGCATCAAACGTATTAAGGCAGTCGTTGGTCGTTGGCTATTGGTCGTTGGCCAAAGCGGCTACTCCGGATCTGCTGCTGAACGGGAAAACGAGCTAAGTCAGGCCCGCGCAGGGTCTCAACGGCGCGGGTCGAAATTTATACGGTCGCGGAACGACCAACAACGAATTTATGAGCACAAGTACAGTGAATATTTCCGCCGCACAGGTAAAAGAGCTCCGCGAAAAGACCGGAGCGCCGATGATGGATTGCAAGCAGGCCCTGACCGAGGCCAAGGGAGACTTTGAGCAGGCTGTCATCGTTCTGCGCAAGAAAGGTGTGTCCGTTGCCGCTAAAAAGGCGGCTCGCGTGACCAGTGAAGGCTCCGTCGCTCAGTACATTCATGCCGGCGGCAAGATTGGCGTGCTGGTCGAGGTCAACTGCGAGAGCGATTTCGTGGCCCGCACCGATGACTTCAAAGAGCTGGTACACGACATCGCGATGCACATAGCTGCCAGTGATCCCAAGTTCATCCGCAAGGAGGACGTCACCGCGGCAGACTTCGAGCGAGAGAGAGACATCTATCGCTCACAAGCAATCGCCAGTGGCAAGCCAGCGGAAATTGCCGAGAAGATGGTCAAAGGCAGAATGGAAAAGTTCTACCAGGAGGTCTGCCTCTACGAGCAGCCCTTCATCAAGGACCAGACGCTCTCGATCTCCCAGCTCATTACCAGCAAGATCGGCAAGCTGGGCGAGAATATTTCTGTCAGGCGCTTTGCCCGATTCAAAGTCGGCGACGCGGGCGAGACGGTAGCAATCTCAAAACCGGAACAAAAAGCTGAGTAGTTGGGGCACCGAGAGGTGCCCTTTTTTACTCTCCGCGATATTATCTGAGACAGACATGCCTGAGCCAATTTTCAAACGCGTGCTGCTGAAACTCTCCGGTGAGGCGCTGGCGGCTACACAAGGTTTCGGTGTTGACTCTCCCCGCATTCACGAGATTGCCGCTGAACTCGCTGACGTCCATTCGCTTGGCGTGCAAATCGCAATCGTAGTCGGCGGTGGAAACTTCTTCCGCGGAGTTGCCGAGCAGGCCAAGGACATGGACCGCGTTTCCGCCGACCACATGGGAATGCTGGCTACAGTAATCAACGCGCTGGCCCTGCAGGACGCCCTCGAAAAGCAGAACGTCTACACCCGCGTGCAGTCCGCGATCGAGATGAATCAGGTCGCCGAGCCATTCATCCGCCGCCGCGCCATCCGCCACCTGGAAAAAGGCCGGATCGTCATCTTTGCCGGCGGCACTGGGAATCCTTACTTCTCGACTGATACCGCCGCGTCGCTTCGCGCCATGGAAATTAAGGCCGACGCAATCTTGAAAGCCACCAAGGTCGATGGTATCTACGACGCCGATCCCATGGTCGTGAAGGACGCGACCAAGTTTACTCAAATCACTTATATGGAAGTCCTGAAGCGCGGCCTCAAAGTCATGGACTCAACCGCCATCTCGCTCTGCAAAGACAATAATCTCCCCATCATCATCTTCAATCTGAATCAACGCGGAAATATCGCGAAGGTTGTGACCGGAGAGAAGATTGGGTCACTGGTCAGCGCGTAAAGTTAGCTGTCAGCTCTGTCAGCTCTCAGCCATCAGCTCTCAGTTCTCAGCAAACCTTGTGATCCTGAACTCGCCGCGAGGCGAGGGAGGGACCTTACGATGCGATTGCGTCACCTATGGCGTACGCCGGGATAAAGAAGTGCCGTCATGAGGGATGGATAGCTGCGCAAGACTGCACAGATCAGCCGGCTGACGTGAGATCCCTCTCCCGCCCGCCTCGGCGGGCACGTTCGGGATGACAAGGCTAAGGGCTAACAGCTAAAGGCTAAAAGCTGCTTTTCTAATTCACCCACCCCGACTTCGACCCGCCATTCTTTTTGCCCGAATCCTCCGGAGGGATGTAGTTCCCGTGCTCATCGAAGGTGACGGTGCGGTCGTGGTCGCGCATATAAACTTCGAATTTGCGGGCAGCGCGGCGGCGTTTCCAGCGATAGTAAGAATTGCGCAATCCATAGAACCGTTCGGAGATTCCGACGGACGTTCTACGCGTCAAGAACAGCGAGTACCACACATACCCAGCTCCCAGCCCCAACAACAAAACGAAATAGAAGAGTGCGAAGCGACTGAGGAGCAAGTACGCCGCTTCGATGGCTGCCGTAAACAGCACGATCCATTTCACTGGTATCTGGATCGGAATCGGAAACAGCATGATGGGCGCGCCACGATTGTACAGATAAAACACCATCAGAATCGCATTGGCAGCGGCACCCGAGCCCATCGCCACCCCTTGCGCAACCACGCCTGTCAGCGAGAGTAAAAATCCAGCTATTGCGGAAAGAATGATGCTGCCAAAAAACAGCCCGTAGAAGGCGGTCGTCCCGATGCGTTCTTCAACTGCCCATCCTAGAAAATAGATTCCGAGCAGCGAGAGCACGAACTGCAACGGATCTTCGTACATGAACGCGTATGTAGCAAATTGCCATAGCCAGCCCGCATGAATGTGTTCTGGCCTTAGAATGCCGAGCTCGAGGAGTATTCGACCAGTTCCTTGTGTAAACGACAGCAGTAGCAGAATGACAACGTAAATCGTTACGCTTGCAAGGATGATTTGCCGGACAGCGCCGCGGAATGGCGGCAGTCCCATTACGGAAGAGGTATTTCTAGGCATAATTCAACAACCTTCTTCTTGCTACAGGCTGGTCGGCCGTGTTTTTGGGTGGCGCAGCGCCTCCAGCGCTGCGAAACTAAATCGCTGTCTCAAATGCAGGGCCCTAGGCCCTGCTCCACCCAAAAACCGCGCCACCAAGAGCCGCGCCACCAAGAGCCGCGCCACCAAGAGCCGCGCACCTAAGAACTACTACATGCCAAACTCCCTTCAAATGTTATCAGGGTCTCAGCGCTCCGGCGATGGCACGATAGGGAGGCTCCTGTGCCCCGCCCCGTCCACCGCCCGCACCCCGAAAATCACATTGTCTTTCGAAACCGGTACCGTAGCTTTCGAAACATTGCCAAACGATGGCGCCTGTTCCCAGTCTGGCGAAGTCGTTGCCCGCCACAGCACTTCATATCCTGACGCGCGTCCGTCAACCGGCGGCTCCCACACCAGCGTGGAGTCATTTTCCAGGCCTTTGGTTACAAGATGCAGGTTACGCGGCGGCGCGGGAGCAGACGCCAGAGCCGCCAGCGTAGCCGCATTCAACCTCGCGACAGTGGCAACGTAGTCGAAATTCACGAACTTAGGCAAGTCGCCATATTCGATTCCGTTTTCGGTGCGCACGTTCTGGTGCTGATGATTAAAATTTTCACGAAATTCCGTAAAACGAACGGCTGCAAAGCCTTGCTCGTTGAATGAAATATGGTCTCCGCCGCGAAGGTAGCGGTCGCGCCGGAATTCCAGCAGCGGGGCAACTTCCGTTTGATAGGTGCGCGCAGTCTCCGCGATATAGCGGGCCAGTTCGCGCGAAGGTGAATCGTTTTCGCCGCCCAACGCACGGATCATCCGAATCTGCGCTTCAGTGGTGTTGTCTGGAATGCTCTCGGAGAACACTCGAACAACCTTGGCATCCTGCCCTGGGCTTTGATCTCCGCCAACAATGTCGTTGTTCAGCACGGCTTCAATTTCCCAGCCTTGCGACTTGGCGAACTCCGCGAAATGTTTGCTGCCGTAGAGCCCTTGTTCCTCACCAGCGACGGTGAGGAAAATAATGGTTGCGGGGAACTTCAGCTTGCTCAGTACACGCGCACATTCCAGGCTGACGGCCGTCCCGCTGCCATCGTCGTTGGCACCGGGAGCAATGCCAGCCCCATCCAGCGCACCACTGTTTCGCGAGTCGTAGTGGCCTGTAACCAGCACGATACGCTTCGCATCTTCAGCATTCGTACCTTTGAGGACTGCGTAAACATTCGTGATCGCAGTCGGTGATGGAACACGCTCGCTGACGGGCTGCGTGAAACTGTCGATCTTCACCTCCAGGCATCCGGCACAATCGCGTGAGTAGCGCTCAAACTCGCTCTTGATCCATTCTCTCGCTGCCCCGATTCCTCTGCCTGCGGAGATCGAGGCCGGATCTTGCGCAGAAGTAGTAGCGCGGGTCTGGAAGCTGACCAGCTTCTCGATATTAGACTGGATTTGTCCCGCCGAAATCTCGTTCAGGACAGCTTTGATGCGCGGGTCAGCGGAGGTAGGAGCCTGCTGTGCCTTCGCTAGGGGAACCATAAAGGCGAGTAGCAAGACGGCTATCGAAAAGCCTTACGAGCCAGTTTTAGAATATCCTCGGGGATGATCGCTGCGGGAACGAATTTTACCGCCAGAAATCACAACGATTTTCCGCCGCATCCGAGCAGCCCCAGCGGTCATCTACAGCATCGGAAGCCGGACAACTGTGGGCTGGCCTACTTGACCTGCGTCGCAGAAGAAACTAAATATAACAGGTGCGATTATATGATGGAGGCAATTGTGATTCATTGTCCTGAGTGCGAGACCAGCCTGGATGTCGAAGAAGATGAGGTGGATGAAGGCGAAGTCCTTTCCTGCCCGGAATGTGGGACCGATTTCGAAGTGATCACAATCAATCCCGTGGAGCTCAAGGCAGTCGAGGAAAAGGAAGAGTACGAAGACGATGACGAGGAAGAAAACGAAGACGGCGACTACTCCTGAACCGGCGTTTTCACCTGCCCGAATCCCACGCGCCTTACCCCACCTTGTTTTCGTATTCTTCGCAATCGTGCTCATGATTAGTACACCGCTGCACAGCCGTCAGCGGCCGCAGCCGAAAGACTATGCGCTGATCTTTGGCACGGTGTGGGGCCCGGATGATCGACCGGTATATGGCGTCAAAGTGAAAATCCGCAAGGCTGGCGACAAAAGAGCACGTTGGGAGGTCTACTCCAATCGACTGGGCGAGTTCGAACAGCGCGTGCCGGTCGGGAAACAGGAGTACATTGTCTGGGCGGACACTAAGGGCTATAAGTCTCCTGATGGCAAGCACTTACAGCCTGGCCCGGAGGCCACTGTGCACATCGAGAACAACGAGCGCGCTGACACCGGGTTGCATCTAAGATAACAGCAGCTCACGAGTAGTTCGGGAGGTGCCCATGAAGAGCCGTCGGATTATGCTGGCCTCTTTGCTCACGCTCAGTTTGCTTGTAGCAATTCCGTCGCTGGGGAAAGACAAGGACACAGCCCCCGGCCGCCTGCTAACGGGGAAGGTGATGGATAAGCAGGACAATCTCTTAATCAATGCGGTCGTTTATGTCACCGATACGCGCACTCGCGCTGTGAAGACTTACATTGTGGGCGCGGATGGCACATACCGCTTCCCGGCCCTGGCGGCCAATGTGGATTACGAAATCTATGCCCAGCTCAACGGAAAGACGAGCGACACGAAGAGAATGAGTCAGTTTGATGATCGGAAGCTCGTGAATATTGTGCTGCGGATTGATACAAAATGAAATTCGGCTTTAGGCCTTACAAAAACCAGAACTGCTGACGCCTAAAGCCTAGCGCCTAAAGCCGCTTTTACCCGTTCTCGTTTCCCGCCCGCTTCCACGACACCAGTTCTCCAATCGTAGATCCAGTGCTTGAAGCAGGATGCTTGTACGCTTCCACTTCCGTTCTCGAAGCTTCCTGACCCGCCGCGCGAATGCTGAGGCCAACTTTCTTTTCTTCGGGACTGATCTTGATGATTTTGAAATCGTGCTCTTGACCGGGCTCGAGATGCAGGGCCTGACCATTCCGATCGGCCGCCTCTGAATTGTGGCATAGTCCTTCTACGCCCTCTGCGATCTCCACAAACGCGCCAAAGGTCGCCACTCGCAGGACCTTGCCATGAATAATGTCACCCACGTGATGATGCTCAAAGAATGACTCCCACACGTCCGGCTGAAGCTGCTTTACTCCGAGTGACAATCGCCGCTTGTCCGAGTCGATCGCGAGAACGATGGCCTTAACCCGGTCGCCCTTCTTCAGGACCTCTGAAGGATGTTTTACGCGCTTGGTCCAACTCAGATTGCTCACATGGACCAGGCCGTCAATGCCTTCCTCGATTTCGACGAAGGCGCCGAAATCCGTGAGATTGCGCACGCGCCCTTCGACCGTGGCGCCAACCGGATATTTTTCTATCAACGAGTCCCAGGGATTCGTCGCTAGTTGCCGCATGCCTAGAGAAATCCGGCGCTCGGCCGGATTAACATTCAGCACCACGCAGTCCACCTGGTCGTTCACGTTGACGAGTTTCGACGGATGTTTGGTGCGCTTGGACCAGGTCATCTCGCTGACATGTACTAATCCTTCGATTCCCTGTTCCAGTTCGACGAACGCTCCGTAATCAGTCACGCTGATCACTCGCCCGTGGACGTGCGCTCCTACCGGATAACGATGCTCGGCGTCCAGCCAGGGGTCGGGTGTGAGCTGCTTGAATCCTAGAGATACGCGCTGCTTGTCGCCGTCGTACTTGAGCACTTTTACTTGAATCTGGTCGCCCACGTTTACCAGATCCCGCGGGTGCGTCAGCCGTCCCCAGGACATGTCGGTGATGTGGAGAAGGCCATCAATGCCGCCCAGATCCACAAATGCTCCGTAGTCAGTCAGGTTCTTCACCACACCGGTGAGGACAGAGCCTTCCTGCAGGTGTTCGAGCGTCTTGGATTTCTTCTCGTTCTGCTCCTGTTCGAGAAGCTGCTTGCGCGAAGCGACAATGTTGCCGCGCTTTTTGTTGAGCTTGACGATGGCGACTTCAAAGCTCTGGCCTTTCATCCCCTCCAGGTTCCGCACCGGCCGCAGATCGATCTGTGAGCCCGGAAGAAAGGCCCGCGCTCCGAGGATGTCAACCGTCACGCCGCCCTTGGTGCGTTCCACAACCGTCGCCTGAATCGGACGATTCTCGGTGTAGGCTTTCTCAATTTCGTCCCAGGCTCGCAGCTTCTGCGCTTTCTGAAAAGAGAGATTGATGTACCCCTCTTCGGCCTCGCCCTTGTCCCGCATTACGTCAATTTCGTCGCCTGCTTTGAACCGAGGCTTGCCCTCATGGTCCAGAACTTCCGCAAGCGGCAACATGCCTTCCGACTTGGCTCCAATATCCACCACCACGTGCGTGGCCGTCAGCTTCAACACCGTTCCCTTGAGCACGTGGTCTTCGCCAACAGTCTCTTCGGCTTCGTGGGTGAAAGTCTCCAGTGCAGAGGCGAAGTCGTCGGTGCTCGCGGGCGCCGGCTTTTCTTCCCCAGGTTGAGCAAGGTTCTGCTGAGGATCACTCTGCTGACCATGATCTTGCTGGTCGTGATTCTGCTGATCGTGATTCTGAGCGGACCGCTCAGGCTGCTCCGTCTGGGTCTCAGTCGCGGGCTGCTGCTCGGTTAAGGTTGTGGTGTTGGAGTCGGAATAGGGAGCGTTGGTCTCGTCGAACAAAGTCATTGCCTCTCAGCGGTGTCAGAGGATGCGGGCTACTAGCGAACTGCTGGTATGAGTCTTAGTTTATGTTGAGCCCACCCTGGCGGATAGACTTGACCCAGCGGCCGTAAAGATCCAACCTGCATCCAAAGGGAACTCTTCGACTATAGCAACCGCTTGGAAAGAGTGTCAAACGGAAAGCCGAGTGTTAACAATCGGGAGATCGTGTCCGTGTGGGTCGGACACTCTTGTCCGACGCTTTTGAATTTAGCTTTTGCGTTGAAAGCTAGCGCGACTTTCTGCCTACTAGGAACGATCGGGTCGGTATATACAGGCTTCGTCAGACAAGAGTGTCCGACCCACACGTGATCTGCTACCCTCCTTTTGTCATGGACTACCTCTGGACGCCCTGGCGCTACGCGTACGTCACCACCGCCGGCAAGAACGAAGGCAAGCCCGATGGCTGCATCTTCTGCGAGCTGCCGAAACTTCCGGACGAAGCGGCCAAGATCGTCCATCGCGGCCAACACTGCTACATCATTCTGAACAGCTTCCCCTACACCTCCGGCCACGTGATGATCGTGCCCTTCGCGCACCTCGATGAACTACAGAAGCTGCCCGAAGCTACGGCACAGGAGATGATGACGCTATCGCAAAAGATGGAAAGTGTGCTTCGTCAGGTTTACTCGCCCGACGGCATCAACCTGGGCATGAATATCGGCCGCGCCGCCGGAGCCGGAGTTACAGGCCACGTCCACATGCACGTATTGCCCCGCTGGGTTGGGGATACCAATTTCATGACAGTGACAGGAGAGAGCCGCGTGCTGCCGGAGGCACTGGAGATTACGTACGAGAGGATTAGACGAGCGCTGGATACCAAGTAGTTTAGCCGCGAGGCGGCGAAAGAATGCAGCCCAGGACTCCGCCCGCAGTGGCCAATTAGCTGAGATCGTGGAGAACGTTCAATAGTCTAAAGCCGAGCTGCTATTGAACTGGCGCGATACACTTGTGCTGTCGATTACAGGGCGGTACGCCAAATCCATTTGGAAGTGAGGGCGATGGTCCCGTCCTGGTGGATCGTGATGTCGAATCGTTCTATGCCAGGCGGATTCGTGGTATCGTGGGCCCAATCTGGGGACCACTCAAACACTGTTGCTCTAAATTCGCGACGTTTATCGACCTCAGTAACTGGAATGATGTCCAGCGGGACAAGTTCTGCCTTCAGATGATCCGCTTCCTCGGAAAACCTCTTTGCATCCGATTGTTGCCACAGTGTTTTTACTTTCTGCGCTAACGCACCGCCACCAAAATATAACCTGGCACGCGAGTTAAGGTGAACACTTATAAAGAACTCTAAATAATCGGCGGCATCGTCTGCATTGATTTCCACCGATTCACGCTTAGCCATTGCGTTGAATTGATCGAGAGCAGGTTTTTCCGGGATAATTTGAATCTCGTCTGTAATAAGGCGGGCGCTGCCTTCTTCATCTATCACTACGGTCGGTCGGTGCGGCCACTGGCACGATCTTAATTTAAGGACTGTACGGTGCCGCCAGAAGGGTTGTTTTACCACATCCCATTTTGCCTTTGGACAGGGAAAGAGTTTGTTGGAGGCCTCTACGTTTTTATCAATCGATTTTGCAACCTCCTGCTCGGGCGCCAAGGCCTGCGCCTCAGTCAGCACCTGGATGGGTGCGGCCAACAAACCGAACAATAAAATGCCCGCGGCGGCACCCCTCATTGCCTTAGTAGCCCCTCCATTTCTTTTTCGTCAACAACTTTCACTCCTAACTCCTTAGCTTTATCCAGCTTGGATCCCGCATCCGCTCCAGCGACGACGTAATCCGTCTTCTTGCTCACCGACCCGGTAACCTTCCCGCCGGCATCTTCGATCATCTTCTTGGCTTCGTCGCGCGAGTAATTTGCCAGCGTTCCTGTCAGCACAAATGTTTTGCCCGCGAGCTTGGTTCCGCGCTGTTTCTTTTTGCCTCGGAAAGTGAGACCGGCGGCGCGAAGTTCATCCACCAGTTCGCGGTTCTTGGGCTCGGCGAAGAATTCGACGATGCTTTTTGCGATGCGCGGGCCGACTTCTTCCACTTGCTGCAACTCTTCCTCGCTCGCCTTCACGAGATCGTCCATCTCGCCGAAATGCTCGGCTAGGAATTGCGCCGTACGCTCACCGACGAAGCGAATGCCCAGGCCATAGATCATGCGTTCCAACGGCAGCTTTTTGGAACGTTCGATTTCATTCAGAACATTTTGCGCGGACTTGTCGCCCATGCGTTCGAGCTTCAGCAGATCAGCTTTGGTCAGCTTGTAAATGTCAGCAACATCCTTCACCATTTTGCGTTCAGTGAGCTGATTGACCAGCGCGTCGCCCATGCCGTCAATGTTCATCACGCCGCGCGAGGCAAAGTGCAGGATCGTCTCCCGCAACTTGGCAGGACACTTCTGGTTGACGCAGCGGTGATCCACCTCGCCCTCGGTGCGCACCACGTGCCCGCCGCACACCGGACACTTCTCGGGCATATGGAACAAATTGTGCCCGCGCGGATGGTCTTTATCATCCACGACGCGCGTGACCTTGGGGATCACATCACCGCCGCGCTCGACCTCCACCCAGTCGCCGATCTTCACCCCGAGCCGATCGATTTCATCCATGTTGTGAAGTGTGGCGCGGCTAACAGTAGTTCCGCCGATCGGGACAGGCTTCAAAGCTGCGACCGGCGTGAGTTTCCCGGTCCGCCCGACCTGCACAAGAATATCTTCGATCTTCGTGATTCCCGCGCGCGCCGCGTATTTGAAAGCAATCGCCCAGCGCGGAGCTTTGCCGGTATAACCAAGCTCGCGCTGCATGGCGGTACTGTTCACTTTGATCACGACTCCATCAATTTCGTAGGGTAGAGTCTCGCGCTTCTCCTCCCACTCGCCGATGAATTTCCAGACCTCGTCGAAGTTCGTCGCTAGTGTCCGGCGAGGATTCACTTTGAACCCGGCGGCATCGAGCGCGTTGAGCGCTTGCCAGTGATTCCCGAAAATTGTCGTTGAACGGGCGGGGACGCCCGTTCCTCCAAACTCTCTGTTTGTGGAGGCGCGGGCGTCCCCGCCCGTGCTCCGCAGCAGCATGTACGTAAAATAATCCAGCCGACGCTGTGCCGTGATGCTTGGCTCAAGCTGCCGCACGGTGCCCGCTGTCGCATTGCGAGGATTGGCGAACTGAGACAGCCCGTGCTTCTCTCGCTCTTCATTCATTCTTTTGAACGAGGCCATCGGCATCAGCATCTCGCCACGGACTTCAAAATCCGCAGGAATGCCGGCCTTCTTAAGTTGCTCCGGAGAAACGGAAAGCGGCAGCGAGCGCACGGTGCGTACGTTAGAAGTCACATCCTCCCCTGTAGAGCCGTCTCCACGCGTGATGCCCCGCACCAGCTTGCCGCCTTCATAACGCAGGGCCAGTGACATGCCGTCGAGTTTGAGCTCGCAAACGTATTCAATGTCCTTGCGTCCGCTGAGTTCGTGAACGCGGCGCTCCCAGTTCCGCAGCTCGTCTTCGCTGTAGGCGTTGTCGAGCGAAAGCATCGGAGTGGAATGAGCGACTTTGACAAAGCCCTCGCGCGGTTTGCCGCCAACCCGCTGCGTGGGAGAGTCGGGCGTGACCAGCTCGGGATGAGCCGCCTCGAGCTTCTTCAGCTCGTTCATCATGCGATCGAATTCCGCGTCGCTGATCTCCGGATCGTCGAGCACGTAATAGCGATACTCGTGATGCCGGATCTCTTCGCGCAGAGCTTCGATCTTCGCTTCGACGCCTTTGGTCGCAGTAGTCATAGTTCAGAGTAATTTGTGCAATGAAGACCGCTTCACGAATCGGGAAGGGCATGGCTTGCAGCCGTGCCGAAATATTGTGGCGAGATTTGTGGCGGCACGACTGGAAGTCGTGCCCTTCCCAGTTATTCGCTTTCGGCTCCTACTCGCACAGGTTTTCTACGCCCCAGGTTTCCCCTCAAACAGCGGCCACAGCTTATCTCCAATCACCCGATAGACGCCAAAAGCGGAGCCACCTTCCGAGCTGATCCGAAATAGCAATTCTCCACGGCCGTCACCGGCAGCGTCTACTGCGTCAATCAAGTCATACTTCGGCAGCACGTCCAAGTGCTGGTTGTCGGTGGTTTGCTCAAAGACTTTGTGAAGGTCCCCGTAAATATCCTCGCGCGCCACTAACGCGACTATGTACGTCAGATCCGCGCTTGCAGAAGGGAGGTGCGAATTCGCGGTGAGCACCAGTACCGGCTCATTGCTGTTCGAGAGATCGAACACGTGCAATTGCACATCTTGAAATTGCGGAGCCGGCGGTGGCCCCGCCTTCGATCTTGACTTTCCTGCTGCCCCTATCGCCTCCGGTGAAACATGCGAGGCGCGGCCGCGCACTTCTTCTGCTGCCATTGCCAGCATCTTTTTCAGGTAACCCTGTTCTTCCTCAGGCTTCATCTGATAGGTATACGGGCGCGGCTCCGGACCGTCCGCATCTGAAATCGCCGGTATGACCTGGATTGGTCCGGTGAGCGGTGCGGCCTCGGAGCTCTCTTTCGTCTGCTCGTGCGTCGTCTCTGACGAAACTCCGCGTCGAAGCACGGGCCGGTTGGGATCTTCGATCGAAGACGATGAACCAGACGTCTTGCCCGAATCCGTGCTTCCTGGTTTCTGAGCAGGCGCTGAAGGCTGGGCCGCAGGAGCATGGGTTGGCGGTGGAGAAGAACTTTGCGTATCCGGAGAGCGCTTCAGCTTTGGAGGCGCGCCAATCTGCTGCTCAGGCGGAGGCGCCTTCTGTGCTCTCTTCTCGGCTTCAGCTTTAGCTTTTGCCTTCTCAGCCTCAATCTCTGCGGTGGAGCGCCATTTCCCGTCAGCTATCCAGGCGCCTTTATCATGGTCATGCATGGCGCCACCTACTATGAACAAGCCCTGTGAAACGCCAGATTTAACCGCTTCGTATACTGTCTCCGAATGCAGCGCCATCGGCACCGGATCGGCCTTGTAAGCTCCAGCGTCATAGAATCTGCCGTCGAGCATGATGGTGACTGCTACCAGATGTGCCTTGCCGTTTGCCGCGAGTTCAAGCAGTCCAAGCGCTCGCGGGCCCTTGTCTGCAGGAGGGCGGCGCGCAATCTGCGCCGAGGCCAGCCCCGGCACGGTTGAGCAGATCACGGTTAAGATGACGGTGCACCGCAATTTGCGGTATAACCTTGAACGATAATTACGAAGAGAGGCTCCCATGGAGATTAATGATAAAGCTCCTGAGTTTACTTCGCTTGACCAGAACGGCGAGAACATAGCTTTAAAGGATTTCCACGGCCGCTGGGTCGTGCTGTACTTCTATCCGCGGGCTGACACCCCAGGTTGCACTATCGAAGCCTGCAGCTTCCGGGATTCGTTCAAGCGAGTGGAGAAGATTGGCGCGGTCGTGCTGGGAGTTTCTCCGGATACTCCCGCGGCGCAGAAGAAATTCGTGGACAAGTTCGATCTACCCTTCACCCTCGTCGCCGACGCCGACAAGAAAATCTGCAACGCCTACGGGGTGATCCAGGAAAAGAACATGTACGGCAAGAAAGTGATGGGAGTGGCGAGGACTACGTTCATCATCGGGCCGGATGGGAGGATCAAGCACATCTTCCGCAAAGTGAAACCCGAGGGCCATGCGGATGAGGTGCTGGAGTATTTGAAGGGTGCGATAAAGGGGGTAGCGTAGAGGATCGTATCAGGGCATGGCTTTCTGCCATGCGGTTTGCGTATCAATTCGCCTTCTGGCACGCCTCAAGGCGTGCCCTGATACAAACCAAGCAAACCTTCTGAGCGCCTCACAACCAGATGGATTCATCGCGGGTACACTTCCTTGCGCGTTCCTTCTACGACCGCGACCCGCGCCTCGTTGGCCCTGACCTGCTTGGCAAAATTCTTGTTCGGCGTCGAGGCCGAAAACTGCTGACCGGACGCATTGTCGAAGTCGAGGCCTACCTCGGCGCCGACGATCCCGCCGCCCACGCTTTCATCGGACGTACTCCGCGCAACGCTGTGTTGTTTGGCCCTCCAGGGCATGCCTACGTCTATTTCATCTATGGCAACCACTACTGCTTAAATGTTTCCTGCCTGCCCGATGGCGTTCCTGGAGGAATTCTGTTTCGGGCGTTGGAACCGGTAGATGGCGTCAGTGAGATGTTCAAGCTGCGCGGAATCGCCGAAGATTCGGACCTGCGACGGCTGACCAGCGGTCCGGGAAGAATGGCGGCGGCATTCGGAATCACGCGCGAACGCGACAATGGCAAAGACCTGACGGACGCCAAGTCTGATCTTTACATTGCCGAGGGCGGAACGCCGCCGCCTAAAGTGCTAATCACGAGAAGAATCGGGATTACAAAAGCTGCAGATATGCCACTGAGATACGTTGTTGCAGGAAACAGATTCGTTTCGGGAAGGCTTGACTCGAACGAAATTGGAGATCGTGGAAGAGCGGCCCTTCAGGGCGATAAGTCGCAAGGATGACAACGCGACCCTGAAGGACCGCTCTTCCACGGTTCATCAGTCGTAGAGACAAGACGAAGCACTATTCCACCGCTTCTTTCTCGATCACAACTTTCATGTGGGCCGTGACATCCTTGTGCAGCTTCACCGGAATCGTGAACTCGCCAAGAGTCTTCAGGGGCTCGTGAACCTGGATCTTTCTGCGGTCGATGTTGAAACCTTTCTTCTCTAGCGCGTCCGCAATATCTCCCGGGGTCACCGAGCCAAAGAGCTGATCGTGCTCGCCAGAACGGCGCTGGAAAGAGACCGACAGCCCGTCGAATTGCTTCGACAGTTCTTCCGCTTGGACTTTTTCCTTGGCCGAGCGGCGCACCGACGCTGCCTTCATCTGCTCGATGACTTTCTTGTTCCCTGAAGAAGCTTCGATGGCGAGCTTGCGCGGCAGCAGAAAGTTGCGGCCGTATCCCTCCGCGACCTTGACTACATCGCCGCGCGAGCCCAGTTTCACTACATCTTCTTTAAGAATGACTTCCATGAGATGGCTCCTTGAAATCAGCGGCTAGTGGTTAGTGGCTAGTCAGAGCGCAGTCAGAAAATTTCTGAGCGCTAGTCACTAACCACTAGCCACTGCTCTTAACTCGCTCGTCCAGCAAACGGCAGCAAAGCGATATTACGGGCCTGCTTGATAGCCGAACTCAACCGGCGCTGATGTGGCGTGCATACCCCAGTAAGGCGGCGAGGCGTAATCTTGCCGCTCTCAGCCACAAACTGCGCGAGCAGTCGCACGTCCTTGTAATTGATTGCCTCAATTTTCTCGACGCAGAATTTGCAAACCTTCTTGCGGCGGAAGTATTTGCGCCCGCCTCCGCCTTCGCGTCCTCCTGGTCCGCCAGGCCCAGAACGCATCGGACGCCGCTCTGAGCTTGGTCCATTCGCGGATGATGTTGTCGGTCTAGTATCGTCTGCCATGATTCTCCTTAAAAAAGAGGTGATGGAGAGGCGGGCGTCCCCGCCCGCCTACGGGCGAGGACGCCCGTAGCTCCAGAAAACTTGCTTACGCCGTGACCACCGGAGCTTCGCCAGTCGTCTCCGCAGGTGCCGGAGCCGGTGGGGCCTTTGCTCAGTAACGCGCAGGCGGCGCTCAAGTTCATGCACCAGTCCGCCGCTTCCTTCAAACGTGAGCAGGATGTACATCCCGTCATGGAACCTACGAACGGCATAAGCCAGGCGCCGCTTGCCCATCTTCTCCACGTTCTTCACTAGTCCGCCCGAGGAGGTCACCGCTGCTTCCAGCGTAGAAATCAGCTTGTCCTGATCTTCCTCCGTCATGTCGGGCCGGACAATAAACATCACTTCATAAGTACGATTCATTGCACTCTCCAAAAATCAGTTGCTAGTGGCTTGTGAATAGTGTCTAGTAAATTCGCAGGTTGCAACGACAAGCCACTAACCACTAGCCACTGCTCTCTTCCGGCGGCTCCGGCTTCCTGTTGAAGCGGTTCATCGCCGCCGCTATGCCTTCGGCTAAAATCACTTTCGCCGCTTCCGCCGCAGTGTCGAGCATCTCGTCTACTAGCTTGAGTTGCCGCTTGCGAAACGGCTTCAAGATCTTTTCCTCCGGCGCGATCCCGATCCTGATCCGTACAAATTCCTGTGTGCCTAGCGCACCGATGATCGACTTCATGCCGTTGTGCCCGGCTGAACTGCCTCGCTGCCGGATGCGGATCTGTCCCATCGGCAGATCGAGTTCGTCATAAATGACGATCAAGTCTGTCTCCGGCCTGATCTCAAGTTTCTCCACCAGTTCACGAACCGCCATGCCACTCAGGTTCATGAACGTCTCAGGCTTGGCAAGGAGCACTTCTTCCTTCCCGATTACAGCCCTGGCCGTAACCGCCCGGCCTTGCCGGTTCCTGACTTCCACTCCGCAATCGTTAGCGATTCGATCAACGGTGAGAAAGCCCAGGTTGTGAGGCGTGAACTGATATTCAATTCCCGGATTGCCAAGCCCGACGATCAGCTTCACGCCTTTTCAGTGTCCCTCGGAAAAACCCTTGTCGAGCCTTTGCTCGACCCGACGGGCGAGGGCGCCCGTCGCCACATGGTTCGTGCCAACGCACACGAACTATTTCTTTTCCTTCTTCTCAGCCTTTTCAGGTTTTTCCGGCGCGGCTTCCGCCCCTTCCTCTTCCGTCTCCTGCTTGCCCTTCTTGATGATCTCCGGCTCAGCCGGGGCCGCAGCCGCTTCGCCCGCAATCGCCTCAGGCGTTGGGACCTCTTCTTCCTTGATGCTGATGATGTGGGCGACCGGCTGGTCCGGATCAGTCAAAAACTTAACTTTAGGGTTCTGCGGAAGGTCGGAGACACGCAACACCATGCCGAAGACCAGCTCAGCAACGCTCATTTCAACCGAATTCGGAATATCGCTGGGCAGACATTCGACTTCGACTTCACGAAAGATTTGCTCCAGGATGCCGCCCTGCTGCTTCACCCCGGCTGCCTCGCCAGTAAGCACAATCGGCACATTCACTTTGAGCTTCTGGTCCATGGCGATGCGCTTCAGGTCGATGTGCAAAAGCGCGCCTTTGATCGGCTCGTATTGCCAGTCCACGATCATGGCCTTGGTGCGCTCGCCATCCACTGTCAGGTCGAACACTGTGTTGTGCCCGGTTTTCGAGTGCAGAATTCGTGACACCTGCCGCGGATCCACACTGACCGGCATCGCTTGTTTGCCAGCACCGTAGACCACGGCTGGAACCTTTCCCTGGCGCCGCACCCTTCGCGCGTCGTTCTTAGTGCCGGGGGTGCGAGGATTCGCTTCGAGTACGCTTGCTTCCGTTGCTGTAGCCATATTCTGAATTCCTATAAGAACAATTTACTGACAGATGTCTCTTCATGAATCGACTGGATTGCGCGCCCGATCAATCCAGCAATCGAAAGAACTGTAATCTTTCCCCCGTGCACGGTTTTTGCCGCCTCCGCCTCCGGGGAAAGAGGGACGGTGTTGGTAACCACCACTTCCTTAATGCAAGACTCCGAGAGATTCTCGACCGCTGGATGTGAAAGCACCGGATGTGAGCAGCAGGCGTAAACTTCGCTAGCGCCGTTTTCCATCAGCGCACTTGCGGTCTTTACCAGCGTGCCTGCGGTGTCGATAAGGTCGTCGATGATCAGACAAGTACGGCCCTCTACGTCTCCGATCACGTTCATCACTTCGGCGACATTGGCCTCGACGCGGCGTTTGTCCACGATGGCCAGCGCTGCGTCCACTTTTTTGGCGAAGAAACGGGCGCGCTCCACGCCGCCAGCATCGGGAGAAACAACTGTCAGATCCGGCAGCTGCAACTTCTTGAAGTGGTCCACCAGCACTGGTGAGGCGAACAGATGGTCTACCGGGATGTTGAAAAAACCCTGTATCTGCGGCGCGTGCGGATCAATCAGCAACGCCCGGTCGGCACCCGCTGTAGTTAGCAAATCCGCGACCAGCTTGGCTGAAATCGGCGCCCGCGGCTTGTCCTTGCGGTCCTGCCGCCCGTAGCCATAATACGGAATCACGGCAGTGATGCGCCGTGCCGATGCGCGTTTTAGGGCGTCGATCATCAACAGCAATTCCATTAAGTGCTGGTCTACCGGACGGCAGGTCGGCTGCATGACAAACACATCAGCGCCACGTACGTTTTCCTGAATCTGGACGTAGGCCTCGCCGTCGGCAAACCTGCGGACCATCGCCTGGCCGCGGACCATGCCGAGGAAAACGCAGACCTCGTCCGCCAGCGGCTGGTTGGCGGTGCCG
>WNGQ01002279.1_pt1 | contig 28463 bp, 27 predicted proteins | sample 5407661 | NCBI WGS metagenome assembly WNGQ01 (sample SAMN13153382, study PRJNA577476) | soil metagenome | isolation source: 60 cm soil or saprolite under Garry oak tree replicate 2 | place: USA:California | collected 2016-06-15 | reverse complement strand
CTGCCCGCCAATCGCTGACCCGGGTCCGGACGCAGGCAGCGCGGCCGCTAGAGCTGGGTCGCCCCAAACGTATTGCAGCTCGGCACCGTCCCCTGCCGGAAGCCGGTATCGAACCAGCGTTTGCGCTGCTCGGAGGTGCCGTGGGTAAAACTGTCCGGCACCACGCGGCCCTGCGCGCGCTTCTGCAGCGTGTCGTCGCCGATCGCGGCGGCGGTGCGCAAGGCGGCGTCGACGTCGCCGGCCTCGATGAACGGCTGCTTGCGCTGGCTGACCAAAAGATCGTTCTCGTGCTTGGCCCAGACGCCGGCGAAGCAGTCGGCCTCCAGTTCGACCCGGCCCTGGATGCGGTTGGCCTCCGCGGCAGCGCCCGCAGCCTGCTGCGCCTGGTGTGCTTTGGTGAGAATCCCCAGGAGCTGCTGCACGTGGTGGCCGATCTCGTGGGCGATCACGTAGGCCTGCGCGAACTGGCAGGACTTGCTGCCGACATCGCAGCCGCGGAAGCGGGTCTCGATCTCGCGGAAGAACGAGGTGTCGAGATAGACCTTCTGGTCGTTCGGACAGTAGAACGGCCCCATCGCGCTCTGCGCGGCGCCGCCGCAGCGCGCGTCGGTCGTCTCCCGATAGAGGACCAGCGTTGGCGCGCGATAGGTCTTGCCGTCCTTCGCGAAAATGTCCTTCCACACCACCTCGGTGCTGCCGAGAATGCGTGAGACGGTGCGGCCCATCTCATCCTGGGGGGTACCGGTGCGGCGCGGCTGCGAGGGCGCCTCGACCCGCGGCCCTTCGCCGCGGCTCAAAATCTCCGCGCCCCCGATGAGCAGGCTCGGGTCGATGCCGAGCGCCCAGCCGATCAGCCCGAGCACCACGACGGTGCCGATGCCCAGTCCGCCGCGGCCCATCGGCAGGCCGAAGCCGCCGCCGCCACCTCCGACATAGCCGCCTTCGTCACGACGGTCCTCGACATTGCCGCTCTCCGGCAGATCATCCAAGCGCATGGTTTCGCCTCCTTGCCTCGCTCGCGCAGTGACCGCCAAGCCGCGTCCACTGCCCAGGACTGCCACCGCGCGGGACAATTCGATCCCATCAATATAGGTGCCCGGCAAAACTTGCCTAGTTCAAAGAGCGCTTCGATTAAGCCGATTTTTACCTTGCGGCCTCATCATCCGTCGCTGTCGGTTGTAGGTCCCGCGTCACCGACCGCGTCGCCTGAGTCAGAGTTCTGAGTCATGGTTGTATCGCGTCGCGGGGCGTCCACGCGGACGCCCCGCGTCAGTTTTCAATCGCTTGCAACCGGCCGAATTCTCCATGGCGACTGCGTCGCCGAGATGGCGAAGCTCCCGGCCGAGTCGGTCGATCTCATCTTCGCCGACCCGCCCTACAATCTGCAGCTCCAAGGCGACCTCAAGCGCCCCGACGATTCGCGCGTCGATGCGGTCGACGACGAGTGGGACAAATTCTCGAGCTTTTCCGCCTACGATGATTTCACCCGCGCCTGGCTCCTCGCCTGCCGGCGGGTGATGAAGCCCGCGGCCACGCTCTGGGTGATCGGTTCCTACCACAACATTTTCCGCGTCGGCGCGATCCTGCAAGACCTCGGCTTCTGGATCCTCAATGACGTGGTGTGGCGCAAGACCAATCCGATGCCGAATTTCCGTGGCCGGCGCTTCACCAATGCGCACGAGACCCTGATCTGGACCGCGCGCGACGCCGGGGCCAGGGCCTACACCTTCAATTACGAAGCGCTCAAGGCCGGCAACGAGGACCTGCAGGTACGCTCCGACTGGACGCTGGCGCTCTGCACCGGGGAGGAACGCCTCAAGGCCGGGAACGGCAAGAAGCTGCATCCGACGCAAAAGCCCGAGGCGCTGCTGGCGCGTGTCATCCTCTCCTCCTCGCGCCCCGACGACCTCGTGCTCGACCCGTTCTGCGGCACCGGCACGACCGGCGCGGTGGCAAAGCGTCTCGGCCGCCGCTTCATCGGCGTCGAGCGCGAGGGCGCCTATGCCAAGGCCGCGCGCTCGCGCATCGCCAAGGTGGCGCCGCTGCCCGCGCCGAGCCTCGCCCCGTTCATGACCGCGCGCGAGGCGCCGCGGGTGCCGTTCTCGGCGCTGATCGAGCGCGGCCTCGTCTTCCCCGGTGCGCGCCTCGTCGACGTCAAGCGCCGCCATGCCGCCCTCGTGCGCGCCGACGGCGCGATCGCGCTCGGCGAGACCGTGGGCTCGATCCACCGCATCGGCGCGCTGGCGCAGGGGCTCGAGGCCTGCAACGGCTGGGCCTTCTGGCACGTCGACACCCCGCAAGGCCTGGTCTCGATCGACGCCCTGAGGGCGGAGATCAGGGCGGGGATGGGAGTGGTCTAGCCAGAAGCCCCGCCGGCAGCGTCAGGGCTGCCGGGCATGTGCTATCATGTTCACGCAGCACAATGCTTTTGGAACGGCATATCATGCAGCAGACTTACGATCGGGCGGCCGAGGACCTCGGGAACGCCATTCACTTCGAGCATGTCAACGTTCTCATCCCCGACCAGCGTCTGGCCACGCTGTTCTATGTCTCGGGGCTCGGGCTGACGCGCGATCCCTATCTCATGGCTTCGGACGACAATATGTGGGTCAACGTCGGGCGCAGCCAGTTCCACTTGCCGAGCGGCCCGGCGCAGGTTTTGCGCGGCCATACCGGCATCGTGATGTCCGGCCGCGAGGCGCTGCTCGAGCGGCTTGCATCCGTGCGCAAGCGGCTCGAAGGCACGCGCTTCGACTTCCGCGAGCACAACGATTTCGTCGAGGCGACCTGCCCGTGGGGCAACCGCGTGCGCTGCTATGAGCCTGACGCCGCGCGCTTTGGGCGGATCACGCTTGGAATTCCCCATGTGGAGTTCGACGTGCCGGCTGGCACCGCGAAGGGCATCAGCGCCTTCTACCGGATGATGATCGGCGCTCGCGCCGAGGTGACCAATGGCGACGGAACAGTTGCGCGCGTGAAGGTCGGCAAGGATCAATATTTCCTGTTCCGCGAGACCGACCGGGCGCTGCCGGAATTCGACGAGCACCATGTGCAAATCTATGTCGTAGACTTTTCCGGCCCGCACCGCCAGCTCGGCGAACGCAATCTGATCAGCCGCGAGGACAATCAATATCAGTACCGTTTCCGCGACCTCATCGACCCCGACAGCGGCCGCCACCTCTACACGGTCGAGCACGAGGTGCGCAGCGCCACCCATCCTCTCTTCCTGCGGCCGCTGATCAACCGAAATCCGCTGCAAACCAACCGCAACTATGCCCAGGGTCACGATCAGTGGCAGTGGGCGATGGACCCGGACCACTTCGACGATCAGCCGGGCCGGCCGGCGGCGCCCCGCTGACGCCTGCAATCATCGAAATCGACTTCATCTCAGCGGAGTGGCCGCTCTTGAATGAGGACCTGTCGTGCCGTGCGTGGCACAAACTGACGCGATTGACCCGAAGCAGTCATCGAGCTAAAAGTCGAAAGTTTACCTCCGTGCCTCGAAGACAAACAGCGATGAGGCCGTCGGCACGGTTATCACGTGCTCGAGACCCGCGTCGGCAAACAGCTTGCGGTATTCGGCATCGGTCCGCTCCCGGCCGCCGGGCGCCATGACCAGCATCTCGAGATCCACCAGGAATGTCTCGATCGAACTATTGGGCTTCGCCTGGTCCGGCAACCGCCGCTCGATCACCAGCACCCTCGCGCCCCGCGGCATGGCGCGAGCACAGCGGCCCAGGATGGCGGCGGCCTCCGCATCGTCCCAGTCATGAAGGATCTGCTTCAGCAGATAGAGGTCTCCGCCCTCCGGTACTCTCTCGAGGAAGCTGCCGCCCTCGATCGCGCAACGTTTGGCGACGTTTGCCGCCTCAAACACAGGCGCAGCGTGAGCGACGACGTAGGGAAGATCGAACAGCACGCCACGAACGTCAGGATGTGCGGTCAAGATTGCGGCGAGCAACGCGCCTGTTCCCCCGCCGACGTCGACGACGAGACGGGCCTTGCCGATGTCGATCGTTGCAACGAGCGCAGCGCCATGGGCCGCCGAGAACGAGCGCATGGCGTCGTCACGAAGTTTCGATTCTGCTGGATTCGCCGCGTAATAATCGAACAGCTGCATCCCGAGCAACGACTGGCTACGGTTCTCGCCTGTCTTCACCGCATCGAGTAGCTGCGACCAGCAGCGCCACCGGACTGGTCCCGCCATGAACAGCACGCCTGCACGATGTGAGGAGAGCACATCACTGCGCAGCAACTGCCCAACCGATGTCAACGCGAATTGCCCCGAGGCGGTTTCAGCAAAGACACCGACGGCACACAGGGCGCGCATAATGCGGCGGAGCGCAGACGGATCGGTTCCCGTGACCACCGCGAGCGCGCGGGCATCGAGGGATTGCTGGGCCAGGTGATCGGCGATGCCGAGCTGGGCGGCAACGTACAGTGCCTGCGACACCCGGAGACCGTTGGCAAGCTCCGCCAGCCTGGCGGCGTCGAGCGAACCGCTGGTCGTGAACTCCACTGGGGCCGGCGCGGACGTGTTCATTGGATTTTAACGCCGTTTGCGTGGATGACGGCGCCCCAGCGCTCCCTTTCCCTGCGTATCTCGGCGGCAAATTCCGCAGGCGTGCTCGCCGCCGTCGTCGCGCCCATTGGTGCGCCGAGCTGGAACTGCACGGCCGGATCCTTCAGGGCTTCCGCAATCACCTGCTGCATCCGAGTGATGATTGGCTGCGGCGTGCCCTTGGGCGCGAGCAATCCATAGAAGCCGTGAACATCGAAGCCCGGAAGTCCTGCCTCGACGAACGTCGGCAGATCGGGCAGGACCGGCGCGCGCCGCTCGCCGGTCAGCGCGAGTCCGCGCAGTTTTCCCGCCCTGATGTTTTCGTAGGTCGGCTGCAACGCATCGATCACCATGTCCACGTGACCGCCGAGAAGATCGGTGAACGGGTTGCCCTGCAAATAAGGGATGTGCCGCAGACGGACGGCCGCGCGATCCGACAGCAGCGCGCCGTTGAGGTGGAGGAACAGGCCCGGGCCGGTCGAGCCGTAGGTGAGCTCGCCGGGATGCGCCTTTGCATAGGCGACAAATTCGCCGAGAGAATTGACCGGCAACGACGAGCGCACGACTAGCGCGACCGGTACGGTCGCGACCATGCTGACCAGCTCGAAATCGCGGTCGACATCGTAGGCGAGGTGGTAAAGGTGCGGGATTATCGCAAGCTCCGACGTCCCCATCATGATGAACGTGTAGCCGTCGGGGGCGGCCTTCGCGGCGACGACTGCCGCGGTCCGCCCGGCGGCGCCTGGCCTATTTTCGACGAACACCTGCTGTCCGAGCAGCTCCGACAGCTTCTGTGCAAGCACGCGGGTGGCATTGTCACGAGCAACGCCGGCGGGAAGGGATTCGATAATGCGAACTGGCCCTGACGGCCAGTTTTCCGCCGCGGCGCTAAACGATTGCAGCATCAGGATTGCCAACACCCCGATCGCTGTCCGGAATATGGCGGTCGACATTTTGCGCCTCCTGATGCGCGCTGGCCTTTGCGCGCACGAACTCCTATCATTGGGCTGCTGTGTGCGTTGTCATGCAAATGAGTGACTGAAGGCAAGAATTTGAAGAGGTGTGTCGGGCACTGGGAGCGAACATCACGACGATCGGAGCACTCCGATGAAAGCGAACGCCAGAATCACGCGCGCTATGACCAAGGTTGAGGCGAAGAAACCTGCAACCGACGCTGGCGCGGACGATCGGAGATCGAGATTGCCTGACGGTAAGTCGGCCTTCGAGGCGCTGGATGCCACAAATCTGGGCGTCATTGTGCTCAATCGTCGCGGTCAGCTGGTATTTGCCAACGAGCCGGCGACAGGGTTGTTGCGGTCTGGAGAGACGCTGCAGGAACGCGAAGGCGAACTGCGGGCCGCCTCGCCATCGGCGCAGTCCACGTTGCGTGCCGCCATCACCGGCGCGATCGGATCAGTTGAAGCTAGTGGCGTACGCACCGGAAACGTGTTCATGCTACCGCGCACCGGGCGATTGCCAATCGTGATTGCGGCCGCACCACTCATGACGTCAGCTGCGTTGGATGCAGGCGGAATTTTGCTGGTGTACGACACCGAGGCGCCGGTGCCGTTGTCAAGGATGTTGTTGCACCGCGTACTTGGCCTCACCGAGGCCGAATCCGCTCTCTGCGTTGCGCTGCTCGAGGGTTATTCGGTCCGCGAGTTCGCTGAACGAAGAGGCGTGAGCTACAACACCGCCCGCACATTGCTCTCGCGGACCTTCGTAAAGGCCGGGAAGGCACGTCAATCGGAGCTAGTGAGGATGCTTGGCGCCTTGTCGAGCAATCGCTCGGCGCCGGCTTTACCGCGGGGGTTGCCGCAGGTCTCCTCGGCTTCGACGCGCTTCGTGGGCAAGCGCCGAACCTCAAGCTCAGTTCGCTACTGCGGGCCGACCTGCAACGATTTCCCAACCTTGAGGTCAGCGTGTCGCTCGGCGAATACGCGCCCGGCGGAACGAACAAGCGGCACTCGCATGCCGATGGCCTTGAGATCATCTACTTGCTGCAGGGTGCGATAGCGACCACCTTTGACGACGGGGGGGTCAGGATCACCCGCACTGGTGAGGTGCTTTGCATTGAGGCAGATGTAGTACACCAGGGCCGCAACGCCAGCGAGACGGACCCTGCGAAGTTCGTGGTTGTGCGATTGAAGCGCAAGGGCGCCCCGACGACTGTCCACGTCCGATAGAGCCGCTTCTCGTCATTTGATCCATCGTCACCCTCAAGCTTCGCGGCAGCCGCGTGGAGCCCGCTTCTGGCCCGTCGCGACCGGGCATCGGATCTGGGCAACGGCAGCTTATCAAGTGCTGCCTCGCTCGCGCGTCGCATTCCGGAATGGGGATTATAGTTCTGCGACCGCTGATCAACCGCAATCCGCTGCAGACCAACCGCAACTATGCCCAGGGTCACGATCAGTGGCAGTGGGCGATGGGGCCGGACCACTTCGACGATCAGCCGGGCCGGCAAGCATCAGGAAATGCCTCAGTTTGAGGCATTGCCAAGGGTCGGCTGATCGTGACGTCAGCGCACCGAGAACGGCGAATTGTACGGGCGGCCGAAGGGAACACCGGCCGTCACGGTCTGCACCGGCTTCAAGTAGGCACGGCCATCGCGCCGGTTGTTGCGGGTGTCGACGAACGACACCGGACCTTCCACCAGCTCCATGATCGCAACGTCGCCCGGCGCGCCCGGCTGCAGCGTTCCGAGCTTGGGCAGCCGGTTGATCACCTTGGCGGGATTGACAGTCGCCATGGCGACGACCTGATCGAGCGTGAAGCCAAGCCCCATGAATTTGCTCATCACCCAGACGAGATAGGGCATGCCGGGCGTATTGCCGGAAACGACGTGGATGTCGGAGGAAATGGTGTCGGGCGGGCAGCCTTGCGCGATCGCCGCTTCCGCCACCGTGTAGTCGAAGCTGCCGCCGCCATGGCCGACGTCGAAGATGACGCCGCGCTGCTTGGCCGCCAGCGCCGCCGGGATCAGGCGCCCATCCTGCACGATGTTGGTGAAGGCGCCGGCGGGATTGGGAGCGCCGGTATAGGAATGGGTGAGGATGTCGCCCGGCCGCAGCGTGTCGAGGATTTGCGCCATCAACTCGCGGGTCTCGACGCCGCCAATGTGGCACATCACCTTGCCGCCGGTGCCCGCCTTCTCGCAGGCCGCGATCGCGCGCTTCAAAGGCTCGAGGCCGTTCCTGGCGATCACGTTCTCCGACATGCGCACTTTGGTTCCGATCACCATGTCGGCATTCTCGGCAATGGCTTTGGCGGCCGCCTCGACATCAGCGAAGTCGATATTGGTGAGTTCAGCCACCGGGAACGGCGTGAGTCCGACATTGGCGATATGCACGAAGGCATAGAGGCGCGTGCGCGTCTGCGCGACGATGAAACGGCGGAAGGCGGCGAAATTGTTGGCGCCCGCGTCGCCCGCCGATACGCAGGTGGTCGTGCATTGATGAGGGACGAGCTCGTCGGCCGGAATGCCGGCGGCCGAGCCATAGGGAAAGACGTGGCAATGCAGATCGATGAGGCCGGGCGTCACGAGCTTGCCCCCGGCGTCGAGCACGCGCAGCGCGCGGGCGGCCGGGATGTCGGCTTCGACCGCTTCGATTAAGCCATAGCGGATGCCGATGTCGCGCTTGCCGCGCAGCGATTGGCTCGGATCGAGAACATCGCCGCCCTTGATGACCAAATCGAACTTGTCGTTCGGCCCCATCGCCGCGCGAGCTGGCTCGCCCGCGGCAGCGGCAAGCGCAAACGATCCGGCACCGCCGAGAAAATCGCGGCGTGAGATGGCAGACATGGCAGGTTTGCTCCCCGATCGTGCTTGGCTTTTCCCGATCCGTTCATCTATCTTCATCGACGTTTCGTCTCCACGCGACCGTGTCTCTGCGCGCCTATGCCCAGTCGGACTCGGAGCCCTGCGGCAGCGCCCTCATCGCGCCGCTGTCACCTGGATTTCGATCTTCTTCTCCGGCCCCTGCAGCAAGGCCTCGATGCAGGCACGTGCCGGAGTCTGGCCGGGCACGACCCAGGCATCCCAGACCTTGTTCATCTCGTCGACGGTACGGATATCGGAGAGCCAGATCGTCGCCTGCAAAAGCTTCGACTTGTCGGTGGCGGCCTTCTTCAGGAAGTCGTCGATGAACGACAGGATTTCGCGGGTCTGCTCGGCAAGACTCTGCCCGACCGTTTTGTCAGCGGTCAGCCCGGCGAGATAAACGGTATTACCGTGCACTGCGCTCAACCCATCCTACGAACTGCTTTATCAGCCTCCCGGTGCGCCTTGCGTGTTCACGTAGAGCGAATAGAGCGAATGGCTCGCGGCCATGAACAGGCGATTGCGCCGCGCCCCGCCGAAGCAGAGATTGGCGCTGCGCTCGGGCAGCGAAATCTTGCCGATTTTCTTGCCCTCCGGGTTGTACACCGCCACGCCGTCGTAGTCCTCGCCTGGTCCCGCGCCGCACCACAGATTGCCGAAGGTGTCGCAGCGGAAGCCGTCAAAGATGTTGGTCCCATCGCCGCTGACCGCGACGCGGGGGTTCGCCAGCTTGGTGCCGTCGTCGACCACGTTGTAGGCGCGGATCACGCGCGGGGTCGGGTTGTTGTCGGCGAGGTACAATGTCTTCTCGTCGGGCGAGAAGCATAGCCCGTTCGGCCTGATGTCGCCGGCGACCACCGTCGCCCGCCCGGTCTTGAGATCGAGCCGGTAGACGTTGGTCGGCAGCTCGGGCTTTTCGACGCGGCCCTCGTAGGGATCGAAGCTGGCGGCGGAGGGATCGGAGAACCAGATCGAGTCGTCGGACTTGACCACCACGTCGTTCGGCGAGTTGAGCGGCTTGCCGTCGAACTTGTCGATCAGCACCGTAATTGTGCCGTCATGCTCGGTGCGCGTCAGGCGTCGCGTGTTGTGCTCGCAGGTGACGAGACGGCCCTGGCGGTCGCGGGTGAGACCGTTGGAATTGTTCGAGGGCTGGCGGTAGACGCTGGTGCGCCTGGTCACCTCGTCCCAGCGCAGGATGCGGTTGTTGGGGATGTCGCTCCAAAGGACGCAACGGGCGTCCCCCAGCCACACCGGCCCCTCGCTCCAGCGTGCGCCGGTATAGAGCTGCTCGACGCTCGCCTGCACCACGCGATAGCGCGCGAAGCTCGGGTCGAGAATCTGCACCGCCGGATCGGGATAGCGGAGACTCGGCTCCCAGCCACCGAGCGCCGTGCGTGTGAGCGTCATCGCCGCTGCCGCCGCGCCGGCGCCGGCGAGCAAATTGCGTTTGGTCAACTCCATGCCGTTTCCCCATTGCTTGCTACGACCTTGATCGATCGCGCTGGCCGAATTCTAGCATGATGGCGCGCGGCCGCGCCAAGGTGCGCCCAAGGATGCCGCGCGATCTCCGCGGGCGCCGAGCGCATGCGCCACCACCTTGCGCATGACGTTCGGCAGCGCCTCCCCGGCAAGCTCCGCGAGCGCAACCCAGCGCGCGCCATCCGGTGCGACCGCGTTCGCCGGCACGGCCGCGGTGTAGACGACAAGCTCCGACGGGAAATGGGTGAAGACATGGGTGACCACGCCCGGCAGCCGGCGCCATCGCTTCTCCCCCTCCGAATTCGGGCTTGACCGAGTTCGGCCCTTTGGACCGGCCAAAGCCCGGCTGGGGGAAAGCGAAGCAAAGCGCGGCGCTGCGGCCAGCGCGCCACTCTCGTCGAAATCATGCGTCCATACCGTCGTAGGGACCTCGGTCATGCCGCCGAGCAAGCCCTTCGGTAGCCGCGAGCGCACGAGCACGCAGCCGTCGGCACGCATTGCCACGAAGGCCGCGCCGCGGCGCAAGCTGCCTTGGCGTTTGCGCGCCTTGATCGGAAATACCTCCGGATCGCCCCGCGCCCGCGCCGCGCAGGCATCGATCCACGGGCAGAGCGCGCAGGCCGGCCGTCTCGGCGTGCAGATGGTCGCGCCCAGATCCATCAGCGCCTGCGCGAAGTCGCCTGCGCGCTCGCCGGGGAGGAGGCGATCGGCGAGGCGTCGGATTTGCGGTTTCGCGGCCGGCAGCGCCTCCTCGACCGCAAAGAGCCTCGCCACCACCCGCTCCACATTGCCATCGATCGGCACGGCAGGCAGGTCGAACGCAATTGCCGCGAGGGCCGCCGCGGTATAGGGGCCGATGCCGGGGAGCGCGGCAAGCTCCTCCGCGCGCGCAGGAAAGCGTCCGCCGTGCCGCGCCACGACCGCCCGCGCGCAGGCATGCAGATTGCGCGCCCGCGCGTAGTAGCCGAGCCCGGCCCACTGCTTGAGCACATCGTCGAGGGGTGCGGCGGCGAGCGCGCGCACGTCGGGCCAGCGCGCAAGGAAGCGCCCGAAATAGGGCGCGACAGCCTTCACCGTGGTCTGCTGCAGCATGATCTCGGAGAGCCAGACGCGGTACGGATCGGGCCTCTCGCCCGGACCCGCGCGCCAAGGCAGATTTCGCCGGTGACGGTCATACCAGGCGAGGAGATCGGCTGCCCGCGGGCGCGGGCGCGCCGGCCGCGAGGCGGCGCCCTTTCGCCGCGAGGTCGTGGCTGCTAGCGTCATGGCGAGACGATGTGGCAAAACCCTGCGCCATGAACAAGCCCGGTCATTCGCAACCGCGCCGGCTCGCCGAGCTGTTGCGCCGCACGCTCAACGAGACCTTCGCCAAGCAGGGCTTTGCCTCGACCGAGTTGGTCATCCGCTGGCCCGAGATCGTGGGCGCGGAGATCGCCGCCCATTCGCAGCCGGAGAAAATCCACTGGCCACGCCCGGCGGCAGGCGACCTGCCGGATCCGGGCACGCTGGTGCTGCGGGTCGAAGGGCCGACCGCGATCGAGATCCAGCACCTGTCCAATGTCGTGCTCGAGCGCGTCAACCGCTTCTTCGGCTGGCAGGCGGTGGGGCAGCTCGCGCTGCGCCAGGCACCGCTGACGCGGCGCGAGCCCGCAAAGCCGCCCGCCGCCGATCCCGCCGCGGCCGAGCGCGTCGCCGCCACCCTCAACGGGATCGCCGACGACAAGTTGCGCGCCGCGCTCGCACGTCTCGGCGCCGCAGTGAAGGGGAACTAATGCCCGCGCCGGCACCTGGGAAGCAGCGGCGATACAATAGTCCTTCGCTTCGCACGCCTGCCGCATCCTCGTCCCTCCCACTTGCAGTCGCCTGCAGGGCTCACTTCGCTCCGGAGTCTTTGGCTTGCCCCTCCGAAATCCCTCCCCTGCAAGCGCGCGAGCGAGCCCACGGCGTTCATTAAAGCATGCCTATCCGGTTAACGCACACAGGGAGCTAGGAGTTGATGGCTACCGACACTCACGATGTTCTGAGAGGGCTGGTAATGCAGGTGCGCTGCAAGCCAGGCTGGTCTTTTCGGTTGGAAGACGAGGACGGCGCGCTGCGATTCATAGTTCGCGTGACCGGACTCGATTCATCACGGCCCGACGAGCGGGTGCCGATGACAGTTGATCATTACTTTCCGGTCCCGACCGCCACCTACAACGAAAAGACATGGCGACGATGGATGTTTGAGACGTGCCGGCGTGTCGAGAACCATGAACTCGGTGAGTGGTTTAGAATCGGGCCCGAATGGCCGTTCGCGCCTCTGCATGGACCCGGGGAGGACCCCTACACAGTGCATGAGTTCAGGCCCGTCGAGGACGCGCTGACGACGCAGGATGGGTCAATGCGTCAGCCTTACGCCCGCCGCTCCTGATAGCGCCGATGGGTAACAACCGGATAAGCATGCATTAAAGAGATGTGAGCCCTCGGCAGGCCTTGCGCGGAACGCGCCATCGCCACATTTCTTCAAAAAGGGGGTCGGCGGGCGGGCGAATTTGCGCTAGCTTCGCCGTTCCAAGACGTCATCGGCGGCGAAACCCGCCTCGAGATCAAGGAGTCGCCAGGTGAAGTTCACTCGTCGCGAATTTGCCATCGGCATCGGCTCGGGCGCGTTTGCGCTCACGGCTGCTGCGGTCGTCACCGGCCTCTCGAATGCCTGGTTCATGCAACCCGCCGCAGCCCAGGACCCCTCGCCCGCCGACCTTTTGAAGGCCGGCCCGCTGGGCGACATGGTGCTCGGCGACGAGAAGGCGCCGGTCACCATCATCGAATATGCCTCGATGACCTGCCCGCATTGCGCCCACTTCCATGAGACCGCCTATCCGGAGCTCAAGAAGCGCTACATCGACACCGGCAAGGTTCGCTTCATCTTCCGCGAATTCCCACTCGACCAGCTTGCCGCCGCAGGCTTCATGCTGGCGCGCTGCTCGGCCCAGACCGTCGGCTCGGCTCCGTCCAATCCGGAGGTCGCGAAGTCGGCGGCGCAACGCTACTACGCGATGATCGAGACGCTGTTTGCCCAGCAGAGGGATTGGGTGGTGCAGAGGCCGCTGCAGCCGCTCCTTGCCATCGCCAAGCAGGCTGGGCTGAGCGAGCAGAGCTTCAACGAGTGCCTGAAGAATCAGCAGCTCCTCGATGGCATCGAGGACGTGCGTTCGCGGGCATCGCAGAAGCTCGGCGTCAATTCCACCCCTACCTTCTTCATCAATGGCAAGAAGTTCCCAGGCGCCCTCACGATCCAGGACATCGAGAAGGCGATCCAGCCCTATCTCAAGGCCTGATAAGGGTTTTTTCACCCGCTTGGGCCATCTTCCCGACCGCGGGCGGGGCCGTCGGCTGCCGGCTGGCGCGCGCGGCCCGATCAACATCTTCTTTCTGTTGCGGAATCACGCGTCCTGATTCATTCTCCGCGCCGATGCGGCGGCACTCCTCCTCGACCCACCCTCTGGGCCCGAGCGGGGAACGATTCGTGCCATTGGTGGCGCGAATCGCCCGCCCGATCGCGCGCGCGAAAGGCATGTGGCCATGAAGCTCACGCGGCTGCGGCTGCTAGGATTCAAGTCCTTTGTTGAGCCGACCGATGTCCTGATCGAGCCGGGGCTCACCGGCGTGGTGGGGCCGAACGGCTGCGGCAAGTCGAACCTGGTCGAGGCGCTGCGCTGGGTGATGGGCGAATCCTCCCACAAGGCGATGCGCGCCGCCGACATGGACGACGTGATCTTTTCCGGCACCAACAACCGGCCGGCGCGCAACAATGCCGAAGTCGCGATGCTGATCGACAACAGCGAGCGCAAGGCGCCGGCCCAGTTCAACGAGCACGACAAGCTCGACGTGTCGCGGCGGATCGAGCGCGACTCGGGCTCGACCTATCGCATCAACGGCCGCGAGGTGCGCGCGCGCGACGTGCATATTCTGTTCGCCGACGCCTCGACCGGCTCGCGCTCGCCCGCGCTCGTGCACCAGGGCCGCATCGGCGAGATCATCCAGGCCAAGCCCGAGCAGCGCCGGCGCGTGCTCGAAGAGGCGGCCGGAATATCGGGCCTGCATGCGCGGCGGCACGAGGCGGAGCTGCGGCTGCGCGCGGCCGAGCAGAACCTGAGCCGGCTCGACGACGTCATCAATCAGCTCGCGGCCCAGATCGACTCGCTCAAGAAGCAGGCGCGGCAGGCGATCCGCTACCGCACCGTCGCGGCGCAGGTGCGCAAGGCCGAGGCGACCTTGTTTCACCTGCGCTGGACCACCGCCCGAGCCGAGCTCGGCGAAGCGGAACACGGCAAGGATTTGGCGGTGCGCCTGGTCGCCGAGCGCACAGGCGAACAGGCGCAGGCCAGCACGCGTCAGGCGCTCGCAGCCGCCGGTCTGCCCGCCTTGCGCGAGGCCGAGGCCAAGGCGGCGGCGGGGCTGCAACGGCTCGTGATCGCCCGTGACACGCTCGATCGCGAGGAGCAGCGGGCCAAGGACCGGATGGTCGAGCTCGATGCGCGGCTCCTGCAACTCGACGCCGACATCGAACGCGAGCGGCGCCTCGCGGCCGATGCCCTGGCGGCGCTCGACCGCCTGATCGCCGAGGAGGAAACCCTGCAGCGCGAGGCAAGCGCGAATGCGGAGCGGCGTGCCGATGTCGACCAACGCGTTGCCACCGCCCATGAGGCGCTCACGGGCGCGGAGACCATTTTCAGCGAGATCACCGGGCGCCTTGCCGACCTGACCGCCCGGCGCAATCAGTTGGAGAGCGCCATCGGCGGCCATGCCGACCGCCTCGAGCGGCTCGCCGAGGAGATCGCTGCGGTCGAGGCGGAGCTCGCGCTGCTCGACCAAGGGGCCAAAGCCGGTCCCGATTTGGTGGCGCTCGCGCAAGCGGCCGAAATGGCGCAGGCTGCGGTCATGGAGGCCGAAGCAGCGGCGTTGCGCGCCGAGGCCAGGCACTCGGCCGCCCGTCTGGCGCTCGATCTCGCGCGCAAGCCGCTTGCGGAAGCGGAGCGCCGCACGCAACGCCTCGATACCGAGGCGAAGACGCTGGCGAAGCTCCTGCACGTCGGTACCAAGAATCTCTGGCCTGCAGTCATCGACGAGATCACCGTCGACAAAGGCTATGAATCCGCGCTCGGCGCGGCGCTGGGCGATGATCTCGAAGCGCCGGTCGACCCGTCCGCGCCCATGCGCTGGGCCGGCGCCGAGGTCGACCCGGCCGATCCGGCGCTGCCCGAAGGCGCCGAGCCGCTCGGCATCCATGTCAACGCGCCGAAGGAGCTTGCACGGCGGCTGGCCCAGGTCGGCGTGATCGAGCGCGCCGACGCAGCGCGCCTGGTCGCACTGCTCAAGCCCGGCCAACGCCTCGTCTCGCGCGACGGCGATCTCTGGCGCTGGGATGGTTTCGCGGTCGCCTCCCATGCGCCGACCGGCGCGGCGCGCCGCCTCGCCGGCAAGAACCGCCTCGCCGAACTCGAAGCCGAGCTTCAGGCCGCACGCAGCGAGGTCGAGGCGAAACGCGAGACCGCGGAGGCCGCCGAGAAGGAGGCCGCCGCCGCCGCCGAGACCGAGGCCACGACACGCGCGCGTTGGCGCGAGCTGCAACACGAAGCCGATACCGCCCGCGACCGCCATGGCGCGGCGGAACGAGAGTTTAGCCGCAGCGCCGCACGGATTTCGGCACTCGCCGAAGCGAGGACAAGACTGATCGCAAGCCGTGCCGAGGCGATGACAGCGCGCAGCGAAACCGAGCGCGCGCTCGCGGACTTGGCCCCAACGACCGAGGTCGAGAGCAAGCTTGCCGCGGTGCGCAGCGAGATCGAGAGCGATCGCGCGTTGTTCGCCGAGGTGCGCGCGGAGGCGCAAGCGCTCGCGCGCGAAGCCGAATTGGTCGCGCGGCGGCTGTCGGCGATGGCCGCCGATCGCGAGGCCTGGAGCTCGCGCAAGGAAGGCGCCGCATTTCAGATCTCGACGCTCGAATCGCGCGTCGAGGAAGCCAACAGCGAGCGCGCAAGCCTCGCGGATGCGCCAGCCGCCTTCGCCGAGAAGCGGGGCGCTCTGATCGGTGAGATCGAAGCGGCGGAAGCGGAACGCAGAGCGGCCGCCGATCGTCTTGCCGAAGCCGAGAACGCGCTGGCCGAGGCCGACCGCGACGCCCGCAGCGCGCTCGAAGCCATGGGCTCGGCGCGCGAAGAGGCCGCGCGCGCAGAGGAGCGGTTCGAAGGGGCGAGGCGCCGGCTCGCGGACGTAGCGCATGAAATCCGCGAGATGCTCGAAGTCGAGCCTGAAGCGGTCGCCGAACTTGCCGAGCTAAAGCCGGGCGCGGCGCTTCCCGAGGTCGCCGAGGTCGAAGGGCGGCTCGATCGGCTGCGCCGCGAACGCGAGCGGCTTGGCGCCGTCAACCTGCGGGCCGAGGAGGAGCTGCGCGAGGTCGAGACGCAGCATGGCACCCTCGTCACCGAGCGCGACGATCTGGTCGAGGCGATCAAGCGGTTGCGCCAAGGCATCCAGAGCCTCAATCGCGAGGCGCGCGAGCGGTTGCTCGCCTCCTTCGAGGTGGTCAATACCCACTTCCAGCGGCTGTTCACCGAGCTGTTCGGCGGCGGCACCGCCGAGCTTCAGCTGGTCGAGCACGACGACCCGCTGGAAGCCGGCCTCGAAATCGTGGCCAAGCCTCCGGGCAAGCGGCCGGCGACGCTCTCCCTCCTTTCGGGCGGCGAGCAGGCCTTGACCGCGCTGGCGTTGATCTTCGCCGTGTTCCTGACCAATCCGGCCCCGATCTGCGTCCTCGACGAGGTCGACGCGCCGCTCGACGACCACAACATCGAGCGCTTCTGCGACCTGCTCGACGAGATGACGCGCTCGACCGACACCCGCTTCGTCATTATCACCCACAACCCGATCACGATGGCGCGCATGAACCGCCTCTACGGCGTGACCATGGCCGAGCGCGGCGTCTCCCAACTCGTCTCGGTCGACCTCGAAGGCGCGGTCAAGATGCGCGAGGCGGTATAGAGAGCCCTAAACGTGCAATCAATCGGATTAGAAGTTACATGATCTGCGTTATCCAAACAGCCTGTCGTCCCACCAGACCGGCTCCGGCAGGCTCGCCTCGATCGCAGCCGCGTCGGCATGGGCAGGATTGATGACGACATTACGTTCGATCCGCGCGACGTAGCTCGGCACCAGCAAAATCGCCGAGCGCACCTCTTTCACCCAACGCGTTCCGAACTCGCGTGAAACAGTCGGGCGCGGCCTATCCCAACCGGGCAAATGGTCCTTCGTGATGACCTCGAAGGTGGTCCCCTTCGGGATCATGATCGTGATGAAGTGCTGGTTTGGCGGCAACACGCCGCCGGCATTCGCCAATATCTCCAACATCGCAGTCGAATAATGCTCGCTTGCGTAAATGACGGGCGTTTCGACATCATGCCAACGCCCGGCGTAGCGGGCCGAGCCTCCTGCGTCATAAATCGGAAATTCGCCCTGGGGATCGCCGATCCGGTAACAGACAAGCGTGCGATCGAGCTGTTGCGGCACAAATCGCGAAGTCACGCGGGTATGCCGTACTTCAACCGTCCAAGCAGATCCTCGACTTCGCGGGCGCCGAGCTCGCTTTCGATCGCAAAATCGCGCGGAACGCGGCCGCCCAACAGCGGATGCGGGTCGGAGAGAAAGCGCCTCGCCGCGGTCTCGGACTTCCACACGTCCATCGCCAATGCCCAAATTCGGGCGACGCGCGCGATCCGGTCGCTTTCGTCACGGTTCAGTAGGCGCCTGGCCGTGCGCCGGCGGCGCGCCAGCGTCGCTTTCGGAACGATTCGGTACCGCAAGCTCGCGTCATCGGGCGCGAGTTTGGCGCAGACGCGATCAAGCGCATCCACCGAGAGGCCCCGGCTGACCTCATCGGCCAAATCGACCGACGTAAAGCTTTCGGGCTTCTTCGGCTTCACTCCGAGGAGTGTCGCAAGCGAGCGCACATGAACCGTCATCCGCAAATCCTTGTTCCATTTGATACCGAAACTAGGTCCATTTGAGCCACGACGCAAGGGGTACCCGCGGGCGAAATCATACTGTGAAAGCGCCATCCCGCTCGCAGATATGGGCGATATTCGCGTCGGGAGCGGCAGTGGAGACTAATCCGCAGCCGCCAATGGCCGGGACACGCTTTCGAGCGGCTTGCGCTCGGCGGCCACTCCCCAGCGCGCGGCGATGAGCCCGGCCGCGAGCATCAGCACCGCGCCGAAGAGATAGCCGCCGAAGACGCTCCAGCGCGAGCCGGTGTCGATCAACAGGCCGAACAGAAAGGGGCCGGCCACGCCGCCGATGCCGGTGCCGATGGCATAGAAGAAGGCGATGGCGAGCGCGCGGATTTCGAGCGGAAAGGTCTCGCTGACCGTGAGATAGGCCGAGCTTGCCGCCGCCGAGGCAACGAAGAAGATCACCATCCAGGCGATCGTCTGGCCAGTCGCCGACAGCGCGCCGGTCGCGAACAGATAGCCCGAGCCCACGAGCAGGAGGCCAGAGAGCACATAGGTCGTGGCGATCATCGGCCGCCGGCCGACGGTATCGAACAGCCGGCCGAGGACGACCGGCCCAAGAAAATTCCCGGCCGCGAACGGCAACAGATACCAGCCGACGTGATCGGCGCGGATGCCGTAGAAGTCCGTGAGCACCAGCGCATAGGTGAAAAAGATGGCGTTGTAGAAGAAGGCTTGCGCGGCCATCAGGCTGAGCCCGACCAGCGTGCGCCGGCGCTGATCGTGGAACAGGGTGCGCGCGACCTCGCCGATCGGCGTGAAGCGGCGCGCCTTGAGCCGGATCACCGCGAACGGCCCGGGCGGCAGGCGGTGGCCGCGGCGGCGGAATTCATCCTCGATCGAATCGAGGATCGCCTCGGCCTCGTCGAGGCGGCCATGGGTCATCAGCCAGCGTGGCGATTCGGGGATCCACAACCGCATGACGAAGATGACAAGGCCAAGCAGCGCCCCGATGAGAAAGGCAAAGCGCCAGCCGAGGTCGGGCGCGAGCACGGCGGGGTCGAGCAGCACGATCGAGCCAGCCGCCCCGAGCGCGGCCCCGACCCAGAAGCTGCCGTTGATAACGAGATCGGTCCAGCCGCGGTAGCGCGCCGGGACCAGTTCCTGGATGGTCGAATTGATGGCGGTGTATTCGCCTCCGATCCCGGCGCCGGTGAAGAATCGAAACAGCGCAAAGCTCCACACGTTCCATGACAGCGCGGTCGCGGCGGTGGCGACGAGGTAGACCGCAAGGGTGATGAAGAACAGCCGCTTGCGCCCGAGCCGGTCGGTGAGCCAGCCGAAGACCAAGGCGCCGAGCACCGCGCCGCCAAGATAAGCGGTGCTGGCGAGCCCGACATCGGCGTTGGAGAATGCGAGCTGCGGACTTTCCTTCAGCGCGCCCGAGACCGCGCCCGCGAGCGTCACTTCGAGCCCGTCGAGGATCCAGGTGATGCCGAGCGCGACCACCACGAGGGTGTGAAAGCGGCCCCAGCCAAGCCGGTCGAGCCGCGCCGGGATGTCGGTCTCGACCAGCGCGGGAGCCGATCTGGTCGCTGCCGGCGCAAACATGCCAACGTTCCTGCGCGCGAAGGCGCGTCCAGCCGCCGCCAACAGAAACGATTGAGCCGGTCCGATGTTCCCGCTGTCGCATGGCGATCCGGTGATCGCCAGTTGGCCGCTCGCTTCCGCCACAATTCATGCGCTATTGTGTCGCCGGATTGCGTCCGCGCGCCAGGAATGTCTCATCTTGCTTTCCCGGGAGCCCCATCGCGCCCCAATCGCTCGCGGAGCCCCAAGGAGCCCCTCATGTCGACCACGACTTGGATCATTCTCGGCGTCATTGTCGTTCTCGTGGCATGGATCATCCTGATCTACAACGGCCTCGTCGCGATGCGGCAAAGGGTCAACCAGGCCTTCGCCGATATCGACGTGCAACTTCGCCAGCGCCACGACCTCATTCCCAACCTGGTGGAGACCGTGAAAGGCTATGCCGCCCATGAGCGGGGCACGCTCGAAGAGGTCGTCAAGGCGCGCAATGCCGCGATGACGGCGCAGGGGACCGCCGACAAGGCGGCGGCGGAAAACATGTTGAGCGGCGCGTTGCGCCAGCTCTTTGCGCTGTCGGAGGCCTACCCGAACCTCAAGGCGAATGAGAATTTCCAGCAACTGCAGGCCGAGCTCACCGACATCGAGAACAAGATCGCTGCCTCGCGGCGCTTCTTCAACAATGCGGTGCAGGAATACAATACCGGGATCCAGCAGTTCCCGGCCGCGCTGCTCGCGGGCTCGCTCGGCTTCACCCAGAAGGAATTCTTCGATCTCGGCACCGAGCGCCAGGTCGTCGGCCAGGCACCGCAGGTGAAGTTCTGAGCAATGGCCGCCTATGGTCTCTACACCCACATCCAGTCGAACAAGCGGCGTTCGATTGCGCTGCTGATCGGCCTGTTCTTCCTCGTCTACGTGATGACCTTTGCCGGCGCCCTGATGGCCGAGGCGTTGACCGGGGACGCGGCCCTCGATTTCCTCTTGCGCGCCGCCCAGCGCGACTTCGTCTATGCGCTCCCATGGGTGACGATCGGCACCGCGCTTTGGATCCTGGTCGCCTACAAGTTCCACCAATCGATGATCGATGCCGTCACCGGCGGACGCGAGATCACCCGCCAGGAACAGCCGCGACTCTACAACCTGCTCGAAAACCTCTGCATCTCCCGCGGCATCACCATGCCCAAGCTCAAGCTGATGGAGGCGGACGCGCTCAACGCCTTCGCCACCGGCATGAACGAGAAGCAGTACTCGATCACCGTCACCTCCGGCCTCCTTGCGCACCTCGACGACCCTGAAGTCGAGGCGGTGCTCGGCCATGAATTGACCCACATCCGTAACGGCGACGTGCGCATGCTGGTGATCGCCGTGATCATCGCTGGCGCGATCTCGTTCTTCGCCGAGCTGGTCTTTCGCCTCGTCTTCCAGGGCGGATTGAACGTCCGCAGCAGCCGCGGCGGCGGCGACCGCGGCAAAGGCGGCGCCGCGGCTGCAGTCCTGATCGCCATGGCGCTGATCGCGCTGGCTTGGCTGCTGTCGATCGTGATCCGGTTCGCGCTGTCGCGCGAGCGCGAATTCCTGGCCGACGCCGGTTCGGTCGAGCTGACCAAGAACCCGGACGCCATGATCACGGCGCTGCGCAAGATCGAGGGCCGCGGCGAGCTCGAAGGCGCGACCTCGGCGGTGATGGAAATGTGCGTCGACAATCCGCGCGAGGGCTTTGCCGACATTTTTGCCACCCACCCGGCGATCGACAAGCGAATCGAGGCGCTGGTGAAGTTCGCCGGCGGCCACGACCCGGGTCCGCTCGCGCTGCCGGAACCGGAGGCGCAGGAGGAAACCCCGCAGGTCGAGGATCAGTCCGCGCCCGCCGGCGGGGATACATCGGGCGGCGCCAGCCCGTTCTTGCCCCCGCGACCGCCGATCGAGCTTGGCGGGACCGGGGCGCCCCCGGGGGGCAACGACCCCGGCCCGTGGGGACCGCACCGCAGGAACTAGGCTTGTGGATTGCGGTGCAGAACTTTTCCCCTGCGGGCGAGAATCAGGTCTTATGCCGCCCTGTCATCCTTCTGCCAGAGGCTTAGGCTGCAGCCGAAGCCATTCAACTGATTCGAGGACAGCTCATGGCGAAACCAGCAGTCATTCTCGTCGGCGCCGACAAGGGCGGCGTCGGCAAGACCACGGTCGCGCGCACGCTGCTCGACTACTTCACCGCCCACCAGGTGCCGACCCGCGCCTTCGACACCGAGGTGCCACGCGGCACCCTCAAGCGCTTCCACCCGGACCTCACCGACGTCGTCGACGTGACCCACGTCCCCGACCAGATGCGCATCTTCGACACGCTCAACGCCGCCGAGGCGACCGTGACCGTGATCGACGTGCGCGCCGGGCTCCTCTCGCCGACGCTGCGCGCGTTGCGCGACATCGGCTTCATCGAGGCGGCGAAAAAGGGTCAGATCACCTTCGCCGTGTTCCACATCCTCGGGCCGTCGATCGCGTCGCTTGACGAGATTGCGGAGACCGCCGCCTATCTCGGCGACGCCAAATATTTCATGGTGAAGAATTTCATCAACAACACCCATTTCTTCCAATGGGACGAAGCGACCCATTCGGCCTATTTCAAGCAGATCAAGGACGCGATCGAGATCACGATCCCGAAGCTCAACGAGATGGCGACCGAGCAGGTCGAGCTCGCTTCCGTCCCCTACATCACCTTCATCGCCAACAAGAAGCAGAGCGGCGAGCCCGCCTCCTATTCCTTCGTGCTGCGCGGCTATGTCCGCCACTGGCTCGGCAATGTCTGGGCGGAATATGACCGCATCAGGCTCAACGACATCGTGGCGGCGCGGGCGCAGGCCGATCTCGGTCAGCGGGCGCAGGCCCGAGGTTAGCGTACGCGCGGACGGCGACGGCGCCGCCGGCGAAATCGGGAGCCGCTCACGCGTCGCGTCGCCCCAAGCGGGTGCGGCGCATTTGCACAAAAGGCCGACTTCGGGCCTTGAAGACGCGAGCGCACCGTGCCGACGACCGACAGCCGGAAAGTGCTAGCCGCTGTTTTCGACGACACTCGGGTTGCTTCGGCTCCCGCGGCGCCGGGGATGCGAAGCTGGTCGCCGGTCTTCATCATCGCATCTCCGCGCCCCCGCACCGGCAAGACTTTTCTGGCCCGCCTGGTCGCTGATTTCCTGCGCAAGGATGGCGGCGAGGTCGAGGCCTTCGACCTCGATCCGGGCGAGGGCTCGCTCGCCGACTATCGGCCGGACCTGACCACCAAGGCCGGCCTCGGCAGCACGCCAGCACAGATGGCGCTCATCGACCGCCTCCTCGTCGGCGACGGCAGCGCCAGGGTCGTCGACCTCCACCACGCCTCGTACAAGCAGTTCTTCACCCTCGTCGAAGAGCTCGGCTTCATGGAGGAAGCTTGCCGCCGCGGGCTCGAAGTGATCATCCTGTTCGCCGCCGATGCGCATCCGGGCTCGGCGCAAGCCTATGGCAGGCTGCTGCGGCGCTTCCCCGGCGCCATCCTGGTGGCGGTGTTCAACGAGGCGATCTTGCAGGGACGCAAGCTCCGCGACCAGTACCCCTTCAGCCGCACCGCCGCCATTCCACTGCAGATCCCGTACCTGCCCCCGGCGCTGAAGGCGCATGTGGACACATCGGCCTATTCGTTCGCGGATCTGCACGCCCAGCTCCCGATCGCCATTCCCATCGGTCACGCCTTCGAGCTGCGGTCATGGACCAAGCGCGCCTTCCTCGAACTCCGCGAATTCGAGCTGCGGCTGCTGTTGGAGAAGCTGCGCGCTTCACTCGGTCAATTGTAGTTGCAATTCCGCTGTCACCGAGAACAGCGCGATCGAGCAGCCGCACGTTCAATGCCCCTCGAACGCCATCAGCGTGCGCACCGGCACGTCGAGCTGGCGCAGCTTGGCAGCACCGCCGAGGTCGGGCAGGTCGATGATGAAACAGGCGGCGAGCACCTCGGCGCCGAGCTGGCGCAGGAGCTTCACCGCTCCTTCTGCGGTGCCGCCAGTCGCGATCAGGTCGTCGACCAGGATGACCCGTTCGCCTTTCGCAACCGCGTCCTCGTGCATCTCCATCTCGTCGATGCCGTATTCGAGCGAATAGCCGATGGTGACGCGCTTGTAGGGCAGCTTTCCCTTCTTGCGGATCGGCACGAAGCCGGCCGAGACCTGATGCGCTACCGCGCCGCCGAGAATAAAGCCGCGCGCCTCGATGCCGGCGACCTTGTCGATCTTGCCGCCCGCCCAGGGCTGCACCAGTTCGTCGACCGCGCGGCGGAACGCCCGCGCGTCCCCCAACAGGGTTGTGATGTCGCGGAACATGATCCCGGGCTTGGGATAATCCGGGATGGTGCGGATCGCGGCCTTGAGATCGTGCTCGAACTCTCTGCTGACCATGGACTTCCCTTTGGTTTCTCTTGGGACAAGGAGGAATCGGACGCTTGCGGCAGGGCGCACTCTGGCGAACCATGCGGCCGCGCGCAACCGGAGGCCCCATCATGAACGGAACCGACCAGCGCATGGTCGTCGTCGACCTGCGCATTCCCTTCTTTCGGCTGGTGTTCTTCTTCGTCAAGGCGGCGCTTGCCATGGTGCCGGCGGCGATCATCCTGTTCGTGATCGGCGCGGTGGCGACGGCGGTCATCGCCGCGATCTTCGGGGGCGGGCATTTGGAGTTCTTGCTCCGCCGATGGACGCTTTGATGCCGGCCCCCAACTCTCGACCGGCGCGCGCGCATTAACGGCGGCGCTTGAGCACCCTCCCAGCCACCGCGTCGAGCTTCTTCAGGAGCTTCGGGTCGCGCGCCTCGGGGGCGGTGATCAGCGCGGTGTCGAGCGCGCGGTCGGATCCGATCGGGCAGGGCTCGTGCTGGCGCGGGAAGTCGCGGGCGAGCCGCGCCACCAGCCGCTTCGCCTTCTCCGCATTGGCGGTGAGCACCTTGATGATGTCCTGCACGGTCACCGCGTCGTGGTCGGGATGCCAGCAGTCGTAGTCGGTCACCATGGCGACGGTCGCGTAACAAATCTCCGCCTCGCGGGCGAGCTTTGCCTCGGGCATGTTGGTCATGCCGATCACCGAATAGCCGAGCTGCTTGTAGGTCAGGCTCTCGGCAAGGGTCGAAAACTGCGGCCCCTCCATGCACACGTAGATGCCGTCGCGGATCACGCTGATGCCCTCGGCCATGGCCGCCTCGGCGAGGTGGATGCGCAGCCGCGGCGAGACCGGATGCGCCATCGATACATGCGCGACACAGCCCTTGCCGAAGAACGAGCTTTCGCGCCTGTAGGTGCGGTCGACGAACTGGTCGATCAGCACGAATGTGCCGGGCGCGAGCTCGTCCTTGAACGAGCCGCAGGCCGAAAGCGAGACCAGGTCGGTGACGCCCGCGCGCTTGAGCACGTCGATATTGGCCCGGTAGTTGATGTCGGAGGGCGAGATGCGGTGGCCCTGGTCGTGGCGCGAGAGGAAGACCACTGGCAGGCCGGCGATCTCGCCGACCCGCACCGCAGCCGAAGGTTCGCCCCAAGGGCTCTTGATCTTGCGCCGGCGGACCTTCTCGAGCCCCGGCAGGTCGTAGATGCCCGAGCCGCCGATGATGCCGAGCACGGCCTTGGTCATCTCACGCTGCCAATCTCCCTCTTCCAGCAACCTGGGAGAGGTGAAGTCAGGACGCGCCCTCGACCCGCCGCTGTCCGCGCGCCATCTCCGCCGGCTTCTCGACCTCGTGCCACAGCTTCTTCTTGGTCAGGTAGAGCAGCCCCGCGAACACGATCAGGAACACCATCACCTGCAGGCCGGCGCGCTTCCTGTCCTCGAGGTGCGGCTCGGCCGCCCACATCAGGAAGGCGGTGACGTCCTTCGCATATTGATCGACCGTCTGCGGCGAGCCGTCGGGGTAGTCCACCCGCCGGTCGGACAGCGGCGGCGGCATGGCGATGCCATGGCCGGGGAAGTATTTGTTGTACATGGTTCCAGGCGCAAGCTCGACGCCTTGCGGCGTATTCTCGTAGCCCTTCAGCAGCGCCACCAGATAGTCGGCGCCGTGCTCCTGATACTGGGTGATGGCGTCGAGCACGAACCAGGGGAAGCCGCGCTCGTAGCCGCGCGCCTTGGCGATGACCGAGAGATCGGGTGGCGTTGCGGTCGGGAATTTGATCAGCGGCGGCGGGAAACGGTCGGCCGGCTGGCCGTTGCGCTCGACCGGCTTGCCTTGGTCATCGACGCCATCCTGCACCTTGTACTCGGCGGCAACTGCCGCAGCCTGCGCGGGCGTGTAGCCCGGCCCGCCGGGCTCGGCAAGATTACGAAACGACAGCAATTGGATGCCATGACAGGTCTGACAGACCTCGCGAAAGACTTTGAATCCGCGCTGGAGCTGGGCGCGGTCGAATGTGCCCAATGGCCCCGCGAACGACCACTTTTGCGTCGGCGGTGTCACCTCCTCCTCGGCCGCCGAGACCTGCCCCGAAGTGCCGAGCAAGCCGGCGAACGCCAGAGCAAGAGCAACCGCCGCCATCATGCTCCTGCGCTTGAGCACGTCTTCCGAGATCGAGCTGGGAAGCGGCTTCGTCGTTTCCACATAGCCGAGGATGGGAAGAATGATCAGGAAGAAGATGAAATAATAGGCGGTACAAATTCGTGCGACAATCACGTAACCGCCTTCCGGCGGCCTGGAACCCAGAAAGCCGAGCAGCACGCACACCGCCACGAATACCCAAAAGAACTGCCGGAAGAGCGGGCGATAGCGCGCCGAGCGCACCTTCGATGTGTCGAGCCATGGCAGGAAGGCGAGCACCAGGATCGAGGCCACAAGCGCGATCACGCCGCCGAGCTTGCTCGGGATCGCGCGCAGGATGGCGTAGAACGGCAGGTAGTACCATTCAGGCACGATATGCGTCGGCGTCACCGCCGGGTTGGCGGGGATGTAATTGTCGGAATGCCCGAGATAGTTCGGGATGTAGAACACGAACCAGGCGAGCAGGATCAGTATAACCGCCAGCAGGAACGCGTCCTTGATGGTGGCATAGGGCGTAAACGCGACGGTGTCCTTCTCCGACTGGGGCTCGATGCCGGTCGGATTGTTCTGCCCGACCATGTGCAGGGCCCAGATGTGCAGCCCCACCACGCCGACGATCACGAACGGCAAGAGGTAGTGCAGCGAATAGAAGCGGTTGAGCGTCGGGTTGCCGACCGCATAGCCGCCCCACAGCCAGGTGACGATCGATTCGCCCACGAGCGGAATGGCCGAGAACAGGTTGGTGATGACGGTCGCGGCCCAGAAGCTCATCTGGCCCCAGGGCAGGACGTAGCCCATGAAGCCGGTCATGATCATGAGCAGAATGAGGATCACGCCAAGAATCCACAGCACCTCGCGCGGCTCCTTGTGGGAACCGTAATAGAGGCCGCGGAACATGTGGATGTAGCCGGCGAGGAAGAACATCGAGGCGCCGTTCGAATGCAGATAGCGCAACAACCAGCCGTAATTCACGTCGCGCATGATGTGCTCGACGGAATTGAAGGCGTGGTCGACATGCGGCGTGTAGTGCATGGCGAGCACGACGCCGGTGACGATCTGCGCCACCAGCATGAAGGCGAGGATGCCGCCGAAGGCCCACCAGTAGTTCAGGTTGCGCGGCGTCGGATAGGCGACGAAGGACGAATGGATCAGGCTCACGATCGGGAGCCGCCGTTCGAGCCATCGCATGAATGGGCTTTGCGGCTGGTAGGTCGATTGTCCGCTCATAAGTCGAACCCTGAAGTGAATGGAGACGGCCGTCAGCCGATCCGGATCCTGGTGTCGGAAACGAACTCGTAGGGCGGCAGCGCCAGATTGGCCGGCGCCGGCCCGCGGCGGATACGGCCTGACGTGTCGTATTGCGAGCCATGGCACGGGCAGAACCAGCCGTCATAGTCGCCCTGGTGGGCGAGCGGGATGCAGCCGAGATGGGTGCAGATGCCGATGAGGACGAGCCACTGGTCATGGCCTTCCTTGACCCGCGCCTGATCGGGCTGCGGATCGGGCAGGCTCGCGACGTTGACACTGCGCGCCTCCTCGATCTCTTTCTTGGTGCGGTGGTCGATGAAGATCGGCTTGCCGCGCCAGAAGACCTTGATCACCTGTCCCTCGGCGATCGGCGCGAGATCGACCTCGATCGGCGCGCCCGCCGCGATGGTCGAGGCGTCCGGGTTCATCTGCGCGATCAGCGGCCAGATCGACGCGGCGGCTCCGATCGCCGCCATGGCGCCGGTCGCAATGTAGAGAAAATCACGACGTGTCGGCTCCGCCGAAGACATCGTTGTCACGGTTGTCGTCCCTTCCTTGTCGATTTCGGACCGCCCGCGCGGCAAACCACCATGGCTCGCCCCACCCCTGGGCGCCACACGGCGGCGGCGGACGGACCGGCCGCTCTCCACCCCGGGGGACAGGAGGCCAAGCGGCGCAGATACGCGCGGTTCTATTGGCACCCTTGCCCGGGGAGTGCAAGTGCGGCTGCGCAACAATGCCGAATAGCCACATGAATCCCTAGGCCATCGGGGTTTTCGAGCGCTTCCGGTGAGCGTGGAATGGGCTAGATTCCCGCCCCATGCGGATCGCCCTCTACGAGCCCGACATCCCGCAGAACGCCGGGGCTATTCTTCGCCTCGCCGCCTGCCTCGGCATCGAGGCGCATCTCATCGAGCCCGCCGGCTTCCCAACCTCCGACCGCGCGTTCCGCCGCGCCGGCATGGACTATCTCGACCAAGTCGCGCTCGTGCGGCACCCGAACTGGGAGACGTTCGAGGCCTGGCGAAAGAACGCGGGCAGCCGCCTGCTCCTGTTCACCACGCGCGCGAGCGTCTCCTATCTCGACCACGCCTTCCGGCGCGACGATGTCCTCCTGTTCGGCCGCGAATCGGCGGGCGTCCCGGCAAGGGTGCACGACACAGCCGACGCGCGCCTCCTCATCCCGATGCGGAGCGGCCTTCGCTCCCTCAACGTCGCGATGGCCGCCGCCATGGCGGCGGGCGAG
>WNGQ01001073.1_pt1 | contig 28469 bp, 27 predicted proteins | sample 5407661 | NCBI WGS metagenome assembly WNGQ01 (sample SAMN13153382, study PRJNA577476) | soil metagenome | isolation source: 60 cm soil or saprolite under Garry oak tree replicate 2 | place: USA:California | collected 2016-06-15 | reverse complement strand
CAACAAGCGGAACAGCCGGACTCCGGGCGGAATATCTCGCCTGGAGACCGGCTTTGACCTGCGGTTTCTTCTGCGGGGATGTTGCGCGCCGCGAGGGACTCGAACCCCCAACCGCCAGATCCGTAGTCTGGTGCTCTATCCATTGAGCTAGCGGCGCATTGCGGAGGCAGTGCGATTCGAACGCACGACGGGGGTATCAACCCCGAACCCGCTTAGCAGGCGGGCGCCATAGACCAGACTAGGCGATGCCTCCAGTGCTTGCCAAACCTACTGGCTCGGGCGCCCTAGTGTAGCGATCAGTGCGCCCGGACCCAAGCAGGATCGTAGCGCACCTCCTCCCCTCGGTTGCGGCATGATGCACAGGACATGCGCATGGAAGCTGGGACGCCGCGGCGGCGGCTTGGGAACTTCCGCACGCCCGAGTTGGCCGCTAGGGTGCGGGAGGTGCTGGCCAAGGCGGGTATCCCCTCCAGTGTGGAGGCGGACCCGGGGAGGCCGGAGCGGGTTGGGCGGCTGCTGGACTGGCTGGTTCATATGACGGGGGCGGGCGGGAACCGGGTCTGGGTGCCGCGTGAGCGGCTCCGGGACGCGGTTCGTGCCTTGGCGGAGGCGCGGCGAGATCCGGGACCGGGAAGGGGGTGAGGTGGTGATGTTGACAGTCCTCGCAGTAGTCCTGTTCATGGTTGGGGTCGTGGTGGTGGCGGGGACGACGCTGTCGGCGATCATGACGGTGGTCGTGCCACGGGGCGTGCCGCTGCGGCTCACCCGCTTGGTCTTCACGATGGTGCGCCGCCTGTTCCGGCTGCTCACCTGGCGTGCCAACACCTATGAGGACCGCGACCGGATCATGGCGGTGTTCGGGCCGCTCAGCCTCCTCATGCTTGTGGTCGCCTGGCTGGTGGCGGTCGGTGGCGGCTACGCGCTGATGGACTGGGCGCTGGGCGTGCGCGGGCCGCGGGTGGCGTTCACGCTGAGCGGCTCGTCGCTGTTCACCCTCGGTTTCATGGTGCCCCACGACCTGCCCACAACGATCCTCGCCTTCTCCGAGTCGATCCTCGGCCTTGGGCTGCTGGCGATGCTGATCAGTTACCTGCCATCGATCTACGCCGCCTTCTCGCGGCGCGAGGCGGCGGTGACCGCGCTCGACGTGCGTGCCGGGACCCCGCCGACGGCGGTGGCGATGCTGGAGCGCTACGCCCGCATCGAAGGTCTCGGGCAGCTCAGCGGGCTGTGGACCGCCTGGGAAACATGGTTCGTGGATATCGAGGAGACCCACTCCTCGCTTCCGGCGCTGGTGTTCTTCCGCTCGCCCCACCCGGGGCGCTCCTGGGTGACCGCAGCCGGCGCGGTGCTGGACGCCGCCTCGATCAAGGTGGCCGCCGTCGAGGGGCAGCATGTCGAGGCGCAACTCTGCATCCGGTCCGGCTACCTCGCGCTGCGGGAGATCGCCGATTTCTTCGGTATCGTCCACGACTCCGAGCCGGCGCCAACCGACCCGATCGCTGTCACCAAGGAGGAGTTCGAGCAGGTCTACCAGCGGCTGGCGGAGGCTGGGGTGCCGCTCAAGCCCGACCGCGAGCAGTGCTGGCAGGACTTTGCGGGTTGGCGGGTCAACTATGACTCGGTCCTGCTGTCGCTGGCCAGGCTGGTCATGGCGCCGTACGCGCCGTGGTCCTCCGACCGCTCGGTGTCGTTCCGGCAGTTGTCGATCGCGAGGAGGCGATCGCTACGCCGGAGCCGGGCCTAAGCCCGTTGGGGCAGAATAGCCACATGACCAGAACGCCCGATGCGCTCGGGCTACTCCGGCGGGAGCACCGGCGTCTCGAGGAACTGCTCGCGGAAGCGGAAGCGGGGTCGCTCGCCACCCTGGCCGGTGCGTTCAGGGACCACGTCGACGCCACCGAAGGGATCTTCTACCCGGCCATCCGCGAAGCCGCCCGCGAACACGGCGAGCGCGGCGGTGATGGGCCCACCCTCAGGTTGCTCGTCAGTGGGGTGAGGCAGCACGGCGAACTCATCAAGCTGCTCGATGGTCTGCTCGTCACCGCCGCCACCGGGATCGAGGAGCTCGACCGGCAGTTGCGGCGCCACCTCGACGACGAGGAGACCGGCGTCATGACGGTGGCCGAGGACCTGCTCAACGACGCCACGCTCTTCGACCTCGGCCGCCGTATGGCGGAACGCGGGCAGGTCCTGGGGGCCCAGGAGGAACTGGCACAGACGGTCGCTCCGGCAGCCCGCGCCTGGCTTCGCTGGGGGCTCGCCGGCACCGTCCTGCTCGGCGGCCTCGCCATGGCGCGGCATCTCGCCCGCCGAGGCCGCGGCCGAGGCCGGGGCCCAGGCCCGGACGTCAGCTGAGCAGCGCCACGATGATCGCACCCCAGATGGTCAGCAGCGTGTTGCCCAGGGCATACGGGACCGTGTAGCCGAGTACCGGCACCTGGCTGTCAGCGGCCTCGGTGATCGCGCCGATGGACGCGGTGGTGGTGTTGGCGCCCGCGATTACGCCCAGCAGCTCGGGCGTGTTGAACTTGAAGAGGTACCGGCCCAGGTACAGGCAGACGATCATCGGCAGCAGCGTGACCACCAGGCCGCCGAGCACCAGCCCGACGCCCTCGCTGGCCACACCGCTGATGAAGTCGGGTCCCGAGGTGATGCCGACGATCCCGACGAACATGCAGAGCCCGCCGGTGTTCATCAGCCACTGCGCCGCCGCCGGGAAGCGACCGAAGGTCGGGTGCCGCGCTCGCAGCCAGCCGAAGACCAGGCCCATGATCAGCGCCCCGCCACTGGTGGTCAGCCCGATGTTGGCGCCTGCGATGGCCAGGGTCGGGATGCCGATCAGCCCGCCGAGGACGATGCCGAGGCCGACGTAGGACATGTCGGTCTCGTTGCCCGCGGGGACGGCATAGCCGATCCGCCCGGCGGCGGCGTCGACCAGCTCCTTGGGTCCCTGGAGGACCACCTCGTCACCGGCGTGCAGCGCGGTCTTGTCGCTCACCGGTATGCTGACGCCCGCGCGGGTCAGGCCTCGGACGAACAGCAGCCGGGCCCCCGGGTCGGCGCGCAGCGCGCCGATCGTCCGGCCCACGACCAGCTTGCTGGTGATCACCACCGGTCGCGTCTCGACCTCGTAGCTCAGGAGCTTCGGGTCGTCGACCTCGGTCCCGACGGCTGCCATCGCACCCGCGACGAAGTCGGCGTGGGTGGCGGTGACCGTGACCACGTCGCCGGCCTGCAGCACCGTGCCCGGCTCGGTCCGCGCTTCGCCGCCGTTACGGCGGTAGCGGTAGATGAAGATCCGCCGCCCGCGCTGTTCGGCCAGTTGCTCCTCGTTCTGGACGCTGCGGCCGTCCAGCTCCGATCCGGGCTCGATGCGGTAGGCGCGGCGCACCACGGTGGCATACGCCGGCGCGGTCCCAGGCGCCTCGCCGGTGATGCCGAGCTCCTTCTCCTGCGCGCGGCATTCGGCGGCCAGGTCCTTGGTGCCGACCAGGCGCGGCGCGATCCTCGACAGGAAGTACGCCGCGACGGCGGTCCCGCACAGGTAGCAGACCGCGTAGCCGACCGGGATCTGGTTGATGTACTGCTGCTTCAGCGACGACGAGATATGCAGCCCGCTGATCGCCCCGTCCGCCACGCCGATCACCGAGGATTGGGTGAGGCCGCCCGCCAGCAGCCCCGCCCCCCAGCCCGGACCGAACCCTAGGAACTTGGCGACCGCGAAGGCGCCGGCCAGGCCGACGACACAGGAGATGAGCGCGAGGAGCAGCTGCTTAACGCCGCCCTTGCGCAGCCCGGCGAAGAACTGCGGCCCGACCTGGTAGCCAAGGGCAAACAGGAAGGCGATGAACGCGACCGTTTTCACGAGGTCTGGGATCTCGATGTTGAGCTGCCCGACCAGCACCCCCGCCAGCAGCGTCCCGGTCACCGCACCGAGCATCAGCGATTTGTAGCGCAGCCGCCCGACGAAGAACCCGATCGCCAGCGTCAAGAAGATCGCCAGCTCCGGGTGCTGCTGCAGCGACTCCTTGAGCCACCCCACGGCTTCCCCACCTCCACGCGCGTCAGGCAAACGTGTGGTAGGTGTCGGGCGCCCGCCCTCCAAACTTGACCACAAAGGGGTCAAGATGGGCGGAGGAGGTGGGATTCGAACCCACGGGACCCTCTCAGGTCCGGCGACTTTCAAGGTCGCTGCCTTCGGCCGCTCGGCCACTCCTCCGCTGTGGAGTTTACTTGGCGGGGCTGAGCAGCCCCTCGCCGAACAGGTACGGCTGCAGGGCCTTGGGGACGCGGACCGAGCCGTCGGGCTGCTGGTGGTTCTCGAGGAGGGCGATGATGGTGCGGCCGACGGCGACCGCGGTGCCGTTGAGGGTGTGCACCGGGCGGTTGCCGGCTGCCTCGCGGACCCGGCAGCCGATGCGGCGGGCCTGGTAGTCGGTGCAGTTCGAGGTCGAGGTCAGCTCCCGCCAGGTGTTCTGTGAGGGGATCCAGGCCTCGCAGTCGTACTTCTTGGCCGCCGACCCGCCGAGGTCGCCGGCGGCGATATTGACCACGCGGTAGGGGATTTCCAGGGCCTGCAGGATCTCCTCCTCGCGGGCGAGCAGCAGCTCGTGCTCGTCGCGCGACGCCTCGGGCAGGACGAACGAGACCATCTCGACCTTGTCGAACTGGTGCACCCGGAAGATCCCCCGAGTGTCCTTGCCGTACGAGCCGGCCTCGCGGCGGAAACAGGTCGAGAAGCCGACGTAGCGGCGCGGCAGGCTGCCCGGGTCGAAGATTTCGTCGGCGTGGTAGCTGACCAGCGGCACCTCCGAGGTGCCGGCGAGGTACAGGTCGTCGTCGGCGGTGCGGAAGATCTGCTGCTCGTCGGTTGGCAGGAAGCCGGTGCCGAACATCGCCTCGCGGCGCACCAGCACCGGCGGGACCATCGGGGTGAAGCCGGCCTCGCGCAGCAGGTCGAGGGCGAAGCGGACCAGGGCGAACTCGAGCATCGCGCCCGGCCCGGTGAGGTAGCCGAAGCGGGCGCCCGAGACCTTGGCGGCGCGCACGGTATCGATCGCGCCGAGCAACTCGCCGAGCTCCAGGTGGTCGCGGGCGGGGAAGTCGAAGGTGGGCACGATGCCGACTCGGCGCAGCTCCTCCGCGTCGTCCTCGCCGCCGACCGGCACCGACGAGTCGGGCAGGTTCGGTACTCGTGCGAGCAGGTCGTTCAGCTCGGCGTCAGCCTCGCGCAGCCGGCTCTCGGCCTGGTCGAGGCGGGCGGCGAGGTCCTTCAGGCTTGCGAGCAGGTCGGCGCGCTGTTCGGGCGCGGCGCTGGCTACCTCTTTGCCGCGGCGGCGCTGCTCGGCGCGCAGGCCGTCGACCTCGGTGACCAGGGCGCGCCGGGTGGTGTCAAGTCCCAGCAGGCGGTCCACTGCGGTGGCGGCGTCGCCACCCCGCCGCGCCAAGGCGGCGCGGACCATGTCCGGGTCGTCACGGATGAGCTTGAGATCGAGCACGGTCGCCTCCAGGTCCAAATCCAGGGTATGAGAAAGATCCTCTGCGGGCAGGATGCACCAGATGCCTGCCGGCCGGTCCCGCAACCGGGCCGGTCAGCGGCGAGATCGGGCGACCGGTGAGGCCGCGCCCACACCCGGACCCGCGCCTGGGGCCGTAGCTTGGGCAGTACCGTCGATGGCCATGGCGATCGCGGCCTGCTCCTCGTCGGAGAGGCTGTGCTCGGCGCGGCCGCCTGTGACCTGCTTTGCGTACAGGCGGCTCTCCGAGCGCCCGCTGATGCTGGAGAGCACGATGCCGTTACCGGCCTCGTCGAGGAAGGCGGCCGAGAACGACAGCTCTCCCCCGCTGTCGGGGAAGGCGTTGTAGCGGGTGAAGCCGACCGTGCGGATCACCGCCGAGAGGCGCTGGCGCAGCTGGGCGGTCTCGCGGCCGATCAGGTCGAGCTTGCCGCGCAGCTGCCCGGCCGCCTCGATCTGCCCGCTCACTAGGCTCAACAGGTCGCCGTGGTCGCCGCTATCGAGGAGCCGGGCGTAGCTGCGGCGGATCCCCCGCAGGCGCAGGCCTAGCGCGACCACAGCCAGTGCCAGCAGGCCACAGAGCGTGAGCGTCAGGTACAGCAGGAGGGTCAGGCGCGCGACCGGCAACGGAGGAACGACCACGATGAGCTCCTGCGACAGCTTGTGACGGCGATATGAGGACCATGCCGCGGGCAACTGCCAAATGGCATCTGACATCCCCCCGGAGCGCGGACGGAGCGATTGTACAATGTGATGGCTTTGGACGAACGCGAAATTCGGCTACTCCTTGAGGCCGTGGCCCAGGGCGAGCTGCCGACCGGCGAGGCGGTCCGGCGTCTCGCGAGCCTCCCCTTCGACTTTGAGGACCTCGGCTTCGCGCGGGTGGACCACCACCGCGCCCTGCGCGGCCTCGGGCCCGAGGTGGTCTACGGCCGTGGCAAGACCCCGGAGGAGGTCACCGCGATCGTGCTGGCCCTGCTGCAGCAGGGCGGTGCGCCGGTGCTGGTCACCAAGGCCGGGCAAGGTCACGCCGACGCGGTGCTGGAGGCCGTCCCGCAGGCACGTTTCCATCCCCGCTCCGGCTTGCTGGTGTGCCGCGCGGTCGAGCCCGACCCAGACGCCGGCCTGGTGGCAGTGGTCTGCGCCGGCACCAGCGACCTGCCGGTGGCGGAGGAGTCCTGGCGCACCGCGGAGGCGTTCGGCTGCCGGGTCGACACCCTGCTCGACGTGGGCGTGGCCGGGGTCCACCGGGTCCTGGCCGAGACCGGCCGGCTGCAGGCCGCGGACGTGCTGGTGGTGGTCGCGGGGATGGAGGGTGCGCTGCCGTCGCTGGTCGCCGGCCTGGTCGCCACGCCGGTCATCGCGGTGCCGACCAGCGTCGGCTACGGCGCCAGCTTCGGCGGCGTCGCCGCCCTGCTCGGTATGCTGACCTCCTGCGCGGTCGGGATCGGCGTGGTCAACATCGACAACGGCTTCGGCGCGGGCGCCCTCGCCGCCCGGATCCTCGCCCAACGGAAGCCCTAGCAGGGAAGCCCTAGCAGGAAGCCTTCACCGTCATGAGTTTCGCGTATTTCGACTGCTTCGCTGGGATCTCCGGGGACATGGTGCTCGGCGCGCTGCTGGACGCGGGCGCATCACAGGAGCGGCTCCGCGACGGGCTCGCCGCGCTCCGCGACAGCGTGGGGCCGATCGAGCTGGAGGTCACCGGGACTGAGCGCGGTGGCATCGGCGCCACCCGGGTGGTGGTGCGTGCCCCGGGGCCGCCGGTGGTGCGTGACTGGGCGGCGCTGCGGACGGTCCTGGACGCGGCCGACCTGCCGGAATCGGTGCGGGCGCGCGCCCTCTCCACCTTTGCGAAACTCGCGGAGGCCGAGGGCCGGGTCCACCGGATGCCGCCGGAGCAGGTCCACTTCCACGAGGTTGGCGCAGTCGACGCGGTGGCCGACGTGATGGGTGCGGCGCTGCTGCTCGACGACCTCGGCGTGACCGAGGTGTGGGCTTCGCCGGTCGCGGTCGGCACGGGCCGCACCGCTGGGAGCGCGCACGGTGCCGGGGCCGGAGTGCTGCCGGTGCCGGCGCCCGCCGTAGTCGAGTTGCTGCGGGGCGTGCCGCTGTATGGCGGCGGGGTGGAGGCGGAGCTGACCACTCCGACCGGCGCCGCGATCCTGGTGGGGAACGCGGCGCGCTTCGCCGCGCTGCCGCCGCTCACCGTCGCGGCGGTCGGCTACGGTGCCGGCGGGCGGCACCTGCGGGCGCTGCCCAACCTGCTGCGGGTGCTGCTCGGCGAGCGGCAGGAGCTGGAGCGCCAGGACGCCGGCAGCGCCCTGGTGCTGGAGGCCAACATCGACGACATGACCCCGGAGCTGGCGCCCTGGGTGCTGGAGCGGCTGCTGGACGCTGGCGCCGCCGACGCCTGGATCACCCCGATTCACATGAAGAAGGGCCGGCCGGGGATCACCGTGTCGGCGCTGTGTGCGCCTGGTCAGGAGGCAGCCCTGCGCGAGGTCCTGTGGCGCGAGACCTCGACGCTGGGGCTGCGGGGCCTCCCGGTCCGCAAGTGGATGCTGGAGCGGCGCCTGGTCGCGGTGGAGCTACCCGGCGGGACGGTCCGGGTCAAGCTCGGGCTGGACGGCGACCAGGTGGTCAACGTCGCCCCCGAGTTCGCCGACTGCGCCCTGCTCGCGACCAAGAGCGGCCAGCCGCTCAAAGAGGTCATGGCACGGGCCCAAGCCGCCGCGCTGACCCTGCTCGACAGCGAGCAGGCCTGAGCGGCTGCCTCGAAGCCTCAGACAGGGACCGCTGCGGCCGGTGACGGAGCCGGACTCACCCTCGGGGCACAGATCCCCATCTCGCTGCACTCCATCAGGCGCAGGCTCTCCACGAAGCTGCGCTGGGTCCCGAGCAGCATGGCCATCTCGACCGGCATCTGGCGCTCGGCCGCGCGAGTGTCGCGTTCGCTGGTGCAGTAGGTGACCTCGGTGAAATACCCCCTGCCGCCAGCGTGCTCAAGGAACATCACTCCGAGGACGTGGGGGGCATGGCGGTGCAGGGCCCGGGTGACCTCCAGGCGGGTGGCAGCGAAGCGTGCCGGGTCCGTGATGCGGCCCTGGACGATCTGGATGAACCCGGCGCCATCGCTGTCCCCAGCCCCCAGCATCTGCACCGCCGGGCACTCGATGATCGTGACCGGGGCGGCCAGGCAGAACTCCAGCCCCCCGAGCCAGGCCTTGTGCTCGGGGCGGACGCGGTGGTGGCGATACGACTCGGGTGCGTCGAACCGGGTCAGCGCGATCATGCGCCCGTCACGGCTCAGCCCGGCGGTGAGGCGCCGCCAGCCTGCGGTGGTCGGGCCAAGCTCGCGCCGCCAGCGGTCCAACTCGCTGCGCACCCCAGCCGCATCCCCGACCGTTCCCTGCAGGATCTGCACGAACACGCCAGACATCCCCCCTCCCTGTCCAGTGCTTCCTTGACTGCGGGACCTGCTGACCCTGCGTTATCTGGTCGAGCGCCCTGCCTCGGCCGCCGCCTCACGGCGCAACTGCAGCCCGATCACACCCAGCGCGACAGCGAACGCGATCGAGACCATCGCCAGCAGCACATGGACGGCCTTGAAGGCGAAGCCGTGGGCCGGGTCGGGATCACTGATGATGTTCCAGGTCCGGGTGACCCACACGTAGATGGTCCAGATCGCGGCTGCCAACACTACGTTCGCGCGCGTCCGTGTGGATCTCATTCCGTCATGCTAACCCGATCCCGCGGGCGATGTTGGTCTTGAGGATCTCGCTGGTACCCTCATAAAGCCGCATAGCTCGGACGAAGCGGGCGTACCGCTCGATCCCCATTTCCGTCATGTACCCGTTGCCGCCGAACACCTGGATGGCGCGGTCGGCGACCCGGCCGACCATCTCGGTAGCGACGTACTTGGCCAGCGCCGCCTCGGTGCGTCCGTTGGCGCCGCCGTCGATCGCATCGGCCTGGAGGTAGACCAGCAGGCGAGCCTGTTCGAGCTCGGCCAGCGAGTCGACAATCATGCCCTGCACGTACTGGTTGGCCCCGATCTTGCGGCCGAACGCCTCGCGGACCTTGGCGTACTCCAGCATGCGCTCATAGAGGTACTGGGCACAGCCGATCGCCATCGCCGCGATCGAAACCCGGCCCCCGTTGATCCAGCGCATCGCCGAGTAGAAGCCGTAGCCCTCCCGACCGAGCAGCGCGTCCCCGCCGACGTGGCAGTCGGTGAAGACCAGCTCCGCCTGGTGGGCGTCGTACATGGTCCGCTGGCGGCGGCCCACCTCGAAGCCGGGGGTGTCCTTGTCGACCAGGAAGCAGGAGATCCCGCCCTTGGCGCCAAGCCCGGGGGTGGTGACGGCGAACAGGATGACGTAGTCCGCCTCGGCGCCGTGGGTGATGAAATGCTTGCGTCCGTTGAGCACCCAGCCGCCGTCGGCGCGCTCGGCGCGGGTGCGGATCCGGGTGGCGTCCGAGCCCGCATCCGGCTCGGTGAGCGCGAAGCACGCCTCGCGCTCGGCCCGCATGGTCGGGAATAGGTAGCGTTCCTGCTGCTCCTGGGTGCCGTCTAGGAGGATGTGGGTGGGGCCCTCCACGCTCGGCAGGATCCCGCCGGGCATGGCGAGCAGCAGTCCGTGGCGCATCGTCTCCTCGACGCAGAGCACCATCCCGAGGTAGCCGACACCCCCGCCGCCGACGGACTCCGGCAGGAACAGGGTGTAGTAGCCCTCGGTCGCCGAGCGCTTGCGCAGCGCCCGCTTCTCCTGTTCGAGGGCGCTGAAGGTCCCGGTCTCGGTGATCTCCTGCGCGTACATCGCCTCCTTGGGAGCAAGCTCCCGCTGGATGAAGGTGCGGATCGCGTCCCGCAGCGCGAGCAGTTCCTCGGGGATCTGGATGACGCCCATGTAGCACTCCTTTGCGCGCTGCTGCGTCTCTTGCGCCCGTCGCCCGGCCTGTTCCGGGGACCCCTTCCGGGCGCCCCCCGGTTTCAGCGTAACGGGAATGAGGGGGTTGTGGAACTGGTTGTCCACAGCCTCTGCTGGCGGTTGGTTGTCCGGCGGGATACCGTTGGGCAGTGCCTTGGCGAGGGAAAATCGGCCTGGCGGCACTGGTGGCCGCCCCCGCCGTCGCGCTCCGGCTCCTCGGAGTCCAAGTCGCCGACGAACTCGCCCTGCTGACCTTCGGTGCGGCGGTGGTCGCGGCGGCGTTCCTGCTCGCCTGGGCAGCGGAGGCATCTGAGGTCGATATCTCAGGCAGCCTGGCAATTGCCCTGCTCGCACTGATCGCGGTGCTGCCCGAGTTCGCCGTCGACATCTACTTCGCCTACACCGCCGGATCCAAGAATGGTTATGCGGCCTACGCCGCCGCCAACATGACCGGCAGCAACCGGCTGCTGATCGGCTTCGGCTGGTCGCTGGTGGCGCTGGTCTACATCGTCGCCGCCAGGCTCCGCGCCCGGCGCCAGCCGCGCCAGCCCGGCGTCCCTCCGGTCAACCACGTGCGCCTCTGGCCCCAGAACCGCATCGAGCTGGGCTTCCTCGGGCTGGCGTCGCTGTACGCGGTGGTGATTCCGCTGACGCGGCGGCTGGCCTGGTACGACGCGGTGGTGCTGATCGGGTTGTTCGGGCTCTACATGTGGCGCACCGGCCGGGCGGAGCACGGGCCGCCCGACCTGATCGGCGTCTCGGCCAGGATCGCCGCCCTGCCAGCGGTGCGGCGCCGCGCGGTGGTGCTGGCCATGTTCTGCTTCGCCGCGCTGGTGGTGCTCGCGGCGGCCAAGCCGTTCGCGGAGGGGCTGATCGGCACCGGCCACGCCCTCGGCATCGACGAGTTCCTGCTGGTCCAGTGGCTCGCGCCGCTCGCGTCCGAGGCGCCGGAGCTGATCGTGGCGACCGTGTTCGCCCTGCGCGGCAACGGCGCCAAGGGCGTCGGCACGCTGCTCGCCGCCGAGGTCAACCAGTGGACCCTCCTGGTCGGCGCCCTGCCGATCGCCTATCTCGCCGGCGGCGGGCACGGCGGCCTGCCGCTCGACGCGCGCCAGAACGCCGAGTTCATCCTCACCAGCGCCCAGGCCGTGCTCGGCTTCGCGGTGCTGCTCAACCTGCGCTTCCACCGCTGGGAGGCGGTGGCGATGCTGGCCCTGTTCGCGGTGCAGTTCGCCCTCCCGAGCGCCTCGGCCCGCACCATGCTGGCGCTCGCCTACCTGGCGCTGGCCGCAGTCATCTTGGCGGGGCAGCGCAACTGGTTTCCGGGCATCGTCAGGGTGATGCTCCATCCCGGCAGGGAGAGCCACGAGAAGGATCCGTTGCCGCTCTCAAGCGCGGCCTCCATCGACCAGGCCTGAGCCTGGCCTGCCCCGGCTGGTTCAGCGGCTCCCGGTCCCGGGGCGGATGATGCCGTGCTCGTAGGCGAACACCACCGCCTGCACCCGGTCGCGCAGGCCCAGCTTGGTGAGGAGATGGCCGACGTGGGTCTTGACCGTGCTCTCCTGCAGGTGCAGCTTGCGCGCGATCTCGGCGTTGTTGAGCCCGGCGCCGACCTGGCCGAGAACGTCCAGCTCGCGGCTGGTGAGGGTATCCAGCGTGGCCGGCCGGCTGGCGGGCGGGGCCCAGGAGCGGACGAACTCCTCGATTAGGCGTCGTGTCGCCACGGCGTCGAGCGGGCTGGCGCCACTGTGGGCGGCGCTCGGCGTGGCGGTGGCGGCACTGGCGCGCAGCCAGGCCGGGGCGACCGCCATCGTGGTGCTGTGGTGGCTGCTGCTTGACCCCCTGGTCATGTTCCTGGCGGAGCTGACCAAGCGGCACCTGCCGTGGCTGCACCAGGTGGTCCCCTACCTGCTCAGCCAGGCGTCAGCGGCGCTGATGACTGGACCCGGGCCCTTCCGGCCCAAGGGCCTGCTGCCCATGTGGGGCGGTGCGCTGGTCCTGGTCGGCTGGGTCGCGGTGCTGCTTGCCGTGGCACGGGTCGTGACGGTCCCACGGGACGTCTGAGTAGGCCCGGACCGGGATGGACCGCTCAGGGCTGGCCATCGGAGCTCCCGTCAGCGGACCCGGTGGCCAGCCTGGAAGACGGCGGCGGGGTGCTGCAGGGCGGTGATGTCGGTGAGCGGATCGCCACCGACGGCGAGGACGTCGGCGACCGCTCCCGGGCGGAGCTGGCCCCGGTCGGGCTCGTCGAGGAGGTCGGCGGCCTCCGCGGTGAGTGCGCGGATGGCGCTGCGGGGGTCGAGGCCGGCCTTGACCATGAAGGCTGCCTCCTGGGCGACGCGGCCGTGGGGGTTGTCGGGGGTGCCGGCGTCGGTGCCGGCGGCGACGCGGGCCCCGGCGGCGACGGCGGCGCCGAACGAGGCGACCAGCGCGGCGCCGGCGGGGCGGGCCCGCTGCTTGATCCAGGCAGGGGCGCTGGGGCCTTCGATGATGCCCTCGGCGGCGCAAAAGGTCGGGGTGTAGCGGGCGTCGCTGGCACCGAGCTGCTCCACCCCGGCCTGGTCGAGGATCATGCCGTGCTCGACCGAGTCCACCCCGGCGCGCAGCGCCGCCACCACCCCGTCCCCGCCGATGGCGTGGGCGGCGACCCGCAGCCCCAGGCGATGCGCCTCGTCGACCAGGGCGTCCAGCTCCGGCTGGGTGTAGGCGGCCTTGCTCGGGTCCAGGCCGGGGGTCAGGACGCCGCCGGTGGCCACCACCTTGATGCAGCGAGCGCCCAGCTGGAGGTTGGCGCGGACGGCGGCGCGCATGCCCTCGACCCCGTCGGTGACGCGGCCGAGGTAGGGGATGTGCCCGCCGGTCATGGTGATCGCCGGGCCGGCGGCGACGATCCGGGGGCCCTCGACCGTCCTGGCCTCGACGGCACGGGCCAGCGCGATCGCCTCGCCAGCGGGAGCGCCGAGGTCGCGCACCAGGGTGACGCCCTGGTCGAGGTGGCGGCGGGCGTTGGCGACTGCGGCCAGGACCCGCTCGGCCTCGGTCTTGGGGATGTCCGCGGCCAGCTCCGGCCCAGCGCTGGCCACCAGATGCACGTGGGTGTCCACCATGCCAGGGAGCAGGGTGCAGCCGGGCAGGTCGAGGGACCGCAGGTCGGCCGCCTGCTCCGGAAGCACCGCAGCCGGCCCGGCCCAGACGATGCGCCCGTCCTCAACCCATAGGGCCGCGTCGCCGACGGCGTCGCCGCCACTGCCATCAAGCAGCCAGGCGGCACGCAGGACCAGCGGTTCCGAAGCAGAATTCATGATGGCGCATCGTACAAGCGGCGGCAGCCACCAGCAGCGCTCAGCGGGCCTGCAACTTGGCGGCGATGGCCCGGACGGTTGGCTCAAGCTTGGCGATCCGGTCTTTGGCGGGCTGGCCGAGGGCGGGATCGTCGCGGAGGCGGACGCAGGCGTCGGCCATCTCACCCAGCCGCTGGAGCATGACCGCCCAGGCCGCTTCCTGGTACGGCAGGACGAACTGGGACGGGTGCACCATGAAGAACGCCGGGCCGGCCAGCTCCCCAGGATGGCCGGGGCCGAGCGGCAGCGTGGTCAGTAGCGACCCCAGCGGCCGGAGCACCCCCGCCATCAGCTCGATCGCGGTGTCCGCGAGGATCGCCGCCCCGTCTCCGGTGTCGTCGCCGGTCTCCTCGTCGGCGCGGTCGCCGGCCGTGGCGCCGCGGACCCACAGACGGCACAGCGCCTGCAGCATGGTCTGGTGGGCGGCGTCGAACAGGTCTGCGACCTGGGCGGTGAGCGGGTCGCTGATAATGGCGGCCTGGGGCTGGTCGGGGGGACGGCGGACATAGGCGGGCCGCGCCGGGTAGGCCGGCGCGAAGGCCGGATCCGCCTCGGTCGCCGCCAGGAACTCTTCGAGGACGGCGGCGAGGCGGCCGAAGTGGGCTTCCCGCCAGTCGCCGCAGGTGCCCTCGCCCTGCTCGACGATGGTGGCGATCGCGGTCTTGGCCGAGGCCAGGTCCGTGACCGCCAGCAGCTCCGGCCAGCCGAGCAGCCTGCTGGTCGCCTGCGCGTGGGGCGGGCCCACGAACACCCCCGCCTCCCCGTAGCGCTCGACCAGCCGCTCGAAGCCGTGCTCGATGCTGCGGTACAGGTGCCCGACAGTGGAATAGTCCTGCGGCCCGGCCATTAGGGTGGCCGCGGTGGCGGTCAGCGGACGGCATTCGCAGGCAGCCGCGAAGAGGTCGCCGTCCTGCACGTCGATGTGGTCGGGACGCTCCAGGTAGAGGAAATGGCGCAGTGCCGTCTCGCCGAACGGCACCAGCGCGATCCGCACGTCAGGCGGGTACCACTGGCAGCGGATCGGGAAGTTCGGCCGGTGGAAGTGCGGCGTCCCGCCGAGCGCGGTCAGCAGGTTGGTGGCCAGCGCCAGGTGCAGCATCTCCTGCACCGCGATCTGGGAGAGGGTCCGGCCCCAGCTGGTGATCTGGGCGACCTGCTCGGCGCTGAGCCCGTCCTGATCGTGGGGGTCACGTTTGAGGGAATAGAGCGCGAACAGGTACTCGCACAGCACGCCCTGTTCCAGCTCGCTCGCCTGGGTGAGCAGGTAGACGAGCTGCTCGCGGCTGTCAATGGGCAGCGGCGGCAGGGTGGTGGTGGTCGTCGCGCCTGGGTACAGAGGGACGGGCCGGGTCGCGCGTGGTGTGGTTTGGTTGTGTCCCTCGGCCGGAGTGGGCACGTGCAACCTCCTTTAGGCGTGTGGCACGCCCTCCATATCAATCAGCATCAGCGGAGGATGGCGCGGTCCAGCCAGAAACGCAGCAGCGCGTTGTCGCCCAGCACCTCGACTCGTTCGCTGCTGGAGGGAAGGCGGCGGTAGAAGACCCGCAGCACGTCTGTGAGCGGGCCGCGCAGCGCCACCGTGGCCCGTTCGTGGCCACGACGCCAGGTGAAGCCGTCGGCCCCAAGCTCGATGAGCCACTCAGCCGCCAGCCCGGCCCCGGCGTCGGTGGCGTGAAGATGGATGCTCTTGCCAGGGCCAAGGCCGCGCAGCTCCGCCAGCTGCGGGGAGGCGCCCGCGACCTGCGGGTCGCTGAGCAGCTCCAGCAGTTCGTCGATGGCGTCGGCGGCCAGTTCCGGAGCGACGTTGTAGTCCGCGCCCACCGTGCCGGCCGCGTCAGCGCGGTGGATCACCACGTCAAGGGCGGCCCGGCGGGCCCAGAATGCCGTCTTGCGCTGGAAGACCCAGACGTGCGCCTCGGCGCTGGGGCCGGCGGCGCGCAGCGTGGCGGCGAACCGCGCGGCCCCGTCGGCGAGCCAGGCTTCCAAGGCCGCCGGGTCGTCACCGTCAGGGCCGGCGGCATCCGGGACCTGCCGCTCCGGGTCATCCACCGGTGTCCCGGTCCGCACCGCAGTCTCGACGAAGCGCAGGTTGCCGCCGATGTGGCACAGCAGCTCGGCGAGGGTCCAGTCAGGGCAGGTCGGCACAACCGCCGACAGATCAGCGCCCTTCAGGACATCCCTCAGCAACTCGGTCTGCGTGATGATCTCGTCGCAGTAGCGATCGTGGGCTAAAGGCGTCATACACGCACCCTACACTGCGGGTGCGACGGTGGCTGCGGAGGATCTTGCGTTGTTGTCGCTGCCGGTGACCCCTACGATCGGGGGCGTTGTGAATGGAGAGAAGCCAGTCCTGCTGACGGTCGACGACGACCCAGGAGTCTCCCGTGCGGTCGCACGGGACCTGCGGCGGCGTTACGGGCAGGACTACCGCGTCGTGCGGGCCGAGTCGGGGCGGGACGCCCTGGAGGCGCTGCGTGAGCTGAAGCTCCGCGGCGAGGTGGTGGCGGTGCTGCTGGCCGACTACCGCATGCCGGAGATAAACGGCCTGGAGTTCCTCGAGCAGGCTATGGACCTGTTCCCGCACGCGCGCAGAGCGCTGTTGACCGCCTACGCCGACACCGACGCGGCGATCCAGGCGATCAACGTGGTGGACCTCGACCACTACCTGCTGAAGCCGTGGGATCCGCCGGAAGAGAAGCTCTACCCGGTCGTCGACGCGCTGATCGAGCTGTGGCGCGCGGCCGGGGAGCAAGCGGTCACCACGACCCAGGTGGTCGGCCACCGCTGGTCGGCGCGCTCGTACGAGGTGCGGGACTTCCTGGCGCGAAACTCGGTCCCCTACCACTGGCTCACCGCCGAGCAGCCCGAAGGCCAGCGGCTGCTCGAGGCGGCCGGGCTCGACGCGGCCAGCATCCCGCTGGTGGTGACGCCCGCCGGTGACACCCTGGTCGACCCGAGCGTCGAGGAGCTGGCCGCCCAGGTGGGCCTGTCCACCACCCCCGCCACCGACTTCTACGACACCGTGATCGTCGGCGGTGGGCCCGCCGGGCTCGGCGCGGCCGTCTACGCCGCCTCCGAGGGGCTGCGCACCGTCCTGGTCGAGCGGCAGGCCACCGGCGGGCAGGCCGGACAAAGTTCCAGGATCGAGAACTACCTCGGCTTCCCCGACGGTGTCAGCGGCACCCAGCTCACCGACCGGGCACGCCGCCAGGCCCACAAATTCGGCGCGGAGGTCCTCACCGCCCGCGGCGTCGCCTCCCTTGAGGCGCGCGGGTCGTCCCGTGTGGTCCGCTTCACCGACGGCTCCGACCTCGCCGCCCACACGGTGGTCCTCGCCACTGGGGTCGCCTACCACCGGCTCGACGTGCCCGGCGTCGATCGGCTCACTGGCCTGGGGGTGTTCTACGGGTCGGCCGCGACCGAGGCGCCCTCCTGTACCGGCGAGGAGGTCTATGTCATCGGCGGCGCCAACTCGGCCGGCCAGGCGGCGATGTTCCTGTCCAGGCACGCGCAGCGGGTCACCCTGCTGGTGCGCGCGGACAGCCTGGAGCGGTCGATGTCCTACTACCTCATCCGCCAGATCCGCGACACGCCCAACATCGTGGTACGGCCCTACACCCAGGTGGTCGGGGCAGCGGGCGACGAGCATCTGGAGCAACTCGCGCTCTGCGACTCGCGCGACGGCCGGGTGGAGACGGTGGCGGCGAGCTACCTGTTCGTATTCATCGGCGCGGCGCCGTGCACCGACTGGCTCGACGGCGTGGTCGCGCGCGACCCCAGGGGGTTCCTGCTGACCGGCCCCGACCTCCTGGTCGGCGGCAAGCGGCCGGCGGGCTGGCCACTCGGCCGGGACCCGTACTACCTGGAGGGCAGCGTGCCGGGGATCTTCGCCGCTGGCGACGTCCGCGCCAACTCCGTGAAGCGGGTCGCTTCGGCCGTCGGCGAGGGGGCGATGGCGATCCAGCTCGTCCACCGCTACCTGGAGGCCTCATGACAGAGCGGGAGCGGGCGGCGGAGCGGCTCGGCCCTGACGGGCTGCGGGAGCTGTTCCTGTTCGAGAAGCTGAGCGACGAGCAGCTCGGCTGGCTGGCGCAGCGCGGCGGGGTCAGGAGCTACCCCGCCGGCACCGTCGTCCATGTCGCCGGTGAGCCGGCGACCTGCCTGTTCGTGCTGCTGGAGGGCACGCTGTCGCTGTCGGTCCGGGCAGGCGGGGCCGAGATCGAGGTGAACCGCACCGACTACCGGGGCACCTATTCGGGCGCCTTCCTGGCCTTCCTGGACCTGCCCAACGCGCAGTCGTACCGGGGCACCCTCCGCACAGTGACCGGCTGCCGCTTCTGGGAGCTGCCCGCCGCCGACTTCGGCCGGGTGGTGCGGGAATGGTTCCCGATGGCGACGCACCTGCTGCAGGGCCTCGCCGTCCAGGGGATGGGCACCATGGAGACGGTCAGCACCCGCGAGCGGCTGGTCGCCCTCGGCACCGTCACCGCCGGGCTCACCCACGAGCTGAACAACCCGGCGACCGCCGTGACGCGCGCCGCCACCGCCCTGCACGAGCGGCTGGCAGCCCTGTGGGACGAGCTGGCCGCCCTCTCCCACGGCGCGGAAGCGACTGACGCGGTTCAGGTCGCGACGCTGGTCGACCTCGTCCGCCAGAACCTCGGCCCGGGGCGCCAGGCCGAGCTGGCACCGCTGTCCCCGCTGCAAGTATCCGATCGGGAGGACGAGCTGGGCGACTGGCTGCAGGAACACGGCGTCGAAGACGGCTGGGAGCTCACTGCGCCGCTGGTCGCCGCCGGTGTGGACGCCGCCTGGCTGGAGCAGGTCGCCGCCGCCGCCCCCGCCGATCTGCTCCCCCACGCGCTGCGGCTGGCCGCGGCCACCTGCGAGACTGGCAGCCTGCTCGACGAGCTGTCCGACGCGGCTGGGCGCATCTCCCGGCTTATCGGCAAAGCCAAACAATACACCCAGATGGACCGGGCGCCGCTGCAGCAGGTCGATGTCCATGACGGGCTCGACGCAACCCTGGCGATGCTCGCGCACAAGCTCGAACTCGGCGCAGGCATCGAGGTGGTACGCGACTACGACCGCTCGCTGCCAAAGCTGCTCGCCTACGCGGGCGAGCTGAATCAGGTCTGGACCAACCTGATCGACAACGCCATCGACGCCCTGGACGGCCACGGCACCCTGACGATCCGGACCCGCCGCGACGGCGACCGCGCTCTGGTCGAGATCTGCGACACCGGACCAGGTGTCCCCGACGCCGTCCGCGCCCACATCTTCGAGCCCTTCTACACCACCAAGCCCGTCGGCAAAGGCACCGGCCTCGGCCTCGACATCTGCTGGCGGATCGTAGTGCAGCGCCACAGCGGCGAGCTTCGCCTCACCTCCACCCCAGGCGACACCAGCTTCCAGGCCCTGCTCCCCCTCGCCGGCCCCCCGAGTCCGTAGGCCGGGGCCACCGCGATGACCCCCATCGGCAATACCATGTGCTACGAGGCGGCGTCGCTGGATCCTTCTGCTTCCTGGGATGTGGGCGCTGCAGGTAGTTCCAGGCGCACATAGCCTGCCGAGTGAACTGCCACCCCTACGAGACCGCCTGCCAGCATTCCCACGCCGGCAATCCACAGGATGTGCCAGAAACCGGCGACCACTCCAACGAAGGAGCCGCTTAGCGCCACGGACCTCGCAATAGCGACAAGGACTGAAGGGGTCCTACGACGGCGGAAGGCTTCCTGCTGGTTGACCATCACCAGGGCAGCCAGCAGCGGGATGGCCACCGAGAACGAGATCACGCAGATCTTGGCGGACAGGTCGAGCGACCTTGCCGTGAGGAACGGCTGCACCAGAATCGCGCCGATCCCGATCAAACCGACATACATCAGGTTGTCCTGCCGGAGCCATTCTTGTTCCAGTCCTGGTTCTCTCGCCGACGCTTCTTTCACTGTCCACCAACCTCATCAGCTCAGTGGCGGCATCGACGACCAAGAGTGCAGGTCAAGGCGCATCCATAGGATGTTGGCGGTGGGCGAAGGGGGACTTGAACCCCCACGTCCTTTCGGACACAGGAACCTGAATCCTGCGCGTCTGCCAATTCCGCCACTCGCCCGGGCGAGGCCGGATTGTAGCACAGGGATGGTTCGGGCTAGCGTGGCGCTCTACCATGACGGCACGGGAAAGCCGCAGGTCAGTCACGGTATGACAGCAGAGTTGGCCAATACCGCTAGATGTGAAGCCAGTCCGGGTACACTGCGGCGGATGAGGTAATGTGCCGGCACCTGCTTGCCGGAAGCCGTGAACCCTCCTAGGAGTTGCCAGAGTCCGGCCATGGGGATTCTTCGTCACTTCGAACGGCGCGTAGAAGGCGCCGTCGAAGGCATGTTCGCTCGCGCCTTCCGCTCCGGGGTCCAGCCCGTCGAGCTTGGTAAACGCCTGGTCAGAACGGTTGAGGACAGCCGGGCGGTGGGGGTGAACCGGGTCTATGTCCACAACGTCTACGTGTTCGAGCTGTCGCAGCGCGACCGGGAGCGGTTCGCCGACTACGAGAACGACCTAGCCAACGAGCTGGCGGCGCTGGCGGTCGACACGGCCCGGGAGAACGACTGGGCGATGCTCGGCCCGGCCCGGGTCGAGCTGGTCACCGCCGATGAACTGAGCGAGGGCCGTTTCCGGCTCACCAGCCACGTGGAGGCGGCACAGCGGCCCGAGGCGGCGGCCGCTCCGGCCCAGGCTCCGGTGGTTGAGCCGGACGGCCCCAACTGGGCTGCCGCGCCCGTGCCGGAGCCAGCGGGGCCGCACACCGCGATGCTCCCCGGCCAGGTCCGGGAGGCAAAGGTGCGGGCGCCGGCGAGCCTGCTGCTGCTGACCGGCAACCAGGTCGTGCGGGCATTCCCCCTGAGCGGGCAGGAACTCTCGATCGGCCGCGCTGAGCAGTCCGACATCACGCTTGCCGATCCGGGCGTGTCGCGCAACCATGCTCGCGTCGTCCGCGAAGGCGACGACTTCATTGTCGAGGATCTGCGCTCCACCAACGGGACCGAAGTGAACGGTCAGCTCGTCCGCCGCCGGCGCCTGGCCGACGGCGACGTGGTCAAACTCGCCAGTTCGACGCTGCAGTTCCGACGGGAGGGTTGATGCCACCGATCTTCCTCCTCGCGGTCAAGCTCGCGTTCCTGGTGATCTTGTACCTGTTTGTGGCGCGGGCGGTGCGGGCGGTGGTGCTGGACGTGTTCGGGCCGCGAGCTGGGAGGCGGCGGCCGCAAACGGCCACCCGGTCGGCTGGGCGGCCAGCGGCGCCGGGACGCCCGCCACGCCGGCTCCCGAAGGAGCTGCTGGTGAACGACGCCGCCGGGCGCAGGACCGTGCCGCTGCGGGAGTCGCTGACGGTGGGGCGGGCGGCCAGCTGCGATTTGGTAGTCGAAGACAACTATGTCTCTAATGTCCATGCCAGGATCTTCTTGCGAGATGGCAGCTATTTCGTCGAGGATCTCGGCTCGACAAACGGCACCTACATGAACCGGACCAAAGTCGCCACACCGCTGGCGATCCGGCCGGGCGACGAGGTCAGGATGGGCAAAGCGACGCTGGAACTGCGGCGATGAGACGCCCAGCAGCGCACCCCGACGGGCGCACGACGACCGCGGAGCGCCACCAGTGAGCCTGCGACACGGCGCGGTCACCGACGTCGGTCGGATGCGGAAGAACAACCAGGACCGGTTCCTGAGCCTGGGCCGGCTGGCCGCCGTGGCCGACGGCATGGGCGGCCACCGTGCTGGCGAGGTCGCCAGCCAGATCGCCATCGAGGAGCTGAAGGCGCTGCAGCAGGCTGGCCCCTGGCCGAGCGAGGCTGCCGTCGGGGAGGCCCTGCGCACGGCCTTCCTGCAGGCCAACCAGCGCATCCGTGAGATGTCCGCGGGCGACCGGGACCTCGAGGGCATGGGCACCACCCTGGTCGCCCTGCTGGAGCACGGCGACTCGGTGCATCTCGCCAACGTCGGCGACTCCCGTGCCTACCTGTTGCGCCACGGCGAGCTGTCGCAGGTCACCGTGGACCACAGCCTGGTGCAGGAGTTGGTCGACGAGGGCCGCCTGCGCCCTGAGGAAGCCGGCCGCCACCCGCAGCGGAGCATCATCACCCGCGCCCTGGGCGTGGACGCCGACGTCGAGGTGGACCTGTTCACCTACAAGCTGCAACACGGCGACCGCCTGCTGCTGTGCACCGACGGGCTCTCCGGGGTGGTCGACGAGACCCGCATCCGCAACGTCCTGCTGCGCATCCCCGACCCGCAGCACGCTGCCGAGCAGCTGGTGGAGATGGCCAACGAGAGTGGCGGCCCGGACAACATCACCGCCATCGTGCTCGACACCGAGGACCGCACGGCCCGTGCCGGCGAGGCCACCGGTGACCTCGGCGCCGGGGTCACCGGGACGATCGTCGGCGGGGTGGCGGGCGAGAACGGCGACGGCGATCGCGCCGGCTACGTCACCGGGCCGTTCGCCGCAGGCGCGGGCCGAGCCGGGCGCCACCGCCGCGGCGCCAACAGGGGCGCCGGGGGGCGTCGGCGTGGCCGGCGGGTGCTGCTGGTGCTGGGCGTGGTCATCGTGCTCGCCGCCGCGCTGGTCGGCGGGCGCGCCCTGGTCTTCAGCCGCTACTGGGTGGGCTTCGACCGCGGCCAGGTGGCGGTCTTCCGCGGCGTGCCCGGCAACGTCGCGGGGCTGCACTTCTCCGGCCTGGTGCAGCGGACCCCCATCAACCGCGACCAGGTCCCCGCCGGCTATGCCCTGCAGCTCGACAGCGGCATCTCGGCCGAGAGCCTCGCCGACGCCCGCAAGAAGGCCAACTGTGCCCCGCTGGCCTTCACCGAACTGGCGCAGAGCTGCACCGGGGTCGAGCCGGCCACCACCACCAGCGCTCCCCCGACCACGGTGCGGCCGACTACCACCACCAAGCGGGCGACTACTACCACCAAAGCCAAAGGTTGATTGTGGAGTCTCGCCGCAACGTCGAACTGACCCTCCTCCTCCTTGCCCTGATCCTCTCGGTCGGCGCCTACGTGGTGGTGGGCCTGGCCGCTGACAACAAGGTGCCGTCGGGCAGCATCGGCTACGGCCTCACCCTGACCATCCTGTTCATCGGCGCCCACCTGGTGCTGCGCTGGAAGGCGCCACAGGCCGACCCGATCCTGCTGCCGGGCGCGGCGCTGCTGAACGGCCTCGGCCTGGTGATGGTGCGCCGGCTCGACTACGCGGCGGTGCGCCGCGGCCACGCTGCCCTTGCGCCCTCGCAGGCGCTGTGGACGCTGCTCGGGGTGGTGGTGTTCGTGGCGGTGATCGTGCTGATCGAGGACTACCGCGTGCTCGACCGCTACCGCTACACCTGGCTGCTCGCGGGTGCGTTCCTGCTGGTGCTGCCGTCGTTCCCGGTGATCGGCCGGGAGATCGGCGGTGCCCGGCTGTGGGTCAAGATCGGCCCGTTCTCGGGCCAGCCGGCCGAGGCGGCCAAGATCGCGCTGGTGGTGTTCCTGGCCGCCTACCTGGCCGAGCACAAGGAACTGCTGGCCACCGCCACCTACCGGGTCGGCCCCGTGCTGCTGCCGGAGGCCAAGTACTTCCTGCCGATGGTGATGGCCTGGGGCATGAGCCTGTTCGTACTGTTCTTCGAGAAGGACCTTGGCTCCAGCCTGCTGTTCTTCGGGGTCTTCCTGGCGCTCCTCTACGTGGCCACCGGGCGATTCTCCTACGTGGTGGTGGGGCTGATCCTGTTCATAATCGGCGCGCTGTTCGCCTACCACACCTTCGCCCACCTGCGGCTGCGGGTGCGGATCTGGCTCAATCCCTGGCCCCTCTACAACTCCCCGGTCGGCTCCTACCAGCTGGTGCAGGGGCTGTTCGCGCTGGCCACCGGCGGGATCCTCGGGCAGGGCTGGAACCAGGGGCGGCCGGACCTGATCCCGGCGGCCTCGACCGACTTCATCTTCGACGCCTTCGGCGAGGAGCTGGGCCTGCTCGGCGTCACCGCGATCCTGCTGATCTACCTGCTGATCGTGTTCCGGGGACTGCGGGTGGCGCTGGCCGCCGCCGACGACTTCGGCAAGCTGCTCGCCGTCGGCCTAGTGGTCAGCCTCGGGCTGCAGGTCTTCGTAATCGTTGGCGGTGTCACCCGGATCATCCCGCTCACCGGCATCACCCTGCCGTTCGTCAGCTTCGGCGGCTCCAGCGTGCTGGCTAACTATGCGTTGATCGCACTGCTGTGCCGCATCTCCAGCAATGCCACGCCAGCCCCGGCACGGCGCCGTGGCGCTGCCGCGCCCGGGATGGCGGAGGCCGGGGAGGTGACCCAGGTCGCATGAACCGCCAGGTGCGCCGCGTCGCCGCGGTCATGCTCGCGTTCTTCCTGGTGCTGTTCGCCGCGCCGCTGTACTGGCAGGTGCTGGCGGCCGACCGGGTCTCCGGCGACCCCCGCAACGCCCGCCTGATCATCAAGGAGTACGCGATCCAGCGTGGTGAGATGGTGCTCGCCAACGGCGTGGCGGTCGCCGATTCGGTGCGGTCCAAGACGGGGGATTCGCTCAAGTACCAGCGCCAGTACCCGCAGGGCGAGCGCTACGGGATGATCACCGGCTTCGACTCGCTGGTGTATGGCCGCAGCCTCGCTGAGGCGCAGTTCAACTCCTTCCTGCTCGGCAAGGCGCCCGAGCAGTTCGCCCAGAACCTTGTCGACCTGGTCACGGCACGGCCGAGCCCGGGAGGCACCCTGGTGCTGACCCTCGACCAGAAGGCCCAGGCAGCGGCCGAGCAGCAGCTTGGCAACCGCAAGGGCGCGGTGGTGGCGCTCGACCCGAGCACCGGGGCGGTGCTGGCGATGACCACCTTCCCGCGCTACGACCCGAACGCGCTGACCAGCCACGACACCCAGACCGTCGTGAAGAACTGGACCCAGCTCGTCAAGGATCCCAACAACCCGCTGCTCAACCGGGCGGCCGGCGGTCTGTACCCGCCCGGGTCCACCTTCAAGGTGATCACCGCGGCGGCGGCGCTGGAGAACGGCCACACTCCGGACGAGCAGCGGCCCAACGAGCAGACCTACACCCCGCCGCAGACCACCAAGGCGATCCAGAACTTCGGCGGCGAGAACTGCGCCCCCGGCCAGGGGAGCCTGTCCATGGCCGACGCGCTGCGGATCTCGTGCAACACCTTCTTCGCCCACCTCGGTGTCGACGTCGGCGGCGACAAGCTGGTCAGCGAGGCGCAGAAGTTCGGGCTCAACTCGCCGAGCCCCTTCCAGCTCCCCGGCGCGGCCGAAAGCTCGATCCCGACCAACCTGGACCCGCCAGCCACCGCGCAGAGCGCCATCGGCCAGCGGGACGTGCGGGTCTCGCCGCTGCAGATGGCGCAGGTGGCGGCCACCATCGCCAACGGCGGCCGGCGCTTCGCCCCGTACGTGGTCAGCCGGGTCGTGGACCCCGAGGACGCCTCCAAGGTGATCAAGCACTTCGACCCGCAGTCGCTCGGCCAGGTGATCCCGTCCGGTGTGGCTGACCAGCTCAAGCAGATGATGGGCCTGGTGGTCAGCAACGGCACCGGCGTCCCCGCGCAGATCCCCGGACTGACCGTCTACGGAAAGACCGGGACCGCCCAGCACGGCACCGGCCAGGCGCCGCATGCCTGGTTCATCGGCTTCACCTCGCAGGGCAACAAGTCGATCGCGGTCGCGGTGGTGGTCGAGGACGGCGGCAGCCTCGGCAGCGAGGCGACCGGCGGCAAGCTGGCCGCGCCGATCGCCAAGAAGGTCATGGAAGCCTACCTGGGGGTAGCAGGGTGACGCCGGTATTGGCCGACCGCTACCGTCTCGACCAGCCGCTCGCGACCGGGGGGATGGGCACGGTCCACCGGGCCTTTGACCAGAGCCTCGGCAGGCCGGTGGCGGTCAAGGTGCTGCGGCACTCCCTGGCCAGCGACCCGACCTTCATCGAGCGCTTCCGGCGCGAGGCCAGGGCCGCGGCGGCGCTGAGCCACGCGGGCGTTGCCAGAGTCTTCGACTACGGCGAGCGCGACGGCGGACCCTTCATCGTGATGGAACTGGTGGAGGGCCAGAACCTGGCGCAGCGCATCGCCGAGCGCGGCCCCCTGCCGTGGCAGGATGCCTGCGCGCTCGGCGCTCAGGTGGCCAGGGCGCTGCACGCCGCCCACGACCTCGGGCTGGTGCACCGCGACGTCAAGCCGGCCAACATCCTGCTCGACCGCAACGGCATCGCCAAGGTGACCGACTTCGGCATCGCACGGGCGGCGCAGGCAACCACCCTGACCCGCACCGGGATGGTGCTGGGCAGCGCCAACTACGTCGCCCCCGAGCAGGCCCAGGGCGTCACCGTCAAGGCTGCCGCCGACCAGTACTCGCTTGGCTGCGTGCTGTTCGAGGCGATCACCGGAGCACCCCCCTATCGGGGCGCGAACGCGGTCGCGATCGCCACCCAGCACGTCGACGCGCCTGTCCCCAACCCGCGCAACCGCCTGCCGAGCCTGCCGGGCCACGTCGCCGCGCTGCTCATGCGGGCACTCGCCAAGGATCCCGCTGACCGCTTCCCCTCGGCCGACGCCATGGCGGCCGCACTGGCCGCCGCCGGCTCCCCCACCGCCTCCAGCAACCCAGGACAGCCGAGCGGTAGACCACCGGTGAACGGGCTCCCCATTGCGGCCACGCAGCCGCTCGGCGGCGGGGGCACGCCGCATCCCTCTCCTGCTTACCCGAATGACACCGCACCGCTGCCGTGGCCGCTCCCGCCCGGCCCTGCTCCCCGCTCGGCACCGCGCCGAGGTCGCGGCTGGGACCGGTTCGGGGGCCGGTTCGGGCGCTTACGGGTGGCGCTGGCCGTAGCATTCGGCGTTCTCGCCGTCATCCTGCTAGCCTGGCTCGCGCTCGGGTTGATCGGCCAGCACGACCGCACCGGCGGGGTTTCCGCGAGAACGCCGGTGCCGTCGACCGCAGGGTCGAGCACGGTGGGGAGCAATCCTCCTGCCGTGCATGTCCGGGTACCCGACGTCCGGGGCGAGCGGGTTGCCGTGGCCACAGCCGAACTCCAGGCGCTCGGCTTTACCGTGCGGGTGCGCGGCCTCGATGGAGGCCGTGGCGCCGGGCGGAGCCGGGTGCGGGTGGAGTCCCCACAGCCGGGGACCCTGGCCAGCCGTGGGCAGACAGTATGGCTGGAGGTAGCTGGGACGGGGGCCGGCAGGGCGGCGGCCGAAGGCAAGGGATAAGGACGAGCGAGCGATGGCAATGACTCCCCAGGTGCTGATCGGCCGCTATGAGGTCGGCCCGTTGCTCGGCGCTGGTGGGATGGCCGAGGTCTTCGAGGGGCACGACCGGCTGCTGGACCGGCGGGTGGCAATCAAGATCCTGCTCAGCCAGTACGCCCACGACCCGTCGTTCCTGGAGCGGTTCCGGCGGGAGGCGCAGTCGGCGGCGGCGCTGTCGCACCCCAACATCGTGGCGGTCTACGACACCGGCACCGAGAACTCCACTCCGTTCATCGTGATGGAGTACGTCCAGGGGCGCACCCTCAAGGACATCATCCGGGACGAGGGCGCGCTCTACCCTGACCGGGCGGCCGAGATCTGCGCCGACGTGGCCAGCGCCCTGTCGGCCGCGCACGCCCGCGGCATCGTCCACCGCGACGTCAAGCCCGGCAACGTGATGCTGTCCACCGACGGCAAGGTCAAGGTGATGGACTTCGGCATCGCCCGTGCAGGCGCGGCGCCGTCGATCACCCAGACCGCCGCGGTAGTCGGCACCGCCCAGTACATCGCCCCGGAGCAGGCGCAGGGCCTGGCGGTGGACGCACGCAGCGACCTGTACTCACTGGGCTGCTGCCTGTACGAGACGCTGACCGGGCAGGTGCCGTTCAGCGGCGCGACGCCGGTGGCGATCGCCTACCGGCACGTCCGCGAGATGCCGACCCCGCCGCGCATGCTCAACCCGGACATTCCAGCGTCGATGGAGGCGGTGTGCCTGAAGGCGATGGCCAAGTCGCCGGAAGAGCGCTACCAGACCGCCGCGGAGTTCCGTGCGGACCTGGACCGGGCACGCGCCGGGCAGCCGGTCGTGGCCACCACCATGGGGTCGGCCACCACACAGTTCCTCAACCGCCCGCCGGTGGAGCGCACCGCCGTGTTGGGCGGCGTCCCCGGGGCCGGGGCTGCCACCGGGCAGACCTCCCGCTACCCCCAGTACGTCGCCGGCTACGACACCACCCAGAGCTACGAGAAGCCGCGCAGTTCCGTGGGCTGGTTGGTGCTGGCGCTGCTGGCACTGGTCCTGGTCGGCGTGATCGCCTTCCTGGTGACCCGCTCGATCACCAGCTCGAATTCGGGGGGCGGCACGACCGGGTCCGTGTCGCAGAGCTCGGCACCGAAGTCGAGCGCTGCGGGCGGGGGTGGGTCGTCCTCATCCACCACCACCACGCGCCCCTCCACGACCACAACCACCAGCCGGCCGACCACCACGACGACGACCACCACCACGACCACCACCACGACCACCATCCCGACGACCACCACCTCGGGGACGATCGGGACCAGCTCGGTGACGAGCACCTCGCTGTAGCGTCGTTTAGACGGTCGCGCCGACTGGTGCGGGCAGCCGTTCGAGCCAGTTGGCGAGGAGCTGATGGCCACAGCCG